>Ga0315294_10008497_pt1 | contig 11282 bp, 25 predicted proteins | sample YL17G13_40_MG_FD_203626 | JGI IMG/M metagenome (GOLD analysis project Ga0315294, IMG submission 203626) | Sediment microbial communities from Yellowstone Lake, YNP, Wyoming, USA - YL17G13_40 | ecosystem: Environmental > Aquatic > Freshwater > Lake > Sediment | place: USA: Wyoming | collected... | reverse complement strand
GTGTCGGGGAAACAACTCCCCGACACCGATCACTTTGTTTTGGAGAACGCTGATGGTTGACTACAATGCTCCGCTGTATCAGCATCCCCGTGAGACTTGGACCGTCAAACAATGCGAAAAAGCGGCAAAACATACTGCCAAGGATGGTATGGGAACACCATACCCATTCAAGGGCCGTGTTCACTTCGGACATTATGCTCATGGAATGGTTGTCCGCTACAATGGCGGAACGGTGATTGGCGGCAAATGGTGGCAAGGCGAGGAATGGCATTTACCGCTGTTGCCGGAAGGATTTCAGATTGTGGGGACACCGGATCATAAAGACACCCGCTTGTAAGGCATAACCAATGTTCAAGATTTTCACTGGTTGGGATCACTTCAACGGATATCCGCTGTTTCAAGTGACTGGCGAAGACTACGTTGGGGAATGGCATACCGACAGATCGGATGCCGAAACTGAGTTGAACACCTTGACACCCGCTTGAAGGGTGTAAACCGAACACAACCTTTTGGAGAGACGACAATGGACGAACGTGCGAAGGCTAATATGTGGTTTGAGCGTCTGGTTCCGTTATTGGCTGTCCAGAAGCTACCTTGCGAGAATGGTCCGGCTCGAATTGCCGACGCCGGGGAATTCATGTTCATGGGAGTACAGGGGTCAAATGGTTCCTTCAAACATCGTGACACCCGAAACTATCTTTCTGTTCGGCGAAATTCTAGCACGGAACCGTTCAAGACTCCCGGAGATTGGGAGTTATTCGTTCCTTGCACGATGGAACCCTTTATGCGTGGGTTCTTTGACACCTTCGTCATGCCGACACCCGCTTGAAGGGTGTGAGTTCAACACAATACAATTTTTGGAGACGACAATGGACGAACGACCTGCACGATTGGCGGCACGAGTCAAGGCTATCAATGCTGCTCATGCTTACGCCAACGAATTACACCGGACCTTGATCGAGATTTTCCGCCCTTTGGTTGGGGTGAAGCTGTTCAAGGTGGACGGCAGTTTTCTGGCGAAGTATGTGCCGCTGTTGCCGGAATTCCCGAACCGTCACAACCTGATGGTTTATCGGCATCGTTCCGACTATTCGCTGGCTTGGACGGTCAAGACTTACGAACAGGTTGTCGGGGCGAGTCATTGTCTCTACTATGAGACGACGATTTATATCGGCGATGTTTCGGGGGTGACGCTGAAGAACGTCAACGATCCTTGCGACATGAAAGCCGATTACACGGCGGCAGACATTGCGGCAAAGCGTGAAGCGTATAAGGCGGCAAAGAAGGTGGCGGACGATGCTTTGTCCGCTTTGTATCCCTTCGATGAGTATGATCGCTAGTTGACACCCGCTTGTAGGGTGTGACCTGAACCGAACACTTTTTGGAGAACACGATGAGCAACCAACCGGACTGGGAATGTATCGGCCAGCTTGGGGATGCGTCCCCGATTGAGCATGGCGGCTATTGGATTCTGCGAGACAAGACGGGCGTTTATCCCGAAGAAGGGGAATTGCTTGTCGTGCCGGAAGATGGCGGAGAATACAAAATCTATCGGTTCATCTTGGAGCGTTGCACGTTCACCGATGGCGTCCTGAGTGACAACAAGTCTCACCCGTTGCATTGTGCATGGTGGGCAACGACTCCTGAAAAGATGAAGGAACGTCCGCAGGATGGCAAGGGATTGACGGACATTGCCAATTTCATCGGCATGGATGAAGAAGAATTGGTGGCACAATTCTGTTCTGAGGATGCTTTGCAGCGTGCAATGGCATATCGGGCAGTGGGCGATTATCAAGGATTCAACAATCTGGATGATTATCCGCTGACGATGAAGAAGCTGGAAGTCACAAACAGGTACAGAGGACTTCGCTTCCGTCCGACACCCGCTTGATGGATGTGAACAAGACAACCAGCAAATGGTGCTGGTTGTCTCCCTCTCGACAATCATTTTGAGGAACAATGTTATGGCGAAAGCACGACGGACGAAAGAGCAGAAGCGGATTGACGATTTCATTTCGATGACATGCCAGAATAGCTTGTTGGGCTATCAGTGCGACATCATGAAATTGAGCAAGCTGTCTGGTGCTGGCGAAACGGTAGCCAAGGCTGGCGGAACTGACGCCGAGATTGAGACGGCAATTCTTGCAGCAAGGGACGAACACGCTGTCAAGGCAGCTTGACACCCGCTTGTAGGATGTGAGACAACAACACCTTGAACCGGAGAGACAAATGACTACTGCGAACGAAGTCTGTGATTGGTTGAAGAAGAATTCGGTACTGCCGATTGCGGATTGTCGCCCGGTCAAGGTGACGATTGGGAAGAAGTCCTATGTGGGGGCGTTCTACAGCACAGAAGAATTCTACAGTCCAACGGAACGTGCGGTGACTGAAGGGCGAGTCACTGCGAAAGAAAAGAATGTGGAATGCAAGTTCTATCTGATTGGCGACAAGCCGAAGACGAAGAAAGTTCATCATTGTTTCCAGTGGGCAAGTGGTCTTCCGCTGGATGAGCGAGTCTATCGGCACACTGACGAATGGTATGTTTCTTGCCATTCGTCAGACAGAATGGAATCTCAGACTCCTTGGAAGATGTTCATGTTGTCTGAGTGGCGTTCCCATGCGTATGGGTACTATGAGAACCACAAGATCGACACCTTGGAACGGTTCATCTACGAACGTGTTCCGATGGTAGTCGAGTATCTCTGACACCCGCTTGAAGGGAGTGAGAATGGTTGAATACATTTTCGGAGTTGGCCAGCGAGTCACTGATGGTCGCCAATTTGGCGAAGTGACTTCGACTGTGCCGGGTAATGGTCGAGCAGAATCGGAGTGGTATTTCGTCCAATGGGACGACGGCACTTCTGATCGGTACATGCGGGACTCATTGACACCCGCTTGAGAGGTGTGAGAGATGAAAAGTTTTCTTGTTGTGTTTACGGTGCCTGACGGCACCATTTCGGAATTGGTCAATGCGGTGAATCCTGTTCTGGCGATTCGCATTGCCCATGATCGCTGCGTCAATGCGGGGGTCACATTGGCGAAGTGTGAAGCCATAACTTGCGGCATTGGATTTGGAAACACAATTCTCATTTAAGGCAAAATAATGGACCCCACAACTTGTTATCTTGAAATGTATGAAGCGATGAAAAACGGGGCTTTCTCAGAAGCCCGTGAACACGCTCTAAATCTCAGAAAATGGCTGAATTCTGGAGGATTCTTACCTCCGAGATATTCGGAAATTGAAGTCCGATCATATTTGGCGAGTGTTTTGAGGCGAACCCGATTCGTTTAATTTCAAAATCTCAATTGTAAGAGGGTTTTCCCTGAAAGGGGAAAGCTCTCCTGTTTGACCCGGCAGGCGTGGCGGGTCAAACAACTCTATAACTTCCTCTCTTCAACTTTAGGACATTCACTGTGTTAGTTCTCGAAATTGCTCAACATTCAACAGAAGAAAAAGTAATCGCCGCAAGTTTCAAGCGTAGCGGTGGTCATACATTCCGCGACCGAGTAACGCTGAAAATGGTCACTTCTCCACTGGTGATTGAATCGGTTTTGAAATTCGATAGCCTCTGCGATATGTGGCCAAATATTACGGTCGAAGTTGAGGGAATTGGGCAACAGAAGCTTCCCCCGTGGGGATATTGTTGGTATAGTGCTGATTCGTGGCCGAACGTGTATAAAGAAAATTGGGATAGTTCTGGCTGAGCATAAATGCTCAGACTTTTAGGAGCGAAGCTTATGAAGTTTGAAATTATGGCAAAAGTGGAACGCAACGGGGAAGAATTCATTGTACCGCGTTTCTGGGTAGAAGCAGAGAATGGCGTGCAAGCACGCTCATACGCTCGGCAGATTGTGGGCAAAGACTTAGGAATTTCCGCAATTGAGGCCCGAATTGCTGGAACTGCTATCATAAGTTCATGTGCAGTGTGGGCTTTAGAGAATCCCGGTCGTCATGGCGAATTGATCAGCAACGCATCGCGATAACTGTTTTATCCCTTTTGGGCAGTATAAATGCAAAAGGAAACCAGTCGAGGGGGTAGGGGGTGAAGCCCCTCTACCTTCCCGTTCTGACCGGCACGGTGTGGCGGTCAGCAGTTAATACGCAATAGTCTGGAGGGGACACCTGTGCTAACTTATCTACCAATACGACAAGATCAAATTCTGGTTATCTCACGAGCGTTGTCGTGGTATCAGGTCGATTGTCTCGACAATGGCGACCATAAAATGGCAAAAGAGGTTGCTTTGCTATTGCATGAATTGCTTCACAATGTTACAGTTCGTTCCGAACTGCACAATCTGGAAGATTAACAGTAAAAGGGAATACATGAGAATTGTAACAGGCATTTTTTGGTGCAGATGCGAACGGGCCAAAACCGGCACTTTTTCAGATCTTGAGATATTTGTGCCTGCCGCATTTTTTGAGCCAAACAATGTAGAGAACATGGATATGTTTTCCATCTTAGAAAAAGCCGTTGCCAGAGAACTCGGCAAGGATTGGGAATTGATCACTTACCTATCGGCAGAAGATAAGGCGGAAGAAGATGCAGACCGTTGCTAAAGATCTACAACTCGGCACTATCATGATGACGGGGGAAAAATTGGTATCAGTTTCCCAAATTTATGATATTGTCACCACTAAACAAAAGATGGTGGTTGTATTGGAAAAGAAAAACGGGAACCGTCGTCAAGGTGTTTGGGGTGTGAATACAGTTATTTTCCACAGGTGAAATATGGTTACTTTACAATTCACATATGAACTCATCCGTGGGAATTATCGCGACGGCGACCCATACCTCTATTCACTTGTTCATTGTGATCTGGTAAAATGTCCCTTGGGGGTATGGGCAATTTGGACTGAACATGGATGGATGGAATAGGGGGGTGAAGCCCCCCTTTCCTCCCGATAGACCCGGCACGCAGTGACGGGTCTCACTTCTTACACTAACAAGGATCAACACAATGAACACCAACGGACTGAATCGACTTATTGACGTACTCAAAGCTGTTAATGATTCTGAGTATAGTATTCTCGGATTTGATATGAATGTTGGATACAAGGATAGAAATGCAACCGCACATGATTGCGGCAGTGCATGTTGTATTGGCGGATGGTGTCAAAAAATGCTGATTGACGATGGTATGAATGCAGAAGATGTCGTTAATAGGGATCTTGAGGGAGCATTCCAAAAAATCACTGGCAGTGATTATGACACTGCTGACGCAGTATGCTGGCCAGAATATTGCCCGGCCTATCGGGCATCACTACCCGCAGCAATCCATATGCTGGAATATTTACGAGATTCTCATATTGTAAATTGGCAATCTGCAATAGATATGCACGGTACGTCTGAGTACATCCATGAATGAAGCTTCGCTAATTGAATTATTGGGGGCGTATCAACGCCTCCACATTGCAGTATATGGAAAACCACCAACACAAAGAACATCGTCAAAAGATGATATAATTTTGGCGATATTAGAGCTACGCTCTATTGACACTGACGCAAGCGAAGACTAAAATCAGGACGTACCTTTTCAAACACTTATGAAGGATCGAAAATGTTGCTACAAGAAATACAGTCACTAAAATCACCAGTTGCTAGAATGTTGCTGACAGAATTACATGACGTGATGACGGAAATGATTTTTGTACCAAATTCATATTTGCCGAAAAACAAACATGGTAGAGAACGTGTTTTCGAAAATGGTCGGGTTTATGGTCGGTCGGTCAAAAGTTTGATTCATGGACTGGAAGAAGAAGACAACGAAGAAATGTTGCGGATTGAATTCGAGGAAGAAAAAGAGGCGAGAATTCAGGAGTATTCGGATAATATGGCAACGGGGGAAGTGATTGCGTTTCGAGATTACCAGCGGCTCCTGAATCGTCGCCGCAAAGATCTGGCAGATGCAATCCAGAACGCATAGATTCCCAAAGATGAGAGGGGGCTGAAAGGCTCCCTGTCTCCTGCTCATTCGGCCCGGCAAGGGCCGAATGCACTCCACATCATCATGATCCCGCTCGGGACAATTTGGCCTGTTCTAGGCCGTTTAAGCCAAAATAATCCCGCTCGGGATTACGACAAAAATAATCTCAAAATCGTAGACGATATCTCTTGACTCAGCCGCAGGCTGTGATAGAATGCACGGATGAGAAACGCAATGTGTGTTTCGACTGGTGGGTTTTGTTTAAGGGTTTTGGCTATGACTACGCTCGTTTCTGCTGTTGATGTTGTCCGCTCTACTTTCAATTTCTCGGTTGACAAGTTCCCATTGCAGGGGCCGGATAATATGCCGACTCCGTACTATGGTCTTTTCAAGTCCGACGATGGCGAGTGTCTCAACGCAGTATCTGATAAGTACTACGTTCACACAACCGACGATGTTGTCGCACTGACTGAGGCCGCTCAAACGGCGTTTGACGATAGTGTGACCGTTTCCGCATACTGGCGGAAAGGCCATCACATCACAATTCAGCCTTCCGCCGATCAACGCCGTTCAGTTTTCGGCACGAAGGATAACGTTTTTCCTCGCTTTGTGCTGCATGCAGGATACAACGACACGCCGATTTCTTGCTCGCTCGGTTTCTGGCGGGACGCATGTTCTAACTTGTGCCGTTTGAGAAGCGTATCGGGAACGCACACTTCGATCAAACATCTTGGCTCCGCTCGCGGTCGCATGGATGAACTCATCTCTGTTTTTCAGGGATTGAAAGAGGGTTGGGCAACATTGACCGAAACTATCGCCCATATGGAAGCGAAGAAAGTTTCGCTGGTTGATTTTCTTCAAGCAGTGTACCCTATCAAAGAGGAAGCAACTCAGGCAGCAATCACGCGACAGAAAAACACAATTCGCGATATTTTCAAACGTGTTCAGGATGAACGATGGAAGACTGGCCGTCCCAGCATTCTCGGCAGTTTCGAAGTATCTGCTTTTGAAGCGTTTCAAGGTGTTCACGGCAACGTGTTTTGGTCTGACAAGAAAGGAAAGGGTGTCAGCAATGAACTAGCCCGATTCTTGAATGCGGAGCGATCACAATTCGTTGCAAGGGCCGAATCGCTCGCGGTGTCAGTGTGACGATGGGGGCAGCTATTCTGCTGCTGCTTTTTGTCGGCGTGATGGTTGGCTTGTATAATGACGAGTAGGCTGCCCGTAGGGTGGGGGAAACCCCACCCTACAGTGGTTGGCGTGGCTATGCCGTCCTGATCTGACCGGCACGGTGTGGCGGTCAGCAGTTAATACAGTGAAGTAAGGAAGACGATAATGCGGGCAACTTGGGTAGGTGACGTAGACAATTGTCCACCGTGGGCAGTTATCAATGTAAAATGTAAAGCTCCCGGATTTGGGAAGGGTTTTACTAAGGTTCTCGGTATTGATAATACTCATCCTGCTGAGTTTTTTGAGCAGACCGAGAATCGTATTGCCAATCGGTTCGAGACTAAGGTCGAAGACTTAATTCTGGAAATTATTGGAGATTAAAACGTGGTATACGATGACGGTAAGTATCATGTGGAAGTCAGATCATTTGAATTCTTAGGCTGCTATCGGGGTTCGATTCCTCGGGGGATCATTTTCGAAACAGTGTAGGGTCTCCAAAACCCTATGACACTTGGGATGGTAGTTAGCCAAGTAAAAAAATCTATCCACAAGGAGCATTCGCCAATCGGTTCGAGACTAAGGTCGAAGACCTAATTCTTGAGATTGTGGACTATATGACTTGACACAGTCGAAGACTGTGGTATAATTCGCGTGTGGGTTAAACAATCACTTTTTGGAGAAGTTCAGATGATGACGACGAAGACTGTTGTGAATGGTGGTAACGTTACTGGCTTGTATATGTCCTCATGGGGACGTGAACTAACGCTCAGCGTTGAAGGGGGCGAAATTCTCGTTGATCTTGACGAGAAACAGGTTCTGCGATTGCGGAATGATTGTGACAGCCGTCTGAAGCGATTGGCCGAAAATGCCAAGCAGGAACTGGAAAAGCTGGCAGCTTCAGCAACTGAAGAAGCCTAGTCGGCTATTGACGGGAGGGGGCGTACCCCTCCCGATTTTGGGAACAATTTTCTTGGCGGGAAATTATGCAATACGTATCACGGTCGAAACTTGTGGAATTGATTAAAGAAACAAAGGGTGCTTTCTTCTCATTATATTTTCGGAAGAGAACACCAGACTCAAACGGAATCCATCAAATCCGTCGTATGAATTGTTCAACTTCGGTTGCAAAACATGTCAAAGGAACTGGCAAGCCGGTTTCCGCATCTGCGAAACTGATCGTTGTTACAGATATGGAGCATCATGGAATCCGCTCGATTCCACATGAAGGAATCCTTGAAGCTACTATTGGTGGAGAAGTGTACAAGGTGCGGTAGTGCGGTAAACCGTAAGAATCAACCCGCCGGGGAAGGGGGGCGAAAGCCCCCTGACTCCTGCCGGGCTGGTAGCCCAGAACTATCCTGATAGACCCGGCACGCAGTGACGGGTCTCACTTCTCACAACTAACGGAGCTAAACATGGAACCATCACACAAGTCTGAATCTGTTGAGGCCGATATCACACGCATTTTCGGCGTTGATCGTCGTGAGTCTATCCGTCAGGGGATTTGCCCGATGTGCAATCAACCTGCGGATGTATTTCGGGATTCTCTTTCTCGGAAAGAGTATATGATTTCGGGCATGTGCCAGCAATGTCAAGATTCGGTATTTACCGAACCTTCTGATTGGGATTCTGTTGACACAGACCTATAGGTCTGAACGAAGCTGGGCGAGTGATGCGAATCGACGCACGCGGTTAATAGCCTCAACCCCTCGCTTTTCACGCGGGACGGGTCACTCAAAGCCCTTGATTCGCCTGAATACTCCCGCTAGCACCGGCACATTGTGACGGTGCTCACTTCAACACAACTCTCTGGAGAATCAAGTGTCTGACCCTACTGAATCTATTCGTCGTGAAATGGTTGCTGACATTAACTGCGATCCCGGATCGCGGGAATCGCTGGAGGCTCGCTACGGGCAAGTGTATGACACAAACGAACTACGCGAAGCATTTGACGTAACGGGCTTTATGGCCCCAATGGTGACAGTTGTACGCAAGTCCGACAACCAGCGTGGAAGTCTGATGTTTCAGCACAATCCGCGATTCTACTTTGATTTTTCTGGATATGATGGTCGTTGATATTGACGTGGACAAAGTCCACGATATAATCACCGTACTGGTTGCTCGACCGAAGCAAGTTCGACACTCATTAACCCGATTCGTGTTGGGGTTCGAAAGAATTTGAGATCGGTCAATTTGAAACACTAGAAAACGGTAATAAATAACTCCGCACGGACGGGGTAAGATCCATCGGCTGCAAGCAGGTTGCCGGGGCGGGTCTTAATAAATAATCTGCCTACCGTTTTCTATAACCGACCCCGCAGTAGCTTAGCGGCTACTTAGTGTAAATGGGCACAGGGCTTACAAAGCTCCGAGTGCGGGGATTTTTACGTGCCAATGTTCCAAGGTGGCGAGTTGGATTCCAAATCCGACTGGCTGGGTTCGATTCCTAGGGTACGTGTTTGAGGGTGCGGCTCACTGAGCAAAGCTGCGATATAATTAGACTATCGGGCGTGGGGATGAAACCTATCCCCCACGCTTGATATTTAATGAAGTTGCTGGTCAAGTGGTGAGTCTTTCTGACAACGGGGTTAACACCGTAGCCTATACATAGGCGATATGAAAGGCTCACCATCTGGCCAGACGTTTATTCCTGTTTCAAAAACTCCTGACTGTACGTAACAAAAGGATGTTTGTTTCGCTTCTTGTGTGGAAACTACTACTTTGCGTCAAAAGAATAGTTTATCCGGTAGACCAAAATCGTTTTTGACACGTTTGTCCTGATCAACCTCAGAATCAGATGTAAACAGTGTCCGGTGAGCGAAAGCCTTGATGTGTTCCACTGCGGTGAGTCACGCCGAATTATGGTGCTTTTAAGGGGAGTATGGGGAAACCTGTACTCCCCTTTTTTGTTGGTACAGCTTAGATTGCCCGATACGTGTGGCCGCTCAGGCCACACGAGATATAACAGAGAAGGCAAGGCCGGGAGAAATTCTATAATTTTGACCATATACGTATTGACACGAACAAAGTTCGTGATATAATCGGCACATACCCGCCACACTACTAAAGGAAAAACAATGGTTCGCTTTTCTAAGGCCAATTCAAAAATCGTAGCGTTGATGGAAGTCGATGCATTGAAGCCTTATCTTACAAAAGGGAAGAAAGTATATTCTTTCGACCTATTGTCTGGACACAATTGTCCGTTTGCAAATGAATGTCACTCACGAGTGATTGTCAATGATGAGGGTAAGAAAAAGATTCAAGACGGCCCGAATACATTATTCCGATGTTTTTCAGCTTCGCAGGAAGTTATTTTCCCCGGTGTCTACAATATGAGAAAGGCCAATTCTGACGCACTGCGTGCGTTATCGGCTACGGAAATGGCAACGACAATCATCCGTTCCATTCCTAAGAATCTTGGAATTTGTCGTTTGCACGTTGGTGGTGACTTTTTCAATCCGACATATTTTCAAGCGTGGTTGACTGTTGTCGCGAACAATCCTGATAGATTATTTTATGGTTATACCAAAAGTCTACCGTATTGGGTTAACAACATCGCACTTGTCAACCAATTGGAAAATTTAGTATTGACAGCATCGTATGGTGGTCGTTGTGATTCTATGATCGCAGAATACAATCTGCGGTCTGCAAATGTGGTGAATCACCCTGACGATACTAAGCTGGAAATTGACCATACCGATGAACATGCTGCAAATCCAGCAAAACGTCACGAAAACTTCTCACTTCTCATTCATGGGATTCAGCCGATTGGCTCAGAAGCGAGCAAGGGTATCAAGCGTCTCAAGGCTGAGAAAATCAAATTCACATACGGAAAGGAGGCTTCCGTATGATTTTGATCACATTAATGATAATCGCGGGGGTTATCGTTGCTTTTTTTGAGGCAGAATAATCCGACCTAGGACGGGGGGCAATCCCCCCGTCTTTTGGTTTACTCATTGTCGCCCGTTACGCTCAGCCGTTCAGGCTGAGCGAGCATAAGCCGAAAAGCGAAGCCATCAGCATCTTTGATATTCTTTCCCTTATACTATTGACACACAGGAAGCCTGTGATAGAATACACACATGAGAAGTGAAGTGGTTTTCAACTTACCTATAGGAGTTCTGTTATGCGAGTTTGGTTAAATGACAACAATTATTTTGTTCCAGAGAATTGTCTCAAGTTCAATG
>Ga0315294_10008496_pt1 | contig 11282 bp, 7 predicted proteins | sample YL17G13_40_MG_FD_203626 | JGI IMG/M metagenome (GOLD analysis project Ga0315294, IMG submission 203626) | Sediment microbial communities from Yellowstone Lake, YNP, Wyoming, USA - YL17G13_40 | ecosystem: Environmental > Aquatic > Freshwater > Lake > Sediment | place: USA: Wyoming | collected... | reverse complement strand
CGGCCTGGTGACCAGGGAATTCGTGCCCGCGGAAAGCGAACACTCGGCGATCAGCGCCTGCGTGGGCGCGTCCTCCGCCGGCGCCCGGGTCATGACCTCGACCTCTTCCCAGGGTCTCGCCCTGATGCACGAGATCCTCTACATCGCGGGCGGCTTGAGACTGCCGATCGTGATCTGCATGGTCAACCGCGCCCTATCGAGCCCGATCAACATCCACTGCGACCACTCGGATTCGCTCGGCTCCCGGGATGCGGGTTGGCTCCAGATCTTCGCGGAGAACACCCAGGAAGCTTACGATACGACCATCATCACGGTCAAGGCGGCTGAAGAAGCGCGGCTGCCGGCCATGGTGACGACCGACGGGTTCATCATCAGCCACAGTATGGAACGGGTGGAGATGCTCGACGACAAGGACGTCCCCCTATTCCTCGGCGAGAGAAAGGCTCTCAACTCCGTGCTCGACCTCGATAAACCCATGTCCTTCGGGTCGCTCGACCTTCAGGATTATTATTTCGAACACAAGCGCTCCCAGATCGAGGCTATGAACACCTGCCTGCCGATCATCGAGAAAGCCCACAAGGCGTTCGCCGATAAATTCGGCCGTTACTACCCGATCGTTGACGAGTACAAAATGGACGACGCGGAAGTGGCGATCCTGTGCCTCGGTTCGACCGGCGGCACGGCCAAGGTGGCGGTGGAAAAAATGCGGGCGCAGGGCAAGAAGGTCGGTGTTATCCGGCCCCGCGTCTACCGGCCCTTTCCCAAAGACCAGCTGCTCAAGGCCCTGGCCAAGGTCAAGGCGGTGGCGATCCTGGATCGCGCCGAGACCATGTCCGGACAGGGCGGGCACTTATTCAACGAAGTCCGGGCGATCCTTTACGACGCCAAGTTCCATCCTCTTCTGAAAAACTACGTCTACGGCCTGGGCGGCCGCGACATCAGCATCGAAGAACTGGAAAGTATCTACGATGAGATGTTCGCCATCCAGAAATCCGGTAAAGTCGACAAAGATCTCGTTTACTTCGGCGTGAGGGGGGAATAATGGCTACCTTAAAAGAACTTTCCGCTCAAAAAGAGAGATTCGTCGGCGGCCACCGCGCCTGCGCAGGTTGCGGCGCGACCATCATCGCGCGCCAGGTTTTAATGGCGGCCCAGCAGCCGATCGTCGTGGGCTGCGCCACCGGCTGCCTGGAAGTGATCTCCACCATCTACCCCTACACGGCCTGGAACCTTCCCTACGTCCATAACGCGTTCGAGAACGTCGCCGCGACCATGTCGGGCGTGGAAGCGGCCTATAAGGCGCTCAAGAAGAGAGGCAAGATCGACAAGGATATCCGTTTCATCGCCTTCGGCGGCGACGGCGGCACATACGATATCGGCCTGCAGTCGCTGTCCGGCATGATCGAACGCCGGAACCGGGTGCTTTACGTCTGCTACAACAACGAGGCGTACATGAACACGGGCATCCAGCGGTCTTCGGCCACGCCCACGGGCGCCAATACGACCACCTCGCCCGCCGGAAAAGTACTGCCCGGTAAGCTTCAGGCCCGGAAAAACCTGACCGAGATCATCATCGCCCATGAACCGGCGTACGCCGCGCAGGCGACGATCGGTTACTGGAACGACCTGGTGACCAAGGTCCGCAAGGCGCTCGACGCGGACGGTCCTTCCTTTATCAACGTCTACTCGCCCTGCCGGCTGGGCTGGGGCTACCCGCCGGAAATGACGGTCAAGATCACCAAGCTGGCCGTCGAATCCTGCGTTTGGCCTTGCTACGAATACGAGAACGGTAAATACAAGATCACGGTCAAACCGAAAGAGAAAAAACCGATCGACGAGTTCCTGAAAATGCAGGTCCGTTTCGGGCATTTGTTCAAGATGAAAGACCCGAAACTGATCCAGGAATTCCAGGCGGAAGTCGACCGCATCTGGGAAAGATTGCTCAAGCGAACTGAAAGCTAAACCGTTCGGGGCAGATTAATCTAATATCGCAACATTTCCCCCGGATTAATCTGCCCCCCCATTTTTTTGACATGGAGCGACACGAATTACTAAACACGAATCAACACGAATAAGAAAAACAGACACGAATAAACACTAATAAAGAAGGGGCAAATGAACACAAATAATGGGACCTTGATCAAGAATATAATATTCGACCTCGACGGGACGCTGTATAACAGCCCGGAAGTGTTCCGGAAATTCGCCGAGGCGGCTTACTACACATACGCCAAGGTCACCAAGACCCCGATCGAAGAAGCGAAAAAGATATTGGAAGAACGCCGGGCCGAATTGGCGCGGCAGAAGGGTTTTGCCGTGCCCTATACCCTCGCCCTGATCTCCTACGGTATTCCGATCGAAACCTGGCACGAAGAGAACGTGGCCTATTTTGATCCCGCGGATCTTCTGGCTCCGGACCCGGCGCTCCGGGATTCTCTCCTGGAACTGAAAAAGAAATACCGGCTGGCTGTCCTGACCAACAATAACAAGATCCAGACCCGGCGCATCATCAAGTCCCTCGGTCTGGACGGCGTGTTTCACGACATCTTCACCTTCAACACGTTCAACCTGCTCAAACCCGATCCCGGGATCCTGAAGGGCGTGCTCGAACGGCTGAGCGCCCGTCCCGAGGAGTGCCTGATGGTCGGCGACCGTTACGAAGTGGACCTGGTGCCCGCCCGGGAACTGGGTATGCAGATCCGGGAAGTCAAAGGCCCGGAGGATATTCGTAAGATCGGGAGCGTATGAAAAGATTATTAAGGAGGTTTTATGAAACGAAGCATCGGGTTATTGATCCTCGTGCTCGGCTTGGGTTCTCTCGCGGGAGCTGCAGCCGATCCGACCCTGACCGCCATGAAACAGGAGCTCGACCGTTCCTATACAGTTCTGAGCAAGGCGCAGCCCGTGCCCCTCTATTTTCTCGAGTACGAGATCTGGGACGACCACCAGATCAACCTCACTGCGTCCCTGGGCGCCCTGATCACGGACAACAACGAAAGACACCGCAACCTCAACGTTGACGTAAGGGTCGGGTCCCAAAAACTCGACAACACGCACGAGATCCGGGGCGGCGGTTTCGACGTCACCGATTATATCCCTTCGAACGTGGAAGTTCCGGTGGACGAGAACGCGGACGCCCTGAAAGCGATCCTCTGGAACGAGACCGACCGCCGGTTCAAGAACGCCCAGGAGAAATACACGAAAGTCCTGGCTGAGCGGCAGGTCAAGGTCCTCGAGACCGACACCTCGGCCGATTTTTCCAGATCAACCACGGTCAAATACTCGAACCGGGCTCCGGAAGTGAAGATCGATGCCGACGCCTGGCGGCAGCGGCTGAAGAAATTTTCCGCGACCTTCCGGCAGTATCCCTGGATCCTGAGCTCGACCGTGTCCCTGTCCGCGGCGACGCAGAACCGGTATATCGTCAACACCGACAAGTCCGAGATCGTCGACGGCAGCGTCCGTTTCAACCTAAGGTTGAGCGCTTCCACTATGGCCGAGGACGGTATGGAACTCAGCCTCGGTTCGCGTTCTTATGCGACAAGCCTGAACCGGCTTCCAGACGACCAGGCGATCGCGGCCAAGATCGATTCGCTGATCCAGAACCTGGACGCTTTGCGCAAGGCGCCCATGGTCGAACCATATTCCGGACCCGCGATCATGATGGCCCAGGCCTGCGGCGTTTTCTTCCATGAGATCTTCGGCCACCGCATCGAAGGCCACCGCCAGAAGAGCGAGTTCGAGGGCCAGACCTTCACCAAAAAGATCAACGAGCTGATCATGCCCGACTTCATTTCCGTTTTCGACGACCCGACCCTGGCCGAATTCAACGGCCGGGACCTGAACGGTCACTACGATTTCGACGACGAGGGCGTGGCTAGCCAGAAGGCGAACATCGTGGAGAACGGGATCCTGAAAGGATTTTTATTGAGCCGCTCGCCGATCGCCCGGTTCCCGGTCTCCAACGGCCACGGCCGGCGTTCTTTTGGCAACCGGGTGGTCACCCGCCAGGGCGTGCTGTGCGCCAAGTCCACCAAAGAAGTGCCGATCAAAGAGCTAAAGAATAAATTGATCGAGGAATGCCGCCAGCAGAATAAACCCTACGGCCTGATCTTCTACGACATCTCCGGCGGGTTCACTTCGACCGGCCGCGAGGGCACGCAGTCGTTCAAGGTCATACCGCTTTTCGTGAAGCGGGTGTACGTGGACGGCCGTCCGGACGAGGTTGTGCGGGGCGTGGATATCGTTGGCACGCCGCTCCTGTCTCTGTCCAAGATCGCCCTGACTGGCGACGACTACGGCATATTCAACGGTACGTGCGGCGCGGAATCTGGCTGGGTGCCGGTTTCCTCGATCGCGCCTTCGATCCTCGTGTCCGAGATCGAAGTTGAGAAAAAGGCCAAAGGTCAGGACAAGCCGCCGATCCTGCCCGCGCCGGCCGACGCCCAATAATGGAGACGACCATGAAAAAAATAATTCTATTGTTCATCGCCACCGGTTTGATTTTCGCGGAAGGCCTGGAGAACAATGTTCTCATGCAGGCCTTGTCGGACGAGATGACCCGCAACCTGTCGAGCCTCCGGATCGAGAACCAGGACAAGCCGTATTACCTTTCGTACCGGGTCTGGGACGGCTGGACCTGCGACATCCAGGCTGAGTTCGGCGGGATCGTATCCAGCACGTGTAATCACCGCCGGGATATTTACGTCGACCTGCGCGTCGGTTCTCCGGAACAGGATAACAGCAATTTCGCCTGCCAGTCGAGCGGCCCGTCCGCGATCGAATCCGACCGAACCAACTTACCCCTGGAAGACGATTATTACGCCCTGCGCAATTCCATTTGGCTCGTGACCGACGGCACCTACAAAAAGGCCCTGGAGCGCCTGTCCCGGAAAAAGGCGGTCATCCAGAACCGGCCGACCAAGGATAGCCTGCCCGACTTTTCCGCGGTCCCCGTATGCGCTAAAGTCGAGCCGGAAGTCCGCTGGAACGTGAACCAGCCGGAATGGGAAACGCGCATCGCCGCGATCTCCAAGCTCTTCCAGAAATTTCCCCGGATCTTCGAATCGAGTGTGACCATGCACGTCGGTGCCGCGAACCAGTATTTTCTTGACGGCCAGGGCAACAAGAGCCGCCGCTTCGACAACCAGGTTTATATCGAAGTCCTGGCCAAGACCCAATCCGACGACGGCGATCCGATCGAGGATTTTATCGGATTTTACAGCGCCTCAGCCGAAGGCCTGCCTCCGCTGGAAGCGATCAGCCGGTCCGTGACCGCCATGGCCGAAACCCTGTCTCTCCTCGCCGCCCTGAAAAAGGAGGAAAGCTATTCCGGGCCGGTGCTTTTCACGGGCCAGGCCGCGGCCGAGCTGTTTTTCCAGATGCTGGGCAAAGGCGTCAGCGATCCCCGGCCACCGCTCTATGAGAACGATATGGTTGCCCGCAACGCTAACTCGGATAACTTCGGCAACCTGACCGGCCGGATGGGCCGGAGGGTCATGCCCGATTTCCTCTCCGCGTATGACGATCCCAACCTGGTCCGATGGGGAATCACTGAACTTTTCGGACGGTTCACGATCGACGACCAGGGCGTCAAGTCGGAACGCGTGGATATCGCCAAAGACGGCAAATTGACCGGTTTTATGATGAGCCGTTCGCCCGTGAAAAAAATCGTCTTGTCCAACGGCCACGCCCGTTATCGCTATGAAAACATGGGCGGCCGCGCGATCGGCCTGCCCGGCGTGCTGGTGATCGAGTCCCGGGAAACGCAAAATTTGGACGATCTGAAAAAGGCCCTTAACCGCACGGCCCAGGACTTCGACAACAAATACGCGATCATCGTGACCCGGCTCGCGGCCGCCCGGCCCCGGTCGACCTTCGAGCAGTACCTGCGCTGGTTCACGCCATCGCCTTCGGCTTCGGATAAGCCGATGCTCACCGCGCCTACGGTCGCCTACAAGGTCGACCTGGTGACGGGCAAGGTTGAGCTGGTCCGCGGCCTGGACTTTTCCTCGATCACGACCCGCCTGCTCCGGGACATCAGCGCGGTCACCAAGGAAACCGATACGTATAATTTCCTTTACCACGACAACGAGGGTAACGTCTATCCCATGTCGGTCGTCGCGCCCGCGGTCCTGATCGACGAGATGGACCTGGTCACCAAGGAGACCAAGCCCACCAAACCGCCGATCCTAAACCACCCGTACTTCAAGAAACGGTAAACCATAAAAGGGGACAGGCTACTTTTTTATGCGCCGACAAAACCTAAATACCAATTTTATGGTTCGATGTGGATCGCGCTGATATTTAAAAAAAGTTGCCTGTCCCCGTTAACACCCCGCCCCCGAATTTTAGGGGCGGGGTGAAGCAAGTTTTTAGGTTGAAATTAATACGCGCCATCCGCACGGATGGGGCGCTTTTTTAGGTGTATAGTTTTACGTCAGTATCTTCTGTGATTTAAGTGGTTTGCATAATCAAAACCAGGCAGGTTGGTTTTTGTGTATAGTTTTATCCGAACCGGATTGACATAAGGGTATTATCTACTATAATAAAAAATCCCAAGGAGGGTTTATGCCGACTTACGTCTTGATGACCAAGCTTTCACCGGAACTGACCAAGGACGTCAAGGAACGCGCCAGCCAGGGCCGGGTCTGGATGGAACGGGTAAAAAAAGACTGCCCGGATGTGAAATTCCTGTCCCACTACTTTCTGCTCGGTCCCTACGATTTCATCGATATCTACGAGGCGCCCAACGAGGAAGTCGCGACCAAGGTCTCCATGATCAGCATGGCCGAGGGCGCGGTCGCGGCCGAGTCCTGGACCGCGGTGCCCTACAAACGTTTCCTGGAGTTGATAAAGGATCTGTAAAGGGGACAGGCTACTTTTTTACTACCGAAAAGGATATTCGTCTATTATTTTTAGTTCTTAATTGAATGCTATTCCACAATAAAAACGGCTTGTTGAGAGTTATAAAAAAGTAGCCTGTCCCCTTTTACGGCTTAATCTTTTTAAGCATTTCCCGGGCCTGACCCGCGTAGATCGAGGCTGGGTCCCGGACCAGCAGGTCCTCCAGTATTTCCCGCGCTTTCTTTTTATCCCCCAGCTTGACGCACAATTCCGCCGACATGAGCGGAACGTGGTGGAAATTGTGGCCGGGGAAGATCCGGTCCAGTTCGGAAAAAGCCGTGAGCGCCTCGACCGGATCGCCCAGCTCCTGCTCGACCTGGCCCAGGTAATAATAAGCGTGGTCCGCGGCAGCGGTCGTGAGGAGGTTTTTTAGGCTGTCCCGGCATAAGGCCGGTTCGCCGCTCCGGAGGGCTAGGCAGCGGACCAGCCGCACCAGGAGGACCGTGTCCTTGCGGCAGGTTTCCAGCAGGTAAAGTTTTTCCAGGGCGTCGTTGGCGATCTCGGACCGGGCATAGCGGCTGACGGTTTCCAGGTATTTTTCCCGGGCTAAGAGGAAGCGTCCCTGATACATGTAATTCTCGGCAAGATGGAACGTGATCTCCGGCCGCTCCTCCGGCTTTACGACCGGCTCGAACTTGGTCAATAGGGCGATCCCGGAATCCACCAGGCCGACCTGCAGAAAAAGGCCGTTGAGCTGGAGGACCAGGTCGAACCGGGGATCGTTTTTTATCTGAATATTCAGGCTGTCGATCTTATTTTGGAACTGGCCGGTAAAGAGCAGGATAAGGATGATCGTCATTCGTGGCTTTCCTCGAGCAGGGATTTGAAATATTCGCGGATGAGCGATTCGTATTCCTTGGGATACTGCTCTTTCAAGGCCTTGCGGATCATTTCCCGCATTTCATCGCGGCCGAGATCGTTGGGCAGGGATTTTGTCACTTCGTGCAAGATATCGGCGCCGGTCTTGCTCTTCCGCTCTTTCTGAAAGTCCTCCTGTCTTATCGATTTTTGAGCATCGAGGAGCCGGGACAGGATCATTTTCTGGCGTTCGATAAGCCTGCGGTCGAGCTTGTACTGGTACAGGGCGTCTTCGGTTTCCTTCATTTCCCGAGCCAGGTTGTCGATCAGGTCCTGATATTTGGTCGCGCCCGGTTCCGAACCCAAATTTTCCAGGGCCTGCCTGAGCTCGCGCTGTTTGCCGGCCAGTCTTTGGATCTGCGACAGAGCCTCACCGGAAAGACCCGCGATCGGCAGGGGGAACAGGCTCATCAGGGACTGGTTGAGGGACAATTGGCCCTGGCCGATCTCGGAGAGCTGTTTCATGAGCTGGTCCATCCCGGTCGAGGAACCGCCTTCCGCGGCCATTTTCAGATTCTGCAGTATCTCAAGGCCCGCGAGGTTCAGCTGTTTCATTGCTTCCTTGATGTTCTCCGATCCCGATTGACCGGCGGCGGCCTTCATCTGCGCCAGGTTCATTTCCTTCACGGCCTGGGCGAGCTTTTTACCCATGGCTGGCGTCACGTACAGGCTTTTCGTCTGTTGGCCGTAAAGACTGTCCGCGAGCGTTTTCGTCGCCTGGATCAGGTCTTCGGTCCGCTCCGTTTCCGACTTCGGATCCGCCGCGGATCTTTCCAATGCCTCGGAGATGTCGATCAGGCGGTTGAGCGTCTCCAGGAGGTTCTGGCGCAGGTTGGCCATCCGGCCTTTGGTCATTTCTTCGTAGAGCCGCTGGAGTTCGTCGGCCAGTGCTTTAAGATCCCGGGACTTGTCGCCCGGAGGTTTTTGGTCTCCGGCGGCCAATTCCTGAGCCTGGCGGTCGAGGTTTTGCATGTTCTCCCGGATCTCATTTTCCAGGCCTTCGGACTGCGCGAGTTCGCGGATCGCCCGGGCCAGGCTGTCGATCCGGGCATTCAGCTCGGCGTTTTTCGCACCGAGGCCCGCGGAGTCGTTCTGGGCCGCGAGGTCCCGGAGTTTATTTTCCTGATCCGCGAGGTCGCGGGCCGTTTGCGCCAGTTCTTTCATTTTTTCTTCCTGCTGGAAACGCTTGAGTATCTCCAGCGTGCGTTCCAGGGCCTTGGCCAGTTCTTCCTGGCTCTGCTTGAATCTTTCCAGGGCCTGCTTGATGTCTTCGGGCGTCTTATCGAGCTGGGATTGCAGGTCGTTCAGGGCTTTTTTCAGCTCCTCGGGCGCGATCTCCTGGAGGATCTTTGATATCTCCTGAAGCCGGGCCACGGATTCCGGATCGAGCACGATGCCTTCGTTCAATTTGTCGATGGTTTTTTCCAGTTCGACCTGCCACTCCTCGAGCTTGTCTGCGACGGACTTTTCCTTGCTGAGCACCTCGCTCAGTTTCTCCTTGTCCCGCCACGAGACGGTCCGTTCCTTCATGATCTTTTCCTCGATGCGTTGGATCTCGTCCATGTTGTCCTCGTGTTCGGATTGAAGGTCCTGCAGGTCTTCCCGTATCGAGTCCTGGGTGCCGCTGATCTCATCGTACATTTCCTCCATCGTGGGAAAGTAGACGTAAAAAGTCCGGCTGGCCTGCGTGTTGCCGGCGTTGTCCCAGACCCGGACGAAATACGATACCTGGTCGCCCGGCAGCAGGCCCAGTTCTGAAAGATCCCAGGTGAAATAGACGGTGTCCTCGACGGCCTTTTTGATCTTTAAGGGCCGCGCCTGGTCTTTCTTGAAAGTGTAATAAAAGGTCGCCTGGTCGAGCCGATAGTCGTCGCTGGCACGGAAGGCGACGGTCGTTTTCATTTCCGGCGGCATGTTGATGTCGTCGCCGGGGTAAAAAACGTCGACCAGGGGCGGCAGGTCGGTGACCGCGTAGAACGTCAATGGTTCCTTGCATTCCGTGGCCGCGAAAAGGCGGAGAACCGCGGTTTCATTTTTCGTTAACGGGAATTCCAGCTTAAAACCGGCGCCGCGGCATTCGATCCGGAGCTTATCCGCGGTCTCGAGCCGGGCTGAATCCAGGGGCTGGGAAGCCTCGCCGATCATCACCAGCCGGGTACCGACCGGTGCGACCACATCGCGGCCGGTCACGGAATCGTCGGGCAGGCCCGTGTAGGACGGATAGCGGAGCCGAAAGCGGAGCGAGCGGAGATACAGCGGCTGGATCATGGCCAGGGAAAAGTGAGCGCTTTGCCGGCCGAGGAATTCAAAACGACCTTCAAGGTCTTGGTCGACCGTGAATTTTTTCACGGCCTGTCCGTTTTCAACCCGGAGCTTCTCTCGGACCGGCTTTCCTTCCGGGAAGGTCACGACGGTCACCCAGCCGGGAACGTAGGTGTCAAAGAACGTCAATGTCACCGGCACTTCCGTACCCTTCGGGTACCGGCCCTGGGAAGGTTCCAGACCGTACCGGATTAGGGGATGGAGGGAGTAATGGAAGCGCCCGGGAAAGAAGGCCGGGTAAGCGAGGCTCAAAGCGATGCTGATCAGGAGGATCGTCAGGGAACGCCGGAGGGAAGAGTAGTCGAGGTGGCGCCGAAAATCGGCCGGCTCGATCTTCCGGACCGCGTCCGAGATCGCTGCGTCGATCAGTTCCCGGGAATATTTTTCGCGGCCGTCTTCCGGAATGCGGGAGAGCTGAAGGCTATTGACGATCTCGCCGCGCAGCCCGGTTCGGTCCTCAATATTTTTCGCCCGATCTTCGAGCGAACGGGGCCGGATGAAAAAGAGGGGGACGAGGCCGATCAGCCCGTAGAGCGGGGATTTGATGAGCAATAGGGCGACGGTCAGGCTGATGAGGACCGCGGCGCCGGTGAAAACGAGCCGGCTCAGGATGTCGACGAGCGTTTGACGCCGCGCGAAGTCCTGTAATTTTTTCCGAATGACGGCAATGCCGTTCATCAGTGGGTTAGGCTGTACACGATGATATTTATGCCCATCCGGAGGGCCGCCTCGCGTTTTTCCGGCGGGTCCTGGTGGACGTCCGGATCTTCCCACCCGTCGCCGAGGTCGCATTCGTAAGTATAAAAGACCGCCAGCCGGTTTTCGTAAAAAATGCCGAATCCCTGGCTGGGTTTGTTGTCGTGCTCGTGGATCTTGGGCAGGCCTTTGGGGAAGTCGTAAAAAGCGCGGTAGATCGGATGGTCGAGAGGCAGTTCGACGAGCTGGGATACGGGAAAGATCCGCTTCATTTCCCGCCGGAATGAAGAGTCCATGCCGTAATTGTCGTCCGCGTGCAGGAAACCGCCCGCCGCGAAATATTCTCTCAATATTTTTATTTCCTCATCGGTGAAACGGATATTGCCGTGGCCGTTCAGAAAAAGGTAGGGATATTCGAACAACTCGGGATCGGCGATCTCCACCTTGTCCTCGCGCTGGGGCGCCCGGATTGCGGTCCGTTCGTTAAGCGCCCGGAGCAG
>Ga0315294_10008494_pt1 | contig 11283 bp, 5 predicted proteins | sample YL17G13_40_MG_FD_203626 | JGI IMG/M metagenome (GOLD analysis project Ga0315294, IMG submission 203626) | Sediment microbial communities from Yellowstone Lake, YNP, Wyoming, USA - YL17G13_40 | ecosystem: Environmental > Aquatic > Freshwater > Lake > Sediment | place: USA: Wyoming | collected... | reverse complement strand
AGTCCCACGGCGTCCGTGGGCGTTGTGGATGCTACGTGGGACGGTAACAAGACGATGGAGGTCTATCTCGAAGGGCCAGAGCGGGCCCGCCAGTTCACGATGGGCGTGCGCTGCGAAACCCTGTGGACTGATATTGACATGGAACTTGAGCCGCTTTGCCGGACATTTGGAGAAGACCCACGCCAGGAAGCCCCTGCCAACATTCTGGACGTGCTCGCTGGCGAAAAGATAACCGTCAAGGCAACGCTGTCGAAGGCAAACGGCTTCAATGCGGAGGAAGCCAACAGGACAGTCGTTATTAACTATCCGCATAGTTGCTTCAGCTGTGACAAGGATGACTACCAGACACATTCTTCCAACGACCCGTTCGTCTGGGTTCTCACGAGAAACGACACGCCGCTTCCTCAAATCGCTTTTGTCAAGACTTGGGTCCAGGATCTCATGTTTGGTGACCCCGAATTCGGTAGCATCAACCCGGTCAGCTTCGGAACTGACGCGGGTGGACAGCCGATAGAGGTCAGGCCGGAGGGCGAAGCGGGCGCAGGTGAGACAACGTGGATTATGCCGCTGGAGAGAGGCTCTTGGCACAACATCGCAAGCGAAAGCCCCATTCCCAGATGTCCGGATGGCACATGTGGGACAGTACTCTTCCGCAAAGTAGACGACTGCGGAAACCGACTGACTCTTGAATGCACTTCCGGGTGTTATTACGAGTACAAGTATAACAATACGGTCGTTGGGAGGTGTGTGTACGTTGAGGGAATCAACAAGTTCCTGTACATCATGGACAAGCGCAACAAAGTCTTCATGGCAACACTACTTTTCAACGTTGAGCCCGGCCTCGGTCAAGGAACGACGGGAGTGAAGGACTGGTCGGTGTGGTACTACGACTGCGTCGCAGACAGCGGCACTTGCAGTCCCCTCTGTAGGGAGTGCGCGCCAGGTCAAACGTTTGACGACGCGGCCCTAGAGAAAGACCCATTGGGGTACGGAATACCCAGCCGCTGTGAGTCCCTGTGACTAGGGCCGGCCACTACTCCTATGAGTAAGGAAGGCTGGTGGGCGTAATGGCGCCAACTTCGCATAGGATCCTTCGCTTGGCAGCGGTTCTGGTAGCTGGACTTGCTCTGATATTCTTGCTTTTCCTGTTATTCCGTCAGCGGGTCCAGGTTATGTCCCCGTCTGGGGAGGTTCATACTGAGAGTCGTGCTCTACAGCAGTTGTCTGGGAAACCCGGCGGCATGGGGGTGGCAGAGTATGACCTTGCCCTGCGCGGAAAAGCTTCGGGCGGGAATCTCGCCTTGGTCCAGATACTCACCAAGGAGGTCAACTACGCGGTCATTGATACCAGCCCAGGCGAGAGCGCAAGCTCGGTCGCAAGCCGAATGCAGTCGGCTGTTCACCGGAGCGGGGTTCCAATGGGGCTTTGGGAGGTGCAGGGCGGAACGATGTTCCTCCCGCTCGGTGGTGCAGGTCACGTCTTTGCTGGCACTGAAACCGGCCTCGGCATACCTCGGCCTCCTACATCCCTGAGTTGCGGTTACGACTCCCGCCGGAACAGAATTGTACTGAACTGGGTGAGCGATCCGAGGGGGTATGACGCCGTGGGGGTGGCCGAAGTCTACCCAGAATCGATAAGCCCAGCCACGCAGCCCGGACGTGACGTATTCAAGGGAACGACCTACGCCATTAGTGTGCGCGGGATGGTATGCGTGAATGACGCGCTTTTCTACATAGTTGGTTGGCGGGGTGGCGGGGCCACGCCTAAAGACACGATTCCATCGTGGAGGGACGGTACGCCATCCAATGCCGCCGCCATGCATCTTAGCTACAATTCGCAAGACGAGCTTTTCGGGATACCATTCACTGCTGGCACAGCACCGAACTGGAAAAGGTGGGCTACCCATCCGAGTCCGGCAGACGTATGTTTTGAGCAGGGCACAGTAAAGCCCCAGATGCGGTACGGACAACCATATCCTTACATAGACAAACCAACGGACAAACGCTTCTACCAGGTTGTCAAGACCAAGAAGCCGGAGGGCAAGGCAGGCATCTGGCGAAAGTTCCTGGGGCTGACGCCGGGGCATAAGTACCGCGTGACAGTCCTGCTCAACACGCTGGAGATGGACAAGGCCAAAGGGCAGTGGTCGTTCTCCTTCCATGCGGCTCGGAACGCGCCGGATGGAAAAGACTTCACGCCGGAGCAGATGACCGGCGAGGCAGCGCTGCCGGACGGGAGTAAGGGAGAGAAGGCGGGGCGCATGGTCTGTTATGGTCCCGGCCAGACCACGAAAGGCGAGTGGGCCTACTGCTCGACCAGCCCCGATGACAGATCCCCCGGACGCGAGACTGGCGACATCACGCTGCCGGAAAAGGTTGACACCATTACGGTCTGGCTCCGTCACCAGGCTGAGGACTCGAAGGGCGTCGGCTACCTCTGGATAAAGCTCGAAGACCTCTCGATGCCGCCCCCGCTGCCCGCGGAGAACCCCGCCAAGTAGTGTGCTACGTCAGGGCATTTGCCTTTCCATGTCGTGTCCAGTTGCGGGCTGGCACACTAGCAATTCTCGTTGCAGTCTCTCATTCTGCCCCTGTCGCGCCCGATGACACATCGCCTGTGCCAGTGGCGCAATGCAGGTTTGCCGGTTTCGCCTTGTCACGGGACTGCGGGTGTGGTAAACGTGATGGGTCTGGACGTGGGATGGGAGGTTTCGGCGGATGAGTTCGCCTGCGCTGGCTGACTACCTGGGTGCATTCACCGACAAGCGTCGGCCGTTCCTCACCTACCACTTCTTCCTGCCTGACAAGTCCGTGTGCCGGGCGAATCTGTCGCGGGGAGAGTTCTGGTCGCTGGCGCGGAAAACCGCACGCGTGCTCCGTGAGCAGGGCATCGGGAAGGGGCAATGCTTTGCCCATTACCTCAGCGCCAACAGGCCTGAGGACCTGGCCTTCCGCCTCGGCGCCACCATGGTCGGCGCTGTGCCCGTCACCATCAACTGGCAGGCCGACACGCTGGAGCGCATTGCGCTCAAGGTCCAGCTAACGGAAAGCAAGCTCGTCATCATTGACCGCGGCGTCGAGCAGAAGAACATTGACGCGCTCGGCTCGCTGGTCCCCGGGCTTGCGTTCTTCCCGGTCGAGCAGTTGGAGGCGGGGGAGGAACTGCCTGCGGACGACATGTGCTCCGACGCCGACCTCGGCGAGGAGGCGACGAAGATTGTCATCTTCACCTCCGGCACGACGGGCCAGCCCAAGGGGGTGCGGCTCTCCTACCGCAACTACGCCGCCAATCAGAAGACGTTCGAGTCGTTCCTGCAGGTCAGCCCTGGAGACGCGTTCGCGCCCGTCGTCGTCAACCCGCTCCACCACACGAACTCGACCGCCATTGCGGATTGGGCCATCCGTCGGCCCGGGTCCCGACTGCATCTTGTCGAACGCTATTCGACGCAGTACTGGGCGATACTGGCGGGAGTGGCTGGGCCGGGGGATGCGCGCGTGGTGGCACCGCTTGTTTCCCGCCACTTCGACTACCTGGAGAACCTGCGGCAGCAGAAAGAGTTGCCTGTGCCCCTCGACGGGCTTCGGGCCGCCATGAGCAAGGTGGATTTCCTGCTGGGTTCCGCCCCTGTGGGGCCGACCACGGTCAAGCGGCTGGTGAAGTACGCGGGCCGGCTGCCACTCGTGCGGTTCGGTTCCACCGAGACGTGCCTGCAGGTGCTCGGCACGCCTCTGACGATGTCAGAGGAGCAGAGGTGGGCGGCCTTCCGGACGGGCTGGGAACATAAATGGAAAGACGAAGCGCAGTGCGGCTACTACGTCGGCCGCCCGCACCCGCCTTACACCGAAGTGCGCATCGTGCGCAGTGTCGAGCCGGATACCGGAGACTGCTTCGTTGACTGCGATGAGGGCGAGCCGGGCTGCCTCATCACGCGCGGCGAGAACGTGATGCTGGGGTACGTCAAGGACGACGAATCCACGCGCAAGGCGCTGCGGGAGGACGGCTGGTACACCGGGTTCGGCGACGTCTGCTTCTGGCTTGCCGACAAGACTGACGGCGAGCGCAACTACTATTGGCTGAGCCGCGAGTCGGCGCTCCTCATCCGGGGTGGGGCGAACTACGCCTACGCCCAGGTCGAGTCGGAGTTGAAGGCGTTCGCGGCAAAGAGGTACGAGTTGAAGGAGGACGAGTTCGACATTGCAGTCGTGGGCCTGCGGATAGAAAGCGAGCACGACGATTCGTGCTGCGTCACAGTGGAGCTGCTGTCTGAAGCGGCAATGAGAGCACGGGCGGAAATGGAGCGCACGTTCCTGCAGGAAGCAGCCGCGAGCGTCACAAAGGGCGCCTGCCCCGACCACCTGCGCTTCGCGAAGGTCCCGCGGAACTTCAAGGGCGCCATCCTGGTCTCTGAGCTGAAGGCCGAGTACCAGTCGGCTGTCGCAGCCGGGCAGGACATCCGGTATAAAGAAAAGAAGGGCCGCAAGGACCCGAAAGGCAGTTAGGTCGTTGACAGTGCATGGGCGAACGCGACGCGGCAGACAACATGACTGAGGGCTGACCCGCGATGACCAGAGCATCCCGAAATCCGAAGTCCGAAGCCCGAAGGCGCCGGCCGGTGGCCGCTGCGATGATGGCGCTATTCCTGGCTGCGCTGTCGGGCCGCGTTGTCTGCGCTGCCGAGGGCGGCGGGCAGCGCGAGGTCATGGTGAGGGCGCGCGTCACCAGGATCGAGCCGGCCCAGCGGTGCCGCATCCACTGGCGCTGGGGCGGTGAGGGCCTCGGCGGCAGCGTCACCAGGGGTGAGCTGACTGCCGTGCCGGTGAAGACACCCACGGCCCCCAAGGCGGAGGAGGAAGGGGAGAAGGTCCCGCCGCTTGAGACGGGGCCAAAGGACCGGACCATCGTCCCGGGCGAGGGCGTCTATTATCACTACCTTGACCCCGGGGTGTGGTCGCCCGCATGGCCGCTGTCCACCTTCAAGAGGGCCCGATTCATAACCTTTACGCTCCAGTGCCTGGATGACAACGCGAAACCGCAGGATGCCGAGGCGGAGTTCGAGTTCTCTTTCGACAACAAGGTCATCAAGAGTTTCACGGTCTACGCGCCGGTGGCGATCACCTTCGGCCTTGTGATTCCGTCCGGGCTGCTCGGTGAGGGCGGCGCGCCGACGAAGGAGTTCACCGACGCCCTGTGCGACATCAAGACGTACGCGACGCGGCGGGCGGAAACGCTGGAGGCACTGCCCTGGGCCAAGGAGCCTGCCCCGAAGCTCTACGCCATCATCACCGACTGCGGAGGCTACGGGGAGCGCCCGGGCTACGGCACGCGTACGGGCGACAAGGAGGCCGTGATGGCCGAGTACCGGGCGCTCAAGCAGCTCGGCGTGAACGGCGTGCGCGGCTGCCCGGCCTTCATCCTGGAGATGATTCGCACGGGAGCAGGCATCGGCCCGCAGTTCTCGCGCGCCATAGACAGGGGCGGGATGGGCTACCCTGTGCCGTCCGTGAGCAAGCCCGACGGCGGCAAGATGCGCGTGCCCACAGGGGCCGGCTGCCCATACTTCCCCGAGACCGTCAAGGCCATCCCGACGCAGGTGGACGAGTTCATGCGTGCGCACATGGAGTTCCTGCGCACGCTGCCGGTTCACGAGGACTGGGCGCTCACCGTTGACGAGATAGGCTCGGCCTTCGACGGCGCGCCGGAGGGGAAAGATCACCAGGGCGCGTGTCCGTATTGCCGCGAAGCCTTCCGCAACTACATCAAGGAGTTCGGGCTGACGCCGAAGGATTTCGGCGCGCCGGACTGGGAGGACATCCGCTCGACCTACGGCTACAACGCGAAGACCTACGAGGCCCAGGAGAAGGAGAAGGCTGAGGCCCGAGACAAGGAGGTCAAGGAGGCGGAGAAGCTCGCGAAGGTCCCATTGGCCGGCGGCAAGAAGGGCGACGAAACGCTGCCGACCATCCCGGCCGACGAGCTGCCCGGCAAGAAGGCCCGCAAGACCGAACAGGCGGAGCCGCCCCCGCACCGCCTCTCGGCCGCAGGCTGGAACCTGCTCTACTACTACTCGAGGCGCTTCAACAATGAAGCGTCCGCAAGACTGTTCACGCCTCTGAAGCAGGCGTTCGAGCGCGAGAACGAGCGCAAGCGCCAGGCGCTCGAACGCGGCGAGACGGACACGCCCGCCGCAAAGCAGCCCTGGGTCTACTGCTACGCGCTGCGCGGCAACACGTTCCTGATGGGCGGGCACAGCCTCGACTTCTTCGACTTCTACCGCTACGCCGACAACGGTTTCATGTACGAGACCTCCAATCGCGACCCGCGCGTGTGGCAGTGGGACGGCTACCTGTGCAACGTGGGCCGGATTCTCACGGAGAAGATGGGCAAGCGGTTCGGCATCTACGTGAAGCCGCACCGCGGAGCGCCCATCCAGCGCATGCTCGTCGCGGCGAGCAACAACGCGCGCCTCATCTACTGGTACACCTACGGCCCCGACTGGTCCAAGGGAGACTCATTCTCGACCAACCCGGCCGTGCTGTCGGACGTCAGCCGCGCGGCTCACATGCTGGCGCAGGGGGAGCACGTGCTGTATGAATCCGCGCCAGCGCTCCCTGCCGAGGTCGCCGTCGTCAGGCCCAACACCGCCGAGTACCACGGCAATTCGGCGTCGTGGGAGAACGGGAAGTGGGTCTACACGGCGCTCATGCACGCGCACATCCCGACGGACCCGCTGGACGAAGGGCTTCTGATGAGCGAGGACCTGTCGCGCTACAAGGTCATCTGCATAAGCGGCTCTCACATCCGGCGCGACGTCGCGCAGAAGCTGGTCAAGTACGTGGAGGCCGGTGGGACGCTCTACACGAGCGGCTGGGGGCTGGCGCAGGATGAGGCGTGTCAGCCGCTTGACGTTCTGCTCCCCGTTTTCGGACTTGAGAAGCGCGGGGAGGTGGAGCTCTGGAGCGAGGTCCCGCGGTACGGCGCAGTCTCACTCGGGCAGTTCCGGAAGTTGAAAGACGCACCCCCGGGCGCGCGCGTGGCGGGCGAGCGCGTTGTGAGCGGCGTCCTTGATCTCGCGGTCGGCCGGGAGGTGCTGCAGCCTGCGGCGGGCACGGAGGTGCTGGCGAAGTTCGCAGACGGCGGCGCCGCCGTCACGCGGCACAAGCACGGCAAGGGCCAGGCCTGCGTGGTCGGCTTCTATCCGGGCCTGGAGTACAGCGCGCCCATACTTACCGGCAACTACGACATGTCCCGCGACTTCGCAGCCGACAGGCGGAGCTTCATCGCCGGGCCTGTGCTGGATGCCGGAGTGAGGCCGGTGGTTGATGCGTCGCAGCCGTGCGTCGAGGGCGTGCTGCTGAAGAACGGCAAGACGGGCGCGCTCGCGGTGACGCTGATGAACTGGGCGTACCGGGTCGCGCCCGAAGCGGAGCCGCAGCCCACGAAGCGCAGGTCGCCACGCGGGCTGGTCGCGTTCGAGAACGTGAAGGTGTCAATCAGGGGCGCCGGCAACGTCAAGACCGTGCGCTCGTGCGCGCTGGGACAGACGCTTAAGGTCGAGAAGACTGAAGGCGGGCTGACGGTGAACCTGCCTGAGCTTGAAGAGGGCGACATCTTGCTGCTCGAGTAACTGCTGCCGGAGGGAGCGTCAGTGGGCAAAATCCTTGTCGCTGTGGCCACGCATTGCGATGACGTGGAGCTGAACGCCGGCGGGACGGTCGCCAAGTGGGCCGCCCAGGGAGGAAAGGTCCACATCGTGATGGTGACCAACAACTGCGCGGGGGAGTTCATCCCCGAGGGCCGGGACGAATCCGCCAAGCGGCGCATTCTGGCGCAGGAGGCCACTGCGATACGCCGCCGTGAACAGGAGGCGGCCGCAGCGCTCATCGGGGCCAGCGTTCGCTACCTCGACTACTCGCAGCGGCACTACTGGGACGGCCGGCAGCAGGTGACTGCTGGCTTCGAGCATGAGGCTCCTCCGCCGCCGGGCGTGGCAGGCCGCCCGCAGCTCATCACCTCCTACCAGAAGCCCGAGCACTTCCAGGGCGTGGGCAAGCTGCTCGTGCTCCTGAAACCCGACGTGGTGCTGACGCACGGCGTGCTGGACGTTGACCCGGAGCACCATGCGGTCTGCTCTCTAATGTGGCTCGCTTTCCGCGAGTGCCGCGCCGACCTGAAGGGCGTCGCCCTTCGGTTCTGGACCCCGGGCTCGTCCTGCATGTGGGGCGTGATGGAACCCAACTACGATTACTTCGAGGACATCAGCGACTACTTCGACAGTAAGCTCGCGCTCTGCCGCTGTCACGCCAGCCAGATGATAAAGATGAGGCTTGAGATGGTCGAGATGCGCGCGAGGCACTACGGCGCGCAGATGGGCGTGCGCTACGCCGAGCCGTTCAACACGGCGAAGAACTGGGATCGCTGAGGCCACAATGTTGATTGGGCACGTCTGATGCAGATTCCGATTGTCATTGACGAACGCACTGGCGTTGACCGCCCTGGCGAACTCATCCTCGGCGGCGTGCCTGTGCCTCGGGGTGAGCTGCGCGAGGGCGGATGGTTTGTCCTGCGGGGCGAAGACGGGGCTGAGTTCGTCGTCGAGGGCGCTCCGGCGGCCTTCTGGCCCGACCGCAGCATCAAGTGGCTCCACCTGAGCGGCACGGTGCGCCTCGCGGGTGGGCGGCGCAACAGGTTCACCCTCCTGCCGGCCTCTCTCGCACCCGAAGGCGCGCTGCGGGTCGAGACGCAGGGCGAGGTGGTCCGCATACGCGGCGGCGTGCTGGACGCTGACGTCTCTGCCAACGCTGACAACCTGCTCTCGGTGGCCCGGGGCGGTGAACCGCTGCTCAGGCCTCCGGGCCTGTCGGGTTCGCTCACGTTCGTCGGGCCTTCGGGCGAGGGCCGCAGGACCTGCGCGCTGAGCGTCGAGGGCGCGCCCCAGGTCATCGTGAAGACGGCCAGTCGCGTGGTGGTCCGGCTGGCAGGCAGGTTCGCGGCGGAGAAGGGCGAACCGGCAGCCGAACTCATCCTGTTCGTGGAGCTCTGTCGTGAGGCGCCCGAGGTCAGGCTGGAGCCTGTCTTCATCTACCTGGGCAAGCCGGATGAGGACCTGGTGGCGAGTCTCACGCTGACGGTCCACACGTCGATTTCGGGTGACGGGTGCAGGTACGGGTTCTCAGGTGAGCGCGGGCGCGGCTGGTGGGACGTCATCCAGCGCATCGAGGGCGGGCCGCGGTGGCCCTGCGCGCGCCAGGTGCAGCTCGGCTCCAGCTTCTGGCGCACGGAGAAGCGCACGTTCCCGCAATCCTCGTGGGTGAAGGCCGTCGAGGGGCGGCGCTCGCAGGGCTGGTGCCACCTGGGCGATGAGCGCGGGGGCGTCACGGCCTCAATGCGCTATTTCTGGCAGGAATACCCGCGCTCGATGGCCATTGACGCGGACGCGGGCACGATCACGTTCGGCCTCGTGCCCCCGGAGGCAGCGCCGCTGGACCTGCGCCGCTATTCGCCCGTCATCTACGGCCCGCCGGTCTACGAGGCAAGTCAGGGGCCTTTCCCGAGCGAGACGCACGGCGCCTACGGGACTGCCAAGGCGCATGAGCTGATGCTGCGCTTCCACGCGCAGGGGGAGGACGATGCGCCCGAGCGCGGCCTGTTCTTCACGCACCCGTGCCGCGTCCTCACGGAGCCGCGGCATTTCGCCGGGGCGAACGTCGTGGGTCAGGTCGCGCCCGCCGACCCGCCTCGCGACCGCAGGATCGAGGATGAACTGGCGAACATCGCGGACTTCATTGTGCGCGAGCGCGACTATCGCGGCTGGTACGGCCTGATGGACTTCGGCGACATAATGTGCGCCTTCTACAGCGACCGCGACACGTGGGCCTTTGACGACGGCGGCTATGCGTGGATCAACACCGAGCACCTGCCGGACCTCGGGCTGTGGCTGAGCGCGCTGCGCGCCGCGCGAGTGGACTGGCTCGAGGCGGCAATCGAGATGTCGCGCCACAACCGCGACGTGGACACGTATCACCGGGGCATGCTCAAGGGCGGCGGCACGCGCCACAACGTAAATCACTGGGGATGCCAGGACAAGGAGTGGCGAGTCTCCATGCCGCTCGTGCGGCGGCTGCACTACTACCTGACGGCCGACCCGTGGACGCGCGAGGCCATCCTTGAGACGGTTGCCGTTTACCAGTCGTACGACCGGACGGCGCGGACGGCGCCCAGCATGACCTCTGCGCTGGCCGGGGTGATGACGAAGTGGGAGATGATGTGCGACCCGGCTGACGAGCAGGTGGTCCGCAACATGGCGGACGTGTTCGCGCGGGCGTTGCGTCCGGACGGGCAGTTTTTCGACACGCTCCACATGGACATTGGCACGGGCGTGGGTGAGCCGGCGACGGCGGAGCCGCACACGGCGTACTTCTTCATGGACGGCTTCGGCGGGCAGCACGCGCTGGTCGAGCTGGCGGAGCTGATAGGGCACCAGGGCCTCTCAGACGCGCTCATGGCGCACCTGCGCTTCCGGATGGCGCAGGCTTCGGGGCGCGCACTGTTCTGCCTTCTGCCCACGCTCGCGCACGCCTTCCGTCGCACCGCAGACGAGAGCCTGCGCGCGGCCGTGCAGGAGGTCCTGGAGCTCCGGGGCCTGAACTTCGTGGAGAGGGGCGGCGACGGGGCGCTGGAGGCCATGAAGCGCGAGGGCTTCAATCTCGCGGAGAGCGGCGGCGACGGCGCTCTGGACAGCCCCCGACATCTCATGCTGGCTGGCGCTCAGCGCAAGAACAAGATCGCCTGTCAGCTCGGCGAGTTCCTGAACATGGCTCCCTACGGATTGACCGTACTGCCTGAGCAGCGGTGAGCGCCCGCCGGGGGCGCGTTTTTGACTTCGGCTCGTGGGTGCAGTAAGGTAATCTGGTGGAAGTGACTGACGCGCGCGTCGTGATCGCTCTGGAGATATGTCCCTCTGCATTCCGCGTGAGGAGAGGCCAATGAGAACCGTGCGCCTGGCGTGGGCGGTGAGTCTCGCGGTGATGCTGGTTTCGGTCGCGGCCTACGCGGCCCCGCTCGTTCTTGTCGAGGGCGGGCAGCCGAAGGCGGCTGTCTGGCACTATGGCGACGCGAAGAAGGCCGCCGACGATCTCGTCTCGTGCATCAAGGAGATGACGGGCGCGGCGCTTGAGGTGAAGACCGTCAATGCGGGCGAAAAGCCGCCGATTGACGGCCCGGCAATCGTGCTCGGGAAGATGGCCCTGGAGATGGGGCTGCCCGCGCCGCCCAAGACGCCCTCG
>Ga0315294_10008493_pt1 | contig 11284 bp, 10 predicted proteins | sample YL17G13_40_MG_FD_203626 | JGI IMG/M metagenome (GOLD analysis project Ga0315294, IMG submission 203626) | Sediment microbial communities from Yellowstone Lake, YNP, Wyoming, USA - YL17G13_40 | ecosystem: Environmental > Aquatic > Freshwater > Lake > Sediment | place: USA: Wyoming | collected... | reverse complement strand
GAAGAGGACGCGCGACGCGATCAGGGGGTCCCCATCTGGACGTTCGGGCACGGGAGCATGGGCCCGGCCGCGACGTACCAGAAGAACTTCTCGCCGCGGGCCTGGGCCGCGCCGATGAGCGGGCGCATCTCGCCGGCCGGCAGGCTGTAGACCTTGTTCGTCGCGAGGTCGATCTGCGGGTCGAAGATGTCGATGACGCCGTCGAGTTCCGGGCGCGGGAACGAGCCGCCGATCATGATCATGAGTTCCGGGCACGCCTTGCGGATCGCGTCGCTGCGGCGGCGCATCTCGTCCCACTTGTTCGTCTCGTCGCCGATATACACCAGAGCCATGTCGATAAAGCCGAGCTTCCGCACCGCCTCGTACCGCTCGCGCAGGGCGTCGGCGCTGCCGCGGAAGTTGCCCGAGAGGTAAATCGTGTTCGCGCCGCGCCCGACGCCATACGGAATGTCCTCGAGGTCCGGCGACAGCTTGTCGGCGTACTGCTCGGTCGGGTTGAACCGGTGGTCGAGCAGGAAATCGACGAACCGCCGCTTCAGCTCCGGCGTGATCTTGCCGTACACCTGCCGGATGGGGTCCCAGCACGTCTGCCCCATCGTCTGGAAGTTCCACCTCTCGGGAATCCGGTAGTCCCAGACCTTGACCGCGAGTTCGAGGTCCCGCCGCGGCGCGCCTTGCGGCCTCACGGTGACGCGGCCGCGGTACGTGCCCGCCTTCGTCGCCGGCCGCGTGCGGACGGTGAACCAGAACGGCGTGGACGCGTGGACCGGCAGGTCCGCGGGCCGCGCCGCCACGAGCGGGTCGGGCACCTCAAAGTTCTTGCCATGAAAATACCAGTCGCTGATCTTGTTGTTCGGGTGGAGGCGGAAGACGTCCTGGAGGTTGCAGGCGACGTCCTCCTTGGGGATCGTCGCCCCCGTCGCCGCGTCGACGAGGTCCGTCCACGCCATCGCGACTCCCTTGAGGTCGGCGACCATCGGGTACACGAGCACCTGGAAGCCCTCGTACTCGTTCCGCGCCATCGCCAGCTCGTACTTCTCGACAAACGGTCCGAAGAAGCGGTAGCGCGTGTCGCGGTCGCAGAACTTCTCGAGCGTGTGGGTCATGCCCGCGAGGTACGGCTTCCCGAGCGGCTCGAAGTCCAGAACCAGCCGCGGCCGGCGGGCGGCGTCGGCATTCGTGGCTGAAGGGATGTCAATACGTCCGCGGCATGGAAACCGCTTGTCCGCCTGGTCCATCGGCGCCAGGGCCAGGCCGCGGTTGGCCGAGGGGTCGGCCAGCCACTTCCGCACGAGCGGCGTGACGTTGAAGTCGATCCACTTCCCACCCGGCGGCACGCCCAGGAAGGCGTACCGGTGCGGGAAATACTGGCCGTCGTACTCCCAGAGCGAGTACGAGTCGAGCGCCCCGGGCGGCCGGCCGACCTTGTAGTCGGTGGCGAGGTCCATGGTCCCGCCGGGGTCGCGCCACGCCCGCCCGCCGCCGGCCGACTTCCAGTCCGCCTCGGCCTGCCAATCCTCGATGACCTCGCGGCAGAGGATCTCGAAGATCATCCGAAGGTCCTTCGCCTCCGGCACGAAGACTTCGAGCCGTGCCCGGGCCAGGCGCTTCGCCCGCAGCGCCTCCGGCAGCGTGAACTTGAGGAGCGCGCGGTTCTTCGAGCCCCGCAGGGCGAGGACCGACGCCTCGGCAGGTTCGGCCCTGCCCTTCTCCTCCGCGCGCAGCGTCGCCGCGACGCACCCGGCGTAGCCCTCGGCGCCCTGCTGAAGCACGACCGTTTCGGCGGCCAGGGGGCAGGCCATCGCCGCCAGGATTATCGAAGCGTATGTTCGCGCGTCCATGACGAGCCCCCTGACGCGGTCGCCTTCGGCTCGCCGCCGAGCGTGATTGCCGCCGGTTGTCGCGTTCACCGAGCCCTACTTGGCCTCGGCCTTCGGCGGCGAGGGCGCGGTCGGCTTGTCGCCTTCCTTCAGCGGCCGGAGGGCGATGGACTTGAAGAGGATCTTCATGTTCTCGAACTCTTTGCCGCCGTGGACCTGGATGCCCACCTTCCCCTTGGTGAAGCTCGTGTCGCGGCACTCGCCGATCTTCCTGCCGTTGAGCCACTGGATGAGGCCGTCGCCGTTGGCGTAGACCTGGCCCTCGTTCCACCCCTCGCGGTTCTCGATACTCTTGTCGAGGTTCTTGAATATGAACATCTTGTTCGGACAATAGAGCGTCCCGCTGAACGCGACGGGGTCCTTCCACTCCAGGATGTCGAACTGGTACTGGGTGCGGAACCAGACGCCGCTGTTGGCCGGCCAGACGGCCTTGTACGTGAACTTCAGCTCGAAGTTGTCCCACTCCTTGGTCGTGAAGAGGTCGCCGCCCTGGGCATTGCTGGGCGTGCCGACGAGACAGCCGTCCTCGACCTTCCACTGGCCGTCGCCCTGGGCCTTCCAGCCGTCGAGGTTCTTGCCGTTGAAGAGCGGAATCCAACCGCCCTCGCCGGCCTTCGGCTCTTCCCCGACCGCCGCCATCGCGGCCGCGAGGGCCACCGCCAGGATCGAAACGACGGGAACCGCCAACCACGTGACGCGACGCATGCGAGGCTCCTTTCGATAAAGGTTTCGCCCGACAACCATACCACCGCCCAAGCGGCGTGAAAAGCAAAAACCTTCACGGCATGACTGGCTTCAACCCCCGCGGTGCCGTTGCCTTTCGCCCTTCATTTCGCATTTCACATTTCGCATTTCGCATTGAGCGAGAATGCGCTTGACGGACCGGGCGGCGTAAGGAATAAGAGTGGCCTGCTCAGCGGGCGAGGAAAACGGCATGCAGACACAAGGGGCGACCCGGTGGGAGGCGGCCATGGACCGCCTCGGCGACTGGTTCCCCTTCGGCAAGGCCCCACTCATCATCCTCCTCTTGGTTCTCGTCTCGGGCGGGTGGCTTCTCCTGCATCCTGTGAAGCGGACCCAGGCCACGCTGCGGTTCTGGACCTTCGCCGACACGCACTATTACGCCTACCTCAACGCCAAGCCCTCGTTCGAGGCCGCCCATCCCGGCCAGACCGTCGATTTCCAGTTCGTCCACGGCCAGGCGGTGACGACGCGCCTGCGGGCGGCCTTCTGGGCGAACCTCGACGTGCCCGACATGGTCGAGGTCGAGATCAGCGCCGCCGGGAGCTTCTTCCGCGGTCCGTCCGACGACATCGGCTTCGAGGACCTCACGCCGCGCCTCAAGGCCGAGGGGCTTTTCGACCGCATGGTCAAGGCCCGCTTCGCGCCGTACACCCATCGCGGCCGCATCTACGGCCTTCCGCACGACGTGCACCCGGTGATGCTCGCCTACCGGCGAGACATCTTCGAGGCCGAGGGGATCGACGTCTCGAAGCTCCAGACGTGGGATGACCTGATCGCCATCGGGCGGCGCGTCACGATCCCCGACAAGCGATACCTCCTGGATTTCCCGGACGCCAGCCCCTCCGGCCTCGAGATGTGCCTCTTCCAGCGCGACGGGGGGTACTTCGATTCGGGCGGCCGCTGCATCATGGACAGCCCCGTGGCCGTCGAGACGCTCAAGTGGTACATCCCGCTCGTGGCGGGGCCGAACATGATCGCCGACGACCCCGGCTGGGGCCAGCCCTGGGTCAAGGCCGTCGAGGACGGGTACCTCCTGACCTTCACCTGCCCGGACTGGCGGAGCAAGTTCACCGAGCAGCAGATCGCGCGGATGGCGGGGAAGCTGGCGCTCATGCCGCTGCCCGCCGTCAAGCCCGGCGGCCGGCGGACGTCGAGCTGGGGCGGCACGATGCTCGGCCTCACGAAGGCCTGCCCGAACAAGGACCTCGCCTGGCAGCTCGCGAAGCACCTGTACCTGAACCCGGAAGAACTCGCGAAGCGGTTCCGCGACACCAACATCCTGCCCGCCCTCAAGGAGGCGTGGACGCACGAGGCGATCAACGAGCCTCGCCCGTACTGGTCCAACCAGCCCATCGGCAAACTGTACGCCGAGCTCGCCGGCGACGTGCCGCCGCAGTACGCCAGCCCGTACATCGAGTTCGCGAAGGGGAAGCTCTCGGAGGTGGTCTCGTCGTGCGCCAACTACTATAAGAAGAACGGCGAGGCGGGATTCGCCGCGTTCGCCGAGGCCCGCCTCAAGGGGGCCGCCGACGAGGTCCGCGAGATGATGAAAAGGAACCCGTTCTGACCATGCTCGGCTCGGCCTACTATCGCTGGCAGCACAAGTACGCGCCGTACCTCTTCACGGCGCCGTTCCTCCTGACGTTCGCGGTCTTCGCGCTGTACCCGATGGCCAAGAGCCTGGTCCTGGCGTTCTACATCACGAGCGGGCCGAAGTCGCAGGTGTTCGTGGGCCTCGGGAACTTTGCGTTCATGCTGCGGGACCCGAACTTCTACGTCGCCGTCAAGAATACCGCGGTCTTCGCCCTGTTCTCGGTGTTCCTCCAGTTGCCGCTGAGCCTGGGCCTGGCGGTGCTTCTGAACGCGAAGTTCCTGAAGCTGCGGAACGCCTTCCGCTTCGGCTTCTTCTCGCCCTACCTCCTGGGGCAGGTGTTCGTGGCGGTCCTGTTCTCGGTGATCTTCGCGCCGCGGCTCGGCCTGCTGAACCGGGCCCTGGCGGCCGTCGCCCTGATGCCGTCGAACACCGACTGGCTGGGGGACCCGGACCGCGTGATGCCGGCCCTGGTGCTCACGGCCCTGTGGATGTATGTAGGCTTCAATATGATCTACTTCCTGGCGGCCCTCCAGGCGGTGGACAAGGACCTGTACGACGCCGCCGCCGTCGACGGGGCCGGCCCCTTCCAGCGATTCGTGCACGTCACGCTGCCGAGCATCAAGCCGGTGGCGGTGTTCGTGGTGGTCCTCTCGACCATCGGCTCGTTCCAGCTCTTCGAGCTTCCGTACCTGATGCTGCGCAACGGCCCCGGGCCGGAGCAGGCGGGCCTCACGATCGTCATGTACCTGTACCAGAAAGGATTCGAGGCGGGCGACCTGGGCTACGCGTCGGTCGTCGGGTGGTCGCTGGCGCTGGGCGTGCTGGGCATCTCGCTCCTCCAGATGCGCCTGGCCGGAACCTGGAAAAGGGAAACGTAATGCCATCCGAAATCGACTGGCTCGGGGCGGATACGTGACGTGAAGGCACGAAAACTACTCATTCAGATACCGCTCTACGCCGTGCTGCTCGCCGCCCTCGTGGCGATGCTCACGCCCCTCGTGTGGCTGGCGGCGGCCACGGTGAAGAACGGCGACGACTTCTTCCACTACCTCTTCTTCCCTCCGCCGAGCCAACTGAGCGCCGAGAACTTCCAGAAGCTCTTCGGCTCCCCTGCCCTGGCGACGGGCGAGGTCCGCGACTGGCCGGCCCTGTGCCGCAAGCTCGCCGAGGACGGCCGCGCAGGCCGCCCCCGCCCTGCCGCGCGCGTGTGGGACCGCCTCACGCCCGACGCCCGCGAGAAGGTCGCGGCCGTCGCCCGGAGCGGCAAGATCGCCCCCGAGGAAGAGCATCCCCTCATGGCCGCCCTGAACGAGTGTCTCGGCGTCCCTGACCTTTTCCACAAGGCAGACGTCGAAGGCCTGCCGCTGGCGGAGCACGTCCGCGGCCTGGCGGACCGCCTGGGCGCGGGCCTCGAGGCCGGCGACGCCCACCGCCTGAACCGCGCGGTCCTCGAGCTCATCGTGCCGAACACCGTCGCCCTGGCCGGCCGCGGCATCCCCTTCGGCCGGTACATGATGAACAGCCTGTTCGTCGCGTGCACAAGTGTTCTCATCCAGATGTTTTTCTCATCGCTCGGCGGGTTCGCCCTCGCCAAGTACTTCTTCCGCGGAAAAAAGCTCATCATGATGGTCATGCTCGGCACGATGATGATCCCCGGCCAGGTGATGCTCGCGCCGCTGTACGAACTGATCTTCACGATGGGCTTCATGGACTCCTTCCTGGGCCTCATCGTGCCGGGAATGGTGAGCGTCTTCGGGATGTTCCTCTTCCGCCAGTCGATGCTCCAGATGCCCGACGAGCTGCTGGAGGCCGGCCGCATGGACGGGTGCACCGAGTTCGGCCTCTACTGGCACATCGCGCTGCCGGTCTCGCGGCCGATGATCGGGGCGTTCTGCCTGGTGTCGTTCATGGGCAACTGGAACTCGTTCCTGTGGCCGCAGATCATTCTTCACACCTCCGACCTCTTCACGATCCCCATCGGCCTCAACCAGATGGTGGGCACCTACAGCCAGGAGTACGGCGTGATGATGGCCGGGACGCTCCTGGCGATCCTGCCGGTGATGATCCTGTTCTTCATCCTTCAGCGGGAGTTCATCAGCGGGCTGACGGCGGGGGCCGTCAAAGGATAATGCGAAGTGCGAAATGCGGAATGCGAAATGTAGGCCGCGGCAACGCCGCGGCTGCGTTCCTGGATCCGCGTGTGCCACAGCCGGCTTGCCCGGCCGCGCGACGCGACCGCGGGGCGTTGGCGGCTATGACGCTTGGTATATCGCCGGACGATACCTCGGCGGGGGAATCGGCTTGCCGGCCTGACGCGCCGCCTCAAGCCACGCCTTCTTGGCGCGCGTGACCTCGGCCAACGCCTCCTCGGGAGTGCTGCCGAAGGCCGAGCAGGCCTCCAGGTCGGGGATGTCCGCGATATAGCCTCCATCCTCCTCGCTATAGAAGATGTTGATGTGGTAGTCGCTCATGACCCGTTGATGCCGCGGCGTTGCCGCGGCCTACACGGTTCGCGGCTGTCTTGCCGTTCAATCCGCAATCCGCAATCCGAAATCCGCAATGGGTCTACACGTCACAAATCGCCACCGCCTGCCGGAGGCTCGTGAGCGGGTCGCGCTTCGGCACGAACTCGTGGGCCACGTAGCCGTCGTACTTCGAGTCGGCGATGGCCCGCATGATGGCCGGGTGATACAGTTCCTGCGTGTCGTCGATCTCGTTGCGGCCCGGCACGCCGCCGGTGTGGATGTGGCCGATGTACTGGATGCTCTGCCGGATCGTGGCGATGACGTCCCCCTCCATGATCTGCATATGATAGATATCATAGAGGAGCTTGACGCGCGGGCTGCCGACCTTCTTGCACACATCCACACCCCACGCCGTGTGATCGCACTGGTAGTCCTTGTGGTCGCGCTTCGAGTTCAGGAGCTCCATGACCACCGTGACCTTTTTCTCCTCGGCCAGGCCCGCGATGGCTTTGAGGCCCTCGACGCAGTTCTTCGCGCCTTCCTCGTCCGACAGGCCCTCGCGGTTGCCCGACATGGCGATGACGTTGGGAAAGCCGGCCTCGGCGGTCTGCTCGATCGCCTTGCGCATGGCCGCCAGGCACCCCTCGTGGTTCTCCTTGCGGTTCAGGCCCTTGCCGATGCTGGGCGTGCACGTGCCGACGAGGCCGAACTCCTTCATCACCGGCCAGTCGCCGGGGCCGACGAGGTCGATCCCCTTGAGGCCCATGGCCGCGCAGGCCTGGCAGAACTCCTTCATCGGGATCTTGCCATAACACCACCTGGAGACCGACTGCTTGATGCGGCCTTTCAGTTTCGCGGCTTCCATTTTTTCCTCCGCTCGTGCGGCCGTGCCCACCAGGCCCATCGCCGCCAGGGCGGCCGCGCCGCCCGCGACGCCCTTCAGCAGTTCGCGCCGGCTCACGCCGCCGCGGCCTTCCGCCTCCCGATCGTCCATGCGCTGATCCTTTCGCTCGCCGTAGGCCGGGGCGCGCCCCGGCGCCCATGCTCACCCACAACATGGCCACGCCACGGCACCCGCCGGGCGGGCAGGCTGTGGCCGTGCCGCCCTCAAGCCGCAGACCGGGGCGCGCCCCGGCCTACATGCAAGACGTGAAATGCCGCTGCCTTTCGCCCTTCATTTCGCATCCCGCATGTCGCCTTTCGCATTCAAAGCTTGGCCTTCGGATTGCTGAAGCGCAGGGCCTTGTTGTCATGGTACGTGGCGTACTCGGTGACGATGGCCCCTTCCGGCCCGGCGACCATGAAGTGCTTGGCCTCGGCCTTTTCGAGCTTGCCGAGCTCGCCGGGCTTGAGGACCTGGGCCCGCCGGCAGGTCGTGAACTGCCGCTCAGCGGCGGGGATCAGGACCTCGGCGCCCGGCGTCGGGTCGCCCTCGGCGAACAGCGTGACGCCGCCGTACCGGAGCTGCCACGCCTCCATTTTCGGCACGGCGTCCTCGGTCTTGACGTGCCAATGCTCGGGGATCATCTGGCCGGGCAGGAGCCAGATCTCGTGGCCGAAGTACTTTCCTTCCTTCTCATTGATCCACGCGATGCCGCCCATGCCCGCCTCGGTGAACCGGCCGATGCCGAAATCGACGGCCCACATGTTGTCGCGCACGTTCTTCGAGATCGGGTACCCGAACGCGTCCATCAGTTCGAAGTAGGCCTTCTTGCCGGCCGCGTCGTTGAACTTGCCGTCCGCGCCGTAGAACTCCGCGTTCTTATGGACAACGCCGGTGCGTTTTGGGCCATCGCACCCCGCGCCCATGGCCGCCGCGCCGGCCGCCGCGGCCCCGACCGCCACCCCCGCCAACCACTCACGCCTCGTCAGATCTGCCATGTTTCACAGGCTCCTTTCCACTGCCTTGACAGGTTGCGCTTCACGCGATGCACGGCCACACAACGGCGCGGCCTCTTTCTCATGTGCCACGGGTTGCTTGTCAACCCGTGCTTATTGTATCCTTATTTCCATATTGTGTCACGCGCTCAGCCTTTCTTCTTGCCCTTGCTCATCAGCGACTTGTACAGGTCGAACGCCTTCTCGGGTTTCTCGTTGTCGTGGACGACCGCCCGGACCGCCTGGACCATCGCCACGGGGTCCCCGGCGGCGAAGATGTTGCGGCCCATATCGACGCCCGCGGCGCCCTGCTCCACCGCCCGGCGGGCCATCTTGAGGGCGTCGAGCTCGGGGATCTTCTTGCCGCCGGCGATGACGATGGGCACCGGGCACCCGGCCACCACGTCCTCGAACCCCGGCTCGCAGAAGTAGGTCTTGATGTAGTGGGCGCCGAGCTCCGCCAGGACCCGCGTCGCCAGGCCCAGGTACCGCGCGTCGCGGCCCATCTCCTTGCCGACGGCCGTCACGCCCATCGTCGGGATGCCGACGCGGTTGCCGGCGTCGATCGTGCGGACGAGGTTCGCCAGGGTCTCATGCTCGTGCAGCTCGCCCACGTAGCACTGGACGGCCACGGCGGCGACGTTCAGCCGGACCGCCTCCTCCATGTCGCCGACCATCTCGAGGCTGAGCTCCCTGAGGATGGTGGCGCCGGCGCTCAGGCGCAGGCACACGGGCTTGGAGGTGGTGGGGGGGATGCAGCTGCGCAGGGCCCCGCGGGTGCACATCAGGACATCGACATACGGTTCCAGGGGCAGGATGCTCAGGTCGATCCGCTCCAGGCCCGACGTCGGGCCCATGATGTAGCCGTGGTCGAACGCGAGCATCACGGTCCGGCCCGATTTCGGGTTGAAGATGCGCGCGAGGCGGTTCTTCATCCCCCAATCGAGCGAGTTGGACCCGCGCAGGAAAAACCCCTCGGTCTTCATCGGGATGTGGGGCTGGAAGTTCTTCTTGTCCTTTTCGGGCTCGGGACCCGGCATGGCAAAACTCCTTTCGGTTGCGGTGTCGTGCGAATCACTACGCGGCGGGCAAGCCCGCCGGCTGACCAGGCAGAATCACCTCGCGGCGATGGCGTCGGCGAAACCACGGAACAGCAGGCTCACCGACGTGGCGCCCGGGTCGGGCGAGCCGATGCTGCGGTCGCCGAGGTTCCGCGCGCGGCCGAACTTCGCGCGGAGGTCTTTCGTGGAGGCGGCGCCGCGCGCGGCCGCCTCGGCCGCCTTCGCCAGGGCCGCCCGAGGCCCCTCGCCCGCCTTGGCCGCTGCCCGCAGGGCCTCCACCGCGGGGACGAGGGCGTCGATCATCGTCTTGTCGCCCACCTGGGCCTTGGTCTGTCTACGGACGGCGGCCACGGCGCCCTCGAAGACCTCGGCCAGGGCGGAGGCGTCGAGCATCTGGCGGCCGCCGGCGGCCTCGGACATGCCGATGAAGAACGTTCCGAGGAGCGGCCCCGTCGCCCCGCCGTCGACGCCCAGGATCGCCCAGCCGACGTCGTTGAGGAGCGCCGCCAGGTCGCGCGACGTGCAGGCATCCATCGCCCGCAGGCCCACCATCATGGCCCGCCGCATCGTGGTGCCGTGGTCGCCGTCGCCCGTCGCCGAATCGAGACGCGAGAGCGTTTCGTGCTCGCTCACAACCTTGGCGGCGGCGGCGCGAAGCATGATCGCCAGATCGTCAAAGCCCACGCTATCGGCCATACGGCGTCCTCGCCTCGCCCGCTCTCCCATCAAGGGAGAGGGATACATGAATGCGTTAGCGTACGACCAGGTACGGCGTGTCGCACGGGGCGTCCCAGAGCTTCAGCAGCTCCTCGTCCATGCGGGCGATGAACATCTGGAACCCGGCCATCTCCTGGACGGTCAGGAACTCGGCGATCCGCGCCCGCGCGATCTTGATCCCGCGGGCCTCGCAGACCTGGTGCATGCGGCGGAAGACGATGAACAGCTCCATCAGCGTCGTGGCGCCGGCCCCGTTGAGAAGCACGAGGAGTTGCTCCCCCGCCTGGACGCTGAGGTCCGCGAGGAGCTGCCCGAGCATCGCCTCGGCGGTCTCGTCGGCCGACTTCATCTTCATGCGGCCGGTGCCCGCCTCGCCGTGCTGGCCCATGCCAATCTCCATCTCGTCGTCGGGGAGGGTGAAGATCGCCTGGCCGGTGGAGGGGTGCGTGGCGGAGGTCATGGCGACGGCCAGCGTGGCCATCTGGCGCTCCAGGCGCTCGGCCACCGCGAGGCAGGCGTCGAGGGAGTAGCCGGCCTCGGCGGCGGCGCCGGCGACCTTCATCACCGGGACGGCGCCCACCAGGCCGCGGCGGTTCTCGGGCTGGCTCCGCGGGCCGCCCGCGATGTCCTCGTGCGTCAGGATCTGCTTGACGTTCAGGCCCTGCTTCAGGGCCATCTCCATCGTCAGGTTGGCGGCCATCACGTCGCCGGCGTGGTTGAGGACGATGAAGAGGACGCCCGCGCCGCGCTCGGCCCTCTTGAGGGCCTCCAGGCACCGCGGCGGGCCGGGGGCCGCAAAGATCTCGCCCGGCACGCTGATGTCGAGCATTCCCTTGCCCACGAAGCCGCTGAGGGCGGGCTCGTGGCCGCTGCCGCCGAGGGTGACCACGCCCACCTTGCCCTTCGCCTTGCGCCGGGCCCGCACGACCAGGCGGTTGCCGGCCA
>Ga0315294_10008491_pt1 | contig 11285 bp, 6 predicted proteins | sample YL17G13_40_MG_FD_203626 | JGI IMG/M metagenome (GOLD analysis project Ga0315294, IMG submission 203626) | Sediment microbial communities from Yellowstone Lake, YNP, Wyoming, USA - YL17G13_40 | ecosystem: Environmental > Aquatic > Freshwater > Lake > Sediment | place: USA: Wyoming | collected... | reverse complement strand
CCGGCGTTGCCCTTGATCCAGATGGGGAGCGCGAGGCTCTGCGAGCCGTTCACGGAGGCTGGACCGCCGTCCACAGGCCTACGGTCCGCAGGCGCGCCGCCAAACCCGCCACCCTTGGAAGCCGGACCTCCGTCCACAGGCCCGCCGTCCCCAAGCCAGCCCTCCACAGGTCCGCCGACGGGAACACCGCCGCCGCCAGAACCGCCGCCCGCGGAGGCCGGCCCGCCGTCCACAGGCCCGCCGCTGGGCGCGCGGCCCTCGCACGCCTGGAAGGCCTTCGCGATTCCGACGAAGGTTTCGATACCGGCGCCGCAGTTGGCTCCGACGAAGCTCGCCCCGCCCGCGGCCGCCAGGTTGTAGGCTTCGGGAATGCGGACGCCCATCATGGTGCGGTCGTTGTTGGCGCCCGCGTCGAAGGTGAAGGAGACGCCGACGGGCAGCGCGCAAGCTTCGAGGCATCCCTGGAGCGCGGCTTGGGCTTCGACGAGGTCGCTCTGGGTTTCGATGACGATGGCGTCGGCGCCGCCTTCCTCGAAGGCGCGGGCCTGCTCGGCGGCCGCCGCGCGCACTTCGTCGGGGTCCGCCTCGCCCATCATGACCATCTTGCCGCAGGGGCCGATCGAGGCGAAGACGTAGGCCCGGCCCCGCGCGGCGCGTTTGGATAACTCCGCCCCGGCCTTTGAGAGCGCAAAGGCCCGGTCCGCCATTCCGTGTATTCCCAACAGGATCCGGCTGCTGCTGAAGGTGTTGGTGAGGATGACCTGGGAGCCGGCATCCACGTAGGATTTCGCCACCGAAAGCACCTTGTCGGGCTGTTCGAGGTTCCAGACGTCGGCCAGTTCCCCCGGCCTGGCGCCGAGTTTCTGCATCTCGGTTCCCCATGCGCCGTCGGTGCAGAGGGGGGGCAGATCGCGCAGATTCTCGCGTGTGAGTTTTCGGGTGGGATCGAATCTCATGGTTGGGTCTCTTCTCTTTCGGAATCGCGGAACCGTTCAACGCTCTTGATTCTAACCCGGGCATAACGGGAGCGCAATGGCGGTCTTGTTGATTCGCGTTGCCTCATGGTTGAGCGCGATATGTCCGGCGGGGTTTCAGCAGGGAATGGTTTTTCCTCCTCTTGTGCGTAGGATTGGCTCGGATTGCGGCGGCGGCGCGCCGGGCGCCCCTGCCGATTGCCGATAGCGGGAGGAAAGGAGATTATCCCATGCGAACAGAGCGCGGAAAAGGAAAAGCGGGGCGGAAACTGGTGTGGGGAACGCTGGCCGGGTTGTTTCTGGCCGGGCTGGTTTCGCTGGCGCTTGGAATCAGGACCAACGAAGTGGAGCTGGGGCGTGACAGTGTGTACGACGGGACAGTGAAGATCGCCAGGAACGAAGGGGGAGCGCTGGTCTTTCAGGACAATGAACTGACCTCACCGGTGAAACTCTCGACGCTCGGGGGAAGCGCGACGCAGCACGGGACGCTGACCGGCCTGAGCGCGGACGATCACCCGCAGTACCTGAACTCGGCCAGGCACCTGTCGGGCCACCACGCCGCTTACAACGCGGCGCTTCCGGTGCCGCCGGACATTCACGGCAACGCGACGCTGGGAGCGCACGTGAGCGATCCCGATATTCATCCCAACCGCACCCAGAACGTGGAAATCACCGGCAATTGGAGGTTCTGCGGGGTGCCCGACATCTGGAACGGAATTCGTTTCAGCCACGGCGGGGTAGCGGGGGACATAGCATTGGACTTTCAGCCCGGCGAGTCGCCCGCGCAGGTACTGTGGTCGCAGCCGGAGAACCGGTTCCGGCTGAATCGCGGGCTCGTGGTGAATGGGCAGATGACTCTTCCTGCGATGGACTCGGCCGGGTTCGTGAAGAATGGGGCTGATGGCCTCCTGAGCGGCGGGAATACGGTCCACCTGGATTCCCCGGACGTGACGGGCGTTCTTCCCGCGTCGCACGTGGCCAGCGACCTGACGGTATCGTCCAGCGGCTTGGTGGACGCGGGCGCGGTGAAGAGTGGAACATTGAGCAACGACCGGTTTTCGGCTTTCAGCGATCTTTGGAGCGAAAACAAGGTAGGTTCCAGCGACGAACAGGTGGCGCGAGGGAACCATGTACACAACCAGTATCCTACCGATTACGTGGACAAATGGCTCGTGACGTCTCAGACAATGCAGGGCGCGCTGGTCCTGCCGAGCCTCAACGTCGGCGGCGCAACGAACGCGGGGGATGGCGAGATCAAGATCCAACATGCCCAGAACGCCCCCCGCATCACCAGTGTCTATATGGCCCCGCAGAACCAGACCCAGGGTCCTCATCTTGTCTCGGAGGTATTTCCGTCTGACCATTGGTATGATCGAGACAACATTCTGCACGACGATGATGCGGATGCCGCGACTTACACGACCGGCGCGTGGCCCCGCCAGCACCTGTACGTTTATAACGCGGGCTTCACGAATCTGAACGGCGTCGCCTTCACCGGGATCGAGGTGACTTTCCGGGCCAAGTCGGATCGGGCTGGGGACGCGAACTCGTTGTTGGCGTGGTGCGTCCACGGGTCTCAGAAGTTGGGGAACGGCAAGGAGAAAACTCTGGGCACTTCTTTTGCCACGTACACCATGGGCGGGCCGTCCGAAATGTGGGGGATGACTCAGGAAGAGGCGCAATTGTACATCCCAACCAATGCTTCGTTCGGCCTGGAACTGGATAGCTCTTTGTACGCTTCCGGCGACAAGGTGTGGGTGGATTGGATCAAGATCAAAGTCTACTACACGCAAAGCTCGCTGGCGCGCGCATGGTCCGCGGGAACGAGGACCGAGGAGGGTGACTATGCCATTGCCGAAGATGGTGATCTTACGACCAGTGTGGCCATGCGGCTTTCCCACACCACACGGCTGCCACAGTTCCCGGCGATGACGACGGCGGGGTTCCTGAAGAGCGACGCCAGCGGCAACGTGACGGGCGGGAACAACGCGGCCCTGGCGGACGGCAGTGTTTTGACCACGCAGCATTACCACAGCGCTCTGGCCGCGTCGGACGGCAGCCCAAATCCGGCGGTGAGCGTGAACGCGAGCGGGTACGTTGGAATTGGAGCGACTCCAACGAATCCCCTCACTGTGTCCGCCTCAACCTCGGTACTTGCCAATTTCGTAAGTTCCGCTGGAACGTCATTCGTGGATATAGACAATACCGCAACGGACGGCGATCCGGCAATCCGGTTCTTGTTAAGTGGCTCCGGTTCGTGGATCATGGGCGTTGACGATTCCGACAGCGACAAGTTTAAGATTGGAACGGGATCGCTTTTGACATCCGCTAATAAAATAGCGATTGACACAAGCGGCAATGTCGGAATTGACGCCGAGGTCATCTCCGGGCAGACCCCGGCGGTCACAGTCAGCGGCTACCGCAGCGGAGACGCGAAGCGCACGCTCAGTGTGGCCGTCGGCTCGGAAGCCAATGACACGGCTTCTTTCACCGGCCTTACGACCTACAAGTTCACCGGCTCGATCAACGCCACGGCGAACCTGCAGACGGGCGGGACGACGCGGATTGACAGCGCCGGCGCCGCCACGCTCGGCAATATCACCTCAAGCGCCTACAACGTGCCGCGGGGACGCGGGATCGGCACGACGCTGCCGAGCACGGACTTGCGGGATTGGGACATGTTCTTTAGGAGCGACATCAACACTCTCTACATCTATGTGTCGGGGAGCTGGCGCGCGGCCGCTCCCCCTCTGCCGTAATGGCGATGCCTGAAAGCGCAGGCAGCGGGGCGTCTTCAGATGTGCAGCCCCCACCAGACCGGCCAGAACTCGTCCAGAAGGAGCACCGCTGTGAGAAGAATGAGAGAATAGCGGACTGCGCGCTGCCGGCTCCGTTGTCCAGCGAAGGAGAAGACCAGCATCGCGCAGAGCGCGAGGAGGTAGGAGTACCGGAAGAGCGAGGCGTGTGCGGAGTTGTTGACAAACATCACGTGGAAAACCTGTGGCAGAAGGAGAACGGTGATCCCCAGGAACTGCGGGGTGGAGGCGGAGCGGTAGAGCCGGCAGATGGTGGCCGCGAGAGCCATGCATAGGAAGGGATAAAATGGGAGAAGGTGCCAGCCGTAGGTGGCCGGGGAGGAAGCAAAGAAGATGAATATCAGGAGGTAGGCGAGGGCCGCTCCGAAGATGGCGCTTCGGCGCGCGTGGAGGACTTGGCCGAATAGCGCCAGCCACGCGAGGAGAAGCAGGTAAGAGAACCCCTCATCGTGCACAAGCCGGGGATGCAGCAGAAACCTGACCGGAACATCAAACCCGTAGAAGCGCGCGGATTGCGCGCCGAGAATTGCGCGGAACACCTCCCATCCCTGCCACCATCCGTAGAACAGGTAGAGGACCGCTCCGAGCAGCGCACCCAAGATGGGGAAGAGGATTTCCCGGCGTCTGCCTGCCATGAGCAGGAGGAAGACGACGGCCCCGGCCTGCGCCACGGCTACCACCTTGCAGAGAAGAGCCGCGGCGGTTGTGAAGACAACGAGGGCTCCAAAGGTCCTCCTGGAACAGCGCCCGGCAAGATACCGCTGGGTGACGCACAAGCCGGCAAGGAGCAGAGGAGTGGTGAGGTTTTCGGACACGAGCAGGCGGTTGTGGCAAACGACGTGCGCGATGAAACCATAGAAGAGCATCGTGAGGGAGGCGGTCTGAAAAGAGAACGCCTCCTTGGCCAAGGTGAAAAGCAGCAGGAAGGTGGCCGCAAAGAGCAGGAGGGTGAAGAGGCGCGCACGCACGATGTTCACCTCGGGCACAGCTGCTCCGTCTATTCTCAAGGAGAGTTCCGCCGGCTGAACGGCGCGCGCCAGGCGAGCGAAGGCCCCGGCGGCTAGACCGAAAAGGGGAGGATGGTCCAGGCACGGCCTCACGATGTTATAATAGACGCCGCCCACCTTCACCACGCCGAGCTCGGCGCCTGATTCCTTGTACCCCGGCAGCCAGCTCCACGACACGGCTCGCCCGTGTTCCAGCAGCGATACTCCAACCCACACGAAGTGGATCTCGTCCTCCGTCTGGTGGGGGACTGGATAGGCTCCGAGACCATGCCAGCGATGGAGAAGCGTAAGGATGAGAATTCCCGCGACAAGAAGCCATTGGTTTCGGGTCATGGGTTTCGGCTTCATCCGCTATCCCCGACCGTCCTTCGCTACTTGGAAAAAGGACTTCAAAGACAACAACGACAACAAGGAGTCATTCATCATTCTGCATTCATCCTTCATCCTTCCGTCGTCACGCTTCCTTGACGCCGCAGAAGTGTGGGTTGGCCCATTTGTAGTTGGGGATGTTGACTTCGGTGGTCCAGTTGTGGCCGCAGTTCGTGGGGATCTCCTCGTCTTCCGGGGGAAACAGGTCTTCGTATCCGAATTCAGCGAGGTGGCGCGCGGCCGTGCGCCGTGCCGCGCGCTCCACGACGTTGGAGCCGCACTCGGAGATCTCGGAGCGGATGGTTTCGCGCCAGTCCGCGCGGGTGACGCCGAACGCCGAGAGGTTGTGGCGTTCGTAGGCCGACTCGAAGCCGGTGAGTTCGGTCTGGAGGAGATCGGCGAGTTCATGCGCTTTGGAGACGGCGCCGGAATAGTGGTGGGCGGCAATGGCGTTGCAGAAGGCAAGCGTGAGCATCACCACGTTCTGGAAGAGGGCCCGCTGGTCCATGTTCTGGGCGTGCAGGGCGTAGGAATTACAGCTGTCCAGGAGGAAATAGTAGGCCTGTGCGGCGCATGCGGCCACGGCGAGGTCCGCGGGCTCAAGGGGCTTGCGGATGCCTTTGCGGAGGGTGCGGGCGGCGATTTCGCCGATGCGGACGTCGCCTTCGCTCAGGTCGTGCTGGACGAAGTGCTCGCGCCAGTAGATGAGGCTGTATTCCACCAGGAAGTTCTCGACGCACGACGCGGCGGCGTCGCGGGTCTTCTGGCCGCTCAGTTTCGCCAGCAGCCCCAGCATTCCGAAGTTCATCTTGCCAGGGTCTCCGGCGATGGCTCTGAAGCATGCGTCCCGGGCGAGGTTCCAGGCGATTTTCCAGCAGGGGGATCCCGGGTGTTTTTCCACGCCGCGTAGGCCCTTGCGCTCGTAAGGGGCGTTGGGCAGGACGCGGGGTTTGCCTTCACGATCCAGTGCCCAACCACGCCAGTTGCCGAAGGCCGAGCCGCCCTCGAGGGAATCCCTGGCCGGGTCGGGAGCGGCGATGCGGACCATCAGCGGTTCGCAGGCTTCCGATCGGAAGTGTCCGTTGAGTTTGCGCCGGACGAAGGTATCGGGCGACAGGGCGAGATAGCCAAGTTCGCAGAGTTTGAGGATGCGTTGTTCCAGATGCACGGCGTCGCGCGGGGAATAGGTGAGCGCCTCGAGGTCCTCGAAGTGCGACCAGGTGTAGTCCACCTGTTTTTCGTCCAGGTTCCGGTCCACCTTGGCGATCGTGCGGTCTATGATCTTCTTGATGGAGGGGTGGCTGGTCATCATCCATCCGCTGAAAACGGGATCGCGGAAGACCACGCTGATCTTGCGCGTGGGGTCGCCGGGGGCCTGGATCTGGCACCAGCGCTTCATGAGGTGGTCGAGGGGCACGTCCGGCGCAAGCCCCGCATCGGCCAGAAGGACGAGGTGGGGCTTGGCGAGCTTCTCGCGGGCGCAGAAATCGTGGAACTCTCGTTGTATGATCTCGATGACGGCGCTGCTGAGAGCGGCCTCGGGCGCCCAGAACGCGACGGCCATCTGGTTCTCTTTGATCTGCTTGAGATAGCGCTCGTAGACCTTGAGAATCGGCTTGTAGAAGAGCAGCCCCATCCGGACGCAGAGGCGCACGTCGAAGGAACTGGGCAGGAGCGGCAGGATCGGATGGAACGGGACCGTGATGGAGGGGGCGATAACGCCGGTTTCGAAGAGTTCGATGAGTTTGGCATAGGATGTTTCGCCCGCCTCGTAGTCGCGCTCGATGAGGCGCACCACGGTGTCCGGATCCACGGTGATGGACATGAAGGGGACGATGGTGTGGGGGTTTTCGCCGGCTTCGAGGGCCTGGCGCAACACGCCGGCGGACCGCGTGAAGATTTTGCCGAACATGCGGTAGCACTTGATCATCATGTCGGTCCAGTTGCGGCCCTTGATCGGGGTTTCGCCGATCAGGGTGGTGACGGGACTGAGGCGTTCGTAGAAGTGAGGGGGTTCGGAGAAGTTGTCGGCGAGGTCGTCGGGATCCAGGTCTTCCAGGGAGGGCTCCAGCACGCGCTCCACGTCGATTCTCGAACCCGCAAGGTGGGTGTAGCTGTGATAGACCGGGTGAAAGCGGGTGAGCAAGGGAAAACTCCTGGTTCGGGCTGACGGGCGGTCCTCCGCGCCTCAAATGGGCGGCTCGCAAAGGCTCGACGCCAAACGCTATCACGAACGCGGGGAGATGTCAAGGACGGGTTCCGGCCCGGCCGGTTCGCCGGTTCGCCGGTTCGCCGGTTCGCCAGTTGGCCGGTTCGCCAGTTGGCCGGTTCGCCGGTTCGCGGGTGCATGTCCTAATTCTGGCAAAGCGACTGCCTAACGGCAATCGTCCAATGACTGGGATACCGCTCGGAGCCGGATTTTCCTCACCCATCAAGCCAACCAAGCGCAACAGCGGCACCGCCCCCGCCGCGAACGCGATTCTCCGTCAACATGGCGCCTCCCTGCTATCCCCCCTGTGTCATTGCGAGCGAAGCGAAGCAATCTCAAATCGTGGGGCAATGGGATTGCTTCGCTTCGCTCGCAATGACACAGCGCGTGTCTCTCGCGTGGCGGCCAACGGCTTCAGGAGATACGCTTTACCCGTCGTCCCCAAAAGCCTGCCAGAATTCAGACATGCACCCCCGGTTCGCCGGTTCGCCAGTTGGCCGGTTCGCCAGTTGGCCGGTTCGCCGGTTCGCCGGTTCGCCGGTTCGCCAGTCTGCCAGTTAGCAAGTTAGCAAGTTAGCAAGTTAGCAAGTGGGTTTCGTTGGCGGGTCTATGGGTATTCCCCAATTCGCCCGCGTCAAAGCGCAAGATTCGGATCCGTCTTGTAGGCCGAGCCGATGTGGCAGAGATGGTTCAGCACTTCGGAGAAAAGATCGAAGACGGATTTCAGCCGCTCCACGTCTTTGATGACGCCCACGACCTGGAAGCAAAGTTCGTCCACTCCATCGGGAAAACTTGGGCCGAACCATCCTTCGTCATTCTTCACCTGGAGGTGGATGGACGGCTGGGCCTCGATCAACTCGCGGATTCTGGGATTTGCGAACAGCGCCCGCAGCTTCGATTCGCTGTTGCCCTTGATGATGAAGGCGTCGTCGAATTCCTGATGCCCCACCTCGACGTCCTGCATCCCCAGCATCTTCCCGAGTCCGCTGAAGAATCCCTTGCGGTAGATCGTGAACCGAAACTCATCCGGATTCACATAAGGGGCTCTCATCCGGGTGTAGGTGGTGCTGCTCTTGCCGTGCGAAACGGTGTGGGTGTCCAGGGTGATGGTCCATTCTTCCACGCGCGCCAGGACCTTGCTTCCGCGCCAGAATCCACCGGCGATGAAATCGGCGCCAATCTCGCCGCACAGCTGTCTCCAAATCTCATCCTTGCTGGGTCCGAACACCTCTCTAAGAATGCCCATGGCGGCCTCCCTTCCAGACCAGGCTATTCCGGCCCGTTTCCGATATGCGGCCGGTCCGGCTTGTGTTCCTTGGACTCCTCGCGTGAGACGGTGGCGAGCCACCATCGCCTTCTCTTGTCGCGTCCGGGGCGGGGTTGCCGCTCGAAGTAGATCTTCATCTCCGTGCCGTCAGTGGCAAGAATCCGGTACCAGTGCTTTCGGACGTAGCGTTCGTCGGAGCCGCTCCGGCAGTCGCCGGTGGTTTTCCACTTTTCGATGACGCGGGCGACTTCGTATTCGGCGCCGCGCCACAGGAACCGCATCGGAAGCCCCGGCTCGCCGGTCGCCATGGCGGACGTGGCGAACGAATCGCCGATGGGGACAATGGGTTCAGAAACAAAACGCTCGGAGACGATGAGTTCGTCAGACATTCTCCGTCCATCTCCGCTGGGTCAAGCGGATTCACCGCGCGGGAACGCTCCGGCCTTCGCTCTTGTATTTTTCCAGGAGCGTCTTGAGCTCCGTCACGATCTCCGGGTGTTCAGCATAGAGATTCCGCCGTTCCGCAAGATCCTGGCTGAGGTCATACAGTTCGCCGGGTAGTTCATGGCCTTCGTAGCCGCGCTCCTGCTTGAACCAGTCGGGCTCCTTGTTGTCCGCGCCGCTGGGCGCGTCTATCAACACCCACTGTCCTTTCCTGATCGCGAATTTGCCGTTGCAACTGTGGTGCACCGTCGCTTCCCGCAGCGGGCTTTTGCGCTTCTCATCCAGGAGAGCCGGAAGGATGTTGCAGCTGTCTTCCGCGGCGTCGTTGGGCAGCTTGGCGTCCACGATTGCCGCCACAGTCGCCATCAGGTCGGTGAGGCAGATGGTTTCGCGGCTGAGGGTGCCCGGCTTGATCCGGCCGGGCCAACGCGCCAAGAACGGCACGCGGTGGCCGCCTTCCCAAGCGTCGCGTTTTGCGCCCCGCAAGCCGTCCATGCTGTAGTGGTTGTATTGCCTGATGCGGTCGTAGGCGCCAGGTTTCACCTCGCCGGTGATCTCGGGGCCGTTGTCGCTGGTGAAGATGAGGAGCGTGTTGTCGGTCACGCCGGCGCGCTTGAGCGCGTCCACCACCTGGCCGGCGGTCCAGTCCACCTGCGCCACGAAGTCGCCATAGTCGCCGGCTTTGCTCTTGCCCTTGAACTCGGGCGCGGGCACGATGGGGAAATGCGGCGCGGTAAGCGCGAAGTAGAGAAAGAACGGCTTGCGCGGCGCCGCCGCGGCGGAGCTCTCGATCCACTTCACCGCGCGGCGCGTCAGCTCGGGCATAATGCTCACCCATTGCCAGCCGGGGAGCATCGGGCCGGGGTGGTTAAACTCAGGGCGGTTGGGCTCACTCGGGATGCCGGCGGTGCGGTCGTTCTCAATGAAGCAATACGGCGGGTAGTTCGGCACATCGGTGCCGAAGTAGGAGTCGAAGCCGCGCGTGGTGGGACCCTCGGTGATGGGCTTGGTGAAATCCACGTTGCTCAGCCGGTCCGGACCGCTTTGGGGCTTCCGGCCGTCCCGGGCCGGCCAGGTCCAGCCGAGATGCCACTTGCCGATGCAGGCGGTCCGGTAGCCGTGCCGCCGCAGCAGGTCCGGCGCCGTCAAGCGCCCGCTTTCGATCAGCGGCGGATTCCATGGCCCGAGGACGCCCGTCTTCAGGCGCGAACGCCAGCAGTAGCGGCCGGTAAGAATCCCGTAGCGCGTGGGGGAGCAGACAGCTGTGGGCGCATGGGCGTCGCTAAAGCGTATTCCCTCGGCGGCCAGGCGATCCAGGTTCGGTGTGGGGATCTTGGAGACCGGATTCTGGCAAGCCAAATCCCCGTACCCCATATCATCGGCAAGAATGAAGACGATATTGGGAAGTTGCGGCTTCGCGTCATCCGCAAACAGGAATTCAGGCGCTGAGAAGGCAAGCGCGCCTGCTCCGACTGCTTTCAGGAAATCACGCCTGCTGGTGAGCTGTTTCATGATTGTTTTTCCCTTCGTTGCGGTCTGAAGTCGTTGCTGTCCAAGATAATCCGGCCCGGCGGGCCATCCTCTGCGACCCCAATGGGCGGCCCGCAAAGGCTCGACGCCAAACGCTATCACGAAAGCGGAGAGATGCCAAGGATGGGTTCCGGCCCGTTTCCGATATGCGGCCGGTCCGGCTTGTGTTCCTTGGACTCCTCGCGTGAGACGGTGGCGAGCCACCATCGCCTTCTCTTGTCGCGTCCGGGGCGGGGTTGCCGCTCGAAGTAGATCTTCATCTCCGTGCCGTCGGTGGTGGCGATGCGGTACCAGTGCTTCCGGACGTAGCGTTCGTCGGAGCCGCTCCGGCAGTCCCCGGTGGTTTTCCACTTTTCGATGATGCGGGCGACTTCGTATTCGGCGCCGCGCCACTCAAACCGCATCGGAAGCCCCGGCTCGCCGGTCGCCATGGCGGACGTGGAGAACGAGCCGCCGACGGGGACGATGGGCTCAGAGACAAAACGCTCCGAGGGTATGGGTTCATCGGGCATTTACCGCGCGCTTTCCAACTCTTTCCTTGTATACCAAGTCGCGCGGCGGTCTCAAGCGAAAACCAGTGAATACGGAACTCGAAATGCGTGGAAAGGTCCCTGGGCGCGCCTTGACCCCGCCACCAAATCGCCGCCGCCGACTTTACGCCGGTGGAGT
>Ga0315294_10008489_pt1 | contig 11286 bp, 6 predicted proteins | sample YL17G13_40_MG_FD_203626 | JGI IMG/M metagenome (GOLD analysis project Ga0315294, IMG submission 203626) | Sediment microbial communities from Yellowstone Lake, YNP, Wyoming, USA - YL17G13_40 | ecosystem: Environmental > Aquatic > Freshwater > Lake > Sediment | place: USA: Wyoming | collected... | reverse complement strand
CGGATGCGCCCGCCGATGGAATACCTCGGCTTCGTCGTCCATTCTCGAAGGCAGTCTCGGTGAGTCGATGGGGATTTGCTGCAAAGGCCCGATGCTTGCAGGGGGCGCGGAAGAGGTTACGCGGCCTGCATCAAGTCGGAGAGATTGCTACGCCGCACGCTGGCAATGCGCGCCACCGTGCCCTCCGCTACCGCTCGCTCGAATGCCTCCACGACCTGCGGGCAATAGCGATGTCCCTTGTCATTTCTGAGCTCGCGCATGGCCCGGGCAGGCGGCCAGGCGCCCTTATACGGCCTCTTCGACGTCATCGCGTCAAAGCCGTCCGCCACCGCGACGATCCTGGCGCTGAGCGGTATCTCATCCTCTTTCACGCCGTCCGGATAGCCGCTGCCGTCCCAGTTCTCATGATGGGAGCGGGCAATCTGTCGCGCCGTCGTGAACCACGGGCTATCCGGCAACAGCTCTTCGCCCCAGATAGTGTGGCGGCGCATGACCTGCCACTCCTCTTCGGTCAGCGGGCCGGGCTTGGTGAGTATAGCGTCGGGCACGCGCGTCTTGCCGATGTCGTGGAGGAGCGACGCGAGCCCTATCTCCTTCGATAGCCGGAGGCTCAAGCCCATCTGGAGCGCAATGGCCTCGGAGTAGCCGCGTATTCGGAACAGGTGATGCTCCGTATAGGGGTCGCGGGCTTCGGCCGCCAGTGCCAGCAGCAGGGTCGTTCTCTCGTAGGCGCCCTGCCGTTCCTCCTCCAGCATCTTGTGCTCTGTGATATCTTCGACTGTCCCCACGCGCCCCGTTTGTGCCCCTTCTCCGGACATGATGGGGATCACGTGGACGCGCACCCAGCGCGTCTCGCCCTGCCGTGTCAAGATGCGAAACTCCCGCAGGAACTCGTACGCTTCGCGGTTCGACGCCTCGATGTGCGCTTCGATGATCCCTTGCCGGTCGTCCGGGTGCACGAAGGTGTCTAGGACGTAATCGCGCGAGATGCTTTTCAGCCGGTCGTCCGGGCCGAGGCCGACGATGGCGCGCAGGGATTCGTTCGTATACGTAACCGTGTCGCCGCCGGACGTGAGGAGAATGCCGACGGGCGCGGAGGCGCTCAGCGAGCGGAATCGCTCCTCGCTTTGCCGCAAAGCTTCCTCGGCCTGCTTGCGCTCGGAAATATCCTCAACCGTCCCGACCAGGCCCATGAACCGCCCATCCTTGGAGCGAAGTTGCCGGGCGCGGACGTGGATCCACCGCGTGACCCCCTGTGGCGTGAGGAACCGCATCTCTTTCGCGAACTCGGTCCGGTCGGTTATGGACCGGAACGCGTCCCTGACCGCTTGCTCGCGGTCGTCGGGGTGGACGGCGTCGTACCAGTGATAGTCGGCGCCGAACTGCAGCCCGGCGATCTCATCGAGCCGTTCGTTCGTGAACACGGCCTCGCCGTCGGCGTCGGTCTGGAAGATGCCTACAGGCGCCGAAGCACTTAACGTTCTGAAACGCTCCTCGCTCTCTCGCAGCGCTCGCTCGGCCCGCCGGCGATTGATGAAGGACGAGATGCTCTCCGACCCCAGGCGCAGCAGCCTCACGTCCTCCTCTCGCCACACGTGACACTCGCGCTTGTCGCCGAACCCAACGAAGCCGGTTGGCTTGCCGGCGGGACCAAAGGGAACGGCGAGGGCGCACTTGGCATTCATCTTGGCGAGGATGTCCGCCTCAGCCGCGGCCTCCGCCGGCAATTGAGCGATATCGTGAATGACTACCTCGTCGTTGCGCATCAGTTTCCCGATCCACCAGGAGTAAGTCGCGCAGTCGAGATTGGAGAATCGATCCTTAGGCGCGATCATGCCGGCGGCGTTCCATTCGTGGGTGTTGTCCATCTTCGTGTTGTCATCTCTGAACATGAAGATGTAGGCATGCTCGGCATCCACGGCCTCGGCGAGGATCTGAAGGGCGCTGTTGAGTCCCGAATCCATGTTCACCGCGGCACCGAGCAGGGCCGACACCCGGGCTACGGCCGATTCCACCTCCAACCGGTGGCCCATCTGCGCCGCGGCGCCGTTCAGTTGACCGATCATCTCATTGAAGTCGGCGGCAAGCGAGGCGATCTCCTGCGGTCCTGACACCTCGGCGCGCGATTCCATGTCGCCCGATGTCACGGCGCGCACACTGCGCTGAAGCGACGCCAGCGGTCGAACGACGGACCGGATGAGGTTCGCCAGTACGGCGAGCGCCACCAGGAATCCGGCAACGCCAAACATCACTATCATCCAAAGGGTCGTGCTCGCCTGACTGTTCGCCTCGGTGGTCGCGTCCGTGAGCTTAGCCTGCTCGACGCGCGCCAATTCACCGAGGTCGGTCAGGATGAGACTGGCCGTGGGCCAGATCTGGGGCAGGTATTCGAGGGCGAGACTCTGCGCAGTCTGTGTGTCACTGTTCAGGGCAACCGCAATGAGAGCGTCGAGGGTTGGGCGTAGCTGCTCAAGTCGCCCGTCCAATTCCTGCAGGGCCGACAAGGCCTGGGAGTCGTCTTCCGCCACAAATGCAGCCTCTGCCTCGTGCAGGGACGCCTCTCCCTCTGCCACCGCTTCCCCATATGAATCAACGAAGGGAAGAGGGTCTTCGGAAAGGGCCGCTGAGGCGAGGAGAGTGCCGGAAAGATAGAGCTGCGCGCGCGCTTCCTGAAGGGCTGCTACCGCGTGGGATTTTCGTTCCAGCTCGGCGTGCTCGTTACGGTCGTTGCTGGTGCGCCAGATCGCCAGCACCGCCATGCCCCCAAGAATGATGAGCAGGGCAACGCCGGCCAGCATGGACCGGCCTCGAATTGTCCCGACCGCGAATCTAGCGCGAAACCCCGTTACGCTCGCCATACACGCCTGTTTCGCCACGCAAAAGAGGGCGGGGACCGAGAGACAGTCCTTCCAGAGATTGTCGGACGCACCGGCCCCATTGAACAGTTATCTCTGAAGCAATGGTCGGATGGAGACGAGGGATATCGTATCTGTCTCGGGATAGAAAGCGACTGCGCCGGCGCGAAGAGTCGGGTCCTCTACCGATGCGAGCGCATCGATTTGAGGAACGCCGTCGCCCGTTCGGCGATCCGCGCTTCGCTCGCGGCGCTGAGCGGTGTGGAAGAAGTCGCAACCCCGACGTTCTCCCGTACCTCTTTCGGGTGACGCACTCCGGGGATGCAGACAGAGAGATCGTGATTGGCGAGGGCGTATCGCAGCAACTCTGCGGCGGAGAGGGTCTTCTCGAATTGACTGCCCCTCAGGGAGCCGAACATGCCGAAGCCGCCGAACGGCTTCATGCCGATGACACCGACGTCACGCTCGCGGGCGAGGCGGACGGCGCTGGCGCTGTTCGAGTGGAAGGCGCCCCACTTGACCTGGATCGTGTCGAACTCGCCGCTTTCGGCGGCCCAGCGCAGGACCCCCAGCGAGTGGCTGGAGATGCCGATGAAGCGCAGAAGGCCCTGCTCGCGCGCCTCGTGGAGACCCCGCAGCGCGCCGCCCTCCGCCATTACCTCCGGCACGTCCTCCCGCCCGACGCTGTTCAACTGGTAGACGTCGATTCTCTGCAATCGCAGGTGCTGGAGACTGCGTTCCAGGTCACTGAGAACGCCGTCGCGGGAGCGCGCCAGTGTCTTGCTGGCGATGTGTACGTCGCCGCGATTCGGCGATTGCGCCAGCGCTCCGCCGATGAGGTACTCGCTGCCCTTATAGGCGCGACCGGTCTCCACGAAGTTGACGCCCAGCGCGAACGCGGCAAGGAGAGCCTCTTCGCCGGCATCGTCTGCGGTCAGGTTGGCGCCGCCGACACCGACCTCGGTGACCAGGAGCCCCGTCCTGCCGAGGCGTCTCTTCTTGAGAGCGACGGCGTCCGGTGCGGGCTGGGTCGTCATTCGACGCGCTGGAGGAGAATGCGCGCATCGACGACGCAGCATCCCTCTCCCGGCGATAGCACTTTGACGGGATTGAGGTCCATCTCCGCGATCTCCGGAATGTCCTCCACCATCGCCGAGACGCGCAGCAGCAGTTGCTCCAACGCCTCGACGTCGGCCGGAGGAGAGCCGCGCCAGCCGTTGAGCAGCGGGTAGCCCTTGATGGAGCGCACCATGTCCCTGGCGTCGACGTCCGTGAGCGGGTGAATGCGGAACGCCACGTCCTTGATCAACTCCACCTGGATGCCGCCCAGTCCGAACATGAGCAGCGGCCCGAAAGACGGGTCCTGCGTCAGTCCCACTATGACCTCGACGCCGCCGGGCACCATCTCCTGGACAATCGCGCCCTCCAGCTCATCCAGGCGACCGGCCGCGCGCAGACGCTGGCGGATCGTTTCGAAGCCCTCGAGGACCGCCTCCTCCGATTGCAGGCCGAGAATGACCCCGCCGACGTCCGTCTTATGAACGATCGTCGAAGACGCGAGCTTGAGCGCCACGGGAAAACCGAACGCCTTCGCCGCTGCCGCCGCCTCGTCGCCTGCAGCGACGAGGCGAACGCCGGCGCTCCGGATGCCGTAGGCGTCGAGAAGTTCGGCGCAGGCTTCAGTCGGCAACCACGTCCTTGTCGCCTTGTCGCCCGCAAGCGTGCGCTGCACAATGGCCTGCCCCTTTTCCGGCTGCAGGCCTGGAATCTTGGGGACGGCGCCCTTCGGCCGTCGGCGCCAGTCGGCGTAGTCGCAGGCGCGGGACAGCGCTATCGCCGTCGCCTCGGGGAACGCTAGCGATGGAATGACGTAGCCGTTCGTGGCCAGCTCTCGCGGCGGGCCGCCGGAGCTCATGAAGCAGGCCAGGACGGACTTCCTGTCCTTGAAGTCCAGAGCGACCTGGTGGACTTCTCGTGCGACTTCCTGCGGCATGCTCACGATCGGGGCGATGTAGATCACGATGACGGCGTCGACGTCGTCCTGCTCCAGGAGAATGCGCAGCGCCCGGCTGAAATCCTCCGGCGTCGCCGACGCGATGAGGTCGATGGGATTCGCCAGTCCGGCGGCGGCGGGCAGAAACCCCCGAAGCGCGGCCTTGACCTCTTCGCGCAGGGGCGGCACGTGCAGGCCGTAGGCTTCGCAGGCGTCGGCGGCGAGGATGGCCGGGCCGCCGGAGTTGGTGAGGATGGCGACGTTCCGGCCCTGCGGCAGGGGCTGATGCGCCAGCAGGTTCGCCACGTCGAAGAGCTGCTCCAGCGTGTCCATGCGGATAACGCCCGCCTGCCGGAACAGCGCCTCCGCCGCCACGTCGAGGCTGGCCAGAGCGCCGGTGTGAGACGTGGCCGCACGCGAGCCGGCGGCGCTCCGACCGCTCTTGAGAGCCAGCACGGGCTTCGTCCCCGAGACGCGACGGGCGAGTCGTGCGAACTTGCGCGGGTTCCCGAACGACTCCAGGTACAGCAGGATCACGTCCGTGTCCGGGTCTTTCTCCCAGTACTGGATGAGGTCGTTGCCGGAGACGTCCGCCTTATTGCCGACGCTCACGAACGTCGACAGGCCGAGGTTCAGGCTGCGGGCGTAGTCGAGCAGCGCCAGGCCGAGGGCGCCGCTCTGCGAGAGTAGCGCGACGTTGCCGCGGGGCGGGAAGACCGGCGAGAACGTGGCGTTGAGGCCCACCTCCGGGTCGGTATTGATGACGCCCATGCAGTTCGGTCCCAGCATGCGCATGCCGTAGTTGCGCACCTTCGTCAGGATCGCGGCCTCGCGCTCCGCCCCCTCAGGGCCCGTCTCCTTGAAGCCGGCGGATATGACGACGATGCCTCTCACTCCCTTGCGTCCGCACTGGTCGACGACGTCCAGCACCTGCTCCGCCGGCACGATGATTATCGCCAGATCGATTTCGTCGGGGATGTCGAGGATCGACGCGTAGGCGCGCACGGCCCCGACGGCATTCGTCGTCGGGTTCACGGGATATGCTACCCCCTTGAAGCCGGTGCTGAGGATGTTGTTGAACAGCTCCGCGCCTATCGTCCCGCGGTGCCGCGACGCGCCGACGACGGCGATACGCTCGGGATGGAAGAAGACGCGGACAGAGACCGTCGTCGCGACCAGCTCTCGTTGCGCCGTCTTCTCTTCCACCACCTCCGTGTGCTCGATAGGGAAGACGACGTGGAACGTGCCTTCGGCGTACTTCGCGTCGACGATGAAGCCGAAGTCGTGGAACACCTCCATCATCTCGCGGTTCTCGGCCAGCACCTCCGCCTCGAAGACGCGGATCCCCTTCTCGCGGGCGGCAATCGCCAGGTGTTCGAGGAGGTGCGTTGATATGCCGCGCCCCTGGTGGCTGTCCTCGACGAGGAACGCCACCTCGGCGCGCTCTGGGTTCGCCAGCCGCGCGAAGCGGCCGATGGCGATGATGCGCTGGTCCGGCGGCTCGCCCAGGATGGCGACGAGCGCGAAGTTGTTCTCGTAGTCGATGTTGGTGTAGGTCTCCGCCTCCGCCTTCGTGACCTCGGCGATGACGTGGTGGAAGCGCAGATAGATGGTACGCGGGCTTAGGCGGCTGAAGAGAAACAGCCAGGCGTCGGTATCGTCGGCACGGATTGGCCGAAGATGGACTTTAGAGCCGTCCTTGAGGACGACGTCTGCCTCGTAGCGCCTCAGATCTCGAATGCGTGGCTGCATGGCTTCTCCTTGCCTTTCGCTGTCTACTTAAGGATTATATCCCACGCCGGCCCGGTTCGGCGCCGGCGGCAGCGATTCAGCTTGACACTGCGCCTGCCGTAAACATATAAGAGGCAGGAGGTACCATTACTCCTGCCGGGAGACCCGCGCGTCGATCAGGGAGGATTAGCGGAATGCTTGACCGCGTAGACGTTGGCGAAGTCGACTTCAAGAGCTACGAGCCATATACCGCGCCCGAAATGATAAGGGAGATCAAGGCGCACGCCGCCCAGTTGAAGGGTGCGCGACTCCTTCACGTCAACGCCACGCCCTATGGCGGCGGCGTGTCGGAGCTACTGCGGGCGGTAATACCCATCTACCGCGGCCTCGGCATCAAGGCCGACTGGAAGTGCATCTACGGCGACCCGCAGTTCTTCGCCATCACCAAGTCGTTCCACAACGCGCTCCAGGGCGCGCCCGAGGAGCTAACGCGTCTGGCGGGCGAGACCTACCTGATGTACAACAAGCTCAACGCCGACCTCCTCGACGAAGAGTACGACTTCGTCGTCATCCACGACCCGCAGCCGCTGGCTATTCGACACTTCAAGGGCGCTAACGGCGCCAAGTGGGTGTGGCGCTGCCACATCGATACCTCCAGCCCCAACGAAGAGGTGCTCGCCTTCATCTCCCGCTACTTTGTCGAATACGATGCGCTGGTCTTCACCATGCAGCGCTTCGTGCCGCCGGGCCTGGAGCACAAGAAGCTGTACATCATCCCGCCGGCAATCGACCCCCTGAGCCCGAAGAACGTCGACCTCCCGGATGACCTCTGTCGCGAGATGCTCGTTTGGCTGGGCGTCAACCCTGACCAGCCGCTGATGACCCAGGTATCGCGTTTCGACCCCTGGAAGGACCCCTTCGGCGTGATCGACGTCTACCGGATGGTCCGCGAAAAGGTGCCCGGCCTCCAGCTTGCCTTGCTCGGCTCGATGGCACTGGACGACCCCGAAGGATGGGGAATCTATAACCAGGTGGTCGCCGAGACGAAGGACGACAGCGACGTCCACGTGCGCACGAACCTGGTCGGCGTCAGCAACATGGAGATCAACGCCTTCCAGCGAAAGTCCGACGTTATCATCCAGAAGTCGATCCGCGAAGGCTTCGGACTGATCATCTCGGAGAGCCTGTGGAAGGGGACGGCGGTCGTCGCCAATCGCGCCGGCGGAATCCCGCTCCAGATGGAGGACGGCATCGGCGGCTTTCTCGTCGATAGCACGGAGCAGTGCGCCGACCGCGCTCTCTACCTGCTCAACAACCCCGAGGAGGCGAAGGAAATAGGTCTGCGGGGCAAGGAACGCGTGCGGGAACGCTTCCTGACGCCGCGACTCGTCGCCGACTGGCTGCGTCTGCTCACGGAACTGTAGGCGCTGTTACGTCTCGAGCGGAAGGATCGGCTTGAGTCGACACCCATGAAACGCATAGCCATCCTGGCGAGCGGCGGGGATGCGCCGGGCATGAATGCCTGCGTGCGGGCCGTCGTACGCTCCGGCTCCCATCGGGGGCTGGAGACCTTCGGTGTCAAGGACGGCTACGAAGGGTTACTGCACAATCAGTTCGTCTCCCTCCACCGGCACGACGTCAGCAATATCATCCAGCACGGCGGCGTCTTCCTCGGGTCGCTCCGCTGCGACGATTTCTTCTCGCCGGAAGGGCGCGCGCAGGGCGCGGCGGCGCTCCGCTCCTTCAACATCGACGGCCTTGTCGCCATCGGCGGCGACGGCACGCTCTGCGGCGCGAGGGCGCTGCACGAGGAGCACGGCATCGCGGTCATGCTTGTTCCGGGGACAATCGACAACGACGTCCCGGGCACCGACTGGAGCATCGGCTTCGATACGGCGGTGAACACGGCGGTCGAGGCCATCGACAAACTCAGGGACACGGCGGAGGCGACGGAGAAGGTCTTCTTTGTCGAGGTGATGGGCAGGGAAAGCGGTGCCCTGGCCTTGCATGCCGGTCTATCCTCCGGCGCCGACGCCATACTTGTGCCGGAGCTGCCGATGGATATCGACGAGCTCGCCGAAGTGCTCAACCGAGCCATCCTGCGTCGGTCGCGCAGCCTCATCGTCGTCGTCGCCGAAGGGCGGGCAGCAGGCGGCGCCTTCGCCCTCGCCGACCGCATTCGTCCGCAGATCAAGCTCGAATGCCGGGTCACGGTCCTGGGGCATATTCAGCGTGGCGGCGTGCCCTCGGCCCGCGACCGGCTACTGGCGTCGCGACTGGGTATCTGTGCGGTGAAGGCGCTGGCAGAAGGCAAGACGGGTCACGTCGTCGGGGAGATTGACGGCGACATCCACGTGACGGCCTTCGCCGACCTGACGGAGGACAAGAAGTCGGCGCCTCTCGCGCTCCTCGACCTGCTGCCGGACCTCTTCTAGCGAGCCGTTAAACGTAGCTCCCGATGAGCTGGACGGCGCCCGCCAGAGCCAGCATGTCGTTGGAGCCGTCTTCGATGAGCGCGGCGCGGGCATCGCGGAACAGCTTCTCGACGAGGCACTCCTTGGAGAGGCCCATCCCGCCGAAGAGCTGCACGGCGTCGCTCGCGACCTCGAAGGCGACCTGCGTGCAGTACACCTTGGAGCCGATGCCCAGCCTCGACACCGGCAGCATGGCCGCCGAGTTGTAGACGGCTACCGCCCGCGACAACTGCCGCGCCGACTCCACCTTGATGAACATGTCGAACAGCTTGCGCTGCACGAGCTGGTGCTCGGAGAGCAGCTTGCCGCCCTGCACGCGCTGTTTGCAGTAGGCCATCGCCTCCTCGAAGGCGGCGCGAGCAACGCCGGTAAAGAGGGACCCCATGCCGCCGTTGGCCGTCGACAGTATGAGGTCGGCCGCCAGGATGTACATGTCCTGCTCGACGAAGACGTACTCCTTGGGAATGCGCACGTCGTCGAAGAAGATCTCGCCCTGGTTGAGAGCCCGCTGACCGATCTTGTTCAGCGGCTTCCCGCGCGAGACGCCGGGCAGGCCCAGAGGGATGACGGCGATCCCGCTGCCGGGCATCCCCTTGGAGCGGTCGATGGCGAAATGGACCATCGCGTGTGTGGCAATCGTGCCGTTCGATACCCATGCCGCCTTGGCGCCGTTGATCAGCCAGTCGTCTCCGTCGTGGCGGCCGTAGGTGTCGAAAGAAGTCCGTTCGTCCGTGTATTCGCCGGTGCCGAAGGCCAGGCAGTCCGAGCCGTGACCGGGCTCCGTAATCGCCCAGCATCCTATGAGCTTTGCCTCCCTGTCCTGGACGAAAGGCGTCACCAGGTCGTCGATCAGGCGCTGGTTGCCGGTCATAGTCGCCGCGACGAGCCCCATCATGAACGGCATGGCCGACACTCCGAGCCCAACGCCGAAATCAGAAGAGCCCCAGCCAATCTCCTCCGCCAGGATATGACCGTCGAGGCCGCGGATGTTGGCGCCGCCTACCTCCTCGGGCAGGGCTGACACGTGATGTCCGAGCTCGTAGAACTTTCGGAACACGTCCCAGAAGACGGAGCCCTCCTTGATAACGTCCTCGGGGTCTGCGAGCTTGTCGAGCTCCACGCTGGCGGGGCGCGCCACCTCGGCGGCGAAGCGGTGCATCTCTTCTTTTAGGGATTGCTGCGTGGGAGTCAACTCGGGGTTGAGGTCCAGGTAGGCGCCCATTCCATGCTCCTTCTGCTTCGGGTTATAGCCGGCCGTGATGCGGGCATGATTGCACAGTGTCGCCGTGAGCCGCAACAGGAGGCGGCCGTGAGGCCTATGGCCGCCTCCTGTTGATCCCTGTCCGCCCACCGTACTAGAGTTGACATATCCTGTTTGAGAGCCACTAGGCCGTTCGTGATAGGAGAGAACAACGATGGCAATGGTGAATTCGGCCGAGTACCGGCAGCGCATAATGAAGATGCGCCCGAACGTCTACATCGACGGCGAGCTCGTGGGAAGGGACGACCCGCGGCTGGAGCCGGGCATCAACGTCATGTCACAGACCTTCGATCTCGCGCACGAGCCCGAGTACGAAGGCGTCATGACGGCCACGTCCCATCTGACGGGCGAGAAGATCAACCGCTTTACCCACATCCACCAGAGCGTCGAGGACCTGCTGAACAAGCAGAAGATGACGCGGCTCTACTGCCAGAAGCTCGGCGGCTGCGTCCAGCGCTGCATGGGCATCGACGCTACCAACGCGCTGTCCGTCGTGACGTACGAGGCCGACCAGAAGTACGGCACGGAGTACAACAAGCGCTTCCTCAAGTGGCTGGCGAATTTCCAGAAGAACGACCTGGCCGGAAACTGCGCCCAGACCGACGTCAAGGGCGATAGGAGCAAGCGTCCGCACCAGCAAGCCGACCCCGACCTGTACCTGCGCGTCGTCGAAAAGAAGTCGGACGGGATTATCGTGCGCGGCGCCAAGGCCCACAATACCAACGCGCCCTACGTCGACGAGATCGTCGCTATCCCTACCCGCTTTCTGACGCCTGAGGAAGGCGATTGGGCCGTCGCCTTCGCGATCCCGAGCGACTGGGAGGGCGTCCACCTGTCATGTCGCGCCGCCGCGCCGCGCGCTCGTAAGCGGCTCGACTCCCCTGGCTCGCACTACGGCGACGTCGAATCGCTCACCATCTTCGACGACGTCTTCGTGCCCTGGGAGCGCGTCTTCCTCTGCGGCGAGCACGA
>Ga0315294_10008488_pt1 | contig 11288 bp, 9 predicted proteins | sample YL17G13_40_MG_FD_203626 | JGI IMG/M metagenome (GOLD analysis project Ga0315294, IMG submission 203626) | Sediment microbial communities from Yellowstone Lake, YNP, Wyoming, USA - YL17G13_40 | ecosystem: Environmental > Aquatic > Freshwater > Lake > Sediment | place: USA: Wyoming | collected... | reverse complement strand
TCATCAAGTCCGGTCGCTACACCGGCATAGTCACCGAGGCGCTCACCTGGCTGATACAGGCCAAAAGCCCGAACGGCATCTGGCCCTCCACTCAGGCCACCGTTGTGGCGCTCAAGGCGCTGCTTGGCGCCACTGGCTCGGCGACCCAGGAGATAAACGCCGAGGTCTCCGTGCTCATCAACGGGGAAGTGGCTGGTGGTTTTGCCCTCACCCCGGAGAACAGCGACGTCCTCCAGCAGGTGGATCTGAAGCAGTTCGTCCGCGAGGGCGAGAACGAGATCCAGTTGCGCTTCGCCGGCAAAGGCTCCTCGCTCTACCAGATTGTCACCAGGTACTACCTCCCCTGGAGCAAGCCGCCGGTGGAGGAGAAACTGCTCTCGATAGACGTCAAGTATGACCGTTCGCAACTGGCGAAGGATGACCTGGTAACCTGCTCCGTCACCATCGCCAACAACCGTCCCGGCTCAGCCAAGATGGTCATCGTTGACCTCGGCATCCCGCCAGGCTTCGAGGTTCAGACGGGCGATCTGGACGAGTTGCTCGGCTCCCAGGTCTTCCAGAAATACAGCCTCACGGGCCGCCAGATAATCATCTACCTCGAAGAGGTCGAGAACGGAAATCCCATCACGTTCAGTTATCGGCTGCGGGCCAAGTTCCCCATCCGGGCGATGACCCCCCAGTCCCGCGTTTACGAATACTACAACCCGAAAGTCGAGGACGTTGCCCGGCCCGTGGAGATGGAAGTGAAGTCGTGAAGCAGCGGGATTGTTGATGCGGCTGGCCTCGCCTCACTGCACGGTCAGCCTTGCCGGTCTCACTTGGTGGCGGGGCTTGACCGACGTCTGGAGTCCGGGTATTGTGTTGTGCGTGAGCCACCATCCAAGGAGCTGTCAACATGCGCCGTAGACGTGAAGAGTTGACTGACAAGGACAAAGCCGAGATCTTCAACCGGAGGCCCCAGTGCTTCATTTGCGAACGGCCTTTGGGTAATGACCCCTCGGCGTCTGTGGTCGTTTACGACCACATCAAGTCGCTGGCCAGAGGCGGGACAAACGCCCTGACCAACTTCGCTGCGCTGCATAGGGGCTGCAACGCGAAGAAAGGAACCAAGGACGTAGAAGAGCACAAGGAACAGCTAAGGCTCGAACGTGAACTATCTGCTTATCCTCGCTATAGCGACGTCGCACAGAAACTCGGTGCGGGCCGCCGCCCGCTGGATTTCGTGGTGGAGGAGTCGCAGTCCAAGATTACCTTCGGAGATGGAACCACGGTGCCCCTGCACAAGTGCCCTGCAACCGGCCTGCTGTTTTTCTACCATGCTGTCCCAAGAGAATGGGTTGAAAGCGATGTTGATGTTCAGCCCAGAGGTCTGGAGAACCAGAGGCTGCTCAGCCTCACAATGAGCCTTCGGCATAGTTTTCAGCTATCGCCCTCAGTGGCCAGGCTCATCACGGAGGAGCGCAAGATAAAGATGTTCGACGGCCAGCACAAGGCTGCGGCCCAGACACTCGGGAACCAGCGCGAAAGAATCGACTGCAAGGTATTCATCGATCCCCCACTAGAAATGGTTCGCGATGTGGTGGTTGAGGGGCACGGAAAACTGCGTCAACAGTCGTTCAAACCATCGGAACTCTGCCAGAAGCTCCGAGCTACGTGGGTCGCAGCGTCGGACAAGTGGCAGAAAGATCATCCGGGCGCGATGCCCAGCGAGAAAGGATTGGCAAACTACGAAGGACTAAGCCCTGCCCAAGCCAGGTTGCATATTGAGGCGGTGATAGTTGAGTCAATCCTCGAGCATCCGGGCTGCGAGATGAAGAGGTTTATCAGCCGGGAAAGGCGGACTGGCGAGATGCCGCTCACATATGCCATGTTCAAGCGGTGGGTATGCTCCGTCATCAATCGACCACCACTGGACGTACCCATGGAGTCCGACGAAGATTTGAGGGAGAACGAGCGGGAGAACATAGTCCGGCTCTGCAACATCATCGTCCGTGAATCATTGGCGGACAAATGGAACCCTCAGAATCCGGAGGATGAGGAACATCGCAAGGCGAGGGCCCTTTATTACCGTGAGTCCTTTCGAGCGTGGACGCATCTGGTTCACGAGGCAATCAGGTGGATAGTTCGCGTACGCGCCGACCAACCCCTCTTCTACCGCCAGCTGAAGGAAGAGCAGTGGGAGTCCGTTGAGACTGCATGCAAAAGGGTCTTCGACCACGCGCTTTGGGTGGATCCCGATCCGAATGTGCCGGCTGTGTTAAGCGCCAACTTAGCCCGGGACGTTCAGCGGCTCTTTGACGACAAGGAACTAAACCTTGTGTGCCTGACGGAGCCTTAGCCAGGCTCCCACAGTCCGGGGTCGACGCTGACGGGTTGCTCGGTTCGAATGTCTTTGAGAAATACAGCCTTACCGGCCGCCAGATAATCATCTACCTCGAAGAGGTCGAGAACGGCAATCCCATCAAGTTCCAGTATCGGCTGCGGGCGAAGTTTCCCATCCGGGCGATGACTCCCCAGTCCCGCGTTTACGAATACTACAACCCGAAAGTCGAGGACGTTGCCCGGCCCGTGGAGATGGAAGTCAAGTCGTGAAGTGGGGTAGTTAGTGAAGTTGAGGTCTGGGCGATGGATAGCCATCGCCCAGACCACTTAGACGTGAGTGATAACATCACCGGCGGGTCGGTGATATCCACGACTCTCCGCGTGCCTGCCCAACCAGGATTTGTCCCGCCCCTCGTGTGCCTAGCGGAAATCCGTCTGTTCAGGTAGAATGGCGGCTGGCATTACGGGGATCGTTGAACCTGCACGATCACGAAGTGGCAATCACACAACTACAGGAGGATAGGAATGGGAAAGATTAAGACATTGTTGTTCGCCGGAGGCGAGATTCACGACTGGAAGGGCTGCGGCGACGCCATGGAGGAGACCTTGCGAGAGGCGGGGGATTTCGAGATCACCCGGGTCAACGAAGACTTGTCGGTCTTCGAGGGCGATCTCTCCGCCTACGATCTTATCTCTTTCTATTATACCGTGGGCACTATCACCGACGCCCAGAAGAATGGCCTTTTGAATTTTGTCGCTTCGGGGAAGGGTTTCGCTGGCGCGCATTGTGCCGCCGACTCGTTCAGGGACTGCCCCGAATTCCGGGCGATGGTGGGCGGGTATTTCTTCACCCACCCCAACTACCGGCAGTACCAGGTTAGCGTCGTGGACAAGGAACATCCCATCACCGAGGGTGTGGTGGAGTTCTTTGTGGAGGACGAAATGTATGTCGTTGATTATGATTCCCGCGTCCACGTGCTTGCCTCCTCGCTGTGGAAGGGAGGGGCAATTCCCGTCGCCTGGATAAAGCCCTGGGGGAACGGCCGGGTTTTCTACTCAGCGCTGGGCCATGATTCCAAGGCCTGGGACAGCAAGATGGCCCGCCAGCTCTTCCAGAGGGGAGCGAGATGGGCGGGGACAGGCGAGACGGGCGCGGAATAGGGAAGGGGGAAAGCGAGTTTCAAGTTTCAAGTTGCAGGTTTCAAGTAAGGGCACAGCCAAGATAAGAGCAACCACGGACTTGGGCGCCGAAGTCCGCCGCGGCGGACGAAGGCGGCTTGCACGGATTTCACAGATTATATAAGGGCCAGGGAGGCCGTCATTGCGAGGAAGTCCGTCCTGAGCGTATCGAGGGACGGACGGACCCGGCAATCTACTGAAAGTATTCCTTATCTTGTGGAGAAGACAGATTGTCCGCGGCGGCGGATGTTGGCGCTGCTTGCTGACCACTGGTCACCCTTCGGCGGGCTCATGGCCGTGAGCAACGTCGAACGGCTGGCCACCGATTACTGTGTTTTGGCAATCAGTGTAATCCGCCTTCGCTGAAGCTACTGCGGACAAGTCCGTGGTTGCAGTATCCGAGGTCTGATGTTGGAAGGGGGAATGTAGCGATGCCCAAACTGGCGGTCCATGGCGGGGATAAAGCGGTGCCTGAGCGCCACGTTGAATGGCCCATGGTTTCTGAGACGGACAAGCGTGCCGTAATGGCGGTCATGGAGCGGAGGATATTCTTCGATGCATTTGCCCCCGAAGTCAAGGCGCTTCAAGAGGAGTGGGCGGAGTATGTGGGGACGAAACACGCTTTAGTGACCAACAGCGGCACCTCGGCCCTGCACATAGCCGTCGCCGCGGCGGGAGTGGGCCCCGGTGACGAGGTGATAACCAGCGCTATGACCTACGTCGCCACAGCCCATGCCATCATGCACCAGAACGGCATACCGGTATTCGTGGACATCGCCCCGAAGACATACAACATTGATCCCGGCAAGATCGAGGCAAGGATAACGGAGAGGACGAAAGCGATAATCCCCGTTCACTTGCACGGCTTGCCCGCCGATATGGACGAGATCAATGCCATAGCCAAGAAACATAATGTTATCGTGATCGAGGATGCCTGCCAGGCTCACGGCGCCACTTACAAGGGCAAGAAGGCGGGAAACCTGGCCGATATGGCGGGATTCAGTTTCAACGGCAGCAAGAACCTGCCCGGAGGGGAGGGCGGCGTCTTCACCACCAACAGCGACGAGTTCAAGCGGAGGGCAAACCTGGTTCGGGTGCTGGGAGAGGCCTTGGAGGAGGGGGTGGAACGCGACTACGACGCCTTCGAAATCGGCTGGATGTATCGCACTCAGGAGATGATCGCGGCATACGTTCGCTGCCGCCTCAGAACTCTCGACCAGGAGAACGGGGTGAGAGTCGAGAACGCTGCCTACCTGACCAAGCATCTCGGCGCGCTCCCGGGGATCATCCCGCCCTACGTTCCCAGCGACCGGACTACCGTGCACCACCTTTACAGGCTCCGCTTCGATCCCAAGCCCCTCGGATTAAACGTGAGCCCCAAGGAATTCCGAGCCAAGGTTCAAAAGGCGCTCAGAGCCGAGGGGGTCCAGGCCCAACGCTGGCAGAACCGGCCCGTGCCGATGCAGACCCTCTTCCAGGAGCGAAAGGGCTATGGCGAAGGGTGTCCCTGGATGTGCCCATTCGGGAACCAGGCCCGCCAGGCGCCGGAACGGCTGGACGACTATCCGGAGACGAAGAAACTGGTGGACGATTCCTTCGTGATGCACAGCGCGATATACCCGCCGAACGGCCAGCCGCTCCTGGAGAACTACGTCGAAGCATTCAGGAAGTTATGGGACAACCTGGACGAAGTCATGGACGTCGCCTTCGAGCCAGGCGAGATATACTTGCGAGATTAGCGGGTCTCTGGTAAAGCAACCACGGATTACACGGATTCCACAGATTCATGCATAAAGATCCGTGCCAGAGGATCCCTCCCAGTGAGCGTGTGATCCTCATTCTCTCGACATGGATGATAGGAATCCTGTGGTTCCCCTCTTAGCAGGCCACTGACCACTGGTCACTGCCTTTTGTTAATCTGTGAAATCCGTGTAATCCGCCTTCGCCGAGGCTACTGCGGACAAGTCGGTGGTTGCTCTGGCTCTACGTGGTCAGTTCTTTCTTCGCTTCGGCGACGATCTCGTTCAATGCACGGTCGAGGTCTTTGGGGATTGGCTCCGGCGTGTGAGTTCCCAGCAGTTCCTCTTTGCGGTGTCGGCAGCGCTCCTCCATGGTTGCGGCGCCGTTGTCGAGCCAGGCCTGGTAGAAATCGCGGTCCAGGAGCCGTGGGAACCATAACTCCCGGCGAAAATGGTTCACCGTGTGCTCCCTGTCTATGAATGTCCCCCCGGGCCCAGCCGCCTCGATCTCGGCGATTCCCAGCGCCTCATCGCTGAAGTCAATCTGCCTCAGGGCGCTCTCTACGTAGGAAACGATTTCTTCCTGCAGGACGAGAATGTCCGGCGAGGATCCCTGGTCCGCGCCGGCGATGCCCAAATGCCCGAAGATATCGGCGCCGGCGGCCGCCCCCAAGGCCAGGGTAATCCCTGACTCGAGGCCCGCCTGCGCATCTGGTCGTTTCGAGTCCGTCAGCCCAGCGTTGATGTAGACAGGCAAGCCATAACTCTTACCCATCTGGGCCATCGCAACGCTGAAAATGGCCTGCTCCGGCCCGCCGAAAATAGTCTGGGTGGTGGCCATGTCAAAGGCATGACAAATCCCTCCGTAACAAACTGGCATTCCGGGGCTGATCAGTTGGGTGACGCAAATCCCGGCCAGGATCTCGGCATTCTCCTGGGCCATCGTCCCCGCCACGGTTGCGGGCGCAGACAAGCCCATCTGAGCCATCGGCCCGACGTGCACCGGCAGGTTGAGCCGAGCCGTCTCGAAAAGCAAGTCCACCCCATGAAAGGGGAAACGGAGCGGGCTGATAGGCTCAAACAGCGGATAGCAGAGCGGGTATTCTTTTGCGGCCTCCAGACTCCCGCGCACCGCAATCGTCATTTCCGTCAGGTATCTTGCCGAAGTCCGATTGTGGAAGAAAAAAGTAATCGGCTTCGTAGTGTTCCTGAGCATGGCGGCCATGACTTCTACGCAGCGATATCCCACCGGGACCTCGTGCGGATCCGCCATGGCGCCGACGATGTTTATCCGGTCTAGCGCATCGCCCAGGCGCGAGCCGGTTACCACGTCCTGCAGCGTTGAGTAGCGGCGGGCTGCGCCGGGATGGTCAACCCACATTGCCTGCCCAGCGCTGCTGTTGTAATTCCGTTGGCCGTAGCCGAAAGCCGCTTTGCGCAACAGATCGCGGCCGTAGATGGTAAACTGCTTCCCTGCCTGGTTCAGCAGGCGCATGGCCAAGTCCGGCGGAATCCTGACCCGCAGCAATTCACGCTCCACCTCTGCCCCGGCGTCCGCAAACCTGGACAGCACCTCCTCATGCGGCACAACGATGCCGATCCGCTCCAGTATCGTTAGCGAGGCCGCGTGAATTCGCCCTATCTGCTCGTCCGTCAATACTCTGGCGATCATGTCCTCAGGCCACGTCCCCCCCTATTTGCCTGGAAAAACGAAGTATCCTGCCTCCAACGATTTCCGGCCTATTTCGGCTAACTCCTCCTGGGTCGTAGAGGCGTTCCCGTAATAGGCGAGGTCAAAGTCAACGTCGTAAACGCTTCCAGCCTGAATCGGCGGCTGGCCCAGTTCCAGGTCAAGATGGTGGTCAATGTAATTTCCGCACACCGCGATATGCACCGGATGGCCGGCCGGCCGAATGCTCTTCACCAGGATCAGCAGGTTGCCCCTGTCGCTGGGATACATCGCGAAATACATCTTGTCCTCCGCGCGGTCGAAGACGTTCACGTTCTTCGCGCGGTCAAAGTCATGGTAGATGCCGAGGTGACCGTCCTTGTCCAGGAACAATACCTTCGCATACCACCACTTCTGCGGATAGACGCCCTCGAAGGGAAACACGTCGTAGAACTGGTTCGTGCCGCGATCCCACCCCTGCAGAACCGTGAACCTTGATTTGATCTGCGTCTCAAGCGCCTCGCCCTCGTAGGGAATGGTCACCCAGAACTCCGACTGCGCCCGGTCCGAGGGATTCGTCCCCCGATAGTAAAACTCAACCTCGTCCGGCCCGTTCTTGATGATCTCCAAATCCCTGGTCTGGTTCAGGAAGTCGGAGGCGCTCTGGCCACAATAGCCGAACCAGAACATCGCCTGCTCCGTCACCGCCTCCTCATTCTTGCCCCAGGCGGTGATGTTCCTGGCCCTGCCATCCATCGCCGACATTTCAAGATTGCCCCGCTGGGCGCTCTTGTCGCTGAAGAGGACCCAGTTACGCTTCTGGTCGAGGCTCTGATAGGCTGCCTGATAGGTGAACTGGACGCCCGGCCTCTCCTCAACGGTTACTGTGTGCTCCCGGTCCGGCGACAGTTTCACCGTGAGCACACACTCGGTGGCAGGCGCGTGCGGCTGCACTTGCATTGGCACGAGCGGGTCATCCACGATCCCGCCGTCGGAGACCAGGTCCGGCAATGCTTCCTTTCCGTCCAATTTCACCACGACCGCTCCCTTTCGAGACAAACCGAAGACCTTCACCACTGCCTGGCGGCTCAGGTCGTCGCGGGGTAGGATGACCTTCACGATGTCGCCAACCTTCCGCACCATGTAGCAACCTTCCAGATCGTCGTATCCGTAGAAGGCGCCGTCCTCCGCCGCCAGGTTGAGCGGATTCTGATGGGCAGCGATGCGGGACTGGAGTTCTTCCGGGCTTTGGGCCACTGAAATGGCGAAGATGCCCTGCACCGAAGCCCATTTGGTCTCTTCGGCTCCTCCATCCTTCATCCACCACAGGCGCATCACCGGCTGGCCACCCTCTTTCGCCATCTCGAGCCCAGAAGTCCCATGCGTATTCCATGCCAAAGTCGCGCCCCAACCGAATTGGTCGAAAAGCGCCGGCCAGCGGTAATAACTCGGTGGCTCAGAGGATTGCCGGCTAAGGAAGAAAGTTCGCAGTCGGCCCTCTTCCTTCAGCCAGTAGAAGGCGAGCGCCGGCAGGCCATTTCCCTCCGCCCTGACGGACTTGCCGGGGAACGGCTCCCCGAACTTGAAAGTCGCGCCCTTATCCAGCGCCTCCCCGGCCAAGACCGTCGGCGAGGAGGTTCCCATTGTCATCTTGTCGTAAGAAGATGAGAACTTAGTCTCCAGCCAGCCATTAGAGATGGCCCCCTGGGCCAGGTTGTCGGTTAGCCTCAGCGCAACGCTGCAGAACAGGTCGCCGTTGGGATAAATCCAGACCTCCTGGAGCCCTTCGCCGTGATAGGTCAGATTCTGGTCGTAGAGGGTGTAGATGACCCGTAGCCCGATCCGTTGTGGCCCCTCTTCCAGAAAGAAGAAATGGGGATTCGAATCGGCCTCCTGGCGAACCACTAGTTCCTCTCCTTGCCGTCCGATAAGTTTCATCGTTGCCGAAACGTGGGCCAGAAGATTCTCGCTTTCGCCCTGGAAGACGGAAAACGCCCCACCCCCGTTTCGTTCGAAAAGCACCCGAATCTCCCCGATGCGCCCTTCGATCTGTGTCGGCAGCATGCGGAAAACCCCGCCCTTGCCTGTGTTGTCGTCTGCTGTTGCCCGGAAAGTCGAATTGGCCATGATCATCATCCCCAAGAGTAGCGTTACCAGTAGATGCTTGATCAATTTATAGAAACCCCTATTTCCGCCGCGCATCGTTGTAGTCTTGTGGCGTCCGCCGCTCTTCCATAGTTCTTGCGACCTCTTCTCGGGCCTTTGCCAAATCCGCCGTCACCTGGGCCGCAACACCGCTGCAATTCGTGGCTATCGCCTCAAAAACCCGGTGGGCGATCAACAGGTGGCCCAAATCGTTCGCGTGGACGGTGTCGGGATGAATCACCCAATCCGCCTTCCCCTCCGCTTCCCAGATGTCGGCGAGGATGCACCCGCATTCCTCCGCCAATTGCCGGATCACCAGGTTATAGACCTCCGTGGCGGCGATGCTTCCAACGTTGAACGGCGGGTACCAGTCATAGGCGCTCATGTGGTAAACCGTCGTCAGCACGGTCACCGGGTCGCATGCCTCTTTGACGTCGGTGATTATCTGCTTCATGTCCTGGCGGAAATCCTCCGGCGGCATGCCGGCGCGCATGTCGTTCAGCCCATAGGACAAGATGAAAAGGTCCGGCTTCAGGGCGATCACGTCCTCGCGATACCGCTCCAGAGCGCTCGGCTTCGCCGAGGCGGCATATCCCGGGCTGCGCGGGGATATTGAATTTGCGCTGATGCCCTTGTTGTAGAGTTTGACGGGAACCCCCTGGAAGCGGCTTGTCAGTTCTGCCACGACGTTCACCCATCGCCGGCCTTCTTCCGATGCGCAGGCGCCCGCCACGTGGCTCTCGCCCAGCGTGACCATCGTCCGGAAAGGAGCGCCTCGAAAATCCCTCTTATCCATCTGTTCTCCTCTCGTGATGCGGATAGATTATAGCATAGGGGGAAGGGTGTGAGCGCACATTGTTCGGACGTGGAACCTTGAGGCGCTCCAACCCGAAGGCGATCCCTCTTGAGGCCGTTAGGTTATCGGCCGCTTGCCAACTTGCGGGCAATCGTCGCTACGTGCCGCCCCTGGAACCTCGCAATGGCCAATTCATTCTCGCTGGGTTGACGGGATCCGTCCGGGCCGGCGAGCGTTGACGCTCCGTAGGGGCTTCCGCCGGTGATCTCCTTCATGTTCATCAGTTCCTGGCAGGAATAAGGCACGCCGACGATGATCATGCCGTGGTGAAGGAGGGTTGAGTGAAAACTGGTAATCGTGGTTTCCTGGCCGCCGTGTTGGGTGGCGGTGCTGGTGAAGACGCTGCCCACTTTCCCGATCAGGGCACCCTTCATCCAGAGCTCCCCGGTCTGATCGAGGAAGTTGCGCATTTGGGCGGTCATATTGCCGTAGCGAGTGGGCGTGCCGAAGATGATGGCATCCGCCTCGGCAAGTTGCTCTGGGCGGGCCACCGGCACGTGAGCGAAGGCCGCCCGGGCCGCCTTTGCGCCACTCTTCTCCAGCGCGTCGTCTGGCATGAGTTCCGGCACCTGATACAGGCTGACCTCGACACCCTCAACCTCCCTGGCGCCTTCTGCTACCGCCTCCGCCATCTTATGGATGTGCCCATACATGCTGTAGAACACAATCTGGATCTTGGTTGCCATTGCCGACCTCCTCATAAGTCAACCGCATGTTGCCTCTCCCCACTTCCCTTGCGGCCCTCTTCCCGCTAGGGCACAAACAACTGTATCAGGAAGCGGTTCCACAGGACAAGCCCCCGCTTGGGAAGGCTAGCCGGGCATTTGGGCTCGCATTCGCCGCATTCGGTTCAGGCGGAAGCGGACAATCTGTCCTTGAAGCCTGGTTCGGTCACCAGATTACGCGAATCACGAGAATTGACACTGCCCCCATCCCGTGTTAGCGTGAGAGGGTGGAAATGAGACGTCGCTTGCGGCGACTGCGGCGGAGTCGCAACATCCGTCGTCTGGTGGCGGAGACCCGGCTGGCAGTCGAGGATCTTATCCTTCCGTTGTTTGTCACCCATGGCGCCAAGGTGCGGGAGGACATAGCCTCGATGCCCGGCCATGCGCGCCTCTCGGTGGATATGCTCTCCCCTGAAGTGAAGGAGGTGGAATCGCTGGGCATTCCTGGGGTCTTGCTCTTTGGAATCCCGGAACGGAAGGATGCCCTCGCCTCCGGGGCCTACGCCCCCGACGGCATCGTGCAGCAAGCGGTGAGGGAGATAAAGAGGGTGGCCCCGGACCTGCTTGTCATCACTGACGTCTGCCTCTGCGAATACACCGACCACGGCCATTGCGGCGTCATCGAAAACGGGGAGGTGGATAACGATGCGACC
>Ga0315294_10008487_pt1 | contig 11290 bp, 15 predicted proteins | sample YL17G13_40_MG_FD_203626 | JGI IMG/M metagenome (GOLD analysis project Ga0315294, IMG submission 203626) | Sediment microbial communities from Yellowstone Lake, YNP, Wyoming, USA - YL17G13_40 | ecosystem: Environmental > Aquatic > Freshwater > Lake > Sediment | place: USA: Wyoming | collected... | reverse complement strand
CCCTGGCTGGCGACCTGATAGTCGTAATGGTAGATGTCAAGCATGTTTTTCTTCGGTTCAAGCATGTCTTTCCTCCCTAAAGTTATTTTCTACTAGCGGGCTGGCCTGAAACCGTGCTCCGCCAGTACACGACCTGAGCGGTCGCGCGCCTCTTCGAGAGAGACCGTCGTTTGTTTCTGCGCGGTGAAACCTCCGGTCGGGTTTCCACTGCTGGTTTCCCGCACCGCCCTTTCCGTCTCTCCCCTGATAGCCTCCCGCAGGACGGCCTCGTCTGTGTACTGCCCTGATACCAGCCGGGTGACAGACTTGGGCGGCAGGGCCGTTTCAGCCAGTATTTCCAGGACGGCTTCTTGCCCCATCACTGTGGGAGGCGTTACCTCTGCAACTTGCTCCTCTGTTTTTCCCTCCCCACCCCCATTCGCTGATTCGGCCAGGGAGATAACCTTCCCCCCTGCGCCGGCGGCGGATACGAAGTCAACGCGAGCGCCGGGCAAGATTCTTTCCACCAGGTCATAGCTCTCCCCGCTCACCTGCCCCCGGCGCACGTTGCCGTTGCCGTAGATGGAAACCTCCATCGTGTTGAGTTGATCAGCGGAAGCCCGGCAGCGGGTCTTTTCGGCCAGGTTGGGGTCATAAATGATGGCGGTACCACGAATTTCTTGTGCGGCCTCGTTCCACCAGTCCCGCGTGATGACGCCGACCTTCGTTCCTTCTCCGAGCGCGTTCGGGTCGTGGTCGGTCAAGAACATCGGAGCGCCGGTGAACGCGCCAGCGGATGCTGATAGCCCTGCGGGGGTATAGTACCTCCCGTCGCGCTTGTTTCCAGGACCAGCCCGCACGATGGTCATTTCTACGGAAACGGGTGATCGCGGCCCGGTCATTTCAATGGCGGCCTCTGCCAGGTCTGCGATGGCGGTAACGTCAACCACAGCGTCAACGAGACCGGACAGGTGGGCGTCCTCAGAGAACGCGGCCTCCATCGTCTCGCCCTCGTATGTGGTGGGCGATGTGGTGGGTTGGGCGGGTGTTTCATCCTCCGCCGGTTGTTCAACTCCGAGGACTTTGTAGGTCGGCGCAACGCGCTCCCACTCGCCGCGGTCGGTAAACGTGAAACCGCTGTCCGGCGTCTCCTCGTAGCCAACCCGGTACATCACGTCGCCGGGGTATTCAATGACGATTACAGACGACCCCATGTCAGAGTCTTTATTGAAAATCTTGGTGGAGCAATAGTAGCTGACCGACCTACCAGTCTGGTCGTACTGAGTCGGAAATGCGTCCAGGAACGCCCGCTCCACCCGGCGACAGTAATCCTGCAGGGACCCGTCGAACTCTGCCAGCCTCGCGCTCTCTGCAACGGGCCACTCCATTTCCTCCTCAGCGTACAGCTGCTTGAGCGCCGCAATCGCCTGGCGCTTGTTTGGGCCGGCGTACTTTTTCCCCCGGAACCCCTGCGGGCTGAGTAGGGCGGCGTGCGCCGCTCCCATCAGTTGGTGGTCGGGCTTCCCGTTCTTCTTTACCTGCAAGTGCCAGGTCGAGGCCGCCTGCGGCTCCTCCACGACCAGGAAGTCGGACGCCGGGTACCGAACCCCGCCGATGGTCTTCATCTTTGCGGCTTCGGCGACGGGGGCGTCGGCCAATGTCGGCAGCGCGGCTTCCATTGCCAGGAAAAAGCTGCGGGCGCGCTGGGGGGTGATCTCTGGGGTGACGCTCTCAGACGACAGCGCAAGGCCGGTCTCGACGGCGGCCTGCGCCAGTTCTCGCAAACTCGTAAATTGTAGCGGCATATCGCTCTCCTCTGCGCACCTGCGCAAATAAAAAGCCGCCAGTCTCGCCCCGGATTGCTCCCAGGCGATACTGGCGGCTAGGTTTCCCTTTTCCCGCGCTATTTGTTTGTATGATTATAGCAGAAGTCAATCAAAAAGTCAAGAGGCAAAGTTTAGGTCGTATGCGTCACCCCCCCCCCCGTAGATTGATGGCCTTCCGAGCGACCACTGGCGATGCTGCTCCCGTATCCAGGCAGTGGTCGGCTTGCCCCCGTTTCTGCCGTATCCAAGAGACACCTCGATCTGCGCCACGCGGGACAGAAACCACTCGCGCTCCTGCTCCCGCTCGGAGACGATGCTGGCCCAAACTTCCTCCGGCGCGATGGTGTCACTGGTCTTGGCGGTCAAGTTCCACGCTCCAAATCGTAGTCTAGCCACATCACCCACCCCCAACTCTGCTGATCTCCTTGACGCGGTACACAGGCCCGTCTTTGTCATGGCCGTCCAGTTCTAGGACTTCCACAACACGGTACACGAGCGGCCCATCCCCACACGCTCGACGCCGTAGCTCGAAAAGTACGACCTCGCCACTGTCGTAGGTGTACCTGGCCGGCGGGCAATCTTTGAGAGACACCTGTACCCCCGCGACCTCTTTTCCGTTCGCGAATACGCGCACCCACTCACCGCCTTGTAGCGAGTCAATATGCAGCAACTTGCGCCCTGTGCGCTTCGCAACGTCACGGACGCCCCCCTTACCGTCGGCGGGCTGGCCGATGTATAAAGGATAGTTTCCCATCTTCACCCCCTCCCCGCCATAGCTGCAAACACGACGGAAAGCGCGCCGACCACTACCAGGAACGCGACGGCGGCGACCACGTTCTCGATGGAGCCGACAACGAGACGGAAGCCGACCGCCAGCGTCGCAATCCACCCGGCGAGCGCGGCGACGGCGCTTCCCTTTTCCCACCAGCGCCCGGATACGTAGAACGCTGCCGGAGCATGTAGTGGTCTCTCACCCTGACCTTGCTGTTGGTGCATCTTTCCCTCCAAAGTTGCAATGTGCGCTGACGTGCCACGTACCTGGACCAGATTTTTACGACTGGCATGATGTTTTTGACGAAACCACCTATAAAGTTTTCCATCACCATAAACAGCGCTGGGGCTACGATCTCCTGAAAGTATTCGACAACCGACCTGATAGCTGATTCTGGAGAGAAAAGTTGATCCTCTCTCAAGCCAAGAGACACGACGGTTTTACCATCCCGGCAGAACTCGACCTCGAAAGCAGAGCCGCCGTCGAGCAGTTCTACAATCGTTCCTATGCTCCCCCTTACCAGACCATGCTCAGGTAGGTCTTGCTTTAGTGCCACAACGTCAAATAGCCCCATCGTTTCCCCTCCACTAGCTTAACAGGCTCGTCGGGAATCTCCCCGGCGTGACGCGCTCATCTGTCTCGATTATCGCGCACTGGCAACCCCGCTTGCAATCCAGGCTGTGGGACTTGGGCCAGCACTTGTATTTTTCCCACGTCGAGAATCGGTACACCTTACCGTCCAGGCCGATGCAAGAGCGGCAATGCTCCTTTGCCCCGCCGAGTTGCCACTGTCCTTTTCGGTCAGCGCAGGCCATGCGCTCGGCCTTCCCGACGGTGATCATGTACTCGTCGCCCCACATTTCCGTGCGGCGGGACAGGTCGCCAAGTTTACCACCTTTGGCCTTGCTCCCTTTGACCAAGAAGTCAATGTACCCGCCAACGTACTGGTATTGGGTGAAGATGGCGTCGTTAAGAGCAAGTTTCTCCCCGGTCGTGTACTCCCTGCTCCCTATCCCGCACCTGGCAGCGCCTTCAGCCCAGGCAGCGGTTAGGCCGCGCTGGATGATGTTCTGCAACTGGTACACGCCTTCCTGGTAGGCAGCCGCGTCGTCGCCGTACACCCCCCGCCAGATAGCGCGGGCCAGAGCGCGGATCGCCGACCTATAATTCCCCTCCCCCCTACCCGTCGGCATTCCCACCCCCGTCGAGCGGCGTACCCGCTGCAATGGCTGCGGCCTCGGAAAGCGCCCAGGCGACGGCTTCTCCCGGGTCGCCCCCAGTTCGCACGCGGTCAATGAGCATCTCCGCTACCCCACCAACCACCCCGGCGTACAGTTCGGCGGTCTCTTGCTCAGGGGACGGCTCCTCAGCGCCCACCCCCTCCCCCTGGTCTCCCATCCCACCCCCGTCTCCCTGCACCCCCTCGTCTGGCAGGCGCACCCCCAGGGTGGACACCAGGATGCGCGTAAGCTCCTTGACGACGGCCTGCGCCAGCGGCATGCTCATGACGCCCTTCATTGCAGCGTCCGCCACTGCCGTTATAGCCCCCTCGATCTCCTCTACAGAAATGTCGGATGGGCTTTCCATCGTCGTGGTGATAGCGTAGGTGGAGAACTTGCGGACCTCCCCGCCATTGTCCGGGTACTCCTCAGCCATTCGCAAGACGATCTCCACCATGTCCCGGAACACGCCCGTCCAGAACGTCTGGTAGCGCACCATCGTCTCGGCCCAGGGGCGCATTGAAATTTCGGCGACGGACCTGTTCTGGACCATGTCCGGCCTACCCTGCATGAAAATAGGGAGCTTTGTCGCCATGCTGATCATGGCAGCCACGAGCATGGTGTTGTCGCGGGCGTCACTGGCTGCGCTTCCGAGCGGCATGCGGTCAACCTCGACTGCCTTGTTGTGGACGTAAGAGGAGCCAACAGATGGGGCGGGGTTTCTCTCGAAAGCGGAAGCGGCTGTGGCGATGGTTGATTCCAACCGTTGGCGGACGGCGCTTACCTCCCGGCTACCCCCGTCCACTGTCACCCGGTCCAGGTATGTCGCCACAGCGCGGGCGAGCGTCAACTGGTCGGCCACCGTGTCGTTCATTGCCCGCATCCAGCGGAAAGACCGGCGGAAGATCGGCCAGCCACGACCGTGAATCTTTTGGGGGGCAACGAGTTGGGCCAGCACCCGGGTCTTTTTGTCGGATGTGATGATTCCCAGGGCGGCCTCCCTGATAATGGCGTCCGGTGACGCGCTGTTGACTGCGGCCTCGGCAAGGTACGCCTCACGTTGCGCCCGCCCCCGCCACTCCTTGACGTTGACGGATGAACCGCTTGGCAATCCTGAAACGGCGTCCTTGATCTGCTCTCTGGTCGCCCGCCAATCTGCATAGAACACGCTGCCCAGGCCGTCCCCGGTCGAGACCTCGTACAGGATCGGAGTCCCCGCCGGGTCCTCTTTGTCGTAGATGACCTGCTTGATCGCCGTCGTCTCGACTACCCGGACGGTCACGTCGCCGTTGATAGTAGAGACGAAATATAGAAGCAAGAACTCCCCGTCCCGTAGAACCTGGTCTGATAGTTGGGGGAGCGCGTCGTCTGACAGGACGGCGGCGTTGCGCCGGGCCGTGAAAAAGTCGTCCCACACCGGCTGCGCGGCGGGGTCTTTCGTCTTGATCTGTACCTGCTGGCCCAGGCCGTAGGCGCTCCACATTGCAACGGCGTTCTCTGCCTGTCCGTCCATCTCGTACATGAGACGGCTTTCGTTAACCACCCGCCGGCGCTGGTCCTCCGTTTGCTCGAAACTCCCAAACCCCATGCCGCCAATCAGGACGCGCTTGTCGGACAGGCGGTACACCAGGTCGAACAGCCGGTCCCCGCCCATCGTCTCTGCCAGACGCCGGACGAGTTGCTCTGGCGGCATGGTGTACGGGCCTTCCCGGTACGCCTCTTGCAGCAGGGCCGTCATGCTCTCCATCTGATCGATGCGTCCCCGGAACACCGTCCGGGCGGCCAGGCCGCCAATTGCTTCTTGAACTGTGCTCACAATGCCCATAGGTTCCTCACTTTATCTCACCCTGTACGGGTCGTGCCTCAGCACGTATGTCTCCTCTTGGCTCCCCAAGAGCCAGGAGCAGGCATACCGCAGCGCGGATAGCAGGTGGTACGCCGCATCGTTATCGATCTCCTCCGTCGGCCGGCCGTTCCTGTACTTGCGGCTGTAGCTCCCAATCTCACTCAGCAACCCAACGCAGTTGTCGTGAATGACTAACGCATCCTCGTGCAACAGTTGTATTACCTTGTCTATTTGCGACCAGATAGCAGAAACGGGCGGCTGAGTCAGCGGAACTCCTGCGCCCTCGTAATCCGTCCGCAACTGGTTCTCGCTCGGTGCTCCGCCAATCCAGCGGACAACGGCCTCCCCCTCGCTCAGTTTCAAGATTTTTTGCGCGTGCTCCGGGGTCGTCACGCCGAACGGTTCGCAGTATTCGCGGTAGACGTGCAACGTCAGGTTCTTTGGATCGCAAGCTAGCCACAAGGCGGCCACCCTCGCACCCGCCGGGTCCATCCCGAAAACCCGCCACCAGGTGTTCGGCGGCGTGAAGTGCTTGACCGTGTGCCTGACCGGATCGAAACACTCGTAAATGATTCCCTCGGCGGCGGCCCACAAGCCGTCCAACCACCTGGACCGCCGCGCACCCGTCAACGATTGCAGGGGGGCGAGACGGGTAGCGCCGGCGGCGGTTAGCTCCCCCGTCACCTGGTCGTAAATCTCCGGGTTGTCCCTGTGCGTGCTGTTGAGCAGCGTGAGCGGTCCGTCCGGGTTCGTCGCCGAACTCGCCCGTTGCTTGATCCAATGCATGGGGTGGGACGGGTTGCAGTCGCCGATGCACTGGGGATTGGGGATTGCACCGGCCCTCCCCGTAGTTGTCGAGGATAGCGCCTCCCAGTCCGCGAGCAATGCCTCCTCGGCCTGGTTGACGTACACCAGATCGTGCTCGCTCGACAAGACCTTGCTCGACTTGTCCATCCCAGTCAACCAAATGCGTGACCCGTTCGGGTAGTCTACCCACTCCGGCTTGTCCTGCCCGCCGCGAAAGTGCAGGATCGGCAGCGACCCGGACGGTATGAGGACGCGATTGACGAACGACGTGTAGACGGTCGAGTACAGGTCCGTCTGTTGCTTCCGCGCCATGACGATGCTGGCGCGGGGGTACTTGAGCGCGGTGAGGTGTAGTTTCCACAGTAAGGCGACGGTCTTTCCGGTGTCGCGGGGGCCGGACAGAATCATCTCGTGGTCGTGATTGTAGATCGCTTCCCCACAAGAGCCGTATGGCGTGTAGATTGCCGCCCCCGTCCCATTCCCGTCGGCCTGGACCACCCGGTAGACGGATGGGGCCGGAGTTCGCTTGCTGCCGCTGCGCTGCGTCATGCATGCCTACCTCCCCGCCAGCGACTTTTCCATCCCATCCCCATCACCAACCCGCACGTTCGCCGCGATGGACTCGACCACCACGGCGGGGTCGGCACCCGGGCTGAACCCGGCGGCCCGCTCCAGCGCGTCAATCCGCACCCCGCCATCCTCCCCCTGGTCGAGGGCCATGCTCCACAGGTGACGGATGGACTTTTCCCCTCCCTTGGCAAGGGCCTCTGGCAACTGGAAGCGGGGAACGTCCTTGCGCCCCTGGGCGGCCCGGACCAGGTAGTCGTAAACCTCCGGGCAGGTGAACCCGCACAACGCACGCAATGCCACGGCGCGGACGTTCAAGTCGGGGTCAGATTCAAACGCGGCATAGACGTTTGGCAGGGCTTCCGGGTCGTTGGTGTCTTTCAGCGCCCACAACGCCCGCTGCCGGTCCTCTGATTTTTCAGCCTTCAGCCCGTCGAGAAGCGGTTGCAAGTCGTCTTTCTTGGTTGTTCTCGTCATAGTTCCCTCCTATATTTTAGTCGGGTCAATCCCGATCACGACGGTTACTGATGTACCCTGGTCGGTATCTTTGGTATGGGAAGTAAAGTCGTCGGGGAACCGGCGCTCAAGGATGGCAAGAGCTAGTCTTGGGTCCATCATTCCTTTTTCAATCCCGGCGTGTACAACTTGCGTCAAAGAAATGCCGTAATCCTGCCACGCGCCCTCATATTCTTGCAACAACTTCAAATATGAGTACATTTTAGCATCAACTTTTACCCCTACCTCTCCCGCAGCTACGCGCTCTTGCTCCCCCGCCTCTATACGCTCTCTCTCCTCTCTGGCAGCGGTAAGCCAATGGCACAGACTAGATGCAGATATTCCAGCCGACCACGCCGCAGCCTTATCGGTAAGGCCCAGGCTCTTTGCCGCTGCTACCGCTTCTATAACTTTAGCCGTACACTTGAACGGCCTACCCACTACCTTTTTACCCATCGCAATCTTTACCTAAAAATCGAGGGCTTGCGCCCTGTTGTTTCAGTGGCCGGAATTTCACCGGCCAAATATCTGCTTACCTGGTTTACCGGGAGTCACGGCCACCGCCGCCACGTTGCGCCCCACCCCGCTTAATGGCCCCTCTTCGCAGACCTGCCCGGTTAACGACCCTTCCTCCTGCCATCTATATCACCTCCTCTCTTGTATAATTTTTTGGCCTTCCACGCTGGCGCAATGGTTCCAACTTAACGGCTTCGATCTCTATGCCCATAGCTTGCGCCGCCTGTAATCCATTCATGAACAACCCCATTGTCAGGGGAACCATCCCCAATCCAGCCTTTTTCAAGAAATCGTCGCGCTGCTCGTGAGATTGAAAACAGATAGCTACGTAATAGTCCTTGTCTCTCTCTACCCTAAACTGCTCACCTTTGGCCGCCCGGTTGTCTCTGATAACCTGAATCAGGCCACTCATCTCGGCATCTGCTGTTTGCTGAAGCGGCACACCTGCCTTCAAATCCTCTACAATACCATCAAACGGGCTGTCCTCATCGTCCTCGAACGCGAACGCCGTCACCAAGTCCGGCATCTTTGCCAGCGTCACCCGCCGGCGCACGATCCCCGCCCCGCCAGCCCGACCCCCTACCGTCACCTTTCGGCGCGTGATCTCTACTGGTTTTCTTGCCATCCGCTCACCACCTCGTAACGAAAAAGCTCCAACTCTGCCAGCGGAAACACGTCCAACACCCGCTGGTAGTCCTGGGGCAACTTGTCCTTCAGGAAGCGCAAGAAACGGTAGTCAATGCCATCACCGGTGCTCCCAAAATACAAGTACGACTTGCTCAACTTGACGCCGTTACCGGCCAGGTATTCTTTTACCTGGGCCGTATTCCAGTCCCAAATCGTGTAGTAGTAGTGGCGCACCCGCCCTATCGTTCCCCGCTGGCGGATGGTGTGGAACCGCTGCGCGTTGTCGGCGGCCTTCATTCCCACAGAGCACAGGTAGGAGTCGGGCAACCCGAACTCTCCCGCCAGGTGGTTCTCCACGTCCTTGAAATCGTAGCGGGGAAGGTTGGCGCGGTAGATGCTGGCAGCCCCGTCCAATGTCTGCCAGGTCCCACACCTGAGAAGGTTGTAGGTGACGTGGTGGGGAAGGCGGATGATGGGGGTGTTGAAAAACCGTTCGTAGTAGGCCAGCATTTCATCGTCGTAACTGAGTCCGGGGACTGTGTACAAAAAGTACGGGATGATCTCAATCCCGGCGGCGCGCAGGCGGAGCCAGCAGCACAGGGAATCGCGACCTGAGAAGGCAAGCAACATGCGCTCCCCACCTATCCCCCTGGCGATTTCCAGCAAGCGATCGGATGGGAGCATCACGCCATCGGCACCAAGACATTCCGCACGGACTGTACTCATGATTCGTATTATATCAGAAAAGCGGGGGCGTGTCAAGAAGCAATTCGGCGGTCGGGATGCGCTCGGCGGGATGCGCTCGGCGGACGCTAAATGCAGCGCAATTGGGGCGAAAACGACAAAGTTCCCCCAAACATCCGTGCTAAAACGGGGGCATGGTGGGGTAAAATCGTAACACTTTCGTAACGCAATCGTAACGCAATTTTAACGTAAAACGGGGGTTGAAACTTGACAGATATAGAATAGATGCTATAATTGAATCATAGAACGGAAGGAAAAACCGACCGGCGAGCGAGCGAGAACCCGGGCGGAACTTGAAACCAAACAGGAGAGCTAAAATGAACAAGTGTCAATATTGCGGAACGGAACTCGAAAACAAGCGATGGACCGCGAAGAATTGCGCGGCGTGCAATGCGATTCTTGCGGACGCGAACAGGCTAAGCGTCTACGGTTTCGTGATGGAAGCGGTAGAGGAGGCGCGGACGGACGGATTGACCGGCGACGCGATGCACAAAGTGATGCAGAGCGCGGCGAAGTTCGGCGAAGTTCGGCGCGGCAAAACGTGCAGAGTTCGCGGCGGAATACAAGCGTAATCTGGAAGCAAAGCTTGCGCAAGAGCGCGAGGCGCGGAAAGCGTGGAAAGAGACCGCGCACATGGACGAGGAGGAATTGGACGGTCAAGCGACATGGTGAGGATCGGGGGGGGGCTTGCTCCCCCTCGTTTGCTCCTCTCAGATGATGGAGGCAAACGAGGGAGCGGAAGCCGACCGCAGAGCGCAGGCGGACGGAAACCAGAAACCAAAAAGGAGAATTGAAATGAAAAAGGCAGAGATCATAGCGAAATTGAACGAAATGGGAATCTCTCACGAGGAGATTAGGGGCGGGAAACTCCTCATTGCCCCCGCAGACCCCGATCAATTGAAGGGGGAGAGTGATCCCCGATACGCGGCATTGGCCGCTATCGAGGGGGCGGAAATGACTCCTCGGATTGCAAAGTGGTTTTTCCCCCCGGAGTGGCAGCCAGGGGAAACGATCCCCCTGGAGGTGATGGAGAAATTGCAAGCTAATTAGGTAGAGGGCGACAGGGAGGACGCGAGGGGGTGAAAGGCCCCTCACAAAACGAGGGTATGAAAATGACAAAGCAGCACGAGATGGTTACGAAGGGATTGACAGAGATCGGGGCGGCTTGGGCCGTGCGGAGCGACAGGTACATCTGCACGAATCGGCAATGCTGCGATTATCTGGCAGGGGACAGGCGGGCGTACCACGTCCACCCGGACGCGAGTTACCCGCACCAGAATTCGATCAAGCGATTCTCGAATCTTGATGAGGTGGCGGGATACATCCGGGCTTGCAAGAAGGCGCGGAGGGCCGCGCAGGAATACGCAGATCAATTCGATTGCCCATCCCCGGAAGAATGCGCACGAATCAATGAGCAGGCGAATGAGATCGCTTTCGATATTATGCAGGATTTCTGGGCGAGCATCATGTAAGTGGTGGTAGGGGGGAGGGCTTGCTCCCCCTCGTTTGCTCCTCTCAGATGATGGAGGCAAACGAGGGAGCGGAAGCCGACCGCAGAGCGCAGGCGGACGGAAACTTGAAACAAAAAGGAGAATTGAAATGTACAACCTGAGCGGATCGCAGATCGCTAGGATGGCGTTCGACCAGATGATCGAGCGCATGATCTTCGAAGATCAGGAGGTCGACTGCTCGGTCGGGCAGTACGCGGCGGACATGATCGCCAATTTCGACTTTGACGACGTGGACGACCGCGAGGAGGCGGAGGCGCGGATCCGCGCGGTTGTGGCGCAGACGCTTCCGCAAGAGCAGGAGTATCGCGAAAAGATAGAGTGCGAGCAGTCGGAGGAGGAGAGCGAGTAATGCGGGGGGGGGGGGCTTGCTCCCCCTCGTT
>Ga0315294_10008483_pt1 | contig 11291 bp, 9 predicted proteins | sample YL17G13_40_MG_FD_203626 | JGI IMG/M metagenome (GOLD analysis project Ga0315294, IMG submission 203626) | Sediment microbial communities from Yellowstone Lake, YNP, Wyoming, USA - YL17G13_40 | ecosystem: Environmental > Aquatic > Freshwater > Lake > Sediment | place: USA: Wyoming | collected... | reverse complement strand
TCATTAGGTGATAAAATTGATCCTCTGGTTTCTGAATACCATCATGAAGGAGATCATGTTGAAGGTGCGGATCCACATTACTGGGTATCTCCAAAATGTGCTATTATAATGGCCTCTTCAGTCAAAGAGTTCTTATGTGAGTTGAATCCGTCACAAAAAATGAAATACGAAGCTAATTATCAGAATCTTGTTTTAAAAATTCATGATGTAGATAAAAAAGCCAGGGAACTTTTTTCGGGTGTGCAGAACAAGTCTTTTATGATATTTCATCCCAACCTGGGATACCTGGCAAGAGATTATGATCTTAAAGAGATCTCGGTAGAATATGAAGGAAAAGAACCTTCTCCGTCAAGAATGAAAGAACTGATTGACCGTGCCAGGGAAGATGGACTTAAAACAATTTTTGTGCAGAGGGAATATGATACCAAAAATGCGAAAGCTATTGCGAATGAAATCGGAGCAGAAGTAAAAATTATAGATCCTTTGTCGGAAGAGTGGCAGAAGGCAACTATGGATATAATTAATGTACTGCATACCAGTTTTTCTGAAAGTTCGAAATAATCAGAAGTTATGGACTATTTATTTGAAATGCATTCTTTGTCAGCTTCTTATGGGGCAAACCTTGTGTTGCAGGATGTGGATTTCAGGGTTACTGAGAATGATTTTATAGGTGTTATTGGTCCAAACGGAGGTGGAAAAACAACTCTTTTAAAAGTAATCCTTGGATTGCTCAAACCGGTAAAAGGGGAAATGGTTTTCAATAACGAACTTTTAGACGGGAACAGCATAGGTTATCTTCCTCAGATGTCAACAGGGGATATAAACTATCCGGTTACCGTAACCGATATTATTCTTTCAGGTCTGATGATCCGGAAAGGGGTCATCTCCAGAATGTCTTCATCCGACAAGAAAAAGGCAGGAATGGTAATTGATGAACTGGGCTTGTCAGAAATGGCCGGATCAACATTAAACGAATTGTCAGGCGGACAAATGCAAAGGGTTTTCCTTGGCCGTGCTATTATAGGAAATCCCAAATTACTATTGCTGGACGAACCTGGTAATTTTGTTGATACAACTTTTGAAAATGATTTTTATGAAAAGTTGAGGGATCTCAATAAACGGATGGCAATACTGATGGTTTCTCACGATGTCGGAACCATTTCATCGCATATTAAATCGTTTGCCTGCATAAACAGGAGTCTTCATTATCATCCCTCGCACGAAATCACAAACGAAGATCTGCTTGCCTATGGGTGTCCGATCCAACTTGTAACACACGGAGATGTTCCCCATACTGTACTCAAATACCATAAATAGTGGAAGCCAGTATTTTTCAATATGAATTTATAATTAAAGGACTCCTTGGAGCGATATTTGCAAGTATAACTGCCGGATTAGCTGGAACCTATATTGTTTCTAAACGGATGGTCTTCCTCAGCGGGGGTATAACACATGCCTCTTTCGGGGGTATTGGTATCGGATATTTTGCAGGGATCAATCCTGTTATCGGAGCAGCTGTTTTTGGTATCCTGTCAGCCCTTGGCGTTGAATATCTTTCCGTTAAACAAAAAATAAGAGAAGACTCGGCAATAGGTATATTATGGGCTTTCGGCATGGCTATCGGAATTATTTTCATTTACCTGACACCCGGTTATACACCCAACCTCATGAGTTATCTTTTCGGGAGCATCCTGACTGTTACAAACGCCGATATTATGGCATTGGGAATAATGTCAGGAATACTGATCCTTTACTTCGGGATATTCTACCGGACAATACTCTATATCTCTTTCGATGAGGTATTTGCAAGAACATATTCATCATATGTGGATATATTTAAATATATTACCACATCGTTGATAGCCCTTACTATAGTTTTGAATATCAGGATGGCAGGCGTTGTTCTGGTTATCTCATTGCTGACTATTCCTCCCAACATTGCCATGTTATTCACTAAGGTCTATTTTAAAATAGTTATATGGTCGATTCTTGCCGGATTCCTTGGTACTGCAACAGGTTATGTTATTTCGTACTTTGCAGGAATTCCGGTTGGGGCAACTATAATATTTACTCTTGTGGTAATCTGGGTTGTGGCAAAAGGTACGAATCAGTTAGTAAAGAAAATATCAAATTTTAACTTCAGGCACTCCAGACACTCCGGATTTTAGGAGCTTAACCGAAACTAATATAGAATTAAAAGATAAAATAATAATAGAGTATTGATAATGTAAAGTACATATACAATGGATTATGATCTTATAATAATTGGCAGTGGTCCCGGCGGCTATGTTGCAGCTATAAGGGCATCACAATTGAAAATGAAAGTTGCAGTTGTTGAAAGAGCTGAACTGGGCGGTATCTGTCTTAACTGGGGTTGTATCCCCACAAAATCTCTTTTAAAGAGCGCTCAGGTATTTGAATACCTGACTCATGCCTCAGATTATGGGATTACAATTGAGGGTGAAGTAAAACCCGATTTTAATGCGATTATATCCAGAAGCAGGAATGTTGCGGACGGGATGAGCAAAGGAATTCAGTTCCTTTTCAAAAAAAATAATATTGTGAACTTAAGAGGATATGGTCGCCTTGCAGGAAGCAATGCTGTGGAAGTAGTAGATGTTGAGGGAAATATGAAAAACTATTCGGCAAAGAGCATTATTCTTGCAACAGGCGCCAGGTCGAAGGAACTGCCCAATCTTAAACAGGACGGAAAGAAGATTATCGGATACCGGGAAGCAATGACCTTAGAAAAGCAGCCCGGATCAATGGTTGTTGTCGGATCGGGAGCCATAGGCAGTGAGTTTGCAAATTTTTATCAGTTAATGGGAACAGATGTCACACTGGTTGAGTTTCTCCCGAGAATCGTTCCTAATGAAGATGAGGAGGTTTCAAAACAACTCGAGAGGTCTTTTAAAAAAATGAAGATGAAGATAATGACTGATTCATCGGTTGAGTCAGTTGACACCTCAAAAGAAAAGTGTCTGGTGACAATTAAAACGGCAAAAGGACAAGCGGTTATTGAAACTGATATTGTCTTTTCAGCAGTTGGTATTACCACTAACATTGAAGATATTGGTCTTGACAGGGTGGGTGTTAAAACAGTAGAAGGTAAAGTAGTGGTTGATGATTTTTACAGAACTTCTGTTCATGGTATCTTTGCTATCGGGGATATTGTGCATGGACCAGCTCTTGCTCATGTGGCCTCGGCAGAGGGGATAATATGTGTCGAAAAGATAGCAGGATTGGAGGCAGAACCTCTTGATTACAAAAATATTCCTTCATGTACCTACACCAATCCCGAAATAGCATCATGTGGCCTTACAGAAGCTTCTGCCAGGGAAGCCGGTTACGATATCAAAGTGGGGAAATTCCCGTTTACTGCCTCAGGTAAAGCAAGTGCTTCAGGTGCAAAAGATGGGTTTATCAAACTTATTTTTGATGCAACATATGGCGAACTGCTTGGTGCACATATGATTGGAGCAAATGTAACAGAGATGATTGCAGAGATAGTTGTAGCCAGGAAACTTGAAACTACCGCTCACGAAATTATAAAAGCTGTTCATCCTCATCCTACAATGTCAGAAGCAATTATGGAAGCTGCTGCTGCCGCATATGGAGAAGTAATTCATCTTTAATACCCCTAACGCAACCTTTTTTTCTTAATATTCATCAATCTTTTAAAGAATTACTGGCATTTAAGATAATTATTTTATATTTTTATGTTCTCAAAAAGGTAAAAAGCCTTGTCAGAGATAAAAAAAATAATAAATGGTTGTCTTGCCGGTAACAGAAGGGACCAGGAACTTCTGTACAGGAGGCATTCGGCAAAGCTATATGCTGTATGTCTTCAGTATTCGGGTAATGATGAGGAGGCGAGGGATATTTTACAGGAAGGGTTTATAAAGATATTTGAAAACCTCGTTCATTTTAAGCATGAAGGTTCTTTTGAAGGATGGATGCGCCGTATAACAGTTAATACAGCGCTGGAAAAATTCCGCAGCAGGCATAATCTCTTTCGTGTCGATGACATTGATATGATACCGGAACCTGATGCAGAACCTGATAATGAGGATTATGCAGGGCTTGAAGCGAATGACTTGCTTGGTATTATAAGGGAGCTGCCTCCGAAATACAGAATGGTATTTAACCTTTATGCAATTGAAGGATATTCTCATAAAGAGATTAGTAAAATGGTGAATATTTCTGAGGGAACATCAAAATCAAACCTCTCCCGTGCGAGGGTTATCCTTCAAAGAAGAGTCGGTTCATATACAGGAATTAAGAAGAGAATAGCAAATGGATGAAAGAGGTGCAAATATTGATATTGTCTTCAGAAACGGACTAAAAGATTTCGAGGTACTTCCGCCCCCGGAGGTTTGGGATAATATATACCCTGCAATAAAAAGAAAACAAAGGCCATTCATAGTGCTCAGAGCTGCGGCTCTCATTGCTCTGGTTCTGTCGATAAGTTTTCTGACCTATAGAATGAGTCGGGAAATATTAACTGGGCCCGATAGTACTGTTATGGCTCTTAATGGGGAGCCTGCTTCGCCTGGAATTTCCGATTTAATTGGCAAACCTCTTAATGTTGCAGGTAAAGAAAATAATCCACTTAAAAGTTTCCCAAAAACCTTAATTGAAAACATTCCGAAAAATGACATCATACCTGAAAATGAAAAGTCCACTTCTCCGGATGTTGCCTACCTGCAGGAAACAAATAGTTTGTTGATGAATGATATTAACCCTCTGCATGGACCACTTTTGGCATCTTTGAACTCTTCGCAGGGAATCACATTTAAAACTAATGAAATTGACCAACAATATATTACCGGGAATAGCACGATAAGAGCTACTGACAGGTGGTCTTTAGCTGCCATGGCATCACCAACATATTATTCAAAGTTTAATACAGGTAATAGTGATATTTCAAAACAATTGATGGCTTCAGAACAACCTCTTATTTCGTATTCAGGTGGTGTTGCCTTGTCTTATAAGGTAAATAAAAGGTTTAGTGTGCAGTCAGGAGTTTACTATTCCTCTTTAGGTCAGGAGGTAGACGGTATTAGTTCTTTCGGTGGATTTAATCAGTATAATGTTACCAAAGGTGATGAACGTAACTTTGAGGTTCTTACTTCAGGCGGAACTATTTATACAACTAATACAGATGTTTTCCTGATTGCCACTGGTGATGTACCAAGAGTAATGACAAGTTATACAAATGATGTTTTCGATCCTGAAAAGGCGAGTCTTAAGCCTTTAGGCAACACTATCCGGCAGAACTTCAGCTACCTTGAGTTTCCGATTGTGATAAGATACAAATTAATAGATAAGGTGATCGATTTTAATCTTATCGGAGGGGTATCCACGAACATGCTTGTGAATAATTCCGCATATACTATGGTTGATGGCGGCAGATATTCATTCGGAGAGACTGATGGATTAAACCTTATTTCCCTGAGCAGTTCCCTCGGAATGGGAATGGAATATAATATTTCCGATAACTTTGCATTAAATGTTGAACCAACTTTCAGATATTACCTAAATCCGGGCAATGGATTAGCAGGTTCAAAAATTCATCCCTATTCATTCGGGATCTTCTCAGGAGTATCATATAAATTCTGAATCCTGACCCTCTTCTCTTATTTTTCTTAACTCATCATCCGTCCACTTCTTCTGTTTTATACCTTATCTGACTTTTGTTTCCTGTTTATTTTACTCATCCTGAAATTATTTTTCAGGTGTAAAAATGTTACCTTTGCACATTATTTTTAACATCTTAGAATTATATGATAAATCCAAACAGGAAAACGTTACTTACTGCTTTCATACTGGTAGGCACAATTATTATTATACTATCTATCGCACAGGGTTTTAAAGGATTTTGCAGCAGCCCTGAAGGGGAATATCCGGCATTTGATACAACTTACAGCATCCAGTCATTTAAGTTGCCTGATAATGTGACTTTTGCAGACGAGAAAATGCCTCTGGACCACTTTGATACGAGGGAAAGCCTTGAACGCGAAATCCTGATCAGTGCATACAGACACTCCTCAACAATTCTTATTATTAAAAGAGCAAACAGGTATCTTCCAATGATCGAAAAGATCCTGAAAAGAAACAATATTCCCGATGATTTTAAATATCTGGCTGCTGCTGAAAGTGAATACAGCAACATGATCTCTCCGGTTGGGGCTACCGGCTTCTGGCAGATCATGCCTGAAACCGGCAGAGAAGAAGGAATGGAGATCAATACTGTAGTTGATGAACGGTACGATGTTGAGAAATCGACTCAGTTTGCATGCGAATACTTTCTGAAGTCTTATGAAAAATATGGCAACTGGACCCTGGCAGCAGCATCATATAATGGAGGAAGGGCTGGAATTGATGAGCAGATAGAAATTCAGAATCAGAAAAATTATTATGACCTTCTTTTAAGCGAAGAGACTGCCAGATATATATTCAGAGCAGTTGCGTATAAGCTGGTCATTTCAGATCCTGAGAGATATGGATTTGATATTGGTCAAGATGATTTATATCCTGAACTGAAATACTATGAAGTTAAAGTGGACAGTACAATAACCAATTTTTCAAGCTTTGCTGAAAGGTTCAGAACAAATTATAAAATGCTGAAATTTTTGAATCCCTGGCTCAGGAAACAATATCTGACCCCTAAACCCAATAAGGAATATCTGATAAAGATTCCAACGGAAGGGATGCGAAATATTGAAAAAACAGAAACTATGAACTGATCTTTTGACAGGAGAGGGTTAAGATGAATGAGGAGATAAAAGTCCTTGGAGCCAGAGTCCATAATTTGCAAAATATCGATGTTACTATTCCGCGAAACAAACTGGTAGTAATTACCGGTTTAAGTGGCAGTGGAAAATCATCTCTTGCTTTCGATACAATATATGCAGAGGGTCAGAGACGCTATATGGAAACTCTTTCAGCCTATGCCCGGCAGTTTCTTGGTGGTATGGAACGCCCTGATGTAGATAAGATAACAGGGTTAAGTCCTGTAATATCCATTGAGCAAAAGACCACAAATAAAAACCCACGATCAACAGTTGGTACAATCACAGAAATTTATGATTTTCTGAGGCTTTTATATGCCAGGGCCGCTGAAGCATATTCTTATGCATCAGGTGAAAAGATGGTTAAATATACAGATGACCAGATACTTGATCTTGTGAAGATCCGTTTTTCCGGGAAAAAGGTATATTTTCTTGCCCCTGTGATAAAAGGGAGAAAAGGTCATTATAAGGAGTTATTTGAACAACTTAGGAGAAAGGGCTTCCTCAATGTTCGAGTCAACAATGAAATTAGGGAACTGACGCCCGGGATGAAACTTGATCGCTACAAAACCCATTATATTGAACTCGTCATTGATAAGTTCAGGGTGGGGGAGACTACTGATAAAAGGCTTCGTGATTCAATTATTATGTCGCTCGATCAGGGCGACGGTGTGATGATGGTGCTTGATACCGAGAGTAATGAACCACGCTATTTCAGCCGTCACCTTATGTGCCCGGTTACCGGTTTATCATATAACGAACCCGCACCTCATACTTTTTCTTTCAACTCCCCACAGGGAGCATGCCCGCACTGTAACGGACTGGGTGAGATATCAAGTATTGATGAGAAGAAGATTATTCCCGACAGGGAGGTTAGCATAAGAAAAGGAGGTATTGAACCTCTCGGAAAATTCAGGAATATATGGATTTTCTGGCAGATTGAAGCCATTGCGGAGAAAAACGGGTTTACTCTCGACACTCCTATTAAAGAAATTCCTGAAGATGCTCTTAATAAAGTCCTTTATGGTTCTGATGAAGTTCTTAAGTTATCAAACACTCCTCTGGGAATGACTTCTAACTATTTTCTGACTTTTGAGGGTGTTGTTAATTTCGTTGGGAATATTGAAACAATAAACGGCAAGAAAAACGGAACAAGAATTAAGGATCAATATGTGCAATATAATGTTTGTCCCGACTGCCACGGAACAAGATTGAAGAAAGAGTCATTGTTTTTCAGGGTAGCTGATAAAAATATCGGAGAGCTCTCAGCAATGGATATTAGGGAGTTATCTCTTTTCCTGGCCAATATCGGGGAAAAGATGACCGGGAAGCAAAAATTAATTGCTGCAGAAATTCTAAAAGAGATAAGAGCAAGACTTGGTTTTCTACTCGAAGTGGGACTGGAATATCTCTCTTTGAACAGGGGTGCAAGAACTCTTTCGGGGGGTGAAAGTCAGAGGATACGACTTGCTACTCAGATAGGTTCAAGACTGGTGAATGTTCTGTATATTCTCGATGAACCGAGTATAGGACTTCATCAGAGAGATAACCGGCGACTGATTGCAGCCTTAAAACAGCTGAGGGATGCAGGAAATTCGGTAATTGTGGTTGAGCACGATAAAGAGATGATTTTGTCAGCTGACCATATTATTGACATGGGGCCGGGAGCCGGGCGTCATGGAGGCCTGATTGTTGCCTATGGTAACCCGGGAGAGATAAAGAACTCTGACACTCTTACCTCCGATTATCTGAATAATAAAAGAAAATTTCATATTCCTGAAGACCGGAGAAAAGGGAATGGGAAATTCCTCATGCTTACAGGTGCCTCAGGTCATAACCTTAATAATGTGGATGTTATATTACCTCTTGGAACGTTTATCTGTGTGACCGGAGTATCAGGAAGCGGGAAATCATCGCTTATTAACCAGACTCTTCATCCTGCCCTGGCAAAGAAATTTCATAACTCAGGCAAATCTCCATTACCTTATAAGGAAATTAACGGGCTCGAACATCTTGACAAAGTAATAGAAGTATGCCAATCTCCCATTGGAAAAACCCCACGTTCCAACCCGGCAACCTATACCGGAGTTTTCACTGAAATCAGGAAACTTTTTGAACTGACAACTGAAGCTAAGATCCGCGGATTCGGCGCAGGAAGGTTTTCATTTAATGTAAAAGGAGGACGTTGTGAAGGATGCGAAGGAGCGGGGATGAAAACCATTGAAATGAATTTTTTGCCCGATGTGTATGTTCATTGTACGGAATGTAACGGGAAACGGTATAACCGCGAAACACTTGAGGTTAAATATAAAGGACAATCCATCAGCGATGTTCTGGAAATGACAGTTAATATGGCAGTTGAATACTTTGTCAATGTACCTTCAATCTATCATAAGATAAAAACACTCCAGGATGTAGGACTGGGCTACATCAAGCTTGGGCAACAATCTACAACACTTTCGGGTGGTGAAGCACAACGCGTTAAGCTTGCTACTGAACTGGCAAGACGTGATACCGGGAAAACACTTTATATACTTGATGAACCAACCACAGGATTGCATTTTGAGGATGTCAGAGTGTTGTTGGATGTGCTTAATAAACTTGTTGAGAGAGGGAATACTGTAATTGTAATTGAGCATAACCTCGATGTGGTAAAGATGGCTGATTATATTGTTGATCTTGGCAAAGAAGGTGGGAAAGCAGGTGGTAATTTATTATTTTCCGGGGCACCGGAAAAACTTGTGGAATGTACTGAGAGCTATACCGGAAAATATCTAAAGGCCGAACTTAAGGCATAAGAATTTAACTATATTTGAGATATTAAATTTTTATCGATACCCAAAATGGAGAAACCAGCTGATCTTATTAAAGATGCTTTTAAACAGAAGACATGGCATGAGATTCATACAACAGATTCATGGAGAGTATTTAAAATAATCTCGGAATTAGTCGAGGGTTTTGAAAAGCTTGCCCGTATTGGCCCTTGTGTATCAATTTTTGGTTCAGCAAGAACTCATCATAATGATAAGTATTATAAACTGGCTGAAGATATTGCCTTCAAACTGACACAAAATGGATATGGAGTCATTACAGGTGGGGGACCGGGTATTATGGAAGCGGCCAATAAGGGAGCTGAACGCGGGAAGGGTAAATCTGTGGGGATTAATATCGATCTCCCTTTTGAACAGAGGCCTAACCCATATATCGATGCCGATAAACTGATTACTTTCGATCATTTCTTCATAAGAAAAGTGATGTTCATGAAATATGCCCAGGGATTCATTGTGCTCCCGGGTGGATTCGGAACATTTGATGAACTCTTTGAGGCAATAACACTTATTCAGACAAGGAAGATCGGGAAGTTTCCGATTATACTGGTCGGGAAGAAATACTGGAGCGGACTGATAGATTGGATTAAAGAGGAGATGCTTGCTGTAGAACAAAATATATCACCGGAGGACCTGAACCTTTTTACCCTTGTTGATACGTCAGATGCGGCTGTTGATTATATTGTCAGGTTCTATTCAAGATACCTGCTCAGTCCTAACTTTTAATTAAACCTTCCTCATACGATCCATCTCCCTTGCTGCATCTTTGCGTTTGAGGGTTTCGCGTTTGTCGTATTCTTTCTTGCCTTTTGAGATTGCGATTTCAGCTTTTGCCAGACCTCTGTCATTAATAAAGACCTTAATTACAATAATTGTTAAACCGGTCTCTTTCACTTTCCTTTCAATTTTTCTTAACTCACGGGAGTTAAGAAGTAGCTTTCTTTTGCGGAGAGGATCATGATTATTAAGATTTCCCCACCAGTACTCCGCAATGTGCATACCTTTTATGAAGAGTTCTCCATTATTGAAAAAACAATATGAGTCGGCAATTGTTGCTTTCCCTAGTCTTATAGATTTTATTTCAGTTCCCGAGAGCTTAATCCCTGCAACAAACTTCTCGAGAAACTCATAATCGTGAGAGGCCTTTTTATTCTTAATTACAATATTTCCTGCGCCACCTTTCATATAAATTGATTAAGCGAAGTATGCAAAATAGACCCTGTCAATCAGCATTGTAAGTACAAGACTTGTTGCAATATATACTCCGGCAAGGGTGATTGTAGTCGCTATCAGCATTGGCATTTTCTTATATTGGGGAGGGTTTAACATCTTATCCGCTTCAACCCTGAAGATATAAAGGCCATAAAGACCTATGATATTCACAAAAAGCAGGGATTCGAATAAACGGCTCAAAATCTGGCAAATAAGAAATGGTGTAATCGAATATACAATTATTTTGAAGGAAATATTAAAATCCTTGCCCAGGTCAAGAGGGTAGGTGATCTCACTGAAGATAAAAGCAGTAACATAAATAGTAAAATACAATAAACCGAAACATTTTATACCGGTAAAAATGGAATAGACCGGGGATAACTCAGAGTTAGAAAAGAGCAATGATCCAACAAAGGCTGAAACTGAAATCAGAATAATTAAAGGAAAAAAATAACTA
>Ga0315294_10008482_pt1 | contig 11291 bp, 6 predicted proteins | sample YL17G13_40_MG_FD_203626 | JGI IMG/M metagenome (GOLD analysis project Ga0315294, IMG submission 203626) | Sediment microbial communities from Yellowstone Lake, YNP, Wyoming, USA - YL17G13_40 | ecosystem: Environmental > Aquatic > Freshwater > Lake > Sediment | place: USA: Wyoming | collected... | reverse complement strand
CTCTTGGGCCAGGACGCAGTTGCAGGGTTCAATATGGATGGTTACCGTCGTCCCGGGATAGTGCTGTTTGATGGCGTCTGTGATCATATCTGCAATGCGGTGCGATTCGTCCACAGACATGGCAGCATCGACCCGCACATGAAATTCCACGAAGCGGCTTGCTCCCGCCTTGCGGGTCCGCAACCTATGAAATCCTCGCACCGTTGGTGCAAAGACCATGATGTGCTTGCGGATGTCCTCTTCTTCATCCGCAGGCAGGCTCACATCCAGAAGGTCCTTGGCCGACTCCACGGTGAGCTTGTAAGCAGTCTTGAAGATCAGCATCGCCACGCCGATAGCCACCAGAGGATCGATCCAGTGCAGATCTGCGGCGGGAAACAGCATCTCTCCCAGCCAGATCGTGGTCAGGCCCGCCATGACCCCTCCAGAAGTGTAAACGTCAGTGCGCAGGTGCCAGGCGTCAGCCTGCAAGGCGACGGAACTGGTCTCCTTTCCCACCTGGAATAGCTTTTGCGATACAAGTAAGTTGGCAATGAATGAGACGAGCATCACCGCCACACCAAAGCTTGCTCCCTCCATGGGCTCAGGGTTCATGAGCTTCTTTGAGGCCTCAAAGACGATCCAGCCTGCTGCCAGGAAGATGAGCAGCGCTTCAACCGTTCCAGAGATGTTCTCCACTTTATTGTGCCCGAAGGGATGATCTTCATCTGCCGGCCTATCCGCCGTCTTGACAGCGAAAAGGGCAATCAAAGCCGCCAGCAGATCCACGCCGGAGTGGATGGCCTCGGAGATCACGGAGACGGATCCTATCATCATGCCTACGACAAGCTTGAGGATCACCAGGCATGTGTTAGAAATGACTGATAGCTTTGCCACCGAAGCCTTTCGTTTGTTTCTCTCTGTTTGAGCCGAGCCTTCCATGCGTGAACCTTTTCAAATTTCGACTGACAGTCAGTCATCTCCGCTCCTATTAATAATCTTCCCCACAAATGGGAATCAAACCAAAAAAATCGGGCTTAAGGGTCATCCCCATAAGCCCCTCTTCACGTCCTTTTGTAGCCTCTAGATCCTTCTTTGCAGCACATAGATCGCCGCCAGGAGTCCAATCAGAGCCAGGGTGAACTCAAATCCCGGCGCTTGCATCTTCTGCGCGACCTGCTTCTTCAGCTCCTGCTCCGCCCTTTGCGAAAGCTGCTCCGGAGTGAGATTCAGACTCTGGTTGAGTTTTTGATTGATCTCTTTGTTGATCTTCTCTTTTGCCTGCTCTGTCAGATTCTCCTTTGTGGCATTGAGATCCTGAGCAATGTGCTCCGTGGTGAGATTTCCCTCCATGATATACTGAACCGCTTTCTGCTGAAGCTCTTGTCCTGCAGTATTCACCTGCTCCTGAAGGGGGGCTGCAATCGCGTCAATCGGACTTGCTGCCATAGCCATTGGAATCAATGCTGAAAAAGCCGCCATGATGATCATGCACCAAATCTTCATATCTCTTATCACCTTTGTGTCCAGGAATTCTGGATCGATCCGAGTAACCATTGTTAACCTATAAGATTTACTATTGCCAGGCATAGAGATTTTAAATTCCCGCCCCCTTAGGTTCTCAAGATGTCTGTTGCGTCTTATGGGATAAAGGTCCAGAGAAGCCGCGGTGAAGAGTTCCGCAAGGTCCTGGTGGAGATGGCAGCCTTCGACCGCAGCCGAAAGATCATCTCCGACGAATCCAACGTCTATTTGCCTGTCCTGGAGATTGACGAGCTTGCAGCCTCCCGGCTCCGGCAGATTGGGAATTTCGAACGGATTGAGATGGATTTCCCAGTTGAAGAGCACTCCCTCAGCCCAAAGGATCTCTTAGGCTTTCAGCCCGGCTTTGAAGTGGTGGGAGACATAGCCATCGTGGAGGATATCGATGCCGAGCGTGTGGCTTCTGCCCTTATGTCCGCCAGCAAGAACATAAGAGCCGTCATCGCCCCCCTATCGGATGTGGAAGGAGAGTTCAGGACTCGTAGGTTCAGGCACGTGGCGGGAGAGGCGCGGACAGTTACCACTCACAAAGAGCACGGCCTGCGCTACCGTGTGGACCTGGAAGGCGCCTACTTCACTCCCCGCCTGGGCACAGAGAGGCTCAGGGTCGCCGGCCTGGTGAGACCCGGCGATGTGGTGCTGGATATGTTCGCAGGAGTGGGGCCCTTCGCCCTGCTGATGGCTAAGAAGGGGGCCAGGGTTATCGCCATGGACAAGAACTCCGTCGCCGTGCAGTATCTGAAGGAGAATGCGCGCCTGAATAAAGTCGAAAGCATCGAGATCCTGGAAGGTGACGCTGGCGGTCTTGCTCTGGGCTGCGAGAGTCAGGCCGATCACGTGATCATGAACCTCCCCCACAGCGCTTCTCAGTTTCTCATCCCGGCCATGAGGGCGGCGAAGCCCGGAGGGATAGTTCACTACTACGCTATAGCGCCTGAGAAGGATCTTTACAGGGATCTGGCTCTGATAGAAAAAGCGGCAGATCAGATGAGCGCATCGGTTGAGGTCATCTATGAGGGCGTGGTGAGAAGCTATGCTCCTCACAGATACAATGTGGTCATAGACTTCCGGGTGCGCAAGTCCCCCTGAAGGGCTTTCCACTATCTTGGGCATCATCGTAAAATTAATATTCCGGGCGGATAGTAGTAGTATTAGCAAAAGTCGGCCACACTTTGATAGTCTACCCCCCATACATCCTGGCGGCTTTTGCCTCATCTTTTTATAGCGCGGATCAGAGAGGTCTTTTAGTATCCATCTCCTGCTACAAGAGTCAACGGCTAAACCTTCACCGCCCGGCAAATCAAAGTCGCAATTTGGACGCAAGATTAATACCCGAAATCAACCTACAGATATATAGAACGATTTAGAAAACAAATTGCAGTTACTCATAGGGGATGTACCTCCTGGCAGAAGACTTCGATATAACAACAGCTAAGGGCCTCTCCGAGGCCGAAGCTGCAGGGCTGCTCAGGCGGGAAGGGTATAACGAGCTGCCTTCGACCAAGCCTCGCACCATCTTTGCCATCTCCCTGGAAGTGGTTAAAGAGCCCATGTTTCTACTCCTGGTTGCCGGAGGCCTGATTTATCTTCTGCTGGGTGCCATCCAAGAAGCTCTGATGCTTTTGGGCTTCGTCTTCGTTGTTCTCGGCATCACCCTTTACCAGGAGCGAAAGACGGAGCGCGCACTGGAGGCCCTGCGCGACCTCTCCAGCCCCAGAGCCCTGGTGATCAGGGACGGCGTGCATAAACGCATCGCTGGGCGAGAGGTTGTTCCCGGAGACCTGATAGTTCTATCCGAGGGGGATCGCGTGCCTGCCGATGCAGAGCTGCGATACTGCGTCAACCTCTCGGCGGACGAGTCTCTTCTCACAGGAGAATCCGTCTCCGTGCGTAAAGTCTGCTCCGACGGAAAGTCCGTCATATCCCGGCCGGGTGGCGATGACCTGCCCTTCGTTTATTCCGGAAGCCTCGTGGTGCAGGGCCAGGGAGCAGCCCAGGTGAAGGCCACAGGAACCAGCACGGAGATCGGCAAGATCGGACGGGCATTGCAGAAGGTCAAGACTGAGAAGACGGCACTGCAAAAAGAGACCTTTGAGCTGGTGCAGAGGCTGGCTCTGCTGGGACTGGGCCTTTGCGCTGTAGTGGTGGTAGTCTACGGATTGACCAGAGATGACTGGCTGCAAGGATTTTTGGCAGGCATCACCATGGCTATGGCCGTCCTGCCGGAGGAGTTTCCTGTGGTCTTAACCATCTTCCTGGCCTTGGGTGCCTGGAGGATCTCCCAGAGCAATGTTCTCACCCGCCGGATTCCTGCGGTCGAGATGCTGGGCGCGGCCACTGTTCTTTGCACGGACAAGACCGGCACCCTCACACAAAATCGCATGACTGTGACAAAGATCTTTGCCGGCGAAAAACTTTACGATCTCGACGTAAAGCAGGGCCCTTTGCCCGAGGGCATTCATGAGACAGTAGAGTACGGCATCCTGGCCTCGCAGAGCGATCCTTTCGATCCCATGGAGAAGGCCTTCAGGCAGCTGGGCGACGACTACCTGAAGAAGACTGAGCACATGCATAAGGATTGGATTCTGGTTTTGGAGTATCCTCTGTCCAAGGAGCTCCTGGCCATGTCTCGCGTTTGGAGGTCTCCGGAAGGCACGGATTTCATCATCGCATGCAAGGGTGCGCCGGAGGCCATTGCAGACCTCTGCCATCTGGATGCGCTTTCTCGCCAACAGCTTTCAGAAAATACAAAGATCATGGCCAAAGAAGGCCTGCGCGTCCTGGGCGTGGCCAGAGCAAGGTTCAAAGAGACGGCCCTGCCGGTCGGCCAGCACGACTTCCAGTTTCAGTTCCAAGGTCTCATCGGCTTGGCCGATCCCGTGCGCCCTGGCGTGGCCGATGCCATCAGGGAATGCTACGATGCCGGGATAAGAGTAATAATGATAACCGGAGACTATCCGGACACGGCTCAGGCCATTGCCCGCCAGGCTGGGATCAGATCTGCGGATAAAGTTCTGAGCGGACCGGAGCTGGAAAGGATCTCCGATGCAAATCTGCAAGAGCACATCAAAGGCGTTAACATATTTTCTCGGGTGGTACCGGAGCAGAAGCTGAGGCTGGTTTTGGCCTTGAAGGCCCAAGGAGAGGTGGTGGCCATGACCGGCGACGGCGTCAATGATGCGCCTGCCTTGAAGGCGGCGGACATCGGCATTGCTATGGGTGGCCGGGGCACGGACGTGGCCCGTGAGGCAGCTTCGCTGGTGCTTTTGGATGATGCCTTCCCTTCCATTGTGCGGGCGGTTCGGCAGGGGCGCAGAATATTCGACAACATCAAGAAGGCCATGGCCTACATCCTCGCCATTCACGTGCCCATTGCGGGCATGTCTCTTATTCCCGTGCTACTGCAGTGGCCCCTCGTCCTCCTGCCTGTGCACGTTGTCTTCTTGGAGCTGATCATCGATCCGGCCTGCTCCGTTGTCTTTGAGGCTGAGCCGGAGGAGGAGGATGTGATGCGGCGACGACCGCGCGATCCACAAAAGCCTTTGTTCAGCAGACGCACCGTGACCCTGAGCCTGCTGCAGGGCCTAAGTGTTTTGATCATCACCCTGGCGGTCTTCGCGGTCTCTCTTTACCGTGGTCAGGGGGAGATGGAGGCTAGGGCCCTGAGCTACACCACCTTGATCGCGGCCAACCTGGGTTTGATATTGACAAACAGATCCTGGTCACGCACCATGCACGAGACTCTGAGCACGCCCAATGCCGCCCTCTGGTGGGTGATAGGAGGAGCCTTGATCTTTCTGGGATTGGTGCTCTACGTTCCTTTCCTCAGAGATCTCTTTCAATTTGCCTCCCTCTGCGTCATCGAAATAGCCATCTGCCTCCTGGCAGGGATGGCCAGCATACTCTGGTTTGAGGGACTGAAGATCTTGAATGGCAGGAATATGTGATATTACAGACGGAATTATTCATCCCAGTCCTTCGTCCCCGAAGGCCGGAGGATCTTTTGGGCGTCTCCGCGCAGGAGCATGTTGGTGAGCGCGGAAAGCGAGCAGAGTGTGCCCCTCCCTTGGATCTCCTCGCCATCCGGACCGGGTATGTGGGCCACGATGCCGCCCTCGGCGGTGACCTCGATCTCGGTGCCGATCTCGCTCAAGCGGTGCAGAATGATGTTGCCCGTCGCGCCCATGGACTTCTCCATCCAGCAGTGCTTGAAGGGACAGAGGTTGCAGTAGTTCTTGAAGAGCTCGGCGCTGGCCTCCGGAACGAGCCCGGCCACGATCTCCGCCTTGGCGGTGCCGTAGGCCATGCAGCATCCCCGTACGCCGCGCGCCAGCAGCTCATCGCCTTTGGCCAGAGTTACCTTCACATGACCGCCCTTGACCTCGTAACGGTTCTCGATCCCCTGCTCGAACTTTTTCAGTCCCGTGTTCGGGGAATCCTTCAAGGCCTCTTTGATCCTCTCCGCCAGCAGGGGCGTCTGCGCCGCGCCTATGGCCACGGCGCAGGTAGGGCAGTAGGAGGGCGGCGACGCTGCGATCACAGAGCCCTCCCTGTCCAGGAAGGTGGCCACGACGCCTAAGCCTTTTCGCCGGATCAGCGTTCGGCCGCCCAGCTCCTTGACGGCCACCAGTGCCAGCGCAGCTGCAGTGAGCACCCGCCCGTAGCCCTGCAAATATGCTACCTTTTCGATATCCTCCGGGGTGTTGATGCCTTCTTTCTTCAAGCCCTCGGCCACGTCCTCCTGAATCAGCCCAGCATTGATCTCGGCCGCGAGCACGGCGGGCGACCAGACCACACCGAAGCCCTCGCCGATGACATTTCCCTGATCATCGAAGATGCGGGCCAGGATGCCGCCCGGCCGCTCGTAGGCCACGATGCGACCTTTGGCGCGGCAGATCTCCTCGGCCACGCCGTGGCAGATGCCGCAGGCACCCTCGCGGGGGTGGACGGCGGACTTGACATTTTTAATAAGCTCTTCTTTGAATGTCATAATTGATATCTCTATAGATAGCTCAATTTCATTTCGATATCTTATGCTATTGACAGAGGCAGTTCAAAATCTTAACGTTCGCAGGACTCAGCTCGGCTATACTCTCAAAGGGATTTAAAGGATATCACCAACAATCTGCAAAGGCCCTGTAAACAGATCTAGGCCCTGGGGAGACGCAGGTTTTATGCTGGCCCTTGAGATTTCTGAATCCATCGCCATCCTGGATGATGACTTGCACGCCGCATCGCTGAAGTGAGAGGTGTTCCTGTAATTGACACCCTTAGCATGCTCTTAAACGCTAAGCGTGCTTGTATCTTCCTTAAATTCACTCATAACGCAAGAGATACCGTCTCGCTCGGGGCGTGCCTTGGGAGCCCCGCCGCGTCGGCAGCGGCTCCTTCGGCTTCCTGAATGCTGATGTTGCCTTACCTGAGGCGCTGCATCAAGCTAAAGGGTTCCTCCTGATCAATTTCGCTTCATCAAAGACCTTCAGGATCAAGGGCCTTCTTCCCTTTGATTTAGAAGAATCCGCCATGGTGAGATGACCAAGACCAGCTGCTGTAGTAGGTCGCTCCACCCGGCCCGTAGACATTGGCCGCCCACCAGGGGTCGTAGTTGTACACCGCTGGATCATAGTAATAGGTGCTGTAGGCTACAGGCGTCGTATAATAGTATTGGGTCGGATAATATGAATAGGTGTATGTGGGATACCAGGTATAATCGTAGTAGGATGGAGTCCACCAGGTGTATGAATGTGAACCTCCTGGATTCAGCCAGTCGTATCCGCGATCATGACCGTTGAAACCATGATGATCGCCACCAAAGTTATGCTCATGGTCATATGCTCCATCATCTGCAGCGCTTGCACATACTGCCATCAGCACAGCCAGCGTCATTACAGACAACATCAGTTTGATTGTATTGATATTAATTCCTCCAGATGCCATATTCTTCGGCTTAATATTAAAGCCTGATTTTTATGTAGATTTCATCTAATGTCTATATGAGTCCTCCATGAATTCGTGCATGCCAATAATGATACCAACAAAGAAAAAGATTTTACGACTGTATCCAGCCTTGCGATCATGGATGAAGAACATTTTTCAGAGGCAAAAAAAAGCCTGCAGTCGCTTTGTGGGCCCTGAAGCCCAAGAAGGCAAAATCCAATGCAACCCCTCATGCTCGCCCCGAGCCCAATCCGGCTCTCACGACTGATTTCCGGGAATGCTCTCCTCTTTTGGCACCTCTATATGCAGGGTATAAAGCAGATCCCTGATGGTCTCCCAAGGGTAAGTGGATATGACACGGCAATTGGTCCTTCCGCGATACTCGCCGCTATCCTGAACAGCCCCGTCCGGCGAGTAGCTGGCAGCCACGACGATATCCCCCTGCTGGTAAGTCTCTGGACCCGTGTACTGGTTTTCGAACCTGAAGCTGCCCAGCACGCCCGGCTGCCCGTCTATCAAAGGCTGATAGAGCTTGGGCTGATCGGCCCCCGAGCCCTGCAGGGCCGCCACTACAATATCTTTATTGGCATCGATGCTGGCCAGCATGGGCTTTTCATATTCAGTCAGGGCTAACAAGGCAAAGTACTCTGCGCTATCCACAGTGAGGTAGTACCTGGTGAATTTCACTCCGGACGATGTGACATCGTTGGAAGGGCCTTCAACGATGACGGAGTACTTCGTTGTGGTATTCATATCGAAGGATATGTTGAAGGGCCCCACCATTCCGGCCTCGTGGGCGGGCCAGGCTGGGGCCGCCAGAAACAATATCAGGAACAGGATTAATTCAATGCGCATTGCTCTTGCCACCGAAGTCATTGCTTTGCTCTTGTCTCATGATCATTTCATCTTTTTGGTGATATCGGCCTCGTGGATCATAGAGACCGAGGTCTAAGGCACCATCTCATTGGCATACCTCAGAGCATCCCGATAGAAACCAAGAGCGTACTCCTTGACCATCCTGCGAGAGCTGAACCTGGGAGTCGCGCTCTTTATAGATTCCTTCATGATCTTGACCCAGCCCTGTGATACTCCGGATTCATCTTTATCGTAATAAACAGGCACTATTTGTTTCTCAAGGATAGTATAAAGTTCTTCAGAGTCCATCGCTTCAGAGTCATTTCCAGATCCGTTGAAGGCCCAGCCGTTTGCTCCGTTGTATCCCTCGATCCACCAGCCATCCAGGACGCTCAAATGGGGCACTCCGTTTATCCCGGCCTTCATGCCGCTGGTTCCCGAGGCCTCGAAGGGCGGCTGGGGATTGTTGAGCCAGACATCTACTCCATGGACCAGATACTGCGCTAGCTCCTCATCGTAATCCTCGATGAAGGCGATCCTGCCCTCGAAGGTCGGATCTTTGGCCGCATTGAAGACCTGTTGGATGAGCTGCTTGCCTGAGTTATCGGCAGGATGCGCTTTTCCAGCGAATACGATCTGCACCGGATGCCTGGGATGGTTGAGAATTCCTTTCAGCCTCTCCAGATCGTGCAGAATAAGGTTGGCCCTCTTGTAAGACGCAAACCTGCGTGCGAAACCGATGGTCAGCGTGTTGGGATCGAACATGATCCCCGAGGCCATGACGATATCGGGATCAGCACTCTCCTTCCACCTCTCACGGGCCCTCTCCTGCATCACTGTTATCATTATCATCTTCAACAGCCGGTGAGCTCTCCACAGCTCCTCATCGGGAATGTCGTCCACCAGCTGCCAGATGGAAGGATTATCGTGATCAGCCAGCCAGTTCGGGCCCAGATATCTATTGAAGAGCAAAGCCATGCGTGAGTCTATCCAGGTGGGAACATGTATGCCGTTGGTGATGTAGCTTATGGGCGCTTCGCCCTCGGAAAGCTTCGGCCAGAGGTGATGCCACATCTGCTTTGTCACCTCTCCATGCTTCTTGCTCACGGCATTGCAGTGGGTTGCCATCCTCAAGGCGAAGGCGGTCATGTTGAAGCCGGCCGCTGGATCGCGGGGATCTACGCCCAGCCTGTAGAACTCGTCTCGGTCCATCTCCAGCAAAGAGATGTAAGAGCCGAAATACTTGTCCATGAGGGCAAAGGGAAAGACGTCATGGCCTGAGGAAACGGGCGTGTGAGTGGTAAAGATGGTGGTGGCCCGGACCTGATCGGCCGCATCCCTGTAACCGAAACCCTTCTCCACCTTCTCCCTGATCCTCTCCAGGACGGCGAAGGCAGAATGGCCTTCGTTCAGATGAAGGATGTATTGGCGAACGCCTAAGGCATTCAGAAGCTGCGTTCCGCCTATCCCCAAGACGATCTCTTGAACCAGACGCTGCTCTGGATCGCCTATGTAAAGGCGCGACGACATGCCCCTGTTCCAGGGATCATTGGCCTCGATATCCGTGTCGATGAGGTAGAGGGGAATCCGGCCTATCTGGGCCTTCCAGACCTCGAAGTAGATGGGTAGCTCGCTGATGGGCACCTTGATCGCCAAGGGTTGCCCGTCCATATCTCTGACGCGGCTGATGGGAGCCCGAATCCTGTCTAACGTCTCACTCTCATTCATCTGCCAGCCGTCAGGCGAGACTTTCTGGTGCAGATAGCCTTCGGGATACATGAATCCAAGTCCAATCATGGGAACGCCCAGATCGCTTGCTTCCTTGAGGAGATCTCCCGCCAAGAAGCCGAGTCCTCCCGCGTAGAAAGGCAAGGAATGGTGCAGGCCGTACTCTGCTGAGAAGTAGGCGATGGGGTACATTCCAGGATTGGGAACTTTGGAGTTGAACCAGCTTTGGTAGGCGTTCACCTCTGCATCGAACCTGGCCATGACCGCATCGTAACGCCTTAAGAATCGTGAGTCCTTGGCTGCGGCATCCAGCATGGACCGGTCCAACTCGGAGAGCAGCTTCACGGGATTCTGGGTCTTGAACTCAGCTCCATTTCCGGCGAGCTTGTAGAAAAGAGCTCTGGATTCAGGGTGCCAGCTCCACCAGAGGTTACATGCCAGCTCCCCGAGACGAAATATCCTTTCCGGAATGTAAGGAAACTTGTCGCCGAAAGATTCCATTCTGCACCTTCTCAGGCTCCTCAAGGGGATAGGTCTTATTTAAAGCAGAAGGCTCAGGGGAGGCAGATAAACGCTACAGCCGGCTGCAGAGCTCAAATGACGGAAAACGGACTACGGGGATGCGTTGCTTTCGGTCAGCGGGGAAAAAGTCAGTTCAAGGTTTTGGCCCGCCCTCATGCCCTGGGATAGGACCCTAGCACCTTGACCATGGCCGCCTTCTCTTCGATTCCTGCCAATGCCGCTCTGACCTCCTCATCGCTGACATGCCCCTCCAGGTCGATGTAGAAGTAGTAATCCCCTAAGCCCCTCCGGCTGGGCCGCGACTCGATCCTGGTCAAGTTTATCCCGCGCGAGGCGAACTCCTGCAGGATGGAGAAGAGAGCCCCTGGCCGGTCCCGCTGCAGGTAAATGACCAGAGAGGTCTTATCCCTGCCCGTGGCCTCCGGCATCTTTCTTCCCGCCACGACGAAGCGGGTGATGTTATCCCTCGCATCCTGGATGTCCCTGGCGAGAACGCAAAGGCCGTACTTCTCTGCCGTGCCCGCTTCGGCTATGGCCGCCATCTCCGGGAACTCCAGTGCCAGTTTTGCGGCATGGCTGGTGGAGCCGGTGGTTCTGACCTCTGCTTTGGGATAATGCTCCCGCAGGTACTGCCGACATTGCGCCAGGGCCTGGGGATGGGAGAGAACAACCTTGATCTCGCCATTGCCGCGACCGACGAGACAATGCCTGATGGGCAGATTAACCTC
>Ga0315294_10008478_pt1 | contig 11292 bp, 10 predicted proteins | sample YL17G13_40_MG_FD_203626 | JGI IMG/M metagenome (GOLD analysis project Ga0315294, IMG submission 203626) | Sediment microbial communities from Yellowstone Lake, YNP, Wyoming, USA - YL17G13_40 | ecosystem: Environmental > Aquatic > Freshwater > Lake > Sediment | place: USA: Wyoming | collected... | reverse complement strand
CGCGCCGACGAATAGGAGGAAAAGGCCTCTGGCCGTCAGCGATTTGGCCGGTCCGCAGCGAGCTCTGCGAGCGGAGGACCAACTCTCTCCGTCCGCACCATGTACCACTCGCGTTTGCCTGTAGGTGGTACATGCCCTGTACCGGAGCCGCGAAGCGGCGACTGGTACGGGGCAATCGTTCGGGCCACTTCCTTCTCTCACTCCTGCCCTCCTGAAGCCGCGCGGAGTTTCTCGAGAAAATCACTTTTCACCGCATAGCCAAGACCCTCTGCGCGCGAGACGTCCTTTCCGCTTTCAGCATATTTCTTCTGCTGAAAATACGCAAGCGCGCGGCAATAGTACGCCTTGCCAAAACCCGGGCTGATCTCGATCGCCTTTGTGAAATCGACGATGGCGCGATCAAAGTTTGCTTGTGCATAATAGACAAGCCCCCGGTTCGCGTATGCTTCAGCATACCGGTTATTCAGCGCAACCGCTTTCATAAAATCCGCCATGGCCCGCCCCAAATCGCCTTGCGCGAGATAGACGCATCCGCGGTTATTATAACACTCGTAATAATCGGGGCCGTTTTCGAGCGCCTTGTTATACATGTCCAGGGCCTTCGCATACTCGCCATGCTTGAAATATAAAAAACCCTGGTTGTTGAATGCCTCCACAAAATACGGGTTGAGGGCAAGCGCTTTACTATAATCACGGGATGCGTTCGCCGTATCGCCCCTTTGATCATATGCGTATCCGCGGCTATTGTAGGCCTCCGCCATGGAAGGATTCAGCGCGATCGCCCGGGTACAGTCATCGATCGCCCCGTCATAGTCTCCTATCTTATTTTTTGACAAGCCTCGATTACCATAGGCATCGGAAAACGCGGGGTCCATCTCGATCGCTTTCGTGAAATCGGCGATCGCCTTATCGTGCGTGCCCATGCTTTCGTATATCGTCCCCCTCACGGAGTAGGTATCCGCGATCTTTCCGTCAACCTCGAGGGCCTTCATGCAATCAGCCAATGCTTTATCAAGGTCGCCCGCTTCCTTATACGCTATTGCCCTGCACTTATACGCCACGACTGATGCCGGATATTGACGTAGTACCTCGCCGAACAAACTCACGCTATCTTGCCACACCCCGACCCGGTTATAGGTCAAGCCTATATAGGTACCGATAAGCCCGACACACATGCAGGCGCATACGCCCGATACGACGCGCGATCTGATCGCGGCCTTCCTGTAACACCACGCAAAGAGCTCCGCGGCAACATAGGAGAGGCCTATCGCCGGCAGATACATGTACCGGTCCGCGATGATGGCGCCGCCTACGGGAATGAATTGCGATACCGGCAGGATACCCACAAGCGCAAAAAGAGCGCCGAAGACGACCTTCCGGGTGCGTCTCCGCGTGCGGAAAATAACATACGCGCATGCGACGGAAACGCATAGCGTACCGGCCGACACAGCGTAGAACCGCACCCCGGGCGGAAAATACGGATAGATCACCGACAAATGCGCGGGAAATATCGTCTTGTATACGTACGCCGCGAAACCATAGAACACGACAAAAAAACGGTACGGCATCATGAAGGCCTTGATCGCCACGCCCTCCCTTTGCATGAAAAAAGCCACCACGCCGAAAATACACGCAAGAATGAGATGCGGGACCTTTTCCGCGATAAGTTTCGCGCTCAATCTCCTTCTCTCGAGATAGTCGATCAAGAAGAAGAGGATGGGCGCAATGACCGCCATGGCTTTTGAGAGAACCGCGCATAAGAAACATGCGAAGGCAAGCGCGTAATAATCCTTTTTCTCTGTCTTGACGTAATAGTGATACGCGATGAGGGCCCCTAACAAGAAAAAGGCGTACAAGACATCCTTGCGCCCCGCTATCCACGCGACGGATTCCACGCGCAGGGGATGAACGGCAAAGAGAAGCGCGCCTATAAGACCGACGGCCACCCGCCGCCCGGAAAGCAGCATGAAGAACCAGAAGACGAGGATGGCGTTCGCGAGATGAAAAAGGATGTTCGTGGCATGGAATACCGTCGCGTTGAGGCCGAAGAGATAATATTCGGCCGTGTAGGTCAGCATCGTCAATGGCTGGTAATTGCCGACATATTCTGAAGTAAATATCTTTCTAATATTATTGAACGTGACCGCTTTGATGGCGGGATTATCGGTGACGTACACGCGGTCATCCCACACGCTAAAACCGTTGTGGAGCGCGGGGGAAAACGCGAAGATCGTACCCGCGGTAATAATAAGGCACGATGCGCGTATAAGGTTTTTTTTGTTCATCGCTTCCTGCACGCCACGTCCGGTGTGTTATGCCTTACCGAGAAAACGACCCGAGCTTTTCTAGAATTGAGGCGCGAACAGGCTCCGGACAGGAGACGTCCGATAAGGCCAGCCGGTAGTGCCCTTTCGCCCTCTCTTGTATCCCCATCTTGAGATAGACGTCGCCGATACGGATGTGCAATGCCACAACCGTTGCGGCGTCCTTCGTCTGAAGCAATACGATATAATACTGGGCGAGCGCCTTGATCATCTGGCCCTTCTCTTCATACACCCTTCCGAGGTTCAGATATGGCTCCGTTGAATTTGGCGCGCATTTCACCGCCTGCTCCAGGGCAAGAAGCGCTTCGTCATAACGTTTGAGATTCGCGTACGCGACCCCGAGATAGTTGAGTGCGGTCGGCGAACCGGGCTTAAGGCGCAGGGCCTCTCTAAACTGCGCGATCGACTCATCGAACTTACCAAGCTTCAGATAACAAAAACCGAGCGAGGCGCGCGCAAAATCGAAATCCCTGTACAGAAGAAGCGCCTTTCGGTACTCTTTCGCTGCCGCGTCAAAATCCCCCGCATTCGCGTAATACGTACCGAGCGATGAGATGGCCCACGGATTGAGCGGATCCTGCGCCAGCGTCGTCTCCGTGATCGTGAGGTTCATCCGCCAATCCTCATTCCGCTGGACAGTTCTTAATGCATACACGGTAACTATGGAAGCCGAGATGAGGATGACTACCACCTTCGACGCCCGGAAGAGTCTCCCCTGCCGCAATCTATCGATGATAACGGCAAGGGCAAGACAATACCCTATGGACGGAAGATAAAGAAAACGCTCTGCCTTGAGCGCCTTGAGAGGGATAAAATTCAACACCGGCAGGAGCGTGACAAAAAACCAGCACAGAGCAAATGAGAGGATCTTATCGCGCTTGAAAAGAAACGGCATACCGCCGATAATGAGCGCCAGGATCGCCACTGACACGATAACGTTCGTGTGGCCGATCGTGGAGACTATAGGCGTAAAGTAGTTCGCGCATAAGCGCACGGGCGCGATGAGAAGCGCGAGATAATCGACGACGACGGTCGACATCGTTAGGCCCGTCGGGTAGACCCCGCCCCATCCTCCGTACTGCTTCACGCTCCCCAGCGCAACGGTGCGCGCCGCAAGAAAGATAAGAACAAATGCTGCGTAGGGCAGATATTTTGCGACCTTCTTGCCGATATTCTCTTGTGGCATAAAGTGGGCGTCATATACCATCAGCATAAAAGGCAGGGTTACTGCCATCTCTTTTGAGAAGAAAGAAAGGCCGGCACAGAGGATTGAGAGGACGAGGCTGCTGCTCGACTTCCGTTCACGGTATCGTACATAAAGGATAATTGACCAGAGATAGAAAAAGAGGAAGAGGACGCTCGACCTTCCCGAGATCCACGACACGGCCTCGGTCTGGACGGGATGGCATACGAAAAAGAGCCCCGCAAAAAGAGCGAGGCCCGCATCGCGCACGATTAAGTACGCGAGCGCCAAGACCAAAACACCGTTCAAGGCGTGAAAGATGAGATTGGTGAGGTGGTAACCGAACGCGTTCAGCCTCCAGAAAAAAAAGTCGACCGCGTAAGAAAGCGGCACGAGCGGCCGGTAGACATCTTTCGACAGATCGCCCAACGCGACGGTCGAGGGGTCGTAAAAAAAACGCAGCGGGTCTGCCAGCGTACGGATATGCGGATTCTTGACGACGAACTGATCGTCATCCCAGGCGAACTCTCCGCAGAGAGAATTTGAGTAGACGATCGCGGCAACCGCGAATATGAGTAATGACGCCTTTGTGAGATTATTCATCGCGATGTAATCGCTTCCCGGTATCCGATGAGTTTGACGCCTTTTGCATCGAGGGCTCTCCTCACGCGTGGGCTGGTCAACGCGAAGAGCTCCTCTTCACAGCCCTTGTGCCAGGGGTACGCATCCAGCACGCCCGGAGACAAGAACCCCGGATGGCAGACAAGTTCGGTGGTCCCGTCGTGCAGACCGCTCACCATTTCGATCAGTCTCTTTTCGGTCAAGCACCCTGAATCGATAAATCCAAGAAAATGTTCCGGCCGGTAGAATTCAGCCGCGGGCAATGCGGACGCCATCCGTCCGACGAATAAGGAGAGGACGAGACTGCGATAACGCCCGTGGATACTCCTTGGATGATGCGCGTCTTCGCAAGGAAGCCGTATCGACGGGATTTTGTATTCGCGCGCGAGCTGCATGAAGAGCGAGAGGATCCCGGGGATTATATGGACATGCTCGTGGCTGCTTAAGTTTGTGACCGGGATATTGAGCGCGCGCAGCGCATCCATCTGCGCCTTCAATTCGGCATATATCTGGCCTTTATCGATCATGCCGAGGAGATATCTGGGAAAGAACCGGCCGTACCCTCTGAAGAACCTTCCGCCTGTAGCCGTCAGCGTCCTGACGGATGAGCGATCGCTCAAGGGGGCCGTTTCGGTGAGGGCGAGGTGAGCGCCTATCTCTTTCAAGGCAAGATCATTCACTACCTGCGCGGCATCGTCAAAGGCATCTCCCGTCGGGATGACGCTCATATAGGTGACGATCCCGTCCCGGAACGCGCGCGCGATGCCTTCGTTAATGCTTTTACTCAGCCCCAGATCGTCAGCGTTGACTATTAATCGTCTCATTGTTATTAATGGTCAGGGTCACGGGTCTCGTGACACGTGCCCCGGGACACGAAACCCAATAGTCAGATATTCCTTGAAAGTTTATAGACAATCATATCCCAGAAGGTCCTCACCAGAACGCTCATCCGCGATATGGACGACGTCCCCTTCGTGCGGAGTTCGAATATGAGCCCGTACTGCTTTATCGTAAAACCCTTTCGTATCGCCTCGGCGAATATCTCGACGTCGATGAACGGGCTCTTCGACCGCAGGGTCATGCCGTCGATGACCTTCTTCTTGTATATCTTGAATCCGGAATTGATATCCCGCAGATGGAGATCGAACACGAGGCGTATGACAAAATTATACAGTTTCGATATCATGATGCGCTTCAGGCTCGCGTCCTTTATGACAAGGCTGTACCCGGTGACGACATCACACGTCTCGATCATCGCAAGCGCCTTCTTGATATCATCCTCTTTCGCCGGCAGATCGGCGTCGGTATATACGATGATCTCTTTCGACGCCGCCTTCAGCCCGGCGTTCAGGACGCCGCCGAATTTCGTATTCTCCTTGAGGCGTACGGATCTGACATGCGTGTCTGAGCGCGCGAGCCGGTCCACTATGTCGCCGCACCCATCAGTTGACGCGTCGTCAGAGACCACGATCTCGTAATCGTCCGCTATCTCCCGCGCCAGGCCTGAGATCCTGCGGACCGTCTCTTCTATATTCTCAGACTCGTTATACATCGGAAGGACAAACGATATCGCGCGCTTCTTCATATCTGCCTTTCGCGTTTCAGGAGGTACTTTCCGTCCTCAGGCACGAGGTTCGTGATGATGCACTTCTTCCCCAGCTGGTACACGACATAAGACGGTTTTGTGTGCCAGGGCTTCGTGTCGAGCTCATACAGTTGGCGGTGGTTCTTCTCCTTCAGGATACACCACACACGCTTATCTGAACTCAAAAATTGGACAAGGTCGTGGTGCTTATCGAGATTCTTCGCGAGTGCGCCGCTATAAAAGGTGAGCCCGGCGACATAGTGGCTTTCGGCGCCGAGCGCCTCACCCGGTTTCATGAACTGCCGCAACGCGCCGGAGATCTCTTTCGCCGTCTCATACGGTTCGATCTTCGGCAATACAAGGCTGTCGAGCGGATAGAGGATTGCTGCCGTCGATGCGGCGATGATGCAGAATGTCGCCAGATACCTCCTCCGCAAAAAGGTGCCGCATGAGGCGGCAAAACCGCCTATAAGGACGATCCCGGCCATGATCGCCTCTTTCAAGACCAAGGGATAGTCGTAGCGCAGAAATATGAACAGGCCGATCGCGCCTGCGACGACGACGATCAAGAGCGCGCAATACGAGATCGTCATCGCCTTCACGGCGCTCTTCACCGCCATAATGCTCAAGAGCTCATCCCATGCAAGCGCAATCATGAGCGCAAGCGCAATCCACGCTGGAAAAATATACGTGGGAAGCTTTGTGCTCGAGAGGGAGAAGAACCCGATGATCACCGCAGCCCATATCAGAAGAAATAGATTATTTCGTATTTCGTATTTCGTATTTCGTATTTCGTATTTTAAGCTACGCCACAGCGCATATGGCAAGAACGCGCTCCAGGGAAAGAGGCCGCCGAAGGTGACCGGCAGATAATAGTACCATTGGGATCCGATCTTATGTTCCGCCTCCAGGAACCGGTTTACATTATGAAATCCGAAGAAGGCGTCTATGAATGCCTTCCCGTGGAGTTGATACATAATAAGATACCACGGCAGCGCTATCGCGCAGAAGACTGAAGCGGCGGCAAAGAGATAGGACGGTTTTTTGAATATCCACCAATCCCTTGCCGCGATGATATATAATCCGGTTGCTGCGGCCGGAAGCATGATACCGACGGGCCCTTTTGTGAGGGTCGCCAGCGCCCATGCGGCGAATGCCACGACGATATATATGCGTTTATCGCGGATGCGCGCATAAAAGAACGCCAGGATACCGAGGAAGATACAGACACCGAGCACCATGTCGGTCACGCAGGCGCGCGAAAGGATAATATATTCGACATTCGTGCCGAGGATGACGCCCGCCAAAAGCCCCACCCTCTTATTGAACATGAGAGCACCTAAAGAATAGATTGCAATCAGTCCCAAAGTCCCAAAGAGAGCTGACGGGAACCTTACCGAGAACTCATTGACGCCAAAGATCTTGGATGAGCACATGGCCAGCCAATAAAAAAGGATGGGCTTTTCGAACTGCGGCTTTCCGTAAAGGTGCGGGGTGATCCAATCGTTACGCTGGATCATCTCTTTCGTCGTCTGGGCGTAGAAGGTCTCATCGGGATCGGTGAGCGCCAGGTTCCCGAGTTGAAGAAAGAAGAGGTAACCGGAGATCGCGATGAGAAAAGCGATAGAGAGGGCGGGTCTTTCTGCGATCCTGGCGATCATTATTTATACGGAGAAGATCTGTCTCGACCGCGCGCCAATCCTGGAATAGATGGCGCACGCCAACGTTACCTTTACGGCCTCGACCGGCATAAAGGGGATGACGCCGCTCAAGAGTGCGCACCTAAGATCCATCGCGTATGCGACTGTAAGCCATGATACTCCACACGCGTATATGACGATGGCTCCGGCGATAAACGACAGAACGATGCGGACGTGTGATGCGCCCTCTTTCTTCAGGAGCTTTCCTGTGAAAAAACTGGCGATAATGAATCCGAAGAGGTAGCCGCCGGTCGGCCCGAGAATATGCGCGATACCGAAGGCATATCCTTGAAATACCGGTAAACCAAGCGCCCCTAAAAGAATATAGCCGGTCTGGCTCGCCGCGCCGAGCTTGCGGCCTAGGACCGCGCCTGAGAGGAGAGCAAAGAAGGTCTGGAGCGTGATCGGCACCGGGCTTCCTGGCACCGGTATCCTCACATACGCGCCGAGCATAGTGGCGAGGATAAAGAACATCACCCCAATTCCAGCGCTCACCGCTGAACCGGATACCAATTCTGTCCGGGCCATCGCATGCGGCTTATTCATATACTTCCTCTCTACTAAAATTATCCCATAAGATTACTATAAAGGACATAGGATGTCAATCGGAATGCGGAGAAGGTATTCACTAATGTGCCCGTGCTATTTTATGAAGAACCTCAGAGATAAAAGTCTGGTATCTGATACCTAATTGCTCGGCCTTATGCTTGATGCTCGCAAGGTCATGGCTGTTCACGCGTATATTCAAAACAGCGTCTTTTTTCCTTGCAGCGATGGAATCGGCGATAGCGGCAAACTCATCTTTGCTCACATTTATATGCTCGCCCTTTAGAAGACTCTCTTCAATGGCCTTTTCTTGTCTGGTTAAATTGATTTTTCTCAATTTGCCTCTCCTTTTCTATATATGTTTGTATATTTTCTGCTTGGGTATAATGTTTTTAAGAAAATCCAATCCTCCTCTTCCACATATGGAACAATCCAAATATAGCCTTTATGTTTAAAAAGCATGATGTTCTGGTCTTCTCTCTTGGGATGACGCTTCACGCCGATGAGTTTGGTGTTTAAGATTTCCTCAAACGAAACACCACGTACTTGTTTCAATCTTTCGCTCTTTAGGTGGCTGTACCTGATTTCCTTCATGTTGTATATACAATTGTACTACATTGTCTTAGAAAGTCAAGACAATTCTGTAATTTTTCCCTCGCAAAACTCGAGCTCCTCCATGGAATTATCTCTCTACCCTATATCTCTATTCTCCCGTCCCGCATACGGTAGGTGTGCTGGACTCGTGATGATATGCTGTCATCGTGGGTGACGATGACGAGGGTCTTCTTCCCTTCATGGGCGACGGTGAAGAGGAGTTCGTAAATACCCTGGCGGGTCTTTGAATCGAGGTTGCCGGTCGGCTCATCGCACAAGAGAAGATCGGGGTCATTCATGAGCGCGCGCGCGATCGCCACCCTCTGCGACTCTCCCCCCGAGAGCTCGTTCGGCTTGTGGTGTATACGGTTTTCGAGCCCTACCTGCTTTAAGACCTCTTTTGCCTTTGTTTTAAACTTGTGACCTTGTGACCTTGTGCTCTTGTGACCTCGCATCAGTGCTGGCAGTACCACGTTCTCCAACGCGGTGAACTCCGGCAGAAGATAGTAAAACTGGAAGACGAACCCTATCCTCCGGTTTCTCAACCTTGCCCGCTTACTATCGGAAAGTGCATAGATATTCGCTCCGTCTAGCGCTACCTCTCCGGACGTCGGCTGGTCGAGCCCACCCAGGATATGGAGAAGCGTAGATTTGCCGGCTCCCGAAGGTCCGACAATCGCCGCCGCAAGGCCCTCTTCAAGCTCGAGGCTCACGCCGTCGACGGCGTGCACTTCCTTCGCGCCGTTTTTATAAACCTTGGTTATATTTTTGGCTATGAGGGCCATATAGAGTGTTTGTTTGGGCTAAACTATTACTCAGGAAAAGCACTGTAGACAATCTTATACCTAGCTTTGAAATACCCCGTTGATAAGTTGCCATGGCAATGCGGAAACTCGTTGGCTCAATTTCGTTTTGCGCGGGACCTGACAGATAAGAAATCCTTCTTTCGCCGTCTTGTATTCGGAGAGAAATACTTCCAAATGACGTATATCGCTTGCCGCGGGATTTTCCGTCAACTTAACTTCCATAGGAGTATACACACCATCTACATCGACGATCCAATCAAGCTCGGGACCGTCAGGATCCCTCCAGAACCTGATCTTGCTTCCATGGCCCTTTATATGCGCGCCTCTTAAAAGCTCAAGGCCGATAAGCTGCTCGAAGAGCATCCCCATAGCATCCCTGGGAGGCCTTGTCCCTTCGTGTGCCGCAAGACGCCTGACCCCAAGATCGAAGAATAAATACTTCTCGGATTTAGTGAGCTTTTTTCTCGTCTTGCTCTGGGTCAATGGTTCGATCCGTTCGGCGATAAGACAATCCTCCAATATTTGATAGTAAGCGCCGATCGTGGTATGAGAAACCCCAATCTCTTGTGATAACTTTCTTAAATTTATGATCCCGCCCGATTCGGATGCCGCTAATTCCAGAAATCTCGCAAAATTTCCCAAATTGCGCACGGCGGCTTCGGCGCGGATCTCTTCTTCAAGATACGTAGTCACATATGATTCCAGGTCGGTCTCTTTGTCCGGCCGCGTCTCAACGGCAAGAATCCCCGGCAATGAACCATAAATAAGCATTTCATTTAGATCCTTTGCCGGAACTTCCTGCAAGCTGAACGGATCCATCCGGAACGCAACAATGCGCCCCGGGATAAGGTTAATCTGCGCCCCCCTGCGGAGTTTGCGGGCGCTTGATCCTGTAAGTATAAAACTTGCCTTTTCACGGTCAATCAGATCTTGAACGACATCAAGAATAACAGGCACTTTTTGGACTTCGTCCAAAATAACAAGTGGCCGTTTACCCGATCCCGCGGGTACCAACGATTCGACTTCCCCTTTGAGCAAATGCGGTGATTTTTCATATCTCTGTCTTATGTCGGGCTGAATAAATGAGATCGACAAATCGTGGTCGAATCTATTGACGAGGGTCGTTTTTCCGGTTTGCCGAGCTCCGAGAAGAAGAACGCTTTTACCCCGGCCAAGCGTATATCTGATCCTGTCTTCCACGAGTCTTTTGATGTATTTCATGGTTTACATTATCGCTGAAAATGGATGACGTGTCAACAATATTCCTTGCTATTTCAGCCGTCCGCCTACATCGGAAGGAGCGCCAGCTCATAAATGATGAGCTTATTCTTATACAATTCGGGCCAGTTGTTGTAGGAAAGCCACTGGCGCATCATCTCCTGGCGATACACCCATGTCAGGTCTGGATCCCAGCCGGACCAGTTTTTGTTGTTACCTCCGTTAATGGAATTAGCATGCTGTATCGTCAGCCCGCCCGATGCATCAGAATCCTGGGCCTCTACATAGGTTACGGAGAAGGTGCCGTTCGCGTTCAGCTTCCATTGGGTGCCTGTGTTTGAGGATTTCACGTTCACCCGGTCGTCAGCATCGATGCCGGTGAGGGTCAGGAGGCCGCTGATAGTCGTGGTGCTTCCCGCGGCAAAGGTCAAGCTGAGATCGGTGGAGTTGTTCGATGAATCGGTCTTTGACACATTATTGAAGGTGGTAGAACCCGTAATTTGTTGGTCGGTGCCGTTAAAGGTCGCCGTTCCTGACCGCGGAGTAAACGTCCCCGCGTTGGTCCAGTCTCCGGAACAGGTGATAGTGCGGTTATTGGTAGTCGCATCAAGCTTTCCGGAGGCGATATTGATGCCGGCGCAGGTGATATTCGCAGGAAGCTCATAAGCGTATGAGCCGGAGCCGTTGATCTTCAGGGTGACACTGGTATAGGTCC
>Ga0315294_10008477_pt1 | contig 11292 bp, 7 predicted proteins | sample YL17G13_40_MG_FD_203626 | JGI IMG/M metagenome (GOLD analysis project Ga0315294, IMG submission 203626) | Sediment microbial communities from Yellowstone Lake, YNP, Wyoming, USA - YL17G13_40 | ecosystem: Environmental > Aquatic > Freshwater > Lake > Sediment | place: USA: Wyoming | collected... | reverse complement strand
AGAATCTCCCAGGCTTCTTCGACCTGGGCGGTCTCGGCCATGTCGGCCATGGGGCAGCCCGCGGTCTCCTCGGGGTGGATGACGACCTGTCCGGGGCGGGCAAGGATGCGGGCGCTTTCGGCCATGAAACGCACGCCGCAGAAAACGATGTAGCGGGCAGTCGCCGCCGCCGCGTCCCGGCACAACTTGAACGAGTCGCCAACGATATTGGATAACGCCACGATTTCGTCCGCCTGGTAGTGGTGCCCCAGGATGGTGAGTTGATCGCCAAGCCGGGTCCGGATCGTCTGAATCGCCTTCAGGAGATCTTCGTCCGTGCGGTTGACGTACTCATGCGGGCAGGAAAGACCTCGGTGTATTTTGACTGGGATTCTCATGGTTCTTGTCACTCCGCTCGCGCTGGTTTCAGGGATGCGCAAAAAAGGCTTGCTGGATTCCGGTCACCATCATTTGCACGGCGATGGTGATGAGGAGCATCCCCATGAGGCGTTCCAAAGCCCGGATTCCCTTCTTGCCCAGAAGCCGGCTGAGCGGCAGGGAAAACAGCAGAATGACGCTCGAGGCGGCCCAGGCGAGCAAGAGGGCGCCGAGCCATTCGAGCCAGCGCGCGGGATCGCCGGCCATCAGGAGGATAACCGTGGCCATTGCGGAGGGCCCGGCCACGAGAGGAATAGCAAGAGGGACGATGAACGGCTCTGTGTCCTCGTGTTTCTCGAGCGCCTCTTCAAAGGAGGGGAAGATCATCTTGATGGCGATGAAAAGCAGAATCACTCCGCCCGCTATGCCCAACGAGGGCCCGGAAACGTGCATCGCCGAGAGTATATGCCGGCCCAGAAAGAGAAAAGCGACCAGCGCAACCAGCGCGAGCAGCGACTCGCGGATAATAATCGGCCGCTGCCTGTGGCCCGGCACGTCCTTGAGCGCAGTCAGGAACAAGCCGATGTTCCCCAGCGGGTCCAAGACGAAAAACAGAAGTATGGTGGCTGACAGCCAGGACGGCATCTTAGACCTCGTTCTTGCCGGGCAGGTGAAACTCTGGGACCTTCCCGGCACGCCCCACGGAAACACGAGGGGCCTTCAGGAAGGTTCAGAGTACAGGCTTCAGCCTGCTTCCCGCATGCCCCACGGAAACACGAGGGGCCTTCAGGAGGGTTCAGAGTACAGGCTTCAGCCTGCTTCCCGCATGCCCCACGAAAACTCCAGAGGCCTTCAGGAAGGTTCAGAGTACAGGCTTCAGCCTGCTTCCCGCATGCCCCACGGAAACACGAGGGGCCTTCAGGAGGGTTCAGAGTACAGGCTTCAGCCTGCTTCCCGCATGCCCCACGAAAACTCCAGAGGCCTTCAGGAAGGTTCAGAGTACAGGCTTCAGCCTGCTTCCCGCATGCCCCACGGAAACACGAGGGGCCTTCAGGGGACTCCCGCCGCTGGCAGGAGACGCCCGGCACTCTACACACTATCCTATCCCTTGTGGTCTTATCAATGAAAAACCGGGCGGGGAAAAAGAGAAGGGCGATCTTGATGAATCTACGCAGGTAAAGCAAAGCGGGGCGGTAAAGTAGGGCGGGCGTCTCGCCTGCCATATTTTCAGACCTGGCTCGCGCCGGCGATTCGCGACGGCGGGATGCTCGCCTCGCAAGACAGGCTAAAGCCCGCACTACGAACAGGTTCGCAGGCGAGACGCCCGCGCTACTTTATCCAGCGCTTGGACTTGGTGGCTTCATCGAGATGCGCCAAAAAGAGAAGGCGGGAAAACCAGGGATCAGGGCCGGGCGGCTGTCGGCTGGGACGGCAACTCCGGGGCCGGGGCGCCGGCATACCCCTCCACGCGCGCCAGCCAGATCATCTCATCCGCATACAAGGGCCGCAGCTGGAGGCCCTGGCCGTTGATGCGCAGCCATTCTTCCACGGGAGGTTTGAGCGCCAGGTGGGTGATTGCGTGGGCGCGCATGAACTCCCGGGCTTTGCCGGCGATATAGGGCGCAGAAACATAGTCGGGCTTCTCCATCCAGACCGGCCCCGGCAGACGCCGCGTTTCGGGAAGGGACAGATTGCTCAGGAAAACGGGACCTCCGGCCGGGGGATGCGCATTTCCGCCGAGGGCGGTCCGGATGGCTCCTTGATTTGGCGGCAGGACGGGCTGATCCCGGTTTATGGCTATGATGGTGGCCTCCATGTTATCCATGCCGTGTCTTACGAATGGGGGAACATGAAGCAGGCAGAGCACCGCCAAGGCGGCGGTTCCGCCTCGCGCCCGCCACCGCAGCCGCCGGTGATACAGCCAACCCAGACCCTCCATGAAGAAGAGGAAGCCGAAACACAAAACGATACCGTTATAGCGCTCAGACCGGTAGTACCACAGGGCATGGAGGAGCCAATAGCCGAGGACCAACCAGGCGGAAAAGCCCGAGACGGAGCCCAGGTATCCCCGCAGGGACACAACAAGCAGCACCATGAAAAGGAGGGAAGGGAAAACCATGAAGTAGTTGACAACGATGACGGGGCCTTCCACGTTTGGGACGCGGATGAAGTGGCTGTATTGGAAAAGAACCAGGTTGAACCAGGAAGAAAACTGAAAGGACTGCGTTCCTTCCGCGATATACGCGTTGGCCTCATGAAAGGTTCGGGTAATCCAGAGTTGCCAGAGGGCAAGCGGCAGGGCCGCCGCCAGAAAAATGCCGGCCGCGCCGGTCCAGCGAATCTCCTTGCGCCTGAGAAGCCAAAGCACCAGCAGGCCAAGAACGTATGCCGTTTCGAGCCGGGTGAAAAGGCCAACCGTCCCGAAGAAGGTCAGGCAGGCCAAAGCAACCAGGCGCGTCCCGCGGCACCGCTCTCCCGTTGCGCCCGGGAGAAGCGCCGATCCGCCGCGCGCTGGTTTGCGCAACAGAAACAGGGCCGCCGCCGCGCACGCCGTTGTGCAGACGCCGGCCATCAGCTCCGTCATGGGAAAGGCGCCCCATTTCAGGACGACCGGCGCGGAACCTGCGATGGCGGCAAAGGCGAGTGCGACCGGCCAGTCGCGCCACACGATTCGTCCGAGAGACGTCAGCGCGAGCATAAGGAGCAGCAGGAGGACCGTTTGAGCCAGGGCGTAAGAGCGGATGGCGAGATCGGGATGCGCATGACGGGGAAGAAACAACGCCCACCAATACGCGAAACCGGGGAAGTACTTGTTGTTCGGCCCCTGGGGCCAGTCAACGCGCGGACCTTTCCATTCCTGGATGTTTGCGGCCATGGATTGGTAGAAATAGCTGTCCAGAGGCATGACCCGGGCCTTCCACGACACGATCTCCGCGCAGGCGCCGAACACATACAGCGTTGCCGCCATCGCGAGAAGGGAAACGAAGATGGCCAGCCACCGGACGGCTCTTGACAGAAAAAGCGCAGAGGACTTCGGCGCACCCGTCTCCTTGCGGGGTGGCGCAAGACCTTCTTCGGAGCCTGGCGGAACGGAGTGGGATATCATAGCGGATTGTCCACGTCGAAAAAGCGGGTTTCCACTCCCATCTCCTGTGCAAGGACTTCTCCGAGACGGCGGATGCCCACGCGCTCGGTCGCGTAATGGCCGAAAGACAGGAAGTGGACGCCCAGTTCGCGCGCGAGATGCGGAACCGGCTCGTCGGCGTTGCCCGTGACGTAGCAATCCACGCGTTCGCGGGCCGCGTCCGCAAGAAACTCCCACGCCCCGCCCGACGCCACCGCGGCCGACGCGATCACGGGCTTGCCGCTCAGGAAGGCGGTCGGGCGCGTCCCATAGAACGCCGCCGCTTTCTCCACGAAATCCTCAATGGGGACCGGCTGAATGGCGCCTTTGAACCCGATGAGCTTGCCGTGATAGTCGCCGAACGGTTCGGGATGCTCGAAGCCCATGGCGCGGGCGAAAAGGATGTTGTTCCCGATCTCGGGGTGGGCGTCCAGCGGCAGATGGTAGCCCACGAGCGTGATGTCGTGATCGAGCAGAAACTTCAGGCGCTTCTTCAGGGCGCCGCGGATCACCCGGTCCGACTTGTCCCAGAACATGCCGTGGTGCACCAGGATCATGTCCGCGCCCCACCCCGCCGCCTGCTCGAAGAGTTCCAAGCACGCCGACACGCCCGTCGCGGCCTTGAGGACCTCGACCCGCCCCTCGACCATCAGGCCGATGGGCAAAGAGTCCTGAAATGCGGACTTCTCCAAATACTTGTCCAGAAACTCGATTATTTCATCGCGGTTAACCATTGGAATCTCTCTGGTCTTTCTCCTGCGACCAACGCTTATACCGGCGCCAAAGGTCGGCCACAATGCGCTCGTGCATGGACGGGTCGGCGGTTCTCTGCTCCGCCAGCTCCTCGAAACGCTTGTTCAATTCTTCCTTGTATGTTTTCCAGTCGTTGAGAATGGCTGAAGATGTCTTTGCGGACTTGGGCAGCGCGACCGGTCCTTCGTATCCCTCCGAAGCGACGGCAAGGAGGAGGCGAGCTCTGTTCTCTTCTCCAACCTCAACCATTTTGCCGCCATTCTCTACGCCGTAACTCCCAAACATCTCAAGCAAGCGAGCTTTCCCTTCCGCAATCTCGAATCGGTCCGACCGCTCCGATTCCAGGTCCGGAAAGAAGTCCTTGGGAAACGCGCGCAGACCGCTCCCCGTTTCCTTGAGAAGGGATTCCCATATCTCCACACCAATGGATTGAGGGGTGTTTTTCCCTCTTCGCGCCGCGCGAGCTCGATTCGCGTTGGCCTTCAACTCAATCTCGCGATAGGACGCGTACATTTGGTCAATTGTCTTGTACAGATGCTCCAACAAACTTCTTGCTTGCCTCTTCGAAAGCCCCAAAGCCTCAAGGATGGAAAGATCGAACAGGCGACGATCCTCCATCTTGATCTCGTCCCGAATATAGCCAATAGTGCGGGATCGCAGAGGTTGAAACGCTTTCTTGATTTCTTTGATGTGTTCCGTCTTGAATAAGGCAATATTCGGAACCGGGATTCTAACAACGTCAATTATCTCTGTATCTAGGGTGCCTTCCGTTCCGGCCCAACGGCCGTAGAAGTTCTTGACGAAAAGAACAAGCGATGAATTCAACACAGCGCAAAGGATATCTTTGTTTGTACTCTCCCGTGCGTAGATATCGAAGAGCCTGTGATTACAGACAAGATGATGCTGGTTTTCGGCAACGATGTGACGGTATTTTTGAGTCATCGGCCAAAACATGTCGGAACGTGGGTTTGGATTCAAGTCGTACCAATTCCTGGATCGTCCGCGTGACGCGCAGGTTGTTCCTGTATTGATATTCTGGCCTTCGCCCCAGGAAATGTACCGGGAAACTTTTTTCCCGCGCAGTTTTGACTTCGGGGTGTTTACTAGGAGAATTCTCCTTTTCAAGAGCGCTGGATCTATTCGAATTGCATCAATCTCCATAAGCGAGTGGACTTCAGGCTCGAGGAACTCCGCTTCAATGAAGTGCACAGAGCCGTCGCCGGCCAGGCAGACGCGGGTTCTTTCAGATTGTTTGGGGGTCAGCCCGTAGATTTCCCGGAACTTCTTCGGGCCGAGTTTGGCCAAACGTTCCTCGGTCACGTCGCGGGGAAAAAAGAACGCGTCGCAGCCGCTTGTGATCCCACGCCTAACCTCAGCAATCTCGCCAAGAGGAACAAAACGGTCGCCACAGAGCCTCATAAGCTCGAAGAAGAAGTCGGGGGCGCGCAGGTGAATGCCCCATTTGCCCCCGGTGTGAGCGGACGCGGGATCACCCCCCTCAGCGGTTGAATTCGGCGCGGCGGGGGTCTCTTCCCGTTTTTCTTCCTCGTCATCTTCCCCGCCAGCGCGAGACAGGCGGCTGATCAGGACCCTCTGGCGCACGACGCGGACGCGCCAGTTGGGGTCTTCGGCGTCCTCTTTGACCGATTCGAGAAAGTCGCGAACCTGTTCGGCGGCTTCGAGCCGGGCGTTGTCCCCTTGGCCGCGCTGGTGTCCGGTCAAGATGTCGTCAAGGGGACGGCGAATCTGAACGAACCGAACGATGTTGTCGAGCCGTTTTTGCGGATCGTCCTCGCGCCGGAGAATCGTAACCGTTGTCGCGATCCGCGCATCCGTGAACCAGGGTTCGACGTTGGATTCCATGACGGCGATGATGGCGAAATTCTCCAGAATCCAGCGTTGCAGGGGGAATCCGTACTCAACGTCTAGCCAGGAGGAGGAAGTCAGGAACCCAAAGTAGCCATCGGGTTTGAGAAAGGACGCCGCATATGGCCAGAAGTAGATGTGGATGTCGGAACGGCCGGAAATCCGCATACTTGGCCGGGAGCGCCTGGCTAGTTCGCCGTACCTGTGTTTCTGGTCTTGGGTGAGCTTCTCTTGCCGGATGTAGGGCGGATTGCCCACGACGGCGTCGAGCTGAGGCAAGCCCACGAACGCGACTTTGTCGTCCCGCGCCGACACACCTGCGGGGAAGCGCTTGCCATTTCTTCCAATATCAAAGAAATCGGCGCAGGCCACGCGGGGGTAGTTGGATGCCCGCACCAAATCGCGAGTCGCCAAGCTGATCGTGGAGAGATGCACGGCGTAGGCGGACAGGTCCACCCCGTAGATACGGGAGAGCAGCTCGCTATGTTGGAGGCTTTTCCCCTGGCGGGCGGCCAGGAATTTTTTCCGGGCGTAGGCGCGGATGAGGAACGTCCCGCCTCCGCACGCAGGATCGAGAACCCTTGCGTCCGCGTCGCGAATAGTGAACGCATTGATGAGATCCACGATCTCGCTTTTTGTGTAGTGCTGCCCGTAGCGGTGGCGTTCCCGGGGACTGATAAGGCCGTCGAAAATCTGCCCGATGATGTCATAGTCAAGACGAGTGAAATCATACGCGTCCACTTGTTCGGTCAACCCGCGCCAAGCGTCAACCGCCCAAGCCTCGACAGATGGGTCGCTCAGGAAGGGCAGGCCATCGCCGAAGTCATCGCCGCGAAAAACGGTTTCGTAGTCGTCCGTGACGGTAACGGCGCGAGCGAACGCGGTTTCCAGGCGTTCGCGCAGCTCCCCTCCGCTTTTCAGGCGCTTTGGTATCGCAAGGGGTTCCAACCGTTCAGGATATTTGCGTCTTAGGGCATCGTAAAACACGATGCGGTTGGTCATCACATAGCAGGAATACCGCGCAGCCCGCTGGAGGTTGTCCTGTTCGTCTTCGGTGCTGATTGTGGCGCCCAGATTGCGGATCATCCATTCGTCAAGCCGCTTGTGGAAATCCCTGCTGGTCCCGTATAGTTGGTGAAACGCGGCATAAGTGAAAACCGTGGGCTGATCCAGCGCGGACTCCAAAAGGTGGATGAACCACTGGTCCAAAGGCCGCCTGACGAACGGCTTTGCGCCCCGGTAGATGGCGGCGAATTCAAGAAGGAACTCCTCCCAGCGCCGTTTCAGGCTCTCTGTGGCTTCCGGCCTTGCCAGTTCGCTGGAGTCTGTGATCTGCGCCCAGTCGTAGAAATTCAACTGACGGTCGAACAGGACGGTTTGGGGCTTGAAGGTCTGCCAAAGAACAAAGCGGTTTACGTTCCACGTAAAGAAGTATTCAACTCCGACGGCGCTGGCTTTCTCATGGGCATCCAGAACGAGGGATTCGCTGTACGGGCTTCTCCCATCGGGCTTGTCGGGCAATTTGACTTCGCCGGTGAGGGCGAATCCATTCGGGTTGTTCCGAGGTCTCAGGACTAGGTCGCGGCGCTCCAGCTTCCCCTGTTTCCGAACCTCTACTTCCGCCCCAAGAAACGGAAACTCCGGATCGGCCGCGATGAACTGCGCGCAGATGGAATCTATCCAGGATTTGACATTGGCAGTGAATTGAGGCTCATTGATATCAGACATCCGAGTCACCTGGCACTCTGAGTCTCTTCCCGAGAATGAGCGCCTCCGTGTGAAACATATCAGGAAAAGACGGGCAGAATCAATCACCAAGATTGGTGTTTCCCGAGTCCGATTTCCGTTCTCTCTTGAAGCGGGCGATCTTTTTGCGGTATATTCCCGATAGGACCCTTTGCCGGTGGGGGTGTTCTTTGCGCGAACGATTGACCAGATGCCGGGACGACAAAGGCCCGTGAGGGCGCAACTGTTCGCACTGGACGGGCCGAAAGGGGAAAACCATGTCCAATCTGCTGGTGATCAAGGGCGGCAACATCGGAATGCGCTATGAGCTGGGCAAGGTGACCACGGTCGGCCGCGCGCCCGAGAATACTATCCAACTCCTCGATCCCAACGTGTCGCGCTTCCACTGCGAAATCCTGCAGAGGGGCATTTCCTATCTCCTGCACGACCGCGAAAGCAAGAACGGCGTCCTGGTCAACGGCGAGGAAGTGCCCGAGAAGACCCTGCTGCGCAATGACGAGATCATCATCGGCAACACGGTGTTCCTGTTCAACACCGACCACGACCTCAAGAACACCCGGTTCAGCAACAAGCGCGTTTACTTCACCTCCCCCACCGACGAGACCATCACCCCCATCCGGGAGAAGAACACGCTGGCCGCTCCGTCCGCCGAGCAAAAGGCCGCCCGCTCCTCCCACGAACTGCTCTATCACCTCGGCACCCTGTTCGCTTTCTCGGAGCTGCCGCTGCCCGAGGCGCTCGAACGCATTCTGCAAACCCTCGTGGGCATCTTCAACGCGCGCAACGGCTGCCTGATGATGTGGGACGCTGTATCGGCCGATTTTGTGCCGCTGGTGGCTATCTCCGACGAGGACTCCTTCGCGGTGTCCATGAACGTCATCCGCCTTGTCCTCGAGGAGAAGCGGGCCGTCCTCGTCCCCGCTCCCGCCATTGACAAGCACGTGGCCACCGCGCTGCGGATTGACAAGCCCGCCGAGGAGGAGTACGAGGCCGACGCCGTGGCTCTCTGCGTTCCGCTGGTGAAGAGCCGCCCGGCGGCGGGAGAATCCGGCAAGGCCGCCGCGGGGACGCTGCCCAATCAGATCATCGGGCTCCTGTACCTGGAGATTCCGGACGGCGACAATCTGCTGCTGCACGACGTGCAACTCCTGCAGTCCGTCGCGAACCTGACCGAGGTGGCCATCGAGCATTACCAGGCGCTGGACACGCTGCACCGGGAAAAGGGAACCGCCGGGGAAGGCGGGATGGAACTGGTGGGGAAGAGCCAGCCCTTCATGAAGGTTCTCGCGCTGGTGTCGAAGGTCGCGGGAGTGGATTCCACAATTATGCTGACGGGAGAGACGGGCACCGGCAAGGAGATGATCGCGCGAGAGGTCCATCGTCAGAGCCACCGCGCCAAGTACCCGTTCCTCGCCATCAACTGCGCCGCGATCCCCGAGACGCTGATCGAGAGCGAGCTCTTCGGACACGAACGCGGCGCGTTCACGGGCGCCGACCGGATGCGGCGCGGCCTGATCGAGAACGCGCACGGCGGCACGCTGTTCCTGGACGAGATCGGCGAGATGGCGCCCGGAACCCAGACCAAGCTTCTCAGGTTCCTCCAGGAGCGCGTCATCACGCGCGTCGGCGGCAACCAGCCGATCCCGGTGGACGTGCGGGTGATCGCGGCCACCAACGCGGACCTCGAGAAGGCCGTCCAGGAAAAACGCTTCCGCGAGGATCTCTGGTTCCGGCTCAACGTGTTCGAGATTCACCTGCCCGCCCTGCGTGAGCGGCGCGAGGACGTCCAGCTGCTGTGCGACCACTTCCTGCGGCACTACGCCCGCGAGTACAACAAGCAGATCCTGGGCCTTTCCGATTCGGCCCTGCGGGTTCTGGAAGCCTACGCGTGGCCGGGCAACATCCGCGAACTCCAGAACGCCATCGAGCGCGCGATCCTCCTCAGCGACCAGCCCGTGCTGGATGCGGAGCTTTTCGCGCTGCAACCCTCCGTGCGGGCCGCCGACCCCGGTTCCACGACGGTTTCCCAACCCGTAACGCTGGGGGAGGCGGAGCGCCAATGCATCCTGCACGCGCTCGAGGCCTGCAACTGGAACAAGGTTCGCGCGGCGCGGATGCTCGACATCCACCGCAACACCCTGCACAAGAGAATCGCCGACCTGGACCTGCACCCATGAAGTGGCGCTGGCAACCGCCGGGAGAGGGCCGGCCCGGCTTGGAGATCGCGGGCGGGCTGGTGGCGCTGGGCGTGCTCGTGGCGGCGCGGCTCCTGCCCTCTGGATTCTTCTCCTGGAACACGTGCTGGTTTCATCGCGTCACGGGCCGGCCCTGTCCCTCGTGCGGGGCAACCCGCGCTTTTCTGGCATTGGCGCGGGGAAGATGGATAGAGGGAATCGCGCACAATCCCCTGTTCGCGGGGATTTTCCTTGGGCTGATCGTTCTCGTCGTGTACGCGGCGTGGGTGGTGCTCCTGCGCAAGCCATGCCTGCGTATTTCCTTCAACTCCGGTCGGGAGAAAGGAATCTTCTGCATCATCCTTGGCCTCGTGATGTTGATAAACTGGGCCTATCTGATCTACGCGGGAAAGTAACTGCCTCTCGTCCGAAAAAGAATAACCCCTCTCCCCCTTTACAGGTGATTCTCCCCACCGCGGAATACCCTATTCGCCGCCGTTTTTTCCCCATCTGTCTCAAACGGATCGGCCAAAAGAACATTAGATTGCTTTAGTCTCCAACCTCAAGATGAGTCAGGGATAAAAGTCTACGCTTCCCATGCACTATCATTAACCAGTTAGAGATCAAATCCATTCCAATCAGCATATCTTCCTTGCCGGCGTAACGGAAGTTCATATATTGGCATCGAACATCATAGATTTGGCCGCCCAACTCGACACCGATCAGGTATGTATTCGTCTCGTGATCATAATCCATTTCGTCGGGACCAATCAATACATCCTGCTGATAGATCCTGGTCAACTCGCACCCCGTATCGATTAATGCGTGAATGCCGGGTATTCTTCTGCCCGAGACAGGCAGCCGAAGTGTAACGGATACGCCCGGCGCCCAGCCGGTTTTTGTTTCTGAAAACCGCCCAAATGGCATGTTCTCTACCAGAAGACGCCCCATAAAAGATTTTCCCGTCAGGAATGCTTAACTCCCATGAGTCTGGGACTAGGACCCCGATGAAACACTGGTTGTTCAATGATCTCATGAAATTCGCAAGGTTTGCGTGGCGATCCAAGCTTTTCGTCTAAGGCTTTTACCAGGTGGTTTAGCGTAGGTGCAAGTGCTACGCGTTCATCATTCGAATAAGCTACAAACCATCCCCGATGTGTCCTAAGCAATTCTTCTTTTTCATTGCTCCATTTAGTCTTAGTTCCCTCGTTTTTATCTAGTTCTCCCGGTTCTTCTCGCGGCTGGGTCAGGCTGGATGAAGCAAAACGAAGA
>Ga0315294_10008476_pt1 | contig 11293 bp, 6 predicted proteins | sample YL17G13_40_MG_FD_203626 | JGI IMG/M metagenome (GOLD analysis project Ga0315294, IMG submission 203626) | Sediment microbial communities from Yellowstone Lake, YNP, Wyoming, USA - YL17G13_40 | ecosystem: Environmental > Aquatic > Freshwater > Lake > Sediment | place: USA: Wyoming | collected... | reverse complement strand
CCTGGACCCTTCATTGGCAGGCGAAGCCTCCACCGCCGCCCGCCCCGCCGGCGCGCTCTGGGCCGCCCTCGCCCCCGGCGGCCCACCACGCGCGCGCGCGCCCGCCGCCGCCCTGCTGTGCGCCTTTCTCGCGTCCCCGTCTCCACCCGCCGTCCGTGCCGGCCTCCCGGGCCGTGGGGCTGCTGGTGCGGCGGCGGCCACCTCCCTCGCGGCCCTCGCCGACGCCGCGGGGTCCTCCCCCTCCTCGGCCTCCGCCGCGGGCGCGCGTGGGCGCGCCCTGGCCACTGCCGCGCTCGCCCTGGCCGCCGACCCGGGGTGGCTGCCCTGCCTGACTGGGGGGCCCGGGGCGCGCCTGCTGGCCTCGGCCGGCCGCGTCGACGGCGGCGGCGTTACTGACGCGTACGTCCGGCTCGCCGCGGGCGCCCTGACCCGGGCGGCGGCGGTGGCGGCCGCTGCTGGGCTGGCGGACGCGCGGGTCGAGTTGGCAGCGGGCCGCGCGCCGCCGCCCGAGTGCCTGGCCGCCGCGGTGGCGGTGCTTGCGCAGCAGCAAGGGTGCGGCGGCGGCAGTGGTGACGACCATGGCGACCCTGCTGCTGCCGACGCTGCAGCCGCCATGGACGCCGCGGCCGCGGAGCTGGCGGCGGCGTTGGGGGGCGCCCTGGCTGCTGCCTCCCCACCAGCCGACGATCCCTCCTCTTGCAGCCTGGCCTCAGGGCACGCACCTTTGTCCACCGACGCGGAGGCCGCCTGGGAGGCTGCAAAGGACGGCGGTGCCCGTGGCGCTGACGATGACCCCCCCCCCCCTGTCGGCAGGGCGCGGGCGGCCCTGCTCGCCGGCGCGGAAGCCCTGCTCCTGGGCGGCCGCCTCCAGCGCGCTGCCCCGTTTGCCCCACCCCTGGACGCCGCGCTGGGCGACCACCTCATCCCACCCCTGGCGCTCCTGGCCGGGCGCAGGGGCGCCGCTGCCGCCGACGCGCCGCCCCTCACCGCCGCGGCCACCGCCCTCATCGAAGCCGAACGGCTGACAGCGGTGCGCCTGCTGGCGGCGGCGGCCGAGCTTTGCATGAAGGGTGGCGCGTCCACCACCATGCTCGCCACGTCCCTCCTCACCTCTTCGCTCCCGGCCATCGTGGCCGGGCTGGCCGCCCTCCCCCCTGCCCCCCTGTTTGCGGCCAAGCTTGCCGACAGCGTGGCCGGGTTGCCGGGCGGGTCGGCGGCGTTCATCCGGTCCCTGGCCCGGTGCGGGGCGCTCGCGTCTGTCGCGGGCGCGGCTGCGCGGGGCGCCGGCGGGGCGGCCGCCCTGCGCCTGCTCAGCAAGGCGGCTGGTGCTGGGGTCCTGGCGACGCCGGACGCTCTGGCCGGGGCCGGCAGCGCGGCGTCGGCGGCCCTGCGGCGTGCCTCGGCCGGCGAGGCAGGGCCCGGGGAACCAGAGGCGGCCGCCTGGTTGGTGGCCGCCCTGGCCCGCGCCGACGGCGACGCCGCCGCTGCTGGAGGCGACCGGTCCCTGGCTGCCCGCCTGGCGGCTGGGCACGGCGCCCGCCTCCTGGGCGCCGCCGCGACGGCGCCCGACTCCCCCGCCGGCCGGGCCTCGGCGGCCGCCATCGCCGCGCTCGCGTCGACGGTCGCGACCACGCCCGTCGGGGCGGGCCTTTTTCTGGCGGGGCCGACCGGGCGGGCCTTGGTATCTGCTCTCACCGCGTCCCGGACGGGCGGGCCAGACGCGCACGCCGCGTTTGTGGACCTGGTGCAGGCGCTGGCGACGGCGTCCTCCGCCCTGGTGCGTCGTGGCGGCGGCGGGCTCCTCGCACCCGCCCCACCAGGCGCCGCTGCGCCCGAGCGGCCGACCCTGGTCGCGCTGCGGTCGGAAGCACGGGCGTCGGCTGCGGCGGCCGCCGCGCTGGTGTCTTCATCCAAGGGCGCGTCGTCCTCTTGCCTCCTGGAAACGGCGTCCGCGGCGGCGGTCGCGTTGGACGGGGCGTTGGGCGTGTGAAGAGAGAGAGTGAATGTTAGTGTGAAGGGTCGAGAAAAAAAAAAAAAAAAAAAAGTAGTGTTACCCCATTCTTTCTTCTCAACGCAACACGCGGATACACCCGTTTGAAACCCAATGCAGGTCCGTGGATGCGTAACCTGGATCTGCCAGCCACACGTGCCGATGGCACAGCCCCAAAGAGTCGCATGTTGCGGGAGAAACACACGCGATCGGGCGAACAGCGCCGGCAGCACGCTCCTGCACAGCCACGTCGGCTGCTCTCAACCACCTGCTGTCTCTCTTTTTTCTCATCATTCACACGCTCTCGCACCCACCCACCCACACAGTCCCTCCTCTCCCGTGCCACCGCCCGCCCGCCCCGCCCCGTCATGGCGTCCGCCACGCCAACCAGCGGCGGTGGCGAAGGCGCGCCCACCCCGCCTCCCCCTCCCCCCTCCCTCTTTGACCGCCTCTTTGGCCGCCGATCCGCCCTGGCCGGCGCTGCCGCGGCTGCCGCGGGCGTCGGCGGTGCCGCCACGCCCGGGCGGGCCGCCGCCGCCGCCGCCTCCGGCCCCAAGGGCCCCCTACCGGCCAACGATGCCGAGTGGAAGGCCGCCCTGACCCCCGAAGCCTACCGCGTCCTGCGCAAGGCCGGCACGGAGCGCCCCGGCACGTCGCCCCTTGACAAGGAGAAGCGGGCGGGCGCCTTCACCTGCGCGGGCTGTGGTAGCTCCCTGTTCGATGCGTCCGCCAAGTTCAATTCCGGCACGGGGTGGCCGTCCTTTTTCCAGCCCTTGCCGGGCGCGGTGGAGGAGGACGTTGACCGCTCCATCCCATTCATGACCCGCACCGAGGTCCACTGCGCGGTGTGCAAGGGTCACCTGGGCCACGTCTTCCCGGACGGGCCCCGCCCCACGGGGCTGCGCTACTGCATGAACGGGGTGGCGCTCGGGTTTGAGCCGAAGGCGGCTTGATGAAATGATTGGAAAATGATGTGTGAAATGATTGGAAAATGATGTGTGGGCGGATGTGGGTGGGTGCAAGCCCACGCCTGGGTAGGGAGAGTGTTTTGTGAAGAGAAATGGTATTTGGGGCAGCAAAGCCGTCGCCCACACACAACTCGACAGCCAGGCAGGAGGTCTGCTGCTGCGACCGCCAAAAGAGAGGGCACCGGTTAAGTTTGGATGGACAGGTCGTTCTTTTTTTTTAATCCTCATCACACACCTCTTCCCACCCTCTCCCTCTTTCGCTCTCTCTCCCTCAACATGGCCTTCGCCCTCTCTCGCTCCGCCACCCCCCTGCGGGCCACCACCCCGTCCCGCACCGGCCGGAAAGCCGCCGCCCCTGCCCGCGCCCTGGCCGGTGACGGTGCCCGCGTCGACCGGTCCAAGAAGACGGACGTGATGTGAGTTTTTTTTTTTTGATGAGAGAGAATTTGTTTGGCTCGAGCCGCCCTCTCACAGGCGGGCGCCGACCTAACTTGCGGGCGGGGACCGCAGCCTGCGCGGTGCACCTTGCCCAGCGAAAAAGCAGAGCTTGTGCTGCGCACCACCACGCGCATCGGGCTGCATACAGCCCCCTACCCTCCCGTTGCGACCAAAAAATCTGACGCTCCCCGCCGCTGCACAATGCTGGCCGCGAATTTCTTGGCCACACTCTCTCACCTCCTCCTCCATCAAAAATACAGCGTCTCCCCCTCCATCCTGTCCGCCAACTTTGCCACCCTGGGCCAGCAGGTATGTGTGGCGTGGGGTGAGAGGATGAGAGAGCGTGGGTGCGCGGTTGCAGTGAGAGAAGAGAGCTATCCGCTCTCTTTGCTGGCTTTTCCCCTGGCTAGCACTGCGCCGCTGCAATTCGACCGCCCCGCCGGGCCCATTCCGCCTCTCCGCCTGCTCTCTCCATGATCTAGGCATGTGCAGCGTCGTGTGGGCGTTCCATTGCATGCATAGAAGAAACCTGGTGATCCCCGTTTGCGCACCAAACACCCCACTCGCTCGCAAGCCGCCCCCTTGAAACCTCTCTTGCACCTCACCCTCCTCCCGTCATCCATCAGGTCGTCGACGTCATCGCCGCCGGCGCCGACTGGGTCCACGTCGACGTCATGGACGGCCGCTTCGTCCCCAACATCACCATCGGGCCCCTGGTCGTCGACGCCATCCGCCCGCTGACGGACGCGGTCCTGGACACGCACCTGATGATTGTGGAGCCGGAGCAGCGGGTGGCCGACTTTGCCAAGGCCGGCTCGGACATCATCTCCATCCACGCCGAGCCGACCTCCACCATCCACCTGCACCGCCTGGTCAACGCCATCAAGGACATGGGCGTCAAGGCCGGCGTCGTCCTCAACCCGGGCACCCCGCTGTCCGCGATCGAGGAGGTCCTCGACATCGTCGACCTGGTCCTGCTCATGTCGGTCAACCCGGGCTTTGGCGGCCAGAAGTTCATCAACTCCCAGGTCGACAAGACGCGCCGGCTGAAGGCGATGTGTAATGCCAAGGGCGTCAACCCCTGGATCGAGATTGACGGCGGCGTCACGCCCGCCAACGCCTACCTCCTGATCGAGGCGGGCGCCAACGCCCTGGTCGCCGGGTCCGCCGTCTACGGTGCGCCTGACTACGCGGCCGCGATCAAAGGGATCAAGACGTCCAAGGCGCCCGTCGGCGTGCGGGCTTGAGAATAATCGAGGGGGGGGAGGAGGCGTGCGGTGGGGCGGCAATATTCTTTTTGATCGCTTGGGAGAGAAGAGGTTTTGTGGGGCTGCGAAAGTGGATGCGCCTCTTTTTTCGCGACCTGAGAGGGAGAGAGCAAAAAAAATCGTTGTAACCGTGCGCGCGCGCATGTGCCCTCGCGATCTCAGTCATTCAGTATTCATGCATAACAACAAGAGTCAAGCGCGCGCGCCCGTGTTTCTCTCTCTCTGCCCATTTCTTTTTCTACCCCTGCCCTCGTCCACCACCATTCATCTTCTCCAGCCACCCCGCGACGACCCGCACAGCTTCTGGCGCTGCCGCCTCCGCCCCACCAGCGGCGAACAAATCCGTCAGCCCCCGCGCAGCCGCCAGGACGCCCCTCGCCGGGACGCCCCCCGCGATGAGCAGGCCAGCGAACGCGTCATCCACCTCGGCGGCCGCCCCAGCCTCCCCGCCCGCCCTCTCACCTTCCTTGACCAGCGCCGCCCACGCCTGTTCGGCCGGGCCGGCGTCCGGGGGGGGAGCCCACCGGCGTGCCGCGGCGGGCGGATGCGGCACCCCAGCCCGCCACTCGCGGGAATGGTGGTGGTGTGGGTGGGAGGGGAGGGCAGAGAGGGGACCGCCACCTCTGCCGCCCTCCTCCTCCTCACCCTCCGTCCCGCTCCGGCCGCCCATCGACTCATCATCTTCGTCATCGTCCGCCAGCCCGTCATAGTCGTCATCGCCGTCAGAAGGAGTGGGGGTGGTGAGCGGGGAGCGGCCGTCCTCGCCGGCGCCGCCGCCAGAGAGCGCGGCGCCCGCGGCGGCGGCCGCACTCACAGCGGCCGCGCCTGCCCCCAACGGCCCGCGCCCGGCCGACCGCATCAGCGCCACGCCCGCCAGGGCGGCGGCACCCGGCGCACCACCCCCAGCCAGGGAGCGCACCGCGCGTGCGTCCCCGCGGTCCAGGGCGGCAGCCAAGAAGGCGGTGCCGGCGGCGGCGGCGAGCTCGGCGGCCGAGGTGGTGGCAGCCGCGTCGCCAGTCGGGCACAGCGCCGCCACGTGCCCACCCCCACCGCCCTGCCCCGCCGCCCCCGCCAGGAGTGCAGCCAGCGTGGCCGTCGGGCAGGCAGTCCCACCACCACCAACCTCACCCCCGCCGCCTTCATCCGCGGCCTGGACGACCAGGCGGCGGGTCCGGTACAGCTCGTCCAGGGCCGCCCCGCTCAGGACGACAGGCCAGTGCCCCGCCGCACCGCCGCCGACGCGGACTTCTTGGACGTCCGACCGTGGGGGGAGGAGGGCGGGGGCGGTGAGGATGATGGTGGTGCTGGGACGGACACCGCAGCGGCGGGGCGAGCCCCCACCCACCCACCCACCCCGACCCGCGGCGTCCCCCGCCGAGGAAGCGCCGGCCGTCAGCACGACCGCCACCCGCGCGGGCGTCACCCGCCGGGTCGCCACGTCCACGCACTCCAGGCGGCGCGGCTCCGCGGCCAGGACGTAGAAATGGCGCAGGGCCTGCAAGTGGGCGGACTGGTCTGCGGGCGCCAGGGGCAGCACCGGCCAGAGCGCGGCCGCCAGCGCTGCCGCCTGGGCCGGCGCCCGCCCAAACGTCAGCCGCCCGGCGCCCAGGTACAAGAAGCCCAGCCCCAGGGCGGCCGCCGCGTGGGAGCCGTGCCCCACGCTCCCGGGCGCACCGGGCGGGGTCAAGCGGCGCCGGAAGCCGCGCAGGAGGCGGGTGCACCCCAGGTCGCCCGTCCCGGCCATGACGGCGGCCAGGGCCAGGGCGGCCGCGCAGGCCGCTGCCTCCAGGTCGGCCCGGTCCAGCCGCCCCCACACAGCCGCCGTCCCGCCTGCCGCGTCCGGGGCGGCCACCTTGGCGGACAGTAGGTCCCAGGCCAGCTCGCTCAGCGTCTCCGCCGCCGCAGCGCACCCGGTCCCGGCCCAGGCGACGCCCATGGCGAGGGCGGCACCCATCAGGATGGACGTGGCCGCCGTCCCCGCCGCGGCCACATCACCCGGCGGCCGTTGCTCCGGGTGCCTGCCCCAGGCCAGGGTGCGGGCACGGGTGGAGGCAGCGGCGGCGAGCTCCGCAGCCGCCGGGTCGGCGTCCCCGCCCGCTCCCGCGGCGGCGGCAGCGGCGGCAGCAGACAGCCGCCCCTGGCGGGCAAGGAGGGCGGGGAGCGGGGTCGCCGCCCCAGGCGGCAGCTGGGCGTTCAGCCACGCCCGCGTCGGCGCCGGCTTCCCGACCAGCCCCCGCGCAAAGGCCCGCACGGCCAGCAAGTCCGGGCGGGCGGCCGCCAGGGCCGCCGCGCTGGACGGTGGCGCCAGGGCCGCCTCCGCGCACGCGTCCCCCGTCCCCAGGCGGGCCAGGGCCAGGGCGGCCGCCGCCCCTGGCGTCGTCGCCGCCACGTTGGGCGCCGCCCCGTCAAGGACCAGGACGCATGATGCAGAAGCAGACGCGGCCGCGGCCGCAGCGGCGGCGGCCGCGGCGGCGGCGGCCGCAGCCTCCCCGCCTGGCGCCGCGCGCGCGTTGCCGCCACCCGCCAGGGCCGCCACCAGCGCCGCCCCCGCCGCCCCGGGCTCGTCCGGCAGGGAGGACGCCCGGGGAGGTGCATTTTCCAGGCCGCCAAAGCCGTACTCGCCCGCTCCCGTGCGGGCACGGGCGCGGGTACCCGCCGCCAGGGCCGCGACCGTGTCCGCATCGCCCTCGCCGCCTCCGGCCGGCAGCACGGGCGCGCCCAGGTACGCGCACAGGCGCCCGACCAGGTCCACGCCCGCCGGGTCACCGCCGCCCCGACGCCCGGGCTGGGCCAGGGTGACCATGCCCAGCGCCAGGCCCGCACACAGGGAGTAGGCTTCCCCGTCGGTGGGTGGCGGCCCCGGGGCGGCAGCACCCCCCGCGCTCGCGGCTGCGGCGTCTGACCCGGCCCCATTCATGCCCGGCCCCGCGGGGCGGCGGCCGATCTCGTCCAGCAAGGCGCCTGCCACGCCCCGGTGGCCGGATCCCATGTGGAGCAGGCCCAGGCCGACGAGGGCCGAGGACTGGATGAGCGAGGCCAGCTCTGGCGGTGCGGTCGGGGGCGCCCCGCCCAGAGCCGCCCACTCGGCCTCGCCGCCCACCCCGAGCCCACCCTTCCCGTGCCGGTTGGGCAGGTGCAGCACCAGCGCCCGGTGTGTGGCCGCGTGCCCCGTCCCCGCCCGGGACGCCGCGACGCCCAGCAACAGCCCCGACGACGTGGGCGGGTGGTCCTGGGCGAGGTACCGATACAGGTCGGCGGGAGCGGCGGCGGCCAGGTGGCCGCCCAGGCCCAGGCCGAGCAGGACGCCGCCGTGGGTGTAGGACGGGGTGGCCGGCCGGTTGTAGGCCAGCCAGGCGCGCATGGACGCCGACCCGGCAGGCGGCGGCGGCGGCGGGCGGGGCCCACCCCCGGTGCAACCACTCGCCCCGTCATGCACCCTGACGCTCGCCGTGCGCAGGGCGGCCGACACGCCGTTGTGGAATTCGGCCCAGGCCGTCAGTTCGGAGGCGGCGCCGCCGCAGGGCGCGAGCTCAGCGTTGGAGAGGTCGAGCGGGACCATGGGGCGGACGGTGGAGGAGGAGGAGGCAGCACCACCCCCACCGCCGCCACCACCACCGACCGCCCGCGCCGCCACACCCCCACCCCCACCTCCTCCGTCGCCCCGCAGCTTGACCAGCCCCGCCAGGCAGATGTTGGGGATGTAGAGCGCCTCGCCAGGCGGGGGGGGGGCTTTTGTGCCCAGGCTCAGCGCCCCCCGCCCGGCCGGCAGGGCGGTCGTCCGCCAGGCGATGGCCAGCAGGCGGGCCTGGAGGCGGGCCTCGACCTCGGGCGCCCGCACCGACGCCATCAGGGCCGCCACGTCGGGCGCCGCCGCCGCCTGCGCCGCCGCCGCCGCGCCCACCGTGCGCGCATCCAGCGCCAGCGTGGTGGGCTGCTCCGTGCACAGCAGGCGGGCCACCTCGGCGATGCGGCCGTCCCCGCCAAACGCCGCGCTGCCCGCCTCGTCCAGCAGGCCGCCCACGCCGCCCCCCTCCGCCCACGACACGGCGGGCGGCGCGTTGGCGGTGGCCACGCCGAAGCGCACGCCCCTGCGAGGCTGCGACCACATGGGCTCCCCGATAGCGGCGACGGCGGCAGCGGCCTCTTCCTCCTCATCTGAAAAGGACGGCGGGCCGCACCCGCCCCCATCATCCTCATCCGAATCGTCGCCTGGGCCGTCGCAGGGCAGGCGGCGGGCGGTGGGCGGGATGAGGCGGCGCAAGTCGGGGATCGAGTGGATGGCAGAGACGGGCGGAAGGGACGCGACGACTGCCACCGTGGCGCCACCCACACTCAAGCGGCTGCGGCCGGCCGCGCGAGGGTGAGGCGGTGGAGGTGGCCGTTGCCCGTCCTTGCCCGCCGCCGCCGCCGCCGCCGCCGATACGCCGGCGCCCGCCGCGGCTGCCAGGTCGGCCCGGCCGATGAGGACGTACGCCGTCGGGTCCCAGCCGGGTGGCGGGCTGGCCCGGGCGGCGCGCAGGGCGGTGCGCAGGGGAGCCGCGATGCCGGGGGCGAGCGTGTCGAGGTCGGCCGGGCCCCACCCGGCGCGGACCAGGGCGGCGGCGACCCCACCGCCCGCGCTCTCCAGCGCGTCCCGGCACACGCGGGCCGCACAGGATGAGACCGGGCGGACAGGGCCCCCGTGCCGGCCAGCCGTGGACGTGGTGGTCATCGCGTCGTGGGCCAGTGCCTCTGCACACGTGGCCGCCGCAGGCGCGAGCGCCTGGAAGGCCGCCAGGACGGCCGCCGTGCGTGGGGTGGCGCGTGGGGCGGCCGCAGTCAGGACTAATGCAGCAGGCGGGGCGTGGTTTGCCGCACTGGCCACATCCCCGCGGGTCAGGGCCCCGAGCGCCGCGTGCAGGTCGAGAATGGGAGGCAGCGGGAAGGGGGAGGCTGGCGGGGGGGAGGCAGCTGCTGCGCCCACCCACGCCGCCACGTCCGCCGGCACGCCGGACCCTAGCCCGCGCACCAACGCATCCACATACCCTCTTGCCCCGGCTGCCGCTGCCAGGCGGGCCGCCGCTACCCCCGCCCGCTCGAGCCAGGGCCAGGCGAGGGCGTCCAGTTTGAGGTCTTCCAGGATGGCGACCAGGGCGGGCAGGGCGGCCGCGGCGCGGGCCGAGTAAGCCGCCGCCGGGCCGGCCGGGAAGGGGAGGGTGTAGCGAGGGCCGGGGACGCTACCGGCGGCCTCCACTGCAGTCGCCCACCCCTGCAGCGCCGGGCAGGACCGGGCCAGGGACGCGTGCTCGGGCGAGGCGAGGAGGGCGGACCAGGCATCGCCAGGCGGCGGCGGCGGCGGCGGTGCCTGGGCGATCCCCACCCCCGCCCAGCCCAGGACCACCGGCTCCAGGGCCGCCCACTGGGCGCCTGCCGTGGTGACGCCGGCGCACGCGCCCAGGGCGGCCGCCTCCAAGGCGGCCACATCACCCGCACCCACCAGGACGCCCGGGGCGAGCAGGGCGGCCAGGAGGCGGGCGGGCAGCGGGGCCGCGGCCGCCGGGTCGACGCACACGCGCACCGCCACCCCGTCCCCCCACCCCACCGTCACCCGGGGGCCGGAGGGATGGGTGAGGGAGGTGATGGTGGTGGTGGTGGTGGAGGCGGCCTCGCCCCCCGGTGGCCGCTCCACGACCACCCCGCCCAGCGCGCGCGTCCCCGCGCACAATGTCAGCCGCCCGCCCGCGTGCAGGATGAGGAGGTCGCGTGGACAAGGGGGCCAGGCCGGGCCGCCGTCCGCACGTGCCTGTATGGACGCCCGCCACGTCGAGGCCAGGCTGGCCGCGGCGACCGCGTCCGTGGAGGTCGCCAGGACGCGGGCAGAGGGAGAGGTTGAGGTCGAGGCGAGGTCGACCTCCAGCAGCAGCGAGGACGCGGACGCGGCGCGTCCACCCGACAAAAGTACCAGCAGGACGACCTGGCCGGGGGCGTCCCCGTCAGAGGGGAAGACGGAGGGCGGGCGCGACGGCGGCGCGCCCCCGCCTCCCCCGCTCCCGCTCCACAGGCAGGTCGCGGCCAGGGTCGGGCTGGAGGGGAGGGGTGGGGAGACGTGCGGGAAGGCGCCGGTGGTGGGGCCCTCGCCACCCCGGGTCGGCGTCAAGCTGGTGCAAGCCCCCTGGGAAGTAGGCGAGAAGGCGGCCTGCGAGAAGGAGCCGTCCGGGTGGCGCAGGCGGCGACTGTTTTGAGAGAGGTGGAGGTGAGCATGAGTTTGTGTCTGTGCTAGCTGGACACACCACTTTTTTTTTTTTTTTTTTTCCCGCTCGTCTCTCTCCCTCTCGTCCAATCCTGGAAATGGCCGACACCGTGGAAGCCCGCTTCAAGAAGGCCGTCTGGCTCATCCGCAACGGCCCCAAGGAGGGCGGCTCCTCCAACGACACCAAGCTCCAGTTCTACTCGTTCTTCAAGCAGGTGAGAGGAGGCAGCGCCAATTGAGAAGGGATAGCGCGCGCAATGGGGAAACAAGGGCCCGGAAGTCGGGGCGCTTGGGGTGCGCGCGGACGGCCGTTCCGGCACGCCAGGCACGCGTGCGTGCGAGGCCATGCAGTGCCCCGGGGAGCGCACAAGGGGCAGGGAAGCCCCCCCCCCCACACACA
>Ga0315294_10008475_pt1 | contig 11295 bp, 6 predicted proteins | sample YL17G13_40_MG_FD_203626 | JGI IMG/M metagenome (GOLD analysis project Ga0315294, IMG submission 203626) | Sediment microbial communities from Yellowstone Lake, YNP, Wyoming, USA - YL17G13_40 | ecosystem: Environmental > Aquatic > Freshwater > Lake > Sediment | place: USA: Wyoming | collected... | reverse complement strand
TAAGGGCGTTGTCATCGAGCATCCAAGCCAGCGGTATGATGCCATCGAGCCAGTAAGGTCCCCTTTCCCAGCCCTCTGCTTTACCGCCTATCCAGCCACTTTGCGCAACGTCAGGCCAGAACTCATCCAGATGCCCGCTTAGCCCCGCCGCTTGTATCCGAAGCTGACCAAGCAACCAGCCCCGCGGCTGAATCGCCGTCAGCGGCAGATTCTCAAATTCCACCGGCGCCAATCCCGACGCCGCATTGGGTTCCTCCCCCCAGACCGGAGTTTGGGAAAGCAGCAGCAGTACCAGAACAACTAACTTGCTCATCACGATGAGTTTCTTTGTCATATTATCTGTAAAACATTTCGCTTGCGCAGTTCCGGCCTATTTGGGTTCAACCCCGACAAACCTGACTGCTATTTCCAATTCGACTCGCAGACCCTCATCTGGCGCGACCAGGAGGTTCTTCACTTTGTAGGGTATACGTATTTTTCCCGTGCCTGAAAACGCCTTGTCTTTTCCTTCGATGGACAATAGCACCATCCTGTCTCCGTAAAGCGTTATCTTGTCGGGAGCCAAAATGTGTTCCGGTGAGCCATTGGCGACCAACTCGAGGTCCAGCTCGGAGTTATTCCTGATTCTAATGAAGGCCTTGCCCTTACCCCTGATGGTCACTTCGGCCTGGGGTATCTGGACCGATTTGTCGAATATCGGCCTGAGATATTTATCATCGCCGATAATGCTATTTTTGTAATAGACCGCCGTCCTGTGCGCCAGTATAGCTTCCTTGATTGAATCCTCAGTGCTTTCTTTAGCGAACACCAGTGTCATTGGCCTGTGCTCACCTTTACAGGAATCGAAAAACATGCAGGTTGGGTCGTGAACATCTGAGTTACCCACAATCGTAAGTTTCTTTTCCTGTGCCCACTTATACACAAGCGGATAGTATTCATTTTCATTAACAATCTCTATTCCCTGCATCCATCCTTTTTCGTATATCTCGTTATGGTCAGGATACCACCGCGGCACTCCGTCCGGCTGCTGGCCTTCCCAGCCGGGGTGATTCCAGAAAACAAAAGCGCCCTGGGCCTGGGCATTTTTCATCACATCTTTCCAGTCGTTCGTGTCCAGCGGCTTTGCATCTTTGAGGAAAATCGCGTTGAAGTGCCCCGGGGGCATATCCCTGGTAATTTCGGCGCCCCTTATAATAATCAATCCCTTTTCATCGGCGGCCGGCTTCGCGATTTCATACGCCCTGTTGTTGTCGGGACGCACATCACCCCTGTGGGCTTTATATTCGATGTGGTCCGTTATCACGAAGGCATCGAGTCCTTCCCGCCACGCCTCTTCGACCCTTACCGTGGGCCACACCTGCCCGTCTGAAAATATCGTGTGCATATGAAAATCACACTTCAGCGTCCTGTAGCCGGGTATGTCCGGAATCTTCACCTCACGTCTTGATGCCGCTGGACAATTTTCGACAAATGAAAAACCCAGTATCAATGTCAGTAAGATGGCGGGTATCGAAACCTGCGATTTGCCGCTAAAAGCAACTTTCATAATAAGCCCCTTTTTTATGTAACTTTACGTTTTCATTTTTAAAGTTAACACAATTACCTGACTATGTCAGGTTAAGAACCCACAATTCACTAACGTGATTTGCAGGTAATTCTCTCATAATGCGTCCCAAAAACAAGAGCAAAACCAGCCTATTGGATTGTTGTAAGCCCCTTGCCTGCGGTTCGGCAAGAATGTACAATCTTGGCCGATGAGCAGTGTGCGACAAAACAACACAGCATCCAACAGCGGTAACTGGCGGTGCCTGGCCGAACTGAACTGGCAGGAAGTCCCGGAGCCGGTCCGCAGGCAGACCAAACGCTGCATCAAAGATATCCTGGCCACGGCGGCAGGGGCAACAACACTTCCGGATACGGCCCGGATGATGGCCTTGTTAAGCGAGCAGTTCAAGACGGGGCCTGCGCCTCTGTGGTTTCAGAAACGTCGAGCGGCCTTTTTGGGAGCTGCATTTTTCAATGCCTTCCTGACTGATTCGCTCGATTGCCACGACGGTTTTCGGCCGTGCAAGGGGCACGCCGGCGCAACAGTTGTTCCGGTAGTACTGAGCGCCTCGGCTGGGCATCAGGTGGCCGGAAGCGAACTGCTTGTCAGCGTGCTGATAGGATATGAGGTTGCCTGCCGGGCGGGCAAGGCCATACACGCCGCGTACTCGCCGGCTTATCATTCTTCCGGTGCATGGGCCGCACTCGGCGCAGCCGCCGGCGCAGCACGAATAAGAAATATTAACGCGGGCAAACTTGATGAGGCAATGGGCATAGCCGAATACTATGCGCCAATGTCCCCAATGCTGCGGTGCACGCGGCACCCTGCCGCTGTGAAAGACGGCGCTGCCGCCGGTGCCTGGGCGGCGGCGATGGCGATGGAGATGCTTGGGCACGGCCTCGGCGGTTTGCCGTCGCTTCTTAGCACTGAGTCCCAGGCATCACGGCAAATGGCCTCCTTTGGAAAAGAATGGCTGATACTCAGGCAGTATTTCAAACCATACCCCACCTGCCGCTGGACCCACCCGCCCGTCGAAGCCGTTGCAACGCTAAAGACGGAGCACCATTTCAATGCGGACCAGATTGACGCTGTCACAATAGAGACGTTCCGCGAGGCGATGACACTGGACTCATTCCCGCCCGGTGACACACACACAGCCCAGTATTCTATGCCGTGGTCCGTCGCCGCATTTCTTGTCGACGGCATGCTGGGAATCCAGCAGGTGCACCCGGACAAGCTGGCTGACAAGAGAATTCTTGAGCTTGGCAAACAAATCAAAATGGTTTTTGCGCAAGACATCCAGGACCACTTCCCCCAGCAGTGCCTGGCCCGCGTCACGGTTACGCTCAAAGGCGGCGAGCGATTTGTCAGCCCGATTACCGCCGCCAGAGGCGACACTGAGACACCACTGACGGATGAGCAGCTCGAGCGGAAATTTAATGAAAACGTCAGCCGGGTTGCGGGGGCGGACAAATGCAGAATGATAGGCAATCTGGTCGCGGAGCTTGAGAATCATACAGCCGACGAGCTGCTTGAGTTACTGTGAACCCGTCACGGCTCCGGCAGCAGGATTCATTTCCTGAATCTGAGCTTTGCGATTCGGATTCCGTCGAGGTTGAGATTCAGCGCGGCAATATAATACTGTCCGTTGTGATTGATTATCTCCGGGGCGGCAACATTCATTTTGCACACGAAGTAACTGTCATCGTCGATGCCAAAGTTCAGCGGATTCGTTGACCGATAAACGCTGGTCTGCGCGCCTGGGCCGTAGAATTGCGTCCTGAAAAGAAAGTAGCAGCCCGGATTATACTCGATTACGTGGGGACATTCCGCAGAGTATGGGTTGTTGCCCGACCTGCCGCCGTATGCCACGACCATAGAATCAGACCAGTGAATCAGGTTATCTGAGGTGCGGCAAAAATCGTAACCATGCCCTGCCGGAAACGCAGTATAGTAGCAGTGCCATTTACCCTTTGTGAACAGCAGCATCGCGTCGCGAGGATTATTTCCGGAGCCCTCGGTGAAAATGGCTGAACGACCATTGGAATCGGTTACACGCTCGAAATCTTTGCCGTTTTTGCTTTTCGCCAGGCAAATATGGTCCCAGTCGCCGTAGACAATCCAGTATTCGTCATTCCATTTGACCACGTGGGGCGCCTGCAGACCATTTTGCGGCTCACCGTATTTTCCATCCGACATCATAGCAATGCCCATTGGCGCCCAATTTGAATCGGTTAGCGATTTTCCCTCCCAGCGATAAAAAAGCCGGGTATGCCCCGGAGTTTTGGTATTACGAATACAGGACCATAGCTGCCATGTCCCGTCCTGGGCCTGCCATACAGCAAAATCAACGGGCTGCTGATTGGGGTCGGTATATTTGCCGAGGTCGGGATTGCCTGCTACCTGCCACCAGTCACCTTCGATAACGGGAATGTAAATGTCGGGAGTTTGTGCCGCCGCCGCTGCGGGCAATAAGAAAATATTAAGAAGAACGAGAATACAGAGGAGATACTTTCTAAACTCGCCGAGCGGATTGCCGGTCGCTCTATGCAGCAGGTCCATAAAACGGCACAGATTCGGGAACGTGCACATCGGCTGAAGGGAATGGTCGATATTCGGCAGATACCTGCCATATGGGAGCATCTGTGGAACCTTACCCATTACTTCAGGTTCAATCATATTCTCATTACCCTCATTAATCACCTCCTTCTCCAGGCCGCCGATGATGACAAAATCAGGATTGTCTTTTCGCAGCTTGAGAAGGTCGGGATTGGCTTTCGCCTCGACCGGATACACGCCATTGACGCCGCATTCTCGCAGTAAAGGCAGGAGCTGCTCGACCTTACCATCCGTGTCAATGACGAACAGCTCCACACCAGATGCTTTGGCAACCTCAGAAATCTCCCGGTACGCGGGGGCGCACAATTGTTCGAAATGCTTCGGCCCGATGTGCATACCCTTGTTATAGCAGTAGTCCTCGCCAACCTTGATGATTTCAGGTTTCAATCGTTCGATGAGCGGAAAAAGGTATTTCCTGCGAAGTATTGATTGCCACTCGACGATTTCTTCCGCAAGCTCCGGCTCATCGTAAAGCATTGTCGAGGCCAGCTCAGTGCCTGCAATATCTCTTATCAGACCCCAGGTTGAAAGCATCGGAAGGAATACCGGCCTGTCGCGGTTGTCAAAACGCCTGCACGCCTCATCGAGCTTTTTTTTCGACCATGGTTTACCCGGGGTTTGCAGCTTTTTATAAAACTCCCAGCTCTGCCTGTCTGTTACGTGATACTTGAGGAATCCCGGCATCGCATAGGAATTCTCAGCGTCAACAAGCTGCCGGGTTACTGCACCCGTAACATATTCGATAATTTCGAACTCGCCCTCGCGGCGTGTGTGATACTCAATTCCTTTGGCTGGTTCCCCCGGCCAGAAATCAACAGTCAGAGGAGTAAGCGTCCCCCAGAATCGCGACCATGGTTCCGCGGCATCTTTGTCCCACTGTGTTTTCGAGTTCCAGCCATTTACCCAATGAGGCAAACCCGTTTTGATAAGCCGGTCATAAACCTCTCCCCAAGCTCCGCCAAAGGCCAAACCGGACGCACCCGGCAGCCCTATAATTGGGATGAAGTCGGGTTTCTGGCCGTGACAGACGGCCTTGAACCTTTCCAAATCGTTCATTTAGCTGCGCCCGGGTACTCTGACATCGGACCGACTTCCATTGCCTGGACCATAGCTTCCTGGTCGTCACATCCGACAAACCATACTTCAATGGTTCCGTTTTCCGGCTCTATATCGGTAAAGACCCGATCATAAGCTTTGAATATCCCGCCGGCCGCCTGGGTAATATTGACCTTGCTCATAACCTTCTTGTCGTTGATAGTCACATCGAAGGTATGGGTTATGCGTCCTCCGTCTTTATTACGCTCAAGGAACGTATGCAGCGGCGTCTCGGCAAACTTCAGCAGAACGTAGTATTTGCCCGGTGCGACAGTGATATTTGACCAGAATTCCTTGCCATGGACACCGTATCTATAAAGCTCTTCGTCAATTGTTTTACCGATATACATACTTCGCCGATGGGTCCACCATGCCTTTTCGACCGTGTCTGTTCCGTATCCGCTGCGAATAACCCATTCAGTGGCGGGTTTCCAGGCGTTGCCCCTTGAGTCGATATAGTCCTGGCGCCCGGTATAGCCAAAAATCATCCGTTGCGCACCGGTTGGGCCGCCGCCCCTGCCAAAATTACTGTCAGCAACAGCATCCGAGTATTGCAGGGCATCGATGTAAATATTGGCGCCTTTGGATATAAGGTTGCCTTTGCCATTCGCAGAAATTTTAATTTCGTGTTTGTTGTTATCCAGTCCGCTTCTTGAATAAAGCAGCTGTTTGCACCTTTGTTTTGGATTCCAGCAATCGATGAGCGTCGATTGTTTCTGGCCATCGAGATATACGTCCGCCAGCCCCCCTGCTTCATCTACACAGCCGAGGACGCGAATCTGGTTGCCGGTGAATGTGTAGCTCAAAGACGCCTCCTTATCCGAAGTTAAATGGAATCCTCCGTCAAATGCGATGTCATCTTTTTTCTCTTCCCATTTGCCCTGATATTTTATTTCGGCATCGTCAATCTGCTGCTGGGGGTCGTCGGCGCCTTTGACAACGATATTTTTTGCCATATCGTGCCTTATTTGTACCATCCAGTCGCCTTCTTTGAGTGGCTTCAGTGTGTAGCCGTTGTTGTGAAGGTCCGGCTGCAAAGATAATGGCGAACCATCGGCGGTGACATCAGTCGGCTTAAACGCAAGCCGCAGTATATCGATTGTCTGAGATGGAGCATCGAACGTTGACCAGGTTACCTCATTTTTCGCATAAGTAACACTGTTGACGACAGAGGTGCTCCGCATAATATGGTTTTCACGTTTAGGCCCGAACAGTTCCGGCGCCCACGCCAGCCCCTCGACAACCTGACACAAAGGCCATGGATGAGCGAGATTCGACCATTCCCCTGTGGCGACGGCCTGGCCGAGAAGACCATCTTTTACGACGCCGTTTTCGTTGCTATCGTATGTTGCCATAATCATCATTCGCCTGGCAATCTCATAGAAGAGGTCATCGTCAGCAAGAACGGCATACCTCAGGATTGTCGCAGCAGCGGTGTATTGATTGTAAGACAGAGACGTGCCGCAGCATGTGCAGGATTCCGGCCAGGCCCAGGCGCCATGATAAACATTACCCATTGAGCCTGGGTCGGCGCCGTTTCGATTCGCGATAAGCATCAGTATATTACGCAAATCGGTCTTCCAGCTGCTGAAAACGTCAGGGTGCACCATTATGTAATCGCCGCACATCGAGACGATGCCGCACATTACAGGGTTATCCCAGTCCCAGTATTGCCGCCCCCAGATATCATTTTGTGTCCAGCGAGGCAGCAGGTCATCACGGACATAGCGGCGTCCGGCATCTCTGGCCCTGACAATCAGTCGGTCTTTGCCTGTGTAGCCGAGCTTGATAAGCTCATCGAGAAACTCGCAGATAATCGTTGTCGTGCCCGTCAGCTCATCAGACCAGCCGACAACCGATGGGTCGGTGTAGCGGTTCCATGGCGGCATTGTGGGGTCGAGATTGCACTTCTCTGCAAAAACATCGCCCCAGTGTTTGGCCGCCTCGAAGTATTTTTTATCTCCGGTCAGCTTGTAAGCCCGCAGTATCTCTCGCCCTGTTATCGCGCACAGGTCCAGTTGATTCCTTGCGCTCGGGTCACACTTGCCATAGGCCTTTCCCTTGGTTGGGGTGCTTATCGGAAAACTTGGCCATTTACTGTCAGCGGGCGTTTGAGCATATTCGAGGATGTAGTCAGCGGTAAGGGGTATATAAAGAAAAGCAATAGGGTCGCTGCTGTATTGATAATTTCCGGTCAGCCCTTTAATGATGCTCCAGGCGCGCTGGCACAGGTCACCGCACATCCAGTCGTTGGTTGGCGGTATTAGAATAGTACCGTCATCCTTTATGCTCCAGTGGGAGTTATATACGAAATCCGGAGCAACCATCACGGCCTTATTTTTATCGACCCAGGGATAGCGTTTCAGGACCTCGACGGCGATGCGCAGCCGAGTGTCAAGCGGCCCGTTTTGTCCTTTGCTCCACGGAGCAATCACCCCATATTCATCCTGAACTGTCTTGTGAGCGTAGTAACTCTCCTGCGTCATTGCCGCTGACACTCGTATAGCAGGCAGCGAACTCGTAATTAAACCCATCGTCAACAATAAAGCCGATGTTTGGTTGAACCACACCTTTGCTGTATAAGGGAAATCTCTGGTTGTGCTCATATGCAATCTCCTGATTCAGAAATCATAACGAGTATTTTCCGTGTTTAGCCCGGCAAAAGCAACCACACATTATGAGTTTTTTGCGGATGGTGTGCCAAATTCAATCTCTGCTATGCTTTTCTGTAAAAATAACGGATAATTAAAGACAAAGTATAGTGCCACAGGTGTACGAATCATCGATATCGCCCAACAATAACTGCATGGTCCAGCATTATTTCATTTCCATTGCATGACCATTCTTAGCCGGATATTCCACATCCCACAAAAAGATGGGCCTCCTGGCCTGAAGATTAAACGCTGGGAGAGGGAGGTTTTTGTTAAATACATCTTCCTTTTTTAAAAAGCCCGCATGCCCGTCGAAATAAACGATACACGCTCTTTCTCCATGACGATAACATACCTGTCTGAGGCTTTGCTCGTTTAGTACGTCGCCGTATTTATTCCAGTATGAAAGATAGTTAGCTTTTTCATACCTCGTCTGGTAGAAATTACCGTCTATGAACATTATGCATTCGGCGGGCTTCTTAACCCTTGTGTCAAAATGGCCGCGGTACAAACCATCGCTCGGGAACCATGCGACATCGTCGTCGAATGCTTTTCCGGCCCACAACTCCGTGTTCATGGCATAACTCATCCGCACCTTGAAAGCATAAGATGTCCCAACATTTAAAATATCGGACTCTCTACGAGGGGTTTTATGAGAAGGACACAAGAGGTCTTTCGGAAAAATGTACGGGTCATTCCATCCGGTGTCTTCTATTTTTTTGTTGATTGCAAGAATATTACGAAAAGGTCTGTTTTCAGGCCACCGTTCATCCCAGACGCCTTCAGGGCTGGGTGTGTTAGTTACGTGTTGTCGTGAAAACGGAACAAATTTGTCATTATTACTGCTGGCATAGGCAAAGTTGGCCAATCCGAATGACTTCAGCGTTGCAAGACACACTGTTCGTTGTGCCACAGCCCTGGCCCTGTTCAGCGCAGGCAACAGAATAGCCATTAGAACCGCTATGATCGCGATAACAACAAGAAGCTCGACTAACGTAAACGCCTTTGTTTTACGCATAGGTAACTAAATCCTTTACATGGTCAGGGTTAACCAGCTACCACACAACCGAAGTGAAAAGGGGCACTCCAAATGCCCCTTTTCACTTTTAATCCATTATTGAACATTTATTTGTGAATCAAAAAATCTTTACGCCTGTTTCCTTCGAATCAGAGCAAAACCCAGACCAATCAGCAGCATTGTTGCGGGTTCAGGAATCGTACCAACAGTCAGAGGTGTTGCTGTGCCGTTGTACAAAGCCGCTACACCGGCTGCATCCAGGTAGGCATTTCCCCAGATGGCCGTGTCATCGAGAGCACCGGCGAGCCAGCCATTACCAGTGGCATAAGCGGAAAGCTGTGCGCCAATCTTCAAAGGAGCATCGGCCCAGTATTCGCCGTCCCATGTCGAATTATCAAATTGATGAGCAAAACCAGTCGCTGTAAATACAGATGCGCCATTGATGTACTGAGTGAATGTCGTCCCATCATAGGTGACAATCATGTGCATCCAGTCGCCCTGATAAGGGCCAGAGTTTGCCATGGTCATATCCCATGAACCTGGCGTTCCCCAGGGGTTAGCCTCCTGAGCATAAGGCCAGAAATAACTTGCAGAGTCGGTGGGCGCATGCATAGTAAGCTCATAGTTGGGAGTGGAGATCATCTTCGGGTAAGTACCCCCCCAACCACCCACAGAATCGACCCTTATCCAGCCGCCCATTGAGAACTTTGTTCCGACATTGGCCAAACTCGTGCTTTTCGGAACGGTAACATTGTTCCAAGTAGAGCCATCGCCATTGCCAAACAGCATAGCATTTGAGCCGTCATGGCTGCCAACATACGTAGGAAGGCCATAACCTGACCATCCTTCCTCAACCGTGCCATTATTGCCCTTGGTTGACTGGTCCAGGACGGTGCCAGAACCCTCCTCGTAATTGTACCACAAAACCAATCCATTGTCCGCTGCCTTCACAACGGGGGCTATCGACAAGACAGCCAACATTAACCAAATTATTTTTCTCATTCTCATTCTCTTGCTCCTCCATTAAAAATACATTTTTTTAAAAATCAAGCACCAAGTTGACTTTCACTCTTAATAAACTTGTGCCTGCCTAACGCAAATCCAACATAACTGCTTCTCTTGAAAAATAAGTTTCGCATACCTACACCTTATAGCCGGCCGTTCACTTGTCACAGACATCCGGCCGGGTCATTGCAATTTAGCCATCTGTCCGCAAATAGCTCCAGGTCTCCAATGTCCACAGCGCAGTTGCCGTTTAAGTCCATCGTAATGGCATCGCCGAACACGTTCCTTAATTCGTAGCAAGTATAAGCGCCTATTTCCGGCGGCGGTTCCTTGCTAAGATTGATTTCTTCAAAATACGCATAAGGGGCATCTACGGGTTCACCGTAAGCGCGAACAAAGAAACTATAGCCATTCAGCCCACCATCAGCGACAAAGCTGGTCTGAGCCGTCTGCCAGTGGCCTAACTGGCCTCCAAGGCTGTGGTCGGCGGCCTTTTTCAGAGTAAGAATCAGACCGTTCGAGCCGGACCTGATATCACTAACGCCCGGCGCAAGCCAGTAGAGTTCAACAACCACGTTGGGGTCGGGAACAGGCCAGGTCCATACGCCACTGTTATAGAGGGAACCACTAATAGACCCAACGAAGTCAAGGTAATACGTCTGACCGCCCTGGATGGTCTCGGAAGTAACCTTTTGCTCCATCACTGAAGTGTATCCTCTTCTAATGCCGTCTCCAAGCCAGAGTGATACTCTTCCCTTTACCGGCTGGGGTGGAGGCGCCCAAAGCTGACACTGTAATCCACCTTCATCAAGACCAGGCCCATAATCGGAGTAGAACGTCCAGCCCGGCGGATAAAGTGCCTGACCGTAAGTTTCGTAATACGACGGGAAATACGTCCAGCCATTGTAGGTAGTAAGAAGGTTTATCTTGCCAATACCGTCGCCCAGTGTCCCATAAGGCAGATTGCTTAAGTCCTCAAAATCACCGTTTGTCAACAGGTTCTGACGCGGCCAGTCCGCGGGTTTGGTCGTACTTATTGAGACCTTGCCAAACAAACCATAACCGCGAGTACCCGGCGTGCCAACAGGACCATATTTGCCCCTGACTCTGAAGTATTTACCGGCAGCGCCTGCAGGGGCAGTCCATTTCGTAGTAAGCTTTCTCCACACTATCGCGTCGCGCGGGACTACGTACATATTCGGCTCATCCGGCGTAATCGTAGTAATCACGGTAGGAGTGGTCGGATTATCAACATACTCCCAGATAACCTTCGTAGCATAAACCCCCCCTATGTTATTTCCATCTCCGGCGACCATTGCGTAAAGGTAATAGGTTTGCCCCTGCACTATCGCAGGCGAAGC
>Ga0315294_10008474_pt1 | contig 11295 bp, 19 predicted proteins | sample YL17G13_40_MG_FD_203626 | JGI IMG/M metagenome (GOLD analysis project Ga0315294, IMG submission 203626) | Sediment microbial communities from Yellowstone Lake, YNP, Wyoming, USA - YL17G13_40 | ecosystem: Environmental > Aquatic > Freshwater > Lake > Sediment | place: USA: Wyoming | collected... | reverse complement strand
TGTAATTGATGCGCCACCCGTGGCGGGTGAGGAGCGTCCTCGGTAGTTCAGGCATGTGCGGGCGATCCGTAATGGGTCGCCCGCCATGTAGATAGTTGCCAGGCTAGTACTGGCAACTATCTACATGGATTAACCGGTGCTTGAGGGAACAACAATGCAGAATTTAGTAATACCGTTCACTATACCACAATACAATTGGAATGATCTGCAAACTGTCTACAAGCATTTCGGCATACAGTCACCAACCAGAGCGTTAGAGCAAACCGGCATTCAATTAACTCAACCAAGCGCATTTAGTACAGTATTCGATCATCAAGGATGGACTGCTTTGCATGTCAGTCTATCCTTCTTATTTTTACTACCAGCCACATTGACTATGGAATTCAAAGAACTACTATATACAGTCACCATGCACAGGCTAATCAATGGAAATATGGGCGGAGATCTATTATTAGGCTCCGCTACATTATTGAATTGGAATATAGCATTAACTTCACTTGACAAAAGTAGTAATGAATGCTATAATGTAATACGTAAAGAGTTGGCAGCTTATATAAGGAAATATGATATATGACCAGACAATTAAGAGTGGGCACAAAAGTTTTCCCAGTACAATTCGAGCCGTATGATAATAAGCATTTGAAAGTTGTCTTTGCTTGGCGTCCAGGTAAAGAATGGGAAACACTTAAAGACGAGATCAAAGCGTTACGTGGGGCCAGATTCCACAAAGGGAATGACGGGCCGTTCTGGACAATTGAAGACTGTGATCGCAATATATGGACGCTTGATTATCTCGATGTCGCTCGGCCAAATCCGTATGTACACTATGACGCTAAGATTCCAGAAGTAATAAGCGGATCTCGATCACTTTACGAGCATCAACGTATCATGCTCACACACGCCTACTATAAGAAACGCATGATACTTGCAGCCGAGATGGGAACCGGCAAGACATTGGTAGTCATCGAGTTACTTGAAATGGTCAAACCGAAGAATGCGTGGTATATTGCACCCAAATTCGCGTTACAAGCAATTGCCTTGGAATTTAAGAAATGGAAAGCCAAAGCAAGCCCACTATTCATGTCGTATGATCAATTGAAAAAGATCGTATCGAACTGGGAATCAGGTAAAACTGCACCAGATTTCATAGTCTTCGACGAATCAGCATATCTCAAAACACCCAGTTCACAACGCTCACAGTATGCACAAGCGTTAGTTGAAGGCATGCGACACGATCATGCAGACCCATATATCATCCTCATGTCGGGCGCACCGGCACCAAAGAGTCCAGAAGACTGGTGGAAACAGTGTGAGATCGCTTGTCCGGGCTTCATAAAAGAAGGTCATCCCATTACATTCAAGAATCGCCTTGCTTTGATCATTATGGAGAAGTCATTCGCAGGCGGTTCTTACCCAAAACTCGTTACTTGGTTCGACGATGAACACAAGTGTAAGATATGTGGTGCCGCCAAGGATATGCCTCAACATATCATTGGTTTCGTCGGATATCATAAGTATGAGCCTTCTACTAATGAGGTCGCAAAACTTTATGACCGATTGAAAGGGCTTGTACTGATCCAATTCAAGAAAGATTGTTTGGACCTACCAGATAAAGTATATCGTGAAGTTGCAGTGCCAATGTCGGCCTCGACAAAGCGTGCAATGAACACGATTATCAAAACCTCACCGACAACCATCGAAGCCTTAACTCGTTTGCGCGAACTGTCAGATGGTTTTCAATATCAGATGGAGAAAGACGACACCAAATTTGAAATTTGTCACGCGTGCAAGGGCACACGGATCATTAAAGAATATGACCCTGAGCGCGAAGTTACATGTCCGAATTGCGACGGTGAAGGTGTTTCAGGTAAAGAAATTCGCAAGGCCATAACTACTGAGTGCCCCAAAGATCAAGCACTGATCGATTTGTTAGACGAAAATGAGGAATATGGTCGAATAGTTATTTATGCGGGATTCACGGCTTCAGTTGATCGTTGTGTGGAAATCTGTAAAAAACAGAAGTGGTCAGTAATTCGCGTAGATGGTCGTGGTACATTAACTTCTGAGCCAATGCACAGCCCATTAGAAGCATTTCAAGATTCCAATAGAGCAATTGATAAATTAGCATTCGTTGCTCATCCAGCCACAGCCAAGACAGCACTGACACTCACGATGGCGTCAATGATCGTCTATTACTCGAACACATTCGTCGGTGATGACCGTATTCAGTCCGAAGATCGTATTCATCGTATCGGAATGGACGTGAATCGCGGAGCAACAATCGTTGATCTCATGCATTTACCGACAGATAGGTATGTGCTAGATAACTTGAAGAATAAGAAACGCTTACAAGGTATAACACTTGGCGAATTTCAACAAGGTATTCAATCGTACTTAGGAGAGCAAGTATGAACAAAGACTTATTAGAAATTACAATAAATCTAGCATATGCTGGCATGAGCGCTCATGTGCGTACACAATTAAGTATGATACAGCAAAGTCAGGTAGATTTTGCAAATATTGAATACGCAAACACTTGTCATACTATCGCAAAACAGATACTAGAAACCGCAAAAGCATCCAGTTCTACAAAGTCAACTGCAATGAGTGTTGAAAACCCTTACCCATTTTACAAAACACAATAGTAAAAGGAGACTAATAATGAGCGAGTGGAAAGGTATTTGTGCAATCGACTGTGAAACAACAGGCTTACAACCGTATCTGCAAGAAGTCATCGAAGTCGCAATTGTACCATTGAATGCTGATTTCTCGATCAACGCAGATATTGCACCGTTTGTATCGCCTGTAAAACCCGAGCATTTCGAGACTATCACACAAGAAGCACTCGACACAAATGGAAAAACCAAAGAGCAACTCGAAACTTTCCCGACGCGGATCGAAACAGTTCGTGCATTCGTTAAATGGTACGAAGAGAATGTAGGTAAGCGCCAACTCAAAAATATTGTCCCACTCGGGCATAATTTTGGTGGCTTCGACAAGCCATTCATTTCCGCTTGGCTTGATCCTGCTTCACAGCATGGTAATGTATTTAGCGCGTTCTTCCACTATCATTACCATGACTCTATGATCGCAGCCATGTATATGAATGCACGACAAGAAGTCAAATTCCCTGGGTCTAAGCCTGCATTTTATTCCATAGCACTCGGCGCAGTTTGCAAGCGACTTGGAATTGTCAACGATCAGGCACATACTGCATACGGTGATGCAATAGCCTCAGCAGCAGTATATAGGAAACTCTGTGAACTCTGAAACAATACAAATGTATTTGGCACATCATATATGTCCGTGTTGTCACAGGACATTGAATAGTATGGGCGACTGCTTGTATTGTAACTTGACAAGAAATGGCAAATATGCTATAATAGGAGAGTCTAAGCATGAGAGTAAAGGATCTACGACTGTTAATGCTAGTGACGGGCAATCTTGACAATGCAACATATCAAAGCATTCTTAATAGGCCTCAAACCAATATTGCAACTGATATTTTGCGTCTTGTACAAGATCACCAACTTACTATAGAAATAGTAGGAACGGAGGCAAGAATGTTTACGTGTGAAAGTTGTGGTACTACGTTTGATCTCGATGCTGATGAAGAAGAAGAAGATCTAATTTGTTCTGAGTGCACCGGTGGCCCATACTGTCCAGATTGTTTCGGCGGGCATGTGTGTGACGAAGAAGAAGAGGATTGAGTCATGACAGAGCATATCAGCAAATTAGCTAATATACCGCTGGATCAGATCCATGTCGACGATGAAGAAAATTGTCGTGGTAAGATCGCTCCAGTGGACGTGTTTGAACTTGCAAACGACATCAAAGAACATGGACAACATGAACCTGTGATCGTGCGGCTCACACATAAAGAAGATAGCACTGTACGAAAACCTATCACTAAGCCATATATCTTAGTCGCAGGTTTCTGCCGCTATTTGGCGCATCGGATCAACAAAGTGACCGAAATCGAAGCAGTTATTCGCGATATGTCGCCATTGGAAGCAGTGATAGTCAATTTTGCGGAGAATCTCATCCGTAAAGACCTTAACATTATGCAAGAAGCCAACACGATACGTAGACTTGTACGTATGGGTCTTGATCGTAGAAGTATTTGCAAGAGTATTGGAAAGTCTGAAGGATGGGTTCAGCCACGTATGTACTTGGTGCAAATGGAACCCGAAATTCAAAAACTTGCACAGGCAGGTATCTTATCTGCCGAAAATATACGCCAATTGTGGTCGTATAAAGGCAAAGAAGAGCGCCTTCTTGTAGCCAAACAAATCCGTGAGCGTAGAGAGCGTGGCTTCATCGGATCAATAAAGATCAAGCCGCCCAAAGACCCCAAACGTAATCGAGCCAATATCAAGAAAGCTCGTGATCGTGCTGAAGTCAATAATTTCATCGATCACCTATTGGATCGTGGAGTACCATTCGGTCTACACACACGTATGCTTGCTTGGGCATCTGGACAAATCACGGACATGGAGATATGTGTTGATCTTCAGTCTTTCTTCAACGACATCACCAAATTGTTCAGAAATAAGAAGTTAGTCGCGAATGCAGAGCATCTTACTTCATTTATAATAAGTGAAGACGAATTCAAGGAACTCACAAATCGATGGGGACTAGATTCTGGCTTCTTTTATCAAGTACCAAACCACGGTATACCTGATATGTCAGAGGTGCCAGAGCAATGATTTGTATGATCTGTGAACAAGAGGTAACTACTCTCATTCATCACGATCCAATGCCTGAGTACCCAATCAGTGATGTAAATTGTCACTTAGATGTTTGCCCCGATTGTGAATGTCAAGCCGAAGCCGCCGCTCGCTCGATCAGAGCATGGTTAGACCAGAAAATCGTAGAAGTAGCAGAACAATAGAGGCTTATTATGTATTGTAGCATGTGTCAAAAGTTAATTAAAGATGCTATTACTTGCGAATATTGTGGCGAAGGACCATTCTGTGAAGAATGTTATTTCGATCATTGTACAGTTGCGCAACATGGTAGAAAACCATCAGAAAATATTGATTAACAAGTCACTTGACAAAATTGGAGAAATATGGTATACTTAACAATAGACATTCAATGGAGAGGTAATGCAACGGAATATACTGCGGAGTCAGTATATGCTAATGGGGTTATCAATTTGGATTATTTAATGGACTTATTAAAAGAATCTAGTTGTACTAAAATTGTCGTAAAAATAGATGGTGAAACGTGTGAGTAAGATCTTTATAGATACAGAAACTTGTGGCTTTCACGGTCCAATAGTACTTTTGCAATATGCAGAAGAAGATGGGCCTATTCATCTATATGAGCCTTGGCATAATCCAGTTGAACGCACACTTGAACTCATGGATTGGATCGCAGCGAATGCCTAAAAAATTAGCACATAGCTTTGTATTAAAAGCATTTCAAGAACAAAATTATATCTTGCATAATACTTATTATTCGTCCAAGACAACTTTAATTTATACATGTGATAAAGGGCATAAAGGATATATAACTTGGAATAAATTTCAAAGTGGTAGACGTTGCCCTATGTGCTGGTGGCAAAAACGCACATATACTCATGAACAAGTTGACAAATTCTTCAAAGATCAGAATTGTCTATTGTTGGGCCGATATATGGACTCTAAAACAAAATTACAGTATAAATGTAGCTGTGGCAGGCACAGTTCTATTACCTGGAATAACTTTCAACAAGGGCAGCGTTGTATGCAATGTGGTAATGTAAAGAATAGCTTAGCAAAGAAGGGTAAACATAATTATAATTGGATAGTTGATCGTGACAGTATACAGATAAAAAGGCAGCTAAATGATCGCTGTTCAGCATTATTACATAATTGCCTAGCAAGAACGGCAGGTAAAAATTACATTACACAAAATATACTTGGCTACACTACAGCAGATTTATGGCAACATCTACAATGTTACCCAAATTTTGAACAATTACAACTAGGTAAGTGGCAGATTGACCACATTTTTCCTGTAAAAGCCTTCATTGAGCATGGAATAACTGATCCAGCAATTATTTGCTCACTTTCAAACTTACAGCCTTTATCAGCCTATGAAAATCAGTCAAAGGGTGCTAACTACAATGAAGAATGTTTCAAAACTTATTGTAGCTTAAATCATATAGGGTTAAGCTGATGAGAGATAAAATATTTATAGATACTGAAACTTGTGGCTTGCATGGGCCGATTGTATTGATCCAATATGCCATCAATGATGGACCTATTCATTTATATGAGCCTTGGCATAATCCTGTTGAACGCACTTTAGAATTAATAGATCTATTTACACAATCTGATTGCATATTTTTCAATGCAAAGTTTGATTGGTTTCATTTCTGCCAAATGTATACGACATTACAGTTATACTGTAATGAGCATCCATACCATACCGACGAACTTGATCCTGAAAAATATGCTGCATTGGAAGCCCATGCCCGCGACTTGCATTGTCTAAAGCCTTCGGGCGCAAGTGATGTGTTGCTACATGCACAGAAATCCGAGTTTCAAAGTCTAATGGATCGCAAGGACATTACAATTAGGCGGGTGCCAGCACAATTAGCTAGCAAACTTGCAAAAGAATTGTGTGTACGTGTTCCTTTCAGCCCAATATACTTTGATCGACGCAAGGATAAGAATTTACCAGTATGGCAGATTCAAGATTGCCGGGATGTGAAATTCAAGAATATCGTCTGCCGATTCAAACCATCGGCCCGCTTGAAAGCCTTGGCAAAGGCAGCACTTGGATTGAAAGATGATCCCATACTATTAGGGCAAATTGCAATGGAAGAGTGGAAGTACCCTGTTGAATTCGGCTATGCCCCATTTGCCACCGCAGTTCATGAGTATGTTAAGGTATTTAGGGCATATAATGGCAAGCATAAGAAGTTTTTCAAGGCACCTTGGTATCATACATGGCCAGATGTAATCGAGCACCATATAGATTATTGGCGATTTTATGAGCGAGCTAGACAGTATGCAAGCGACGATGTACATTATACACGTGAACTTTATAAGTACTTTGGCTCGCCTGAAACAGATGATGATGACTCAAATCTAGCATGTCTTGTAGCCGCGGTACGGTGGCGTGGATTCAAAGTGGATCTTGATGGCATCTATAAATTACGTGACGAAGCAACTAATACAAAAGGCCGTATTCCTACAGATAAGAATGCTACGTTACGATATATCGGTGAAATGTGTAATGATACTGAAAAACTTGGTTTGCCTACAAGTACAAATAAAGCGAATCTAGAAGAATTAGAGAAATGGAAGAAAGATTGTATGTGGTGTGGTGGTGAAGGCTGTGATCTCTGTGAAATACATCCTGCAGCAATTCGTGCCCGCGAAGTGCTTGATGCAAGGCACGCAGAGAAGCAGATTCAGTTGTGGAATAAGATCCTAGTTGCACGTCGCTTGCATGTATCGCTCAAAATCACAGGCACGAAATCAAACCGTATGTCAGGCGACGATAGCTTAAATGTGCAAGCAATAAATAAAGTCAAGTTTGTGCGAAAACAGTTTCCAATTGCTTATCCACCATATAAATTGTGTGGAGGTGACTTCGATGCATTCGAGGTCGCAATCGCAGTTGCAATATATAATGATCCCAAACTTTATGCAGAATTGGGCAAAGTAATTGATTGCCCATTCTGTGAAGGCACCGGTAAGAACACTGGAAATAATGCCAAAGAAAATCTTGACTCCGAAGTGTGCGATAAGTGTCATGGCAAAGGCAAAGAGAAGCAAAAGATCCATGCCATATTCGGAACATTCATTTACCCCGAGGAAACATACGCAAGTATTCGCAAATCCGCGGGCACAATCCGAGATTTATATACTACATCCAAGTCTGGCTTGTTTACTTGGATGTATGCAGGCACAGAATACTCTTTCGAGACCCGCTTAGGTGTACCAAGAGAACAAGCGAAGAATGGCCTTGCAGCATTCAACGCATTCTTCCCGAATGTAGGTGAAATACGCAACAAAACAATGGAAGATTACAGCCCTTTACATCAACCAGAAGGATTAGGAACTAGAATTGAATGGCGTGATCCTAAAATGTATATAGAAACATTATTAGGCTTTCGCCGTTACTTTAACTTAGAGTTTGAAGTAGTACATGGACTCTATGAATTAGCGCAGAATCCTCCAGAGGATTGGAAAAATATTATGGGTACTGTGGCCCGTCGTGACCTATTCCAAACTATTACTGGTGCTACGCAATCAGCATTGTACGGTGCAGCATTCGCTTTACAAAACTATGTGGCAAGATCAGCGATTAACCATCCAATTCAAGGCACTGGTGCGCAGATTACGAAGAGAGTGGAACGAGAGCTTTGGGATATACAGCCAGCGGGTTATCACAAATGGGTAGTAATACCCTGCAATATACATGATGAGATTTTCGCTGCGGTCCATCCTGATTATATGGAACAAGTCGAAGAGATCATCAAAAAATCAGTGAATCGTTTGCAGCCCTTGATACCACTCTTGCGTTTTGAATGGAAGAAAGGACTACAGACATGGGCAGACAAATAGGTCAGCATATAAAAGCTATGGAGGTGCGACTTGAACTAAATAGATTACGAGCACTAGACAATCTAATGAAGACCGTCTTCTTCCAACATTTATATCGTGTAGCAGGGATCGAAGACAAAAAAGTAGCAGACGAAGCAATAGCAACTAAAGACTATGACGCACTACATAAGTGGGTCAAAGAAAGGAGATCAGGCTGCCTAGAAGGACAGAATCTACGTGAATTAAGACAGATAGCACGAGTTAACAGGTTGAGTAACTACAGTCGACTCAGCAAAGTGGAGCTAATTAGAAAGATACAACAAGTTACAGATCGACATCTGTATACAGGAGAACACGAGCAATGACGTATCAAGAATTAGTGATTCATCTACGGAATCCGCAGCGGGTAAGCAAAGAAATGTGCGAAGAAACGTACAAGTTCATGGAACCCGTACTCAAGGAGCTACGTTGCCGGAAACTCAGTCAACGTAAGCAGGATGCCCGAATTCTTTCCATCTTCAATGGAGCATTCCGAGCATTGTGGAATATCGAACACCAGCATCCAGCCGAGTATTGGAAGCGGCTGGAACAATTGGGATCAAAAGCAGAGTTCGAGGAATTTGCGATGCTGAAGCAGCGCAAAATGGAGTTGAAAGCCGAGTGGAAGCGCGTGTTCGCACCAAAGAAGAAGACTGATGCTGCGACCGAATCCGCCGCGAAATAATCCCGAACAAAAGATTCAGGATCACATCATCGAATTCTTGTCTATCCGTGGGTGGGTGGTAATGCCCACCCACGGGAATATGTACCAGCAAGGATTCCCGGATCTGTACTGTTTGCATCACAATCACGGCGCTAAATGGATCGAAGTCAAGAATCCGAAAGGTTATTCGTTTACGCCGGCACAGAGAAAGTATTTCCCAATAATTGCACAGGCATTAGATATGGGACCTGATCATAGACAAGGAATCTGGATTCTAACAGCGGCTACGGAAGAAGAGTACAAGAAATTGTTTGGACCACAAAATTGGTATACGTATCTGTACAAACCGTTGACATGATGCGAACCAAAGGAATACCAAAGGAGAAAGCATGAACATTGAGACTTATGATAAGATGATCTTAGCAAAAACACCCGAAGGTATCTACGATCCTAATGCAACTGCCAAAAACTTGATCGCAGTCGCGGGTGGATTGTCCTGTACAGTCAAACAATCAGATTTGAATGACCCAAATGCGTGGTCCTTCAATGAAGGTGAAATCGCAATCAATACACAATGCGTCTGTGCTGTGGAAGTAGATGTCGTCCTAACAAAAGATGAACAGATCGCATTATTGAATAATGAGCCATCAGCAATTGAATTAGTACGGCAAAACATTGCCGAGATGTTTGTTGAGGCTCTCACATTCGGTCATGGGCATTTGGCAATAGTTGCGGCACCGATACCGCAATTGGTAGGCAACGTGGAGGCGGAACATGAAGAAACAGAATAAAAGACTCACGAAAGTAGAGCAACAAAAACTGGATTATGAAATCGAGCATACATTTGGCGTCAAGTTCGATCATGGTAAGACTCGATATGACTTGTACACACAAGAAGCCTTGGATCAAATTGGTCAAGTCTTAACATATGGTGCAACCAAGTATGCGGCGCGTAACTGGGAAAAGGGCATTCCATACGGCCGTGTATTCGCTGCAATCATGCGCCACATGTGGGCATGGTGGGGCGGAGAAAAGAACGATCCAGATACAGGCTTGAATCATCTCGCCCACGCTGGTTGTAACATCGTATTCTTGCTCACATATGAAAAACGAGGCATGGCCGAGCAGTGGGATGATCGAAAAGTGGAGATGCAGAATGCTCATAGCAACTCTACAAAGTAGAGTCTCGGCAACTCAGAATGTTGAATACCGCGACGAAGAGTGGCGAGTATCAGAAGCCGATCCACCGACAGTGATGCGATCTGTCTATACACTTGATGGCCACTACATAGGACCGGTGAAAGATTTCAATAAGCTCTGGGATCGTGGTATTCAACATTTTGAAGTAGCGAAACCAGATCATGGTGTTTGTTCAATAGGTTACAGCCCTAGTGAGCAGAAATGGTTTGGCTGGAGTCATAGTTTTGCTTATATCGAAATCAGACGACATCAAAGTCCTATACAGACAGGAGGCCCCAATGCTCCCGCAAAAACAGCCTAATGCTTGGTCCTGCTTGCCTACGGCATTCGCAATGGTATGTGATATGCCAGTAGAAGAACTTATTGCTAAGATCGGCCACGATGGATCACGAGAACGATATGCAGAACCAAAGCCACAAATAGGCTTCCATATTCAAGAGATCATTGATGCTTTGTACCATGATTACTCAATCACTGAGATCATCGAAGCTCAGTTTGACAACGGAGATATAATTATGGTACAATATAAGACATTACAACAACGTATTTACGATGCAATGATACACTTCTCTGGAGTCTTATGGGTTACTAGAGATCAAGAATATGGGCATGCACTTGCTTGGGATCATACACAACAGTTTCTTTATGACCCCAAATTTGGTGATAATTCTGACGTGCCTATGACTTTCAAGATACTAGGATTCTGGATTGTTGAAGCAAGATCAGGGAGTAAAATAAATGACATTCACCAGGGAGAAACTACCACTCCGAGTAACGGATGCAGAAATATTGGAGCTTCTCCCATTTGTCCGTGACGCAGCGCATGAAAAACACGAAGCCGCT
>Ga0315294_10008472_pt1 | contig 11296 bp, 4 predicted proteins | sample YL17G13_40_MG_FD_203626 | JGI IMG/M metagenome (GOLD analysis project Ga0315294, IMG submission 203626) | Sediment microbial communities from Yellowstone Lake, YNP, Wyoming, USA - YL17G13_40 | ecosystem: Environmental > Aquatic > Freshwater > Lake > Sediment | place: USA: Wyoming | collected... | reverse complement strand
CGTCTCCGGGCTCATCGTGCCGTCGGCGATTTCGAAGCGGAACTTGCCGGCGGCCACGTTGAACGGGAAGGCGAAATACAGCGCTTCGGACTCGGTCGTCTCCTCCTTCTTCAGACGGTCGATGATGTCGAGGCGCTTGAGGTTCTCGTAGAGGACGATCTCCTGCTGGATGTCAGGGCAGGACTTGGCCTTCGACTTGACGATCAAGCTCGAGGCGACGGGCCCGGACAGGCCGGCCGCGGCCGTCGCGCTCACCGGGCTATGGCGGACAAACTTGGCCGGTTTGGTCATATCGTTCACCGCCGAGCGCCCTCCTTCGGGATTCTCGTAGACATACTGATTCAGTTTATAGCCCGATTTAAGATCGACGAGCTCCTGGCCGGTCTCTTTGTCGATGAGACTCGAAATGCCGCCGGTGACCGCATCGACGGTGACCTTGTAAAAACGGTTCTCGATGACGTTCCCCGCCACCTTCGTCTTGGGCGCGGCAGCGGCCGGGACGGCGTCGGGCACAATTGAAAAGAGGGCGTATCCGATAGCGGGGACATCCTCCGCGACGAACTGGATCGTCGTCTTATCCACGAGCTGAAAAGGGACCTCCAGTCCGATCCGTTTGTCGACGAGCTTGAACTTGCCGCCCTTCTCCCGGAGCGGGCTGGGCAGAACGGCCTTGACGGCGTCCGTCCGGGACCAGGACAGCGGATTGAAGACGGCGAGGGCGAAGTCGTCTGGGGCAGCGATGGTCCTGGCCAGCGCCTGCAGGCCGCGGTCGAGCACGGTCCGGGCGATCTCGCGGGCGCCGTAAGCGAAGCCCGATTTGATCGCCCACTGGCTTCGGGCGAACTCGGATTCGGGGTCGCTTATGGAGTTCCAGGCTCCCCAGGTGTGTTCGTCGTAGAGCATCGTGTCCTCGTAGCCATCGGCGATGTCCTTGGCGGGGAATATGTAATCCTTATCCGCCAGCCCGGCCGCGACGGCCATCTTTTCGGCCGAAAGGAGCTCGTTGTGGGCGAGGCGGTTCACGCCCGTTTCGAAGGCCGTCGAGGCGACGCCGTCCGTCCAGTAGTCCGGCCAGCCGAGCTTGTAGGTCGGGATGGCCGCGGCGAATTTCTTTTCGAAAGAAGTGAAGAACTCGCTCATGGTCGCCAGGCGCAATTTCGGATAGGCCCAATGCGAGTTCCATTCGCGGACGCGGTCCGAGAGCTCCTTTTTGGGCGGGCAATTGTCGGTGACGTAGCCGCTGATGTGGAAGGCGATCTGGTCGTAGGGATAATCGCCGCGCGCCTGCAGGTTGGCCAGATATTCCGTGACTTTGGGCAAACTTTTGTCGTAGCTCTCGTGGATGAGGAGTTCGTAATTGGAGAACAGGTAATGCTCGCCGTTCCAGTGGAGGACCTTGCTCCCGTCCTGGGCCTGCCAATAGAAGGGATTGGGCCGGCGCAGCGGCGCGCGCGAGCGGTCCTCGTTGATGCCCGTCGTGAAATATTTGACCCCGACCTGGTTGAGGATCTGCGGGAGGGCCCAGCTGAAACCCGTCACGTCGTTGTTCATCGCGCATTGCAGGGTGAAGCCGTTCGCCCGGCTGAGCTGCTTGGCGTAAGTGACGGCGCGGATGAGCTCTTCGTGGGCGAAACAATCGGAGAGCTGGAGGTAGAGAGCGGATAGTTCTACCCGGCCGGACCGGATCAAGGCGAAGAGTTCCTGGACTTTCTCGGCCGGGCGGTTGCGGATGTAGTTCTGAAGGCTCCATGAGATCTCGATATTCCAGCGGAACTTGGCTTCGTCGGGGTAATCGTTCGTGGCCCGGCAGAAATCGATGACCGAATCCAAGTAGTCCATGTGGTTCTTGGCCACCCGCGTCTGGAGGTCGGTGTAGCCGATATCGGAATGGGAGTGCGGCAGGAGATAGACCGTCCATTTCCGCTCAAGTTCAAGGAGGACGTCTTTCCGAACCGTTTCTTTTCCTATTTTAAGGGCGAAGGCCGCTTTATCCGCTTTTTTGATCTCCGGGATAAAAACGGGAACCGAGGTCTTACCCGCTGGGATCATACCCAGAGAGAAGGATACAGTTCTTCCCGACAGCTTGATCTCGAGCGTGGCGGCGGCGGGGGCGCCGGGATTGTCGATGAAGACGTCGAGTCTCTGCTTGAGCGCTCCCTTTTCTTCGACGAAGAGGACCGTCGGTTTGACCTCGAAGGTCGGCTTGGCCGCTGGTTCGGCCGCGAGACACGGCTTCGACGACAATAACAGGAGCAGGAATAGGGAATATAAGGCCGTCTTTCGATGGATCATGCGCTTTCTCCTTCGTGATCGGTAGATGTTTCGCCTCTCTTAGATTCAAGGATATTCATAAGGCCTATCTAAATCAAACAAGGAACTATGGGCGGGAATTGCATAAGTTCATCAATTATTGTAAAAGCGGGTTTCATTCAAAAGGACAAAGCGCCGAACATGATCGCAGCGGAAAACGAACGAAACGACTTCGAACGAAACGGGTCTGACCGGCTCGACGGCTGGAAGGAGATCTCGAGCTACCTCAACTGCGACGTCCGCACCTGCCTCCGCTGGGAGAAGGACCTTGGCCTGCCCGTCATCCGGATCAATAAAGAGTCCAAGCGTTCCAAGGTTATCGCCTATAAGGCGAACGTCGACAGATGGTTGGCCGGCGGCAAAAGGCTCGATGCGGCCGCGGCCGCTCCCAAAAAATGGGGATTCCCGATCTGGAAAGTGGTCATCGGCGCGGCCGTCGTCCTCGCTGTGGCGGGAGCGGAATATTGGCTGCTCTTTTCGCGGCCGTCATCCGGACCCGTTAATTGGAAGCTGAAAGGGCAGACACTTGTTTTCATGGACACGAGGGACCGGGAAATATGGGATATCGAGATCAACAACTCCCAGGACCAAGAGAGGTCCTATCATGATCCTCCGATCGTCGACAGCCAAGGAAAAGCTCTTGGGAGGAAATGGGATCGGCCCAAGGTCGCCTTCATGGACATCGACCACGATGGAAAAAAGGAGGTCATCTGCTATTTGAACCATGAGGACCCCCTGAGTCGATCCATCGCTCTCGTGGATCACAACGGAAAAAAGCTCTGGGAAAAAACTCTCGAATATCGGGAGAGCTACCCTAAAGGAGCCCCGACGCACGATTTCCGTCTGTATCAGGTCAGCCTTGAAGACATTAACGGAGACGGGGCTATCGAGATTTTGTCCCTTTGGGGCCACGATCGTGATTTTCCCGGCGTCTTCGAGGTCCGTTCCCTCGCGGGCGATCGGCTTTATCAATACGACCACACCGGCATCCTCCAGTTCTTCGTCGTCAGCCATGATCCTGCGGGTCGAACGGCGAAAGAGATCCTGTTGGGCGGCACGAACAACCTGCTCGGAGGGGACGCCGTCCTTATCATCCTGGACTGTGCGGATTTGAAGAGCGGATTAGGCCCTCCCTACACGTATCCACCCGAGCTTCAGACGAGGGAAACGGAATTGGAGACGTTCGTCCCCGCGACGGCCCAACGCGCCTCCCAAAAGCATTACCTGCGCTTCAGACACAACCAGCTGTCGGCCGTGGACCCGTTGAAGTATCTGAACGTCACGGAAATTCATGCCTCTTCGGAAGGCCTATTAATCCAAGTCAAGTACAGCCTCGACGCCTTTCTCTACTTCCGTTTCGACTCGGGCAAGCGCCTCCTCTCGGTGTCCTTGGGAGCTGATTCCGAGCGGACCTATCAGGACTTATTCGTCCGGAAAAAAGTATCCCTGACGCCGGAGGCGTTCCTCCGGGAGGCGGAAAAGGACGTCCTGGCTTGGGACGGAGAAGGCTGGGTTCCCGTCCCGACGTTTTCCCGCTAACCAGTTACCGGATTTTAACTCGGGGATGCCGCCGAAATGTCCGATGTTGACGGGAATTCCTTTGCCAATAAATCGGACAAGATAAAGGCCTAAACCTCGAGAATTAAGAGGACAGGTTTTTCCATCTTCAGATGATCCCTCACAGCGAGGGATGGTGATCGTAGATCTCTTTGAAGACCGGGGCGAGTTCGAGGAAAGCCTTGAGGACGTCGGGATCGAAATGCTCCGGGCTTGTCCGGCCGTCGCCTTCGAGAATGATGCGGAGCGCTTTCTCATGATCGAAGGAGGCCTTGTACGGCCGCACGCTCCGCAGCGAATCATACTGATCGCAGATCGCTACGATGCGGGCTTCGAGAGGAATGTCCGGGCCACGGAGTCCCTGGGGATATCCCTTGCCGTTCCATTTTTCATGATGGCTCAGGGCGATGGCGGCCGAGATCCGGATCTTGGGATGGACGGAATGAGAGAGGATGTTCTCCCCAATCCGGGTATGTTCTTTCATGATCGAAAACTCCTCCCTTGAGAGTTCGCTGTCCTTGAGGAGGATCCGGTCCGGAATCCCGATCTTCCCGAGGTCGTGCATTGAACTCGCGAACGAGATCATGTCAACGTGGTCCCCGGCCAATCCGAGAAACTCGGCGATCTTCTTAGCGTACAATCCGATCCGGGAGATGTGCTCTCCCGTCCCTCGTTCCTTCGTCTCGACGGCCTTCATGAGCCGGAGGATCATCTCGTTGGACATCTGGTTGATCATCACCAGGGCTTTGGAGAGCTCTTCCGTCCGCCGGCGAACGGTATCCTCAAGGACGCCCTCATACGCTTGTTCGGCGTGGAGCAGCCGGCCGATCTTGGCCTGGATCCCGCGTGAGGAGAGGAATCCGGCCAAGCCGGTCTCACGGCCGGCGGCTCGAGATCCGGCGAGCGGCCAGCCCAGCCGGGCGTTGAGCGTCTGATATTTCCCGTCCAGCTTATAGGCGGCCTCGTCGAGGCGGAAGACGTAGGCCACGATGAAGACCAAAGTCGAGGCCGAAATGAGCAGCCCCGGATGGATCCATATTTCCAGTTTGGAGAACAAGACAAAAGCCCCTCCGGCGACGAGCGCGAGGGAGGCCGCCCAAAAAAGCGTCGACTTCCCGTCGCTTCTTCGTCTTAGAACGAAGAAGAAAAGGAGCCCTCCGAAGAACACGGCCGGCCACAGGAGGCTTCTTCCGAAGGGCCGGATCCTCCGGCCGTCCAGGAGGTTGTTCAGGATATGGGCGTGGATCTCGACGCCGGACATCGTGTTGCGATCTCCGGTGAAAGGGACCATGCGGCGGTCTTCCAGGCCGGCCGCGGTGACCCCCACGAGAACGACTTTGTCCCTAAAGAAGCTCGGGGGATATAAACCGGACAAGATATCGCCGACCGATATCGATTCAAAGGTCCCGGGCGGACCGTAAAAATCAATCAACATGCCGTCCCGCTGGAAAAGCGTCTTCGTTCCCTTGGGGATGGGGGGAATCGCGGCCCGGTTCAAAGCTGTTCCGCGGACGCGCTCATAAATGAGCGACGAGAGCGACGGGAGAACGGCTCCCGAAGCGCGAATCGTGTGGAAGACCTCGCGGACGATCCCGTCCGTGCCCGGCTCGACATAGACGTGCCCGCGAGGCACGTCCGCGAGCGGCGCGAGCGGAAGCTCGACTTCCAATCCTTTTTGGATCGCCGCCGATAGAACGACACGGCCGTGGCGCCGGATCGCATCGGCCAGCTCCCGGTCGTCGTCCGAAGGCTCGGTCAAAATGACGTCGAGCCCGACGGCGCGGGCTTCGGTCAGCGCATCGAGAAGGCGGGCATAATACGAGCGCCTGATCGGCCAACGCCCGAGCTTCATCAGGGTCTGGTCGTCGATGGCGGCGATGAGGATCGTCCGGTCCGCGGGGACCGGCCCGCGCAGCCGGAAAGAGAGATCATAAAGGGACCGATTCAACCCTCCGAAGACCCCCAAAAATTCCGCCGTCAGGAGGAGGATCAGGCACAGGCAGAGAGCGGCGATCTCGCGGGGCGGTTTGGGGAAGGCGCGGATCGGCCTCATCGCGCCAACAAATAGATCAGGATCCCGAGCGGGGCGAGCCAACAAGGAGTGAGGATGAACGACCAGAACCCTCCGCAGCGGTGCTTTTGAGGGTCCGAAAACCCGCTTTCGCAACCTTCGCCGTCGAACGCCTTGACTCGGACATAATAAAGACCGGACTGGGCCGGCACGGGGATGAGCGTTTCCGTCACCCGGACGAGCTCCTGATGAATGAGAATCCCAAAGTCCTGTCCTCTCGCGACCTGAACCCTGTAAAGGACTCCCGGACCAAGATCGTTCCAGCGGAGACGTATTTGACCCTGATCCCGCACGGGTTTTTCGAGAACGGGGGGAGCATAGGGCGGAAGGACGGAGAAACTCAAGGTCTCGGACCATTCTCCTTCGTATCCGTCATCGGCGATCGACCGGGCTCTGAGATAATAATCCCCCATGGCCAGGCGGGTCGGGGCCCAATTCGTATTCATCATTTCGGTTTGGTCGCTGATCAGAGCGAAACCGGGATCCTTGGCCAATTGAAGGCGGTACCGGCCGGCTCCGGCGATGGAAACCCATCGGACCGAAGGCGGTCCGCACCGCAGCTTGGCCCCGGAGCTGATCCCCTGGAGCCGGGGAGGCCGGGGCTGGGTCCGAATCCTGATCTCGAGGGGCGGAGCGGGGATGCCTTCCAGTCCGAGATCGTCGAACGCGCGGCTTTGAAGAAAATAGAGTCCGTCCTCGAGCCCCGCGACGCGAAAGGCCTGGCCCGGTTTCAGGACGTTTACGAGAACGGAGTCCTTGCCCTCCCTGTCTTTCGTCAACTCGGCGACGTAGGAAACAGTCTTGGCGGGCGTCCTGAATTCGATGGAGAAAGGCAACTTGTTGAAAGGACTATCGACTTTCAGGGGGACCGGCCCGGGAAGAAGATCGCGGGGCGGAAGCGGAGGCTCGTTCATCCTGACCGCCGTGCCCTGATTCTCCAGAACGTCGACGCGCGCGCCCATAGCTTCGATGGAGACCGTGCCTTCAAGGACCTCGGCGCGGGTTACGGCATCCGTATCGGCCGAAGCCCGGAAGACGGTTCCCCGGGCGGCGGCCTGGGCCGAGGGCGTGCTGATCTCGAAGCGGGTCTGAGTTCCGGTCGCTTTTTGGATCTTGGTGATGATCGTCCCCACCTGAAGAAAAACTTTGCGGACCCAGGTGCTTCCCTCTCGGGTCGTCGTCGTGACCCCAAGGGTCGTTTCGGGCCGGAGAAAACAGGAATCGCCGTTCTCAAAAACGATTTCGAGCGCGCTCCTTTCGAGTGTCCTCACCACACTTCCTTGAGGTATACGGTCGCCGAGCGATATCGGGATCCAGTCTTTGCTTCCGGGCGGGCGGATCTCGGCCTTGCCGCGAAGAAAACCCGCCGTGCCTTCGCTTGGCACCGCTTTGAGCATGCGCGCCGGGATGATGAGGATTTGGCCTGGAACAAGGACGTTGGGATTCGCCAGGCGATTGATCCGGGCGATTTCCTTCCAATCGCCGGGATTTTCAAGATACGTCTGACATATCGTCCTCAGGGTATCGCCCTGGACGATACGAACTTCGATAACCTGTTCCTGAGAGGCTCCCCCCAGAGACGGAACCATCAACATGGCCGCGAGGGCCAAGACCCAGACGTGATTCAAAATCAGCCTCCAGCCCCTCATTTATTTTGCGCCTTAAGGATACGCACATCGGGGGATGTCGTCAAGGGGCCGGCGGTCATAATCCCCCCAAGCCCCCCTTTAGAAGGGGTATGGGGGGATTTCCAAGCGCCTCAGGAGGACTCGTCTCGACGACTCGATCTAAGGGAGTTTCCTCCGCTCAATTCCCGGTTTACGCTCGGCCGCGCAGATAGGCGATCATCTTCGGTACGACGAGGGGAACGACGTCCGGCAGCATATGGGGCATCAGGTTGTCCATGACCTTGGGCATCATGGCCGGCATCTGCTCCTTCATGTAGTCCGGCATGGGGATCATCGCCCCGACGCGCTCGAGCATGGCCGGCATGACCTTGGGCATCATCCCGGGCAGGAGTTTGGGGAAGAGAATCGGGAACATCGGCTTCATCAGGGCGAACATGAACCCGCCGATGGGGCCGAGCTTGCCCATGAACTTCATCATTCCGCCCATTCCAAGCGGCATGGCCTTGAGCATCTCCGGCCACATCGTGCCCATCAGATTGGCGAAGCCCTGCGGGGTCATCAGGGCGATCATGCCCTCGAAGACCTTCCACTGCCTCGAAACCTCGTCGCTCGGGTCGGCGAACGTTTTGCCCAGCCCTTGACAGGCGAAGGCGGCCAGGTCGCGGATCTCGACGGGGGAATGCTTCTTCTCCTTCGTCACGCGAAGCTGGAATTCGCAGCAGGGGCAAAGGGCGAGGATGGTCTCGGCCTTGACCGCCGAGGCCTCCCCGATCCGCATCTCGCCGATGTCGTGGGCGATGAGCGGATCCTTGATCAGGGTCAGCACGCTGCCGCAGCAGTGGGCCTCTTCATGATGGTGAGTCATCTCGACGAACTCGACGCCGGGGATGGCTTTAATGACGTCGCGCGGCGGCTCGTAAACGCCCGAGACGCGGCCGATATGGCAGGAATCGTGCCAGGCGACGCGCTTGTTCACCGGATGGGTGAACTTGAACTCACCCGTCTTGATCTTCGCCGAGACGAGCTCGCTGTAATGCTTGGCCGTGATGCCGAATTCAAGGCCGAGCTTTTTGGCCCACTCGGGATAGACGTGCCGCCACATCATGTCGCAGGCCGGGCAGGAGGAGACGACCGTGTCGGCGCCGGCGGCCTTGACCGAGGCGATGTTTTTTTTCATGTTCTCGGCGAAGACGTCCCATTTGCCGGCGACCAGCATGGGCGTCCCGCAGCAGTTCTCGACGTTGCCGAGAGTGGTGAAATCGACCCCCGCCGCGTCCATGAGCGTCACGGCCGCCTGGCCGATGTCGTTCTCGACGTAGGAGACAGTGCAGCCGCCGAAATAGACTGTCTTGGCCTTGGTCCCGGGGCCGTGCTTGGCTTTCATCTCCTCGGGCAGCCATTTCGAGCGGTCCTTCCGGTAGCCGGCCCAGATGTTGCCCTCGGCCACGGTCGCCGCGGCCATCATCTCGAACGGAGGGAAGGTCATCCTCTTGTCCTCGTGGATGAGCTTGCCCCGGAGCTTCATCCAGCTCGGCTCGATCGGAAGCGAGGCCGAGCAGCGGAGATTGCACAGTTCGCAGGTTGTGCAGACAAGGAACGTGTCGACCATCTTCTGGTCCCAGTCCACCCGTCCTTCCAGATATTCGCGCAGCCAGTACCACTTGCCGCGCGGCGACTGGCTCTCCCAGCCCCGGCCGTAGAACTGGTCGCACTCATCGACGCAGTAGCCGCACTGCGAACAGGCATAGGCGTACCAGGCCACGTCGGCGGGGATGCCGCGGACGGGTTTCTCCAGCCGCTCGCCGACCTGGGTCATGACGTTGTTGCCGAACGGCCGGACCATGGGCTCGAAGACCTTGGCGATCCCCAGCGCCCGGCTGACGAGCCCGCGGCCGATGACCTTGCCGGGGTTGAGCACGCCCTTCTTGTCGACGTCCTTCTTGAACGCCTTGATCCTCGCGACTCTCTCCGCGCCCAGGATCTTGGCCGCTTTTCCCGTGAAATAGAGCCCCGTGGAATAGGGCCGGCCGCCGTATTTTTCGGCGATCTTCATGATGGTCAGGACCAGACCGAAGACAAAATTATAGGAGAACTTCCTCTGATCGCTGGGGATGAAGCCGAGGATGATGGCTTCGGGCTTCCCGTCCTTGCCCTTCTTGACAATGACGCCCTCCTTGACGACGGGCTGGTTGATCTTATGCTCGATCTCGTCCATGACCGCTCCGAGCTTATCCAGGGGGACGACGATTTCGGCCGGGACGAGCGACGGTCCGAGGCGCTTCACGACCATCAGATTGAAACGGTTCTGCCACTCGTGCTCGGCGATCGCCTGACTCAAAACCTCTCCCTGGCAGTCATGGAGGATGTCGGCGAGATGGGGGACGATCTTGGCCTCGTCCGCCTTGCGGTACGCCAGAAGGGCGATATAGGCCGCGGGCAGGATCACTTTATGTTCGGCCGGATGGCCTAGGTGCATTCTCACCGGGGCCCGGTTCTTCATCTCAGCCATGCGCGGGTTGATGAAGACGACGGACCAGATGGGCATCTCACGAGCGACGAATTCTTGGAACACATGCGTCAGCTTGTGGGCGTCGGGACAGGCGATGGCGGTCAGGCCAAGGTCCTCGATTTTTTGAACCCTCAGCTTCACCTGGCTGATGATGCCGGTGATGCCCTCGGCGTCGGAAACTAGCTCCAGATCTTTGCCGGAAATTTCCTTCGCCTCGCCGCTGGGAAGGACGATGCGGGCGCTGATGACATTGTCCGAGAACCAACCGAACTGATACGATCCGATGCCGGCGCCGCCCTGAGCCAGCCAGCCGCCGGCCGAGGACGACGGATAGCTCGTCGGATAGAGGCGAATGGATAAGCCTTGCGGGTTGATCTTCTTATCGAGCTGTTCCCAGGTGATGCCGGGCTGGACGGTGACGGTCTGGGCGGCCCCATCGACCTCAAGAACCTCTTTCATTCTGTAGAAATCGATGACGATCCCCTTCCGCGTGGGAATGATTCCTCCATAGCCGGAGGAGCCTTTGCCCCTGGGGACCAAGGGGATCTTCTTCGAGGAGGCCCAGGCGACGAGCTCTTGGAGTTCCTCTTCATTTTCGGGTTGAACGACCGCGTGGGGGACCGTTTGGCCGACCAGAGGTTTGATCAGCTTGGGCATGGCCGCGATGTCGTGGCCGTAAAGGATGCGCTCCGTCGGGTTGAAGTTCGCCCGAGGGCCGAACTTTTCCCTGAGCCATTGTTGGTCCTTTTTTGTTAATGTCGCCATAAAGCTCTCCTCTTCCGATTATTTTATGATTGTATGACCTTTCGGTCCGGGAAGGAAGGCCGGAGCCCTAATCTTCCACTGAATATATACATTTTATCGGATAACTAAAATATTGGCAAGCGAATTCGGGGCTAAACCGGCTTGAAGACTTCGCTCTTGAGCGTCGCCGTGCGGATCCGGTCCTCGACCGGATTCACCCCGATGCCCGGACCAGTTTGACTCCATCTCCGGATTTTTAGTATATATCATTTTCATTTATATTTAAGGAGGTTGCTATTATGAAAAAAATTAAAGTCATCGTCTACGGCTGCGGCGTCATGGGCCGCAAAATGGCCGAAGCCCTTCTGGAGAAGAAAAGCTTCGAGCTTGTCGGAGCTCTGGATATCAACCCTCAGCTTGTGGGAAAGGACTTAGGAGAATTCCTGGCCTCGAAGAAAAAACTGGGAATCATCATCG
>Ga0315294_10008470_pt1 | contig 11297 bp, 5 predicted proteins | sample YL17G13_40_MG_FD_203626 | JGI IMG/M metagenome (GOLD analysis project Ga0315294, IMG submission 203626) | Sediment microbial communities from Yellowstone Lake, YNP, Wyoming, USA - YL17G13_40 | ecosystem: Environmental > Aquatic > Freshwater > Lake > Sediment | place: USA: Wyoming | collected... | reverse complement strand
TGCCCGGTCGTGACGATCGGCGGAATCGCGACGGACGACTCAGCGGTCACCGGCGTCACCTGGTCGAACGCTGCTACCGGTGAAACCGGCGCCTGCGTTCTCAACGGCGCCGCATGGTCCGCTGCCGGGATAGGGCTCGCGGCGGGTGACAACGCGATTACCGCGACGGCAGCGGATGACTCCGGCAATACCGCGACGGCCGTGGTCACGGTGACCTACGTCGATGCCGTGCCGGGAGCGGCGTGGACAGGCCTGGCGATGGTCTCTCTGCCGATCATCCCGGACGAAATCGACCCCGAACTGGAAACCGGGTTTTCGGGGGACTACTGGTGCACGTTCCTTCCGGATGTGAACTCGTATGCGGTCTACCCAGAAGGATCCACGTGGCTCGACCCGCCGGAGAGCACGCCAGGACGGGGATTCTGGGCGTGCTTCGATCCCCAGGCAGCGACGCCATACGGCACGATCCCCGCACAGGACCAGCCGGCCACCATTCACCTTACGACCGGCTGGAATCTCGTAGGCACGCCGTTTCTGTCCGAAGTCAAGTGGGACATCTCGAAGCTGACGGTCAGCGGGCCTGACGGGTCGGCCAGAGCGCTTAGCAGTGCTTCCGACCTCACGCTGGGTTATGCCTGGGGATGGCGACAGGATCCCAACGACCCGAGGACGGGCTCATACTACCTCGTATACGATTCCTCGATCGTGCCCGGTGTGGACGACAAGTTGGCGCCCTGGAGGGCCTACTGGATCAAAGCGAACCGGGACTGCGATCTGATCGTCCCCGCGCCGTAGTCTCCAACCGCCTGATTCGGGGCCGACCTGACAAGCCGGGTGGGATAGGGACGAGATTGTCCTCGTCAAGCCCCCGGCCGCTACAACACGCCGACAGCGGTAAGCCGGGCCAGTGCATCGAGCTGTCGCCGCGTAGCGACCGTTCGTAGTTATTCCCCTCAGCAAGAGGCCTTGACGCCTGAAGAATGGAAATTCCGTTGTCGGCAGCAGGACTATGCTTCGGATGGCTTCCCGCGCCGAAGCATAGTCCTGCTGCGCAAGTGTGCGTCGGGGCGGAAAGCCTCCCGACGGATGCCGTGCCCACCCGTGCGCGGTTTGCGCGTGGGGCCGTGTGGGAAATAACGCGGTTGTGAGAACGACGGCGGGCAACGGGGATACGGCGGAGACGGCGAGGGTTCGCAGGCGTGCCGCGGGCGAACGCCGACCGCCGCGTACGCAGCCTTGGGAACCGCTGGACACGGCGCTCGACAAGGCAATCGACTATCTTCTTCAGGCGCACAGCGCCGACGACTACTGGCTCGGCGAGCTCGAAGGCGACACGATCCTCGAATCCGAGTACATCATCCTCATGCGCTTCCTCAGCCGGGGCGACCAGCGCAAGCTCGCGAAAGCCGCCGCCTACATCCGGTCCAAGCAGACACCCGAGGGCGGATGGGCCATCTTCCCGGGCGGGCCTGTGGACGCATCCGCGTCCGTCAAGGCGTATCTCGCGCTCAAGCTGACCGGCTCATCGCCTCACGATCCGCACATGATCCGGGCGCGCGAAGCGATATGCGGTGCCGGCGGGGTCCCCGCGGTCAACAGCTACACCAAGTTCTACCTCGCGATGCTCGGGCAGATACCCTGGCAGTGGACGCCCGCCGTTCCACCCGAGATCGTGCTGCTGCCGAATTGGTTCTACTTCAACATATATGAGATATCGTCGTGGTCGCGCACCTTCGTGGTGCCGCTGTCGATCATCTGGGCACGCAAGCCGGTCACCCGCATCGAAGAAGGGCAGGGGATCGCCGAGCTGATCGACCGCCCCGACCGAAACCGAATCCGTTCGCGCGTGAACCTGCCGCCGCGTTCCTGGCGCGATGCGTTCCTCCTTGCGGACGCGTCGATCAAGTTGGCGGAGAAGCTGCGATTGCTTCCGCTCCGCAAGAGGGCCGTCGAGCGGGCGGAGCGGTGGATGCTTGAGCACCTGGAGCAAAGCGCGGGCCTGGGCGCCATATTCCCGCCGATAGTCTACTCGCTGATCGCCCTGCGCGCGTTGGGCTATCCCGACGATCACCCGCAGGTCGGGCGCGCGATGAGCGAACTTGAGAAGCTCGAGATTGAGGAGGATGACACGCTGCGGCTGCAGCCGTGCACGTCGCCGGTGTGGGACACGGCCATCGTCGTCAACGCGCTGGCTGAGGCGGAGGTCGATCCCGAGCATCCGGCGATGAAAAGGGCGGCCGAGTGGCTGGTATCGAAGCAGGTGCGTGGGCGCGGCGATTGGCAGATTAAGAGGCCGCGTCTTGAACCCGGCGGCTGGTATTTCGAGTTCGCCAACGAGTTCTACCCGGACATCGACGACACCGCGATGGTCCTGATGGCACTGCGCAAGACCGGGGACGTCCCCGGAAAAAAAGACGCCTGCCGCGGGGCGCTGATGTGGCTCCTGGGAATGCAGGGCTCCGACGGCGGCTGGGCCTCGTTCGATGTCGATAACCGCAAGATCGTCTTCAACAACATCCCATTCGCCGACCACAACGCCATGCTCGACCCGTCAACGAGCGACATCACTGCGCGCATTCTCGAGATGCTCTCCCTGCACGCATTCACGCGCAACACCCCGGCGGTCAGACGGGCAATCGAGTTCCTGAGGAGAGAGCAGGAGCCGGACGGGTCGTGGTACGGCCGCTGGGGCGTGAACTACATCTACTGCACATGGCAGGCCATCAAGGGGCTCGTGTCGATTGGGATCGACCCGTTGGACCCGATGATCCGCCGCGCCGCCGACTGGCTCAAGACGGTGCGGAACGAGGACGGCGGATGGGGCGAGAGCTGCATATCCTACTATGAGCCGAGCCTGAAGGGCCGGGGCGAGAGCACGCCCTCGCAGACCGCATGGGCCGTGATGGGCCTGATTGCCGCCGGGGAGGGCAGGAGCGACCAGGTCCGTGCGGGAATCGACTATCTGATCCGCACCCAGACCGAAGACGGCACGTGGAACGAGGAGCTCTTCACCGGGGCCGGGTTCCCCAAGGTCTTCTTCCTGCGCTACCACCTCTACCGCCACGCGTTCCCCACGATGGCTCTGGGAATGTACAGAAGGGGGTTAGGAGTTGGGAGTTAGGGGTTGGAGGGGAGTCGGTTTCCCCAACTCCCAACCCCTAACTCCCAACCCCCAGCTATGCGTTTCCCGATCGGACTGACAACATCGCTCACTGCCCACATCCTGCGCAAGCGGCTTGCGGGGGAACGGTTCGTGCCGCTGGTTCTCATGCTGGAGCCGCTCTTCGCGTGTAACCTCAAGTGCGCCACGTGCGGCCGGATTCGGGAGTATCGTGACCGCGTCTCGGAGATGATGAGCGTAGAAGAGTGCCTCGCATCGAGCCGGGAGTGCGGCGCGCCGATAGTCTCCGTCTGCGGAGGCGAGCCGCTGATCTATCCCAGGATCGGGGAGTTAGTCGATGGGCTGATCGGGCTGCGCAGATACGTCTACCTCTGCACGAACGGTCTGCTCCTGGCGGACTCGCTGGCCAAGCTCAAACCATCGCGCAGGCTTCTTCTGAATGTGCACATCGACGGCCCCCCCGAGGTCCACGACGCCATCGTCGAAAGGGCGGGAGCCTACGAGTCCGCCGTTCGAGGCATCTCACTCGCCGCCGGGCGCGGGTTCCAGGTAACCGTAAACACTACCATCTGCCGCGAGACCGACATGAACCAGATCGACACGATGATGGACGGGCTCGCCCAACTCGGCGTCGGCACGTTCATGCTCTCCCCCGCGTTCTCGTATGACTCCGTCGCGGAGAAGGACCATTTCATGACCCGCGCGGACGTGCACGAGAAGTTCCGCGAGATCGACCGCATCGCCCGCCGCCACCGCCTCTCCGACACGCCCATCTACCTGGAGTTCCTGAAGGGTGAGAGGGAGCTTGTGTGCACCGCATGGGGCAACCCGACCCGAAACGTCGCCGGCTGGCGCTCGCCCTGCTATCTGATTGCCGACCGCCACTTCCGATCCTACCGCGAGCTGATCGATTGCACCGACTGGAGCATGTATGGCGCAGGCCACGACAGCCGGTGCAGGCACTGCATGGTCCATTGCGGATTCGAACCGACCGCCGCACTTATGATCAACCCCAAGAAGGGCGATTTGTGGAAGATGATCAGGTGGCAGTTGGTAGGCTGACCGGCGCAACGCGCCAAGCCCGCATGGGGCTGCGCTGCGCTACGCATTCCGAGCCGCGCGTGAGGAGGTGGTATACTGAGAATAGGCTGAGCGGTTTGGGGGATTGTAGTTGAGACTCGTTACGTTGGCCGCGGCGTTGCTTTTCGTCTGCTGGCCTTGTCTCGTTCAGGGAGATACGAAAAGCGACACGTGGGCGGCGGTTGATGCCCTCGGGCGGGCGCTGCCGGGGCATGCAACGTGCGGCGACCCGCGGCCCGGCAAGTACGTCGGCATATTCTACTTCCTCTGGCTTGGCCAGCACGGAACCGGCGGGCCCTATGACATCACCAAGATCCTCGCCGAGAACCCCACCAACCCCCAATGGGGCCCTCTCTATGCCTTCCACCACTGGGCGGAGTCCGAGCTCGGATACTACCTCTCAGACGACGCCTGGGTCATGCGAAGGCACTGCGAGCAATTGGTTGACGCGGGCATCGACACGCTCATCTTCGACGTCACCAACGCCTTTACGTACACTACCAACTACATGCTCCTCCTCGCTACCTACCAGCAGATCAGGAACGAGGGCGGCAGGACCCCGCAGGTAGCTTTCATGGCCTACAACGGCAACTACGCCGCCGCGGTTCAGGACATCTACACGAACCTATACTCACAGAACCTCTATCCCGACCTCTGGTTCTACTGGAAAGGCAAGCCGCTGCTGCTCTCTCCCGCAGCCGGCCTAAGCCAGAACGTGCTGAACTTCTTCACGATCCGGCAGTGCTGGGCGTGGTCGAACAGTTGGTGGTGGGGCGACGGCCACGACAAGTGGACCTGGCTCGACCACTACCCCCAGAACCCCGGCTGGCACGATCCGGGTGTGCCGGAGGAGCTATCGGTGTGCGTCGCACAGCATCCCACGACCAACATCGGCCGCAGCTTTCGCAACGGAACCGAGCCTCCACAAGGAAGCTCTGAGCCGGAGAAAGGCTGGTGCTTCGCCGAGCAGTGGAGCCGTCTCCTGGAGCCGCCGGTCGATACTCAAGCCGAGATCGACCCCGAGTTCGTCTTCATCACCGGCTGGAACGAGTGGGTGGCGCAGAGGTTCGTATCCGACGGCACTCAGACCTTCCTCGGCCGCACTCTCCCCGCGGGAGAGACGTACTTCGTGGACACGTATTCGCAGGAATACTCCCGCGATATCGAGCCCATGAAAGCCGGCCATACCGACACCTACTACTACCAGATGATCAACTATGTCCGCCGCTGGAAGGGCGTCCGCGCGCCCGATACCCCGACCGCTGCCAAGACCATCACCATTGACGGCGCGTTCTCCGACTGGACCGACGTCGGCCCCGAGTATTTCGACACCACCGGCGACACCTCTCACCGCAATCACGCCGGCTGGGGATCGGCGGGGACCTACGTCAATTCGACCGGCCGCAACGACTTCGTCAAGCTCAAAGTCGCCCGCGACGCCACCTACATCTACTTCTACGCCGAGACCAAAGCCAACATCACGAGCCGCACCGACCCCAACTGGATGCTCCTTTTCATCGACTCCGACCGCAACCACGCAACCGGCTGGATGGGCTATGACTTCCTCGTCAACTATCCGCCGATCGACTCGAGCTCCACCAACCTCAAGCGCTCGACCGGCGGATGGAACTGGACCCTGGTGAGGGATGTCCCGTATCGCTATTCGGGCAACAAGATGGAGATCAGGATTCCGCGCTCGGACCTGGGGCTCACGGGCTCGCGCGTCACCTTCGACTTCCACTGGGCCGACAACATGCAGAAAGCCGACGACATCATCGAGTTCGCGATAAGCGGCGATTCGGCCCCGAACCGTCGTTTCAACTATCGCTACGACACAGCGCCGGGCGGCCCCGAGGTGCTCGATATCACCGGCGACAGGCCCAGCGGGACCTACAAGGCCGGCGACGTGATCAACGTGCGGGTCGTTTTCACCGCCCCCGTCTATGTCACGGGGACGCCTCAGATCGAGCTCGTCATCAGCGGGACCGGTCGCACGATCGACTACTCGTCCGGCAGCGGGACCAATACGCTGTCGTTCGCCTACACCGTCCAGCCCGGGGATGCCGCGACCCACCTGGACTACTCCAGCTCAAACGCACTCTCCCTCAATGGCGGATCGATCAGGGACGCCTCTGGACTCGACGCTGGTCTGCGCCTCGCGCCGCCCGGGCTCGTCTACTCCCTCGGCTACAACCGCGTGATAGCGACCGACGCGACCCCGCCTGCCGTCACCAACGTCACGAGCGACACGCCGAACGGGACCTACAAGCAGGGGGCCATCATCACCGTCAAGGTCGCGTTCAGCGAGCCGGTCATTAAGACGGGCAGTCCCAAGCTGCTTCTTGAGACCGGAGACACGGACCGCAACATAGCTTGCAGCGGCGTCTACGGCAACACGCTCAGCTTCCCCTACACCGTGCAGACCGGCGATGCGACCCCCGACCTCGAATACGCAGCCGCCGACGCTCTGACCCTGCCGAGCGGCGCGACCATCACCGATATCGCGGGCAACCCGGCCGTTACCATCCTCCCCCAGCCCTACACCACGGGCTCGCTCGGGTTCAACAAGGATATCGCCGCGGACGGCGTCCGGCCCCGCGTCACGAACGTGACAAGCTCCGCCCCCGACGGGCCCTACAGGACGGGACAGCAGATTGAGCTCACCACGACCTGGGACGAGCCGGTGCTCACGCAGGGGACTCCCTGGCTCGAACTTGAGACCGGCGACCTCGATCACAACGCCTACTACCTGTACGGCAGCGGGTCGAACACGCTGACGATGAGATACGCGGTGCAGCCCGGCGACACGTCTCCCGACCTCGACTACCGGGGCCTGAACTCTCTTCAGGGTACGATCAGGGATGCTGCCGGCAACAACTACTATCCTCAGCTTCCCCCTCCAGGCCAACCGGGGTCGCTTGGCTACAACCGTAACCTGGTGATCCTGCCGTCAGACGGCTCGATAGCTGACGCGAAGCGCCTGCCCGACGGCTCCCCAGTCGGCCTTGGGGCGAAGGCGCTCTACCTCAAGTGGCCCGCGTTCGGCTATGTTGAGGAGCTCGGCAGATGTGCAGGCGTGCGAATCGAGGGCGCCGTCTCGGCCGACGCAGGCGATCTGGTCTGCCTGACCGGCATCATGCGCACGACAACGGCCGGAGAGCGCTACATCCAGGCGGACGCGACGCTCGTATGCGGAAGCCACTCGGTCGGCCCCGTCGGATCGAGCCAGAAAGCTCTGCGCCGCGCGATCTGTGATGGGCTCTACGTGAAGGTGTGGGGAACGGTCAAGCCGGGCTCAATCACCTCGAACTCGTTCGTCCTCCTCGACGGCACGGACGAGGCAGGGCTCAAGGTGATCACTCAGGGCTTGCCGGGCGTGGTCGAGGGCGAGTTCGCATCGCTCAGCGGCGCTGCGGGGTTCGATGGCGGGAGAGTGATCTACCGCCGCTGAGCCGTACAGACAGAAGGGCGCGCTCCACAGGCCGCGCTGAAGCGTCGCCTCAGATGCGGATCAACCGCCCGCTTTGCGCCTCTACTTCTTGACTCTCCGAGCCGCGAACGCTCCGATACCCATCAGCAGAGCCATTATCGAAGCGGGCTCGGGAATCGGCCACCACGTGGTTGGATACTGCGTGACGGTCACCGGGTCCCCGATCACGTCCACGTCATACGTGAACTCGACGTAGAGGGTCTCGCCCGGGATCACGGCCATCGGGTTGCCGGGCCCCGTCGAGATCACGTGCGCCAAGAAGCCGCACACTCCGGAGTATGGCTCGATCACCCACGGCGTGCCCTCGACAAGGTCGTGGACGAAGACTCCCCTGAGGTTGGTGCCGTTCGTGATCAGCACGTGCCAGTCCGTCCAGATGTCCTCAAGCGTGTTGTTGACGATATTCTGGCGAATGCGCGGGTCGGTCACCCTAGACGGCATGCAGCCGTGAAGTTCCTCCTCGTCGAGCCCGTTCGACCTATACGCCCATGAACTGTCCCGGTCGTACGTGCAGACCCCGTCTTTGTGGTGCCACTCAAGGGGATCCAGGTCAACCCAGTAGGTCGCGGCACACGCAGGGGAGCACAGAGCTGCAGCCAGCAACAGTGCGGAAAGGGACAAACAACCTTTCATCGACATCTCCTCTCCTCCTGCAAAGACGGTATCCGCCGCGCTGGAACGCGGTCTCGCAAAGGCATAACGCCATTTCGTCGCAGGCATTATATCCCGTCACTCAGCCGTTGTCAAGTGGAATTTTTATAAGTTCAATACCGGCGATATCAGCTCTTCTCGTGTCAGCCCATCCAGCCCGCTTACACGGGCCTGTTACATACTCACCCCCAAATGTCACGCTTGACATCCATGAAATCTCCTGCATTCTCCCTCACACTCTCCGCAGCACGCAAATACTCGGAGAATTGGAGTCTTTCGGTGGCAAGTGTTCAGTAGCGGCCGGACTCCGTTCCGGCCTTGTCCGATACCGAGATCGGACACTACTTGGGGTTCATCGCCCTCGCCGCGGGCTCCTTCTCGGAAGCGCGTGCCGAGAGCCCCTCTCGTGCCTCGAACTCTTTGGCCGCCTCTGCGAACTCCGCCACGCGCTTGGCGACGAGGTAGTGCACACACCCCTCGGGGTAGTTTCCCTGCGGCAGTTCTTCGCCGGCCGGCACACCGGTCAGGATCTCGATTCCCTGATCCACCGTCTCCACCGCCCAGACGTTGAACCGCCCCTCGCGCACGGCATCGACGACTTGCGCCCTGAGCATCAGATGCCTGACGTTCGACCGAGGGATGACGACCCCTTGTTCACCCGTGAGCCCGAGGGCCCCGCAGACTTCGTAGAAGCCCTCGATCTTGCGGTTGACGCCGCCAACCGGCTGAATCCGCCCGAACTGGTCCACTGAGCCCGTGACGGCGATGCCTTGCCTTACCGGCACGCCCGAGAGAGCGGAGAGAAGCGCGTAGAGCTCGGTCGAGGACGCCGAATCGCCCTCGACTTCCTCATAGACTTGCTCGAACGCAAGGGTCGCCTGCATTGCGATCGGCTTTGTGGAGCCGTACTTGCCGCCAAGGTAACCCGCCAGGATCATGATGCCCTTGCTGTGTATCCTGCCGCCCATCTCGCTCTCGCGCTGGATGTCGATGATCCTGCCCTTGCCCACCGACACCCGGGCGGTGAGCCGCGAGGGCCTGGCAAAGGAGTAGTCCCCCATGTCGTAGACCGAAAGCCCATTCGCCTGCCCGACCACCGACCGGTCCACGTCGATCACGATCAAGCCCTGCTCGATCAACACCTGCAGCTTGTCCTCGACGAGCCGAGAACGATACTCCTTGCGCTCGATTGCCTCCTCGACGTGGCCTGCCATGACAATCTCGGCTCCCGCTCTGTCCGCCCAGTACGCTGACTCGCTCACGATATCGGCGATCTCGATGAACCGCGTGGACAGCCGCTCCTTGTCCTCGATAAGCCGGGAGCCGAAATCGACGACCCTGGCCACCGCGCCCCTGTGAAACGGCTTCAGGCCGGACTCGCGGCAGCAGTCGGCAATGAACGCGGCGTACTGGCCGACGTGCTCGGCGTCGCGCGCCATCTCGATGTCGAAGTCCGCCTTGACCTTGAAGAGCTTGCGGAACTCGTCGTCGAGATAGTAGAGCAGATGATGGATGTGCGGGCTGCCGATCAGGATCACCTTGAGATCGAGCGGTATCGGCTGTGGCCTGAGAGTGGCGACCGAGACGAGCCCGTATTGGTCGCCGAGGTTCTCGGGAGCTGCCTCGCCCGAGCGAAGCACACGCTTCAAGGCGTCCCACGAGAATGGCGAGAGCAGGACTTCGAGAGCCTGAAGGACAAGATAGCCCCCATTGCCGCGATGCAGCGCCCCGGCCTTGATCATATTGTGGTCGGTTGACGTGAACCCGAAGCGCGCCTTGAAGTCTATCTTGCCAAGGAGGTTCGAGTAAGTCGGATTCTGCTCCCAGACGACCGGCGCCCCCTCCGAGTCCTGCCGGGTCACGAAGACGTTGATCTTGTAGCGGTCGAAGGTGGGCTCAAGGAACTCCTCGAACGCCGGCGGCAGCCCCTGCTGGCGCTTGTCGGGAGAACGGAAGTCGTCCAGCCTCTCGACTATGTCGTTCTCCACGAGTTCGACGTATTCCAGGATCGCCTCGCAGTCCCCGAGCCGCTCGCAGCGCTGATACTTCGCTCGTATCTCCTGCAGCAGGTGTCCGACTGCGAAGAGAGCGATCTCTTTGTCCAGCTCGTGAAGCTTGTCCTGCGCCTCCTTCTCAAGCGCGCGGGACCTGGAGATGAACTGGTTGATGTCGTCCTGCAGCGAGGCGCCGCGCTTCTTGGCGTCCTGCTTCTGCTCGTCGGGCAGCGCGTCGAACTCGTCCCTTGTGTAGGGCTTGCCATCCGGGGTCAGTGGGACGGACGCGATCCCCACAGCCGTCGCCTCGACCGCAAAGCCCAGGCCCGAGGCCTCCCGCTGGAGTCCCTCCATTAGAGTGTCTTTGCGGCGCTGGAAGGAATCCAGCGTCTCGGTCCGGCGTCTGTCGTAGTTCTCACTCTCGAATGCCCTGGGTATATCGATGCGTGCGATCTTGATGAACTCGTCCATATCGCTTGCGAACTCAGGCCCCTTGCCGGGTTCGAGCCTGATCGCCCTCGGGCGGTACGGGTCGCGGAAGTTGTGGACGTAGCACCAGTCGCCGGCCGGGGGTTCCTGCCTGGCCTTCGCGGAGACCTGCGCCGCCACGCTGGTACTGCGCCCCGTTCCGGGCCGGCCGGCAACATAGATGTTGAACCCTTTCGTGCGTATTCCCAGGCCGAAGTCGATCGACTCGACCCCTCGCTCCTGGCCCACGGTTCCCTCGATCGGCGCAATCTCCGCCGTGGTCTCGAACCCGAGCGAGTCGGGGTCGCACGGGTGGCTCAGTTCGTCCGGTGACAATGTCAGATCGTCGCGCATTGCTGAATCCCCCTCCACCGACCATTTCCATTTACCCAGTTGACCGTTCGCGTCTATGGTGGGATAATCTGCACATGAGGGGGTGAGTCTGAAATGCCGACTAGCTCAGAGCGTTACTACGAGACGATCAACAACCTGC
>Ga0315294_10008468_pt1 | contig 11300 bp, 15 predicted proteins | sample YL17G13_40_MG_FD_203626 | JGI IMG/M metagenome (GOLD analysis project Ga0315294, IMG submission 203626) | Sediment microbial communities from Yellowstone Lake, YNP, Wyoming, USA - YL17G13_40 | ecosystem: Environmental > Aquatic > Freshwater > Lake > Sediment | place: USA: Wyoming | collected... | reverse complement strand
GCTTGGTCGCGTATTGTTTGATGTCCTCATCCATGTTGCCCAGCTTGTCCGGGTGGTTCATCATGATCTTTTTCTTGTACGCCGCTTCGACTTCCATCCATGACGCGTTGTCCGACACGCCTAAAGTAGCAAAGTCGCTGGGCGGTTCCGGATCCAGTTCGTCCGCTGGCATGTCCTGCCGGTCGTCATATTCCCTGCGCAGATCCTCGTAGTACGATTTCTTTGCCGCGCGCACGCGATCGCCGTTGGTCAGCCACGCGAAGATGCCGCCGATAACCGCTAACGCCGCGGCGCGCGCCATCATCGATGCCGCCCTGCGTATCTCGTACGCCACCGGTGATTCGTTGGGCGCCTTGCTCGCGCCAGTGTTCAGCCACGTCCACACTACGTACGGTATGAACACGACAAAAAACAATGCCTTGGTTATTAAAGCGCATGTTATATCGATCCAGTGTACTCCTTTGTTATTGCGTATCGTCGTGGCGATCACGTACGCCGCGGTGATCAGCCCTACGGGGATCGTGATCATCCGGTCGTAGCCCGTAAACATCAGCAGACAGGATCCGATGGTTAGAAAAACGTGCATGCCCGTGTCCATGCCGGTGTTGAAAAACACCAGATAATCATCACGCACGTTGACGTACGTCCTCCAACCACACCAGTATATGAAGATGAACGGCGCGATCAGTACCAACAACGCGCCGATGCCTTTGAGCGTTCCTGCAGGTGTGTTCGCTTCTGCCGCTTGCTGTGCCTCGCTTTCCCGCGCGCTTTCCTGCGCCTGCGCCGCTCTGCGTTCGTCGTCCGCCTTACGCTGCGCTATTATCTCCATCAGCGCCTGCAGATCCGTCTTACGGCTGCCATCCACGGGCAGAGATTCGCCGTCTGCCCAACACGCTGTGGTGTTGCTTTCCTTGATCAAGTAACAGTTGCCTGCCGATCCGTGCGTGATCCGTATCGGCGCAAAGTTCTCTAGTTCAGAGATATGCTTGCGCTCCCACGGAAACATGCCGCGCCCGGGTTGTACGCATGTGTCCGCTTTGCATTCCCAGCGTTGCCCCTTGGTGTCGTAGAATTCCCTATCGTCAGCGTGTGCCGTCAGCGCGGTCGCCGCGATCGCCAGAGTTACTATCAGCGTTTGCATAACGCGCTTGCGCTGCATGCGCTTGATGGATCTGTACCCTTCGGGCAGGTCCTGTTCGTACCAGTAGCAGTCCTTGTACGTTATCATGCCGTCCTTGCGCGTGTACTGATCCGCGCCTTTGCTGATACACCGCAGCTCCATCAGCTGCCCGATCGCCGCCAGCACCGCGGACATGCTTTTGCCGGTGATCGCCGCGATATCTACCGGACGTATGCCGCTGCTTTCAGCGATCACGTCCAGCACGATGTCCAGATATTCACTGCTTACTTTGTTTGTACTCATATGCCCCTCCTACTTATAAAAACAGGCGGGCGCGCATGGTGTAGCGCGCCGCGCCTTGAGATGTACGGTTATCCTTTCTTCTGGAACTTCCACCCGGCTTGCCAACGCTTCTTGGCGCCTTCGGCGATCGCGGTGATCCGTTCCTTGGTCGTGCCTGACTTAAGTGCTTCTTCCAATTCCGCGCGGTTCATCACGCGAAAGTATTTGATGCCCAACGCCCGCGCCTGTTTCATCAGAGCGTTGCGGCTGCCTTCCTTGGCCGGTTTGTTCAGCTCGTGAGTGACCACGCGCGGCTTCTTTTCGACCGGCTGCTTATGCGCCTTGTCCGCGGGCTGCGCCTGCGGTTCTTTCTTGTGATCAGCCTTCTTGGCCTTCTCGGCCTTTTCAGCCGCCATGCGCTCTTTCATCTTCGCCATCTGGTCCGCGGCCTTGCTGTGCTTCTTACTGTGCTTGGCATTCGGTCCGTAGTATTTGCCCCACAGCTTATCGATCGACGCATCTCTTCCCTTCTTCACTTCCACTTGCTCTTTCTCTATCGCTGTCATCGTACACCTCCTGTCTGTGTCCCTTCTTCCTGCCCGCCGATCCCCTGACCGGCGGCCGCCTCGTCATATTCCCGCGCACTGATAAATCAGCGCCATCAGCGCGTTGCCGCGCCCGACCATTACGTGGTTGTAGTCATAGGTCGTGTCCCTGCTGATGTAGTATGTACCTATGGGCGTGCCGTCCACATTATACGCTACGATCACGTCGCTGTTGCATTCGCGTATCGTGCCGATCAGTGTGCCGTCTCTGTTTCTGATTGTTTGATCCATTTTGACCTCCTTCTTTCCTTTCTCAAGCAGAGTATGCCAGACAACCCGTAAAATTGCCAATCGGTTTGATGACACAACCCATTGAAACACCGTCAGTTAGGTATATATTTTACAAAGCCTGTTTTTCAAACACGCGAGTTGCCATAGTCCGCGGCGCGGGTTCGGACCGCGCCGCTTGCTGTCTTTACCGTACGATCGCCAGCGCTTCTGCCAGCGCGCGCTGTTTCAACGCCGCGCCCGCGCCTAACCAGATGCTGCGCAGCTTATTGGTCGGATCCTCGTCCGCGCCGCGCACGGTGCGCTGCCAATCGGTGTACTCTGTTACCGAGTTGTATGCTGCCCAGAGCGTGCCTTTCACGCCGGGTATGTTATTGCCTGCGCCGTTTTCAAACAGCGCTTTGAAATCGTTCATGCGCGCTTTAAGTACCTTGCTGTCCGCCTTCTTGGGATCGGTGAACAGTAGGGACTTGTAGTACAAACTCAAATCATTATTGTTCATCTGTCGGCTGACCATTGCCTGTGCCTGCTCTTCGAACGCGTTATAGAAGTGTACGCTGATGCCCAGCAGCCGCCGCGCTTCATCGACCTTCGCGTCCATGTTGCCGCTGTGCCGTATTGCGATGCCGTCCCGCGCGTCCTTCTGCGACGCGATCAGAGTATTCTGGCAAACTACCCGCACGGGCGTGAAGTACATGCGCATCGCCGATGTGCCGTCGTGGCTGTTAGTAAGTAGAAGGTACTTCTCCACTATGTCTTCCCGCGCGATCACCAGAGGCTCAGGCAGCTTGGCGAGGATCCAAATGCGCTCGCCCTTGCCCAACGCCCCGGCGACGTGGTACACTGCCTGCCCTTCGCCGACCACGCTGTCAAAAAATCCGAACGCGTCCTTGTTCTGTAGCACCTGATAGTCCGGTCCGACAACGCCGAGGACGGTGCTGTCTTCCATATTGACCGTGGCGACGTGCCGGTTCAGCATGATGCCGTTGGTGGTCTGCAGCTCGACCTTGGCTACGCGGTAGTTCAACCCCGCGGCCGCGATCGCTTCCGCTGCTGTTGCCGGTCGGTCCAGCTCGGTGCCGATGCCATGCCAAGGCTTTTCGCCCGCGTACGCGACCTTGCTTTTGTATATGTTATGTGCCATAACTTATGCCTCCTTGTTAGGTAACAACCCTTCTTCCTGCAGCCATGCGTAGTACGCCCGGTACTGCGATCCTCTGCCCATAAAATCCGCGCCGTCGAACGGCTTGCCGGTCATGCGGATCAGCGCCTGCATCAAACTCAGGTCGTGTATGCCTGTAGCCATCTTATCGCCCCATGACACGATGTCGTACTTGCTACGCGGCGCGCGCTTGGGCGGGTATATCAAAACTACGTTCGCGTCTATGCCCGTTGCTCTGCTTTTGATTCTGATGTATCCATTTTTCTTTCTGCCTTTGCTCTCGACCGTGATCGTGTCGTACCCTGATTCCAGAAGCGCGTCGATCACATGCTCCGTCTTAAAAATCGTATGTCCTTCGCCCGCGTCCACCATCTCTTTCAGCTTTCCTTGTATCATCGTACACCTCCTTTTTGCTGCTTATCCCCTTTGTCAACTACAATATACCAGCTAAAATCAAGGATTGCCAATAAATATGGCGTTCACAACCCATTGAAACACCGTCAGTTATGCGAATATTGAAAAATAATTTTTTTTGCGACTACGCCATATATTGTAGTCGGTGGCATTGGCGACGCAGGTTTGTCGTAGCATTTGTCCAATAAAAAAGCCCGATGCCTTGCGACATCGGGCTTAAATCACACCTTAGATCTAATTCTATTTTTTGGGTTCCGGCTGCTTGATCAACTTGAACCAAATTCCCAGTCCTGCGGCGATCGCGGCGATCAGCCCGCCGATGATTCCCCACATCCGGGTGGACTTTTTGGCTTTGGCTTTGGCCGCCAGCGCGCGTTCGTTTTCTTTCTCTTGCTGCAACACGAGATTGTCCGGCGATACCAACTTCATGTCGATGGCAAATGTACGCGTCACCGGTTGCTTGTCCAGCAGCAGACTTACTTCCTGCCCGGCAGGCAGCGTGTAGATCATCTCGTCAGGGGCGACCACCACGTCCTTCTTGCCCCAAAGACAACCGCCGAACAACAGCACGCCAAAAATCAAACTAAACAGTGTCGTCCGCATATTTTAGTTTCCTCCTTAACAAAGTTATACGCTTGCGCGTCTTTGCCGCGTCAGTATCCCTGCCGTCCTTCAGCGCCTTGTGATACTCGGCTATCAGAGAGTCCAGCTCGTTGATGTACCTCTCCATTCGCCCGGGTATCAACCGTTCGAGGATACTTAGCAGACTATCTAACCACATACACGCCCTCCCTGATTAAAATTTAACTTTGATCAGCGTAAGTGTACCGCCTGCCACAAACTCGTTGTCGCCGGTAACGCGGCTGATACCTACTGCGCCGCCTACGTTGAATTCAACGAGGTCGAGGATCGGCAAAGTAACGCCAATGTCTTTAAGTTTTAATATTGGGTACGAAATAACCAACAACGCGGCGTTCTCGTATGAGTACCCTGCCTCTAACGCGAGCCCTTTCCATGTCAGCAGCTGCGTCGATGCCATGTACTCCAGCTGGCTGTCGATCGCGTTGTAAAACACGCCCTGCTGGAAGTCGGGCAGCTTCTTCAGCAAGTCTACGATCTCCAGCCTGCTTTCTGCGGGAGCCGCGTCCTGCGCGTACGCCGCGCCCGCGAACAGCAACCCTATGACCAATAATGACCAATACCAATACTTTCTCATACAAACCTCCTTGTGTTCTATCCCTGCTGTCTTCGCCGTTACGTTTCCATGGTAACGTACACTTTTGAGCTGGCCTCAAGGTACGTTATTATGATGGAGTCCACAACGCGCGACGGGAAAAACCTTTCCCAAGACATGCCGGATGCTAACTTGAGCACGGTGACCGCGCTGCTGTCCGAGAACTTCACGGACACGCTGCCGCCGGTGCAGTTTAAACGCAGTGTAAATGCCTGCGTGCCTGCCGGTATACTAACTGTTGCGCTGCCTGATCCTCCGCTGTACAGATCGCTATGTACGATCGGGTTGTAGCATGGTGTGGTCGCCGTTTTAGTTATCCCCGCGGGCAGCGACTCTAAAAACTCGTTGAGAGTCACTTCCACCCCGGGTGTAAACCTGTACTGTCCGATTACGATGTCCGCTGTGGTCGTGTTCTTGTACTTAGGCATAAGATCCTCCTTTTTACCAAAGTCCACGTACTGTTAACCAGATTCCTGTTTCCGTGCAAACCCATCCCTGCGCCATGACCTTCGTACGCAGCAGTACATCACAATGCGCGGGGCTTGTTCCCAGCACGTCATAGATGATGTTGTACCCGTGTCCGCACATCGCTACTGCCTCGGACCAGCTGCCCAAATAATAATCAGCGGCGTGGTACAGTCTGTTTTCCCGCGCCATCGCCTCGCTGTGCTGCCTGCACCACCAGCTGACCTGCTCGTCCCAGTACTCTACCGGAGGGCGCCCCTTATCCCGCCGGAATGCTTCGATCAGCTGTGTCATAGTATCGCCGTAAATGGGTACATCAGATCCCCTTCCTCTAACAACAGGCACACGAAAAACTCCTCCGCGGCCGCTGGCATAGGGTTCTTTACCCCCAGCCAGACGCTGCCCAGCGCGATGAACACCTGCAGAGGCAGTATCAACCACGCTGTGCCGCCCAGAGCAAAACAAAAGATCAACCCGTTCGCCGCGACGCTTACCGCGATGATCGAACGTTTGAGTACCCGCTGCCATGTCGGATTGTCCGGGCAGTATCCTAGAGAAAAACGCAATATCGTCAATGGGTATGTCCAGAGCATGACCCATTGAAACACACCTAGTATGTACGCCGTCAGCCATACCGCGGTGGCGCAGATCAACGATCCGATAAAACGGCGCAGCCATTTGTTCGATCGGCCGCCCAACATGTAGAAAATGCAGCCTACGACCATTACCAAAGACCCGATCGCGGGTATCAGTCCTATCATCGTTTCGCTCATATGCTCCTCCCGTTGTACACCTTACGTTTGAAAAAAGCTTCCGGGTCCACTACAGGAAAACAGTGTAGATCTGTTCCCGCGTCCGTATTCAAGTTGATCACCTTCTTTTCCACAAAATCCAGCGGCATGGTCATCTCAATAAAATCCTGTTTGAATTCAGTCAGCTTATTGTTAAACTCGGCGATCGTCCGGTCGTCGTATCCGGCGTGGCAGTGCGTACTGTGTACCGCTTTCATGTCCATACCTAACAAAAAAACAGGGTTAGCGCCTAATGCTACCGCCAGCATCATCGCGCCGAATCCGCTGTTCGTGCCGCCGTAGATGCCTTCTTTTATATCTAAAAAAACTTTTTTTTGCAGCAGCCGCCTTACCAGCCACACGTCATCTCCGGGCAGCGTGTATTGGTTCATCGGCGACAACATGACTTTTCTTGAACGTGTATTGCGCCATCTTTCCGACAGCTTTACCGGATCGGCCGCCATATCAAGATTGCCGTCGTACGCCCCCTGCGCAAAGCACACGTCCATCATGTACAGTATCGTTGGTTCGTACGCCACCAGAGTCTTATTTGTGCCTATGGTCAGCCGTCCATCGAGTATGCCATAATCAAACCCTTTCAGACTTTCGCCGCCGCCCAGAATGAAACAAGGGCGGTTATACCATGATCCCGACGGCAGTATGTCGTGGAGATGCCGCGGATAATCCAAGTACATCGCGCCGATCCGTCCTTCCTGCTCAAGCTGATCGTACGGACGCGTCGTGTACAGCTTCGTGTTTCTTCCTGCTTCGATCATGCGCTGCCTTTCTGTTTGAGTCCAGTAGTATCGCCGGTCCGGGGCAATCCTGCCGCAACACATAATGTGTAAGCGGCCGCCTCAGCGTACCCTGCCGGTCCATATAATATTCGCGTTCATTGACCCACATTGATGTCATGCCCGCGCTCGGTGACAAACTCATATTGTTTTCAAAAACGATTCCATGATCTGTTTATCCTGTTCAACCCCTTCCCAAAATAATGATACGTACGGTATTGCCGGGTCGTGCCATGTTCCCGCAAGGTGGCGGCCGGGCGGCGTCTGGAACGGCGGGTAGTATGTTGCTACCGGCGTACGCAACACGTTGGATAAGACCATCAAGCCGCTGCATGCCCCGAAATAAAAACGCGCTTGCTGCAGCCAGACCACTACCTCGGTCAGGTCCGGCGTCTTGCCAACAAGGTTGATCGCTCTGTCTTCGCGTCTGATCAATTCCATGTACACGTCCCGGGTAAAATCATCGTACGTTCCTCCGATGAATATTGGCGTCCATCCGGTCTTTTTTATTAAAAACTCCACGACATCTGCCGCGCCTGTCGTTTCGTAGTAGCCCCACGCTTTTTTTGTACCATAGCTCGAAAAATTGACGATGAAGTAATTTCCGCGCTTAGCTTTATCCAGCGCCCCGTTCATTTTGTAATGAAAGTCTGTATCAGGTATGTCCTGCGCGAACCATCCTTCCAGCCGGTTGCCCGCTTCGAGGTATGTATTTGACTCCAGAAAAACCAACCCTTCGTTCATTTCACTGTACCGGCCGGGCACAGGCAGCTGAGGAAACAATTGCGGATTGCGGCTGACATGCACCAACTGCTTGCCGTCCCACTTGGTATAATAATTTCCGTTGGAAACGTAACCGGCGATCCGGTCCGCGGGCAGCAGTTTCATGTACGCCTGCATCCGGTCCGGCTGACCGCCGATGTACTCGACGATGTACTTATCCTGCGTTGTGACCATCTTGCTCCACGTCCAGCTGAAGTCGCCTATGCCGCTGGGCACCAGTATTCTCTTCGTCATGTTAACCTCCGATTTTCCGCGCTATGCCGACTGTGTCCGGTGATTCGCAATAAATACGCTCTTCTCTCAGCCCGGCTATTTTAACCAGCAGAAAACGCATCCCGTCCGGATAAAACCGCCAGCAGTCGACCGGATGCCGGTGTTCGCCCCAGCCGCACGGCGCGATGATGCAGACGATGCCGCCCGGCTTTAACACGCGCGCGATCTCGCGCACCCATGCGTAAATGTCCTCGACGTGTTCCATTGCCTGTCCGGAGATGACCACGTCGTATGTGTTGTCTGCTATAGGAAAATGGTACGGGTCTTTTGACACGATATCCACATTCTTGCCGGGACCGATATCTAAACCGTTGTACTCCCAGTTCGGGCATACCAAATAATTACGGTAGTTGTTGCCGCCGTCGCCCAGATCCATGCTGCCGACATCGAGTATCTTTAGTTTCTGGTCGCGGTTAAGGTAACGAAAGATGAACGCCCCCATTTGAAATAATGACTGTGTATGCATTTAGACCTCCTCGGGTTCCCAGAACATGTGTTTATTCTCCGGCCGCAGTAACATCCCGCGTTCGCGCATTTTGCATTTGTCTATCGGTACGCGTATCGCTTCCGCTTCCGTAGCCGTTCCGGTCGCTTCCATGTACGCGTCCGCCCGCATCTTCATGTAGCGTGGATCGCCCTGATCGCGAAAGTTCCACCACCGTTCGTACAAGTCGGCGCTGCCCGGGTCACCCGCTGGCAAAGCCCCCGGGTTCCAGCGCAGCACGCTGGCTGACCCGCCCGCGCGATGCAGTAACGGCGGCGAGTCGGTAAGGAAAATGTTGTACTGCGTAAGCATCCAGCAGCTCATGGCGATGTCATGATCCCACATCCAAGAGTATTGGCTGTATCCGCCGCAGATCTCCCACATGCGCTTGCGCATCAAAAAAGCCGTTCCGTGTACGCAGTACGATATCACCCACGGCGGTTTCCAGAACAACGGCGCTGCTTCTTTATTCAGCTTGTCTAACTTATCGATCATGTCGTCCGCGTCGAATAGTTCATCGCGGTACGTCAGCAATTTTCTGCGCCACACCAGTTCCTGCAAACAGTCGACGAAAGGCAGCGCGAAAAGACCGGCGCTGCTGTCATCATATTTTTGTACAGTCGCAACCACGCTGTCCATAAATCCCGGCAGCATTAACACGTCTTCGGTAAGGAACAATATCCAATCCTCCGGCGAGTATATCGTCGCCAGCTGCGCGTTGCCCTGTATGCAATGCCAGTCGCGGGAGTGAAACACTTCGATGTTGTACTTACGCCCTAAGTCAAAGAACATCTTCTTTATGTCAGCCGTCTTAAACTCCCGCTTGATTATCCCCGCTTTTTCCACATCGGTATCGGACGTACCGCGCACCACGGTGCTGATCGTGTCCATCTTCCCTACTGCGGGCGATTTGTCCACGAATAAACGTATCGGTATGTCTTTAGGACGGCCGGACCATTCCAGACTTTCCAGCATCTTGTCGGTCAGATCGGGTCTTGTACAACCTAGTATCGCTACGGACAATTTGCTCATTAGGCTATCCTCCACAACACACCCAAACCGTTGTTGTTGGTCCTGTTTTCAAATTTAAACTGGTCGGGGTTTTCTTTCAGCCATTGCTCGATCGCTTTTAACACCGGCGGGCAGGATATTGTATCATGCATAAACACTACGCCGCCGATCCTTACAAACCGCATAAAATGGTTCATCTCCGCGATTGCCTGCGCGTAGGTGTGTTCGGTGTCGATGAACAACACATCCAGTATCGCGGGAGGCACGTACCCCAGATCGTCCATCGTATAAAACGTCCAGCGTTTATTGTCCCGGGCGACCCAGCTGCAATCGTACATGTCTATGCTGGTCAGCTTGCCGTCGGTCTTTTCTATTGCCCGCAGAAACGCCCGCGTGGAATTGCCGGTGCGTACGCCTAACTCCAACAGGACTTTCGCGTTGATGGACACACAGGTGTCTTCCATAAACTTCAGATGTTCGGCGATGTCCGCGTAGTTGCCGTCTTTGAAATCAGGGTACTTCTTATAAAAAGCATACTTGTCGTGATGATAATCAGACAAGTTGATCGGCATTTTATAGTCGTTGCCTTTGGTTATACGTATGACATAAAAGTTTTTGCTGGGTGTTATCTGTATGCAATACGTATAATCAAAGTTGTGGATCGCGCGCGCGTTATTAAGAAACCATTGCTTGTTGCTTACGAACTGCGCTTCGCTGTGCAGCGGTGTCATCACATCGCTGGGGTTTAATATCATGTCTAATGACTTGTCGGTGAACATTGTGAAGTGATCGCTGCTAAAGACCATCTCCGCGAGGCTTTCTTTGTACTCGCTGCTGGGTGATGTGATCAACAGCTGCCCGTCAGGTTTAAGCACGCGCAGGCATTCCCCCAGTATCCGGTGGATGTAGTACGGTTCTACATGCTCAAGGATCTCGGAAAGTATCACCGTATGGAATATATTATCCTGATAAGGCAGCGGCGTTTTACTGCGCACGTCTTGGCAGAGAAAGTTTCCTTTTTTCCAACGGTTGCGCGCGCGTAGCACGTACTCCTCGCTAATATCCACACCTTCCAGAGGAGTGTCGTAGTTCACGTTCCCGTCGCTCTTGAGGAAAACGTACTCTTCTACTTTAGCTTCGCCGCATCCCACGCTAAGTGTCCGGCCATTGACCCACTGCCGCAGCCAAGCCATCCGTTCGATCTGATGTGAAGGGTCGACCTTCGGCCGATTCTTGGACATCCACGTCTTGATCAGTTCGTACATGTTTTTATCGATATGCGCTACATCCATTTTCCACCCCGTATTTTTTGCATCTCCAGCAAAGCTAAATACCCTCCGACCGGGATCGCGGGCAGCCCCAGCGCTTTGATCACTTTGCAAACCTGCCCCGGTCTGCCTAACAACGGATCATCTGGGTCATGCTCGTTTGAGTCGACATAATCGTGCCACAAGATCACTCCGTCGTCTTTAACCCGCGCCAGCGCGTTCTTGGTATCTGACGCCACCATCCCAAAGTCGTGGCCGCCGTCAATAAAAACAAAATCAAAGCCGTTCATCTCGGGATATTTATCCCAATCCATTATGACAGAATCTGCTTCGATAAAGGTTATCTTGTGCTTGTATGGCTCGATCACCTTGTCATACTTTGC
>Ga0315294_10008467_pt1 | contig 11301 bp, 12 predicted proteins | sample YL17G13_40_MG_FD_203626 | JGI IMG/M metagenome (GOLD analysis project Ga0315294, IMG submission 203626) | Sediment microbial communities from Yellowstone Lake, YNP, Wyoming, USA - YL17G13_40 | ecosystem: Environmental > Aquatic > Freshwater > Lake > Sediment | place: USA: Wyoming | collected... | reverse complement strand
GTATTGAGCAATTAAGGGTTGAACATAATTTCTCATAAATGCTTGTTCATCAACTGTCAAAGTATTATTTTGAACTGCAGTATTCAATGCATTCATACCTGTTTCACCAATTCCTTCCTGAAGAATAGTCTGTTGAGCCTGCACAATATATGGTAGGATCTTATCGTCATCAACATTGTCCTCAATTGGGGTGTTCTGACGAAGATATGTTGTTGATATGAAATAAACTATAGGGGTATATGACATTAGATTATAGTATTAGTTTCGTTTATTGTTTCAGTTGGGTCTGTTGGTTTTGGTTCCCCCAACATTCTTCTTGCCATATCAGCTGGAATACCATAGATCAACTCTAATATTGCTGATCCACTATCAATTGTGGTAATACCTTGAGATACCGAAGTTTGGATTGATAAGATTCCTTGTACCCCACCTACAGATCCTTTAAGTTCTGCTTGTGCTTTCTCTTGTACATTTAAGTCCTCTTCAGTTGTTTCAGTTCCATCTTGGGTCAATAATCCTGTCTCATCCACATCAGAGTATTGTTTCAATCTCAAAGGTTCGGTATATCCAATATCTTTCAATACACTATTAAAGGCATATTCCAATTGTTCTTGGCGTTGAGTAGTGTAATAAATTTGTAGTTCTGCCATCATCTCCTTACGTTCAGCAGATGATCCCAATTTACCAGGTTCAGTACTAATTAATGATATTGGAAATTCGTGTGCCATTGTAATTTGTTCTACAACTTGACTCTGTAACATTAAGAATCTCTCATCAGAATTATTTAATTGTATTGGAATTAACTCAGGTTTAGACTCACCCCCATCAGAATAGGTAATTAATATTTTACCTGCACCATCTGCCCCTTTATAATTCCTTTGAAACTCACGGAAGAACATATTTTGTTCATCTTGTGTTGGAATACCTGTTGCAAAGTTTAAAATAAACGATGGAGAAAATCCTTGACGAACTTGATTAACATGGAATTTACTAATTTGATAATCTAGATCTACCCAATTTATTGCCGTGGAATAATTAGGAATCGGATATAAGTTGGTATGTGCGGGATTTGGTTCAATGTAATATAACAATTGACGACCATTTCTATCAGTAGTATCATATTTTTTAATATATTCAGGTTCGTGTTCAGGTTTTTTTATGTTAGCCCAATCAGTACTATACCAAAAGTAATCAGCTTCTTCCTCTTCCTCTTTAAGACCTATTCTAATTGTATGTAATGGAATATATCCTAACTCAAATGATAAACCATCACGAGACCATATTACTTCCATACAGAATCCATTATATAATTCAAAGTCTTTAGCAAGATATTTGAATAGATGATCTATTCTATTTTCCTCACACCATCTTCTTAATCTCTCATCCAAGATAGATTTAAGACCAAAACCTGCAGTCAACTTTGATTTCTTATTAATGATTGCTTTATTCAATGATGACCCATAATTATTATATAACTCCAATACATATAACGGATATTGATTGTTATTCCCCCAACTTAAGAAATGGTAATCACCTTTCTTTTCAAATCGGTACACAGGTGGTATATATGCTTCATTAAAGGTAAATATTTTAACCGGTATTCCTTTTTCTTCGTTTTCTTCTTTCATAATTTTTTATTCAAATATATATTTAGTTTGATTTGTTGGTTCGTATACAGGATTTTGTGTTGTTCCAGATGAATATATCCAAGCTGCTCCTGTTTCAACAACATCATTTATTGTTAATGCACTTATTGAGAGAGTGTTTCCCGTACTTTGCCATACTTTATAGGAGTATTGTCCTTGAATTAAATTATATGTCGTTAAATCAATCGGAAACCAATTCCATCTGTTTATATTAGGTGAGGTATCTCCCGTCAAAAACAATAATGTTTGATCATTAAGTTGCTTACCATCCAACTCTAATATATATGTGGTTGCCGATAACGGAAAAGTTGTCTTCTCCAATAAAGTAAACGGAGTTAATGATGTTTGATAATTTGGAATTCTTATCATCTTTTTTTTAATTAAATATTATTTGATGATTTTTGTTTGGTAAATTCAAATAATGTATGTATTTTTGTAGAAATAATTAAAATATGACGACAAACGACTTAATTAAAGAATTAAATGATAGAGGATATGTAGTGTCCCTATTTAATCATTCTCATTGGATGTTAGAAAATGAACCTGAAATTCCAATTGATTATGTTCAATCACAGATCTATAGTTTCCAACAAGAATTTGATGAGGTATTTGGAGACATTATAATAACCATTTATGAGAATGACATGTAATAAAAAACCCCCAAATCAATTAAGAAAGGGGGTTTATATAGAAAGAAGACCAACAATTGGTCTCTAGATAGGTTGGATTACAATACTGTAATTGTTGTTCCAACCAAAGTTCCATTCATTAAGTAAACGCCATTGGCAGATTTCCAAGAAATAGATTGGGATAAACCATTCATATCTCCGAGTAATGTTCCAAGATTTGCATCACCAGCAGATGCTCTACCTGAAGATTCTAATCCGCAATAGTAATAATCACCCGCATTCGATTTAATAACTGCAAACAATGGAGCTCTTCCGAGTTCAACCATTCTATTCCTAACTTCGCAGTCAAGACCAATTAATTTTATTGATAAGATTGATTCGTAAAAAACTGTTCCGTTTTCTCTGGAATAATTTCCTGTTTGAACTAATCCTGCGTGTTCTATATCTTGTTCAAAATTATAGACTGTAAGACCTGTTGTTGTTATACCTGTGATAATACCACAAGAATTTTGTGCTACTACAACATCATCAACATATTCTCCAATCCATACTTTCTCTACACCACCTATTGACGAACAACCTAAAACGTAGCCATCAGTTAAATTACATGTAAAAGCCATAATATGTAAATTTTATTTTTTAGTTTATTTTTATAAAGGGGACTTTCACCCCTTAAGTTTTTTTTAGTTTGTTATATTATAACTTGAAGTATACAACATATTCCCAGAACGCTGCGTTAACACCTGATTTCCACTTAGAAGCCATACGTACTTCTTGGAAATCTTGAGAATACCACAATTCAAAGTTCTCATAATCATTTAACAAATCACATCCGAAGAATAAATTTGATTTAGTTGAGATGAAAAATTTGTTAGTTCCGTTCAATCCTTTAACTGCTACCAATTTAACATTAGAAGAAGGGATAGTGATCATAAAATCATTTGCTCCTGTTTCTACTGATGGGTAGTTATAAAGGTTTGCGTTTCTTAATGCTGTGAAATAAGTTCTTGCGAAGTCATAACCACAGTATAAGTACAAGTCATCCATTGCTACGATGTTAACAGGAATTACTCCAATAGCGTTATCAACCGCTGCAACAATGTTACCTGGTGTAATAGCAGTAAGTGCTCCAACATTTCCTGTTACAACTGAACCTGAATAAGTTGTGTTTGCTAAATTTACAAATCCAGTACACAAACCTGTGTTACCAGTCAATGATGTATTACCTTGCCAAATTAACGTATCAATTAATGAACTGATTTGTGCTACTTTCTCCTCAGCATAGATTTGCTCAAAAGGAATAGTTGTGTTATATGAACCTGGATTCATCATTGCTTGAGTATAGTATTGCTCAAGGGTATCCAAACAGATACTTTCGTTTACCTTCAAAGGACAAACATTTAGTGTGTTTTGAGTTAAGATAGTCTCACCTTCATCTGTAAATCCACATCCACCTGCTTGTGCTACTAAATCAGAAGACAACAAGTTAATTGATGCTGCTGATTTTACATCAGGTTGGATTGTTAAAAATTGAGTGGAACGACCACCTAAGATCATTTTTTTGATTAAAGCCATACGCTCTTGATCTACGTATGCTGATAATCCTGCGACATTTAAAGCCATTTTTTTTAAGTTTTAATTAGTTTATTTTTATTATCCTCTTCCGAAGAACTTAGCCTTTTCTATTTTATCCGCGAATTTAGATAGATTAGCTTGTTTTTTAGTTACCGATTTTTCTGATGGTTCAGTAGAAAATTTGTTGAACTTCTCTTTCAACTCTTTGTTTTCATTATTAACATTTGAAATAGACTTTTTTAATTCCTCAACTAATAAAGTTAATTGAGATACTGCTTCAAACATAACCTTCATTTCTTCAGATTCAGTAGTTTCGTCAGTTTCTTTAGTTTCTAATTCATTGATAAGTCCTAACTCATCTAAATAGATAACCAATCCACCTTCTAATTCATGTTTTCCTGCCGGTGCTGTTGTAAACTTACCTTCAGCATCTTTTACTTCAACTTTATCACCAACAGATAATGCCTCACCTTTCGATAAGACTCTTACTTCTGTTCCGTCAATAAGTTTTGTTAAGATTTCATTTTTGTAATCTTCCATTTTTTCCTCAGCAGGATCTTTTTCTTTTTGGTCTGAGCTTGCGGCATCAGATTCCATTTTCATTTTCCCCAAATTTTCTTCGGCTCTGTATTCATTTATTTCTTTGATGACATTACCAATAGTACTAATGCTCTTTCCATTATTTAATAGGTAATTTCCGTCAGGAAGATCAGTTTCTACGCCACCAATTACTTGTGCTACTTTTTCTCCTACCGCCAAACTACCACCTAAACAACGAATTATTTCATTTGTTGCTGCTGTGTAATCCTCCATCATTTGTTGTTCCGCAAACAACTCTTTAATCTTTGATAAAATGTTTGTTTTTAAGTTCATAATTTTAATTTTAATTATATTTGTTTATTTTTTGTTTAATACATTAATTTTTTGGGTTAATTTCTTTTGTAAAACCTATTATCTTTTTAAGTGATTTCCCAAAGTCCACAATCCTATCTGTCAATCCTTTTCCTTTTATCCACTTAATTTTTTCATCAATACTTGTGTATTCAATCCAAATTAAAATTGAGGCAAAAAACTTTGTAAAAGCCCAATCAAACCAAATGTAATTTCTTGTTATTTCATTCACGATAAATTTATCAATTAAATACACACAGATTAAAACCAAGAAGTAGAAGAATGTTTTTCTACAAAATCCAATTCTTGTTTTTCTTGATGTTATTAATTCCCCTGTTTGTCTTGCATACCATCTTCCAACAAAAGTATCAATAACAATAAATAAAGTAATGATTAAAGCCAATGGTAATAAAGGACTTATAAAAGCCGTAAAAAGTAATAAGAAGTTTTTCATTTTATATTTAATAATTTTTTTATTTTTAATTCTTTATCATCATCTGTATCAGTTGAAGATAGTATACTTTCTAACTCCTCTTCAATACGTGAGATCATATCATCTTCATATTTTTCAATGAAGAATCCTTCTAAACTAAATCCATTAAATTCCCCCGACTTTATTTGGTCCCAAACCTCATCATTTTCAATATAGAATGTTGCCATCCAAGTACCTGAAGGTAAATCAGGGAAAACTTTTGACTCATTTCTATCACCAACAATGTAACTTTCAACCATATATACCCCATCTTTACGAGATCTTGGATCGTGATTTGTGTTAACCTTGTGGATTTTGTTTTCCTTGAAGTACTTTTTCATCATTTTCTCAATGGTGGCAGATGTAAACTTAACCCAATATTTACCAAGATCAGGATTGTATCTTAGAATGGGGGTTTCTGCCAACATAATTGGTGATGTTACCATTCTTTTTTCCTCATTAAGATCACTAAATTCTTGTTTATTAAATCCAGACAATCTTAATTCTTTGTTGATTTGTTCCATTTTACGGATTGCCCAATCAACTCCTGTATCTCCACCCCAAGCATCCCACATAATTCCACCACAACCTTTGTCATAGGGAACATCTTTATTCTGTTGATGTCTTTTGAATGATGCCATACGAGCAATCGTCTCAACTGATATGTTTCTTCTATTACACAACTGATTGGCTCTTGACCAACCAACTCTTGTTCCACAATCTATATCAGGATGTTTTTCTTTATATCTTAACGCTCTACAAGCATTATCACCGGCAGTGAATGGATAGTCATTATATGAATCTTCTATGGTCTCAAATATCCTCCATTTAATGTCTGTGGCGGGACTATCAACAAAAGAGATAGCATCCATACCTTCATTCATATTATCCTCTTCAAAATCAAGATATAATGTAGGTTGTTCATTCATATCCTTAAATACATATTTTATCATATTGTGTAATTATTAAAATTCAACACTTCTTTTTATTCTATCTACACGTTTCTGTGTACTACTAACATCAGATTCAACCACATATGCTCTAATTGGTTGTTGTGTTCTATCTTGTTGGAATACTGTTGATGGTATACCTTGTGAGTTTGATGGTGGTAGATCAGGAGTTAATTTTCTACCACCACCACTTTCATTTATATTACTTAATAATTCAGGATACATTTGTGATGATCTTGAATTAATTACAAACTCACCTGGTGCCAATAATGAAGGAACTGAATCAATATTACCAGGTCCATTACCCGGTACAATACCTCCTTCTGCTGCCTGAAATTGTTGATTGGCAATCATGGCTATTTGAGTTGCCGCAAATGCTCCTGCAATTGCAGCATATATAGCACCGGTTATAGGTCCAATAAGTGGTGTTGCTAATCCTGATGCATATGCTGATAATACAGCTTGTACCCCTTGAATTGTTGCATTAGCTACTTGAAGTTTTTTACTTTTATTAAAAGACTCCATTGCAATTTGATCTTCTTTAGCTTGTTTTTGATTCTCTAATTCAATTACTTTATTATCGTAGTCTTCACGAGAAATAAGACCCTCTTTTAATTGTGCATCTAATGTATTTTTTTCTATCTTACTTAATTCCTCAATTTGTCTTCGTCTTGCATCAAAATTTTGTTCATTTCGTTGAGAAACAAGATCAGAATATTGACTAAATATTTCTGCCGCTTTATCAACATACTTACTAATTGTTTCAATAGTTGATTGTAAATCTTCAAGTGCTGTTTTTTGAACATTTTTAGTTCCATCAATTGCGTCTTGAATTTTATTTTGAGTATCTTGATTTATTTTTAAAACATCTAAATTATATTTTGTCTCAATTTCTGTTCTTTGTACAGAAGTAAGTCCTTCATTCTGTAATTGTTTGTCCTTCTGAAGTTTTAAGGTATCAAGTTGATCTTTACCGGAAAGTTTAATCAACTTAATTTCTTCGTCTAAATACTTTTTCTTAACTTTAATAATTGCCTGTTGTTTTGCCTCTTCAGTTAAAGTACCATTTGTTATTGCAATAATTTCTTGTTGTTTTTGAAACTCAAGATCCATTAATTTAATTTGATCTTGTATTGAAGTAATTGATTGAATAGTTATGTCTTCCTCTAATTTATACTTATCATCAATATTTTTTAAATCTTCTTCTAAGAATTTCTTTTTTTCTTCAAGTAATTTCTTTTCACTTTCAAGTAAGTTAGCATCACCTTTGGCTTTTATTTCTGCAACACCTTTATCATAATCTTCTCGTGATTTTCCTTGAGCTTTAAATTTTTCCTCGAATGCAGCAATTTCTCTTGCAATTGAACCATCAATTAGTTTTTGTTTTTCATCACCATATTGATCTTTAAGTAATTGTTTTTCTTTGTCTTGAGCATTATCAATTCTATTTGTAGTTATTTTTTCAAGTTCTTCTTCTGCTTGAATTTGTCTATTAATTTCAGATTTAATTTTCTCAAGTGCGTCAGCATATTTATTTGATAGGTCAATATTATTCTGTATTGCGGGTGTGTGATTATTAGTGGCATCAGCCGCTTTAAATAAGGCATTTGATGTTGAATTTATTTCTTTATTTAAAGCATTAATTGTTGTTCCATATCCCTCAATAACATCATTTGAAATTCTAACTGAACCTAAATAATCAAATACATCGTTTTGTAATATTTGAAATTGTTTTCCTTGACCAAAAAGTCCTGCATCTAAAAGGTTTAAATTACCAACAACCTCTTTTCCTGCTTGAACTTGTCTTGCAAAGTTTAGTATATATTGTTTTTGAGCCGTATTTAATATCCCCAATGAACCTGATAACTTTGCTATTGTTGTTTCTTGTTTTGAAAATTCAGCCTCAATTGCCTTTTCATTTGCTTGTAATCTAAATTTAACACGGGCAAAGGCAATGTAGTCAGAAACCGACTTTGTTACTTGATCTTGAAAGAATTTTTCATCTTTTAGATTTTTAATTGTTGTTCCATAAGTGGCATTACTTTGTTTGATTAAACTTAATCTCTCTTTAGAACCCGGTAAAGATGCCTTTATTTGTGCGGTTAAAGATACGAATCCTGATATTTGACTTGCAAATAAATTAGAACTTTCTTTAATTCTCGCATTATATTCTTCCTGAACTTTTTTAGACTTAGCTAATTCTTCATTTTTCTTTTTCTCTTTTGCCGCAGCCTCTGAAGAACTATTTGCATATGTTATTAAACCAGCAACTAATAATCCTATTGCCGTCACAATTGCCACCAATGGTAATGCGTTAAGTGATACGGCAAATGCACCTGTGGAAACTGCTGCTCCATCAGCCGCAACCGCTTCAGCAGTTTCAGCTATTGCTACTTCTGTTGCCGAAACCGCAGTTGCCTGTTGAGCTACTGTAACAATACCCAATGTTTGAGCAAGACCCATAAATCCTGCTTTGATTTGAGTGATCTTATCTCCCAATCCACCAAATGTTTCAATAGCCTGAGTTAAATTAAGTAATGCTCCAAATCGAAGTAATGCTTTATTTAACTCTTCATTTTGAGTACCAAATAATGTTTGTGCTGCCATTACAGATTGGAATCCAGCAACTCCTAATTGAGCGGCATTACCTAAGGCTCTACCAAAGTTTTCGGTAACATTACCTGCAGTGGCATTAATTACGGCATTTGTATCTTGAATTGTATCTCTTAATTGTCCTGCTCGTTGTGATAACTCTTGAAATCTTGCACTACCAGGTTCTAATCCTTGAAGTTCTCTTGTGATTTGTCTTAATTCAATCTTTAAATTGGCAGACGATGAACCAGCACTATTAATAGATTGTGATAATTTATCTACGTTTGCCTGTGCTTCTTTTGAATTTATATTAATATTAATATTCGCCGTTTGAGCCATAATACTTTATTAGTAAATATCTTCTTTTTAGAAGTGTTTTTATTTATCTGATTTTGGATGTCCTTTGGGTAATAAATCATAATCACCGGTATATTTTTTGTTTTCAGGTCTTCCATTTTTTACAATATAAAGAAACGCATTTACCCTTGCTTGAGCCCACTGACCTGGTGATTTAACTGCCGGTGAATGTGATACATTATAAGCCCCAATTCCCCTTTGATATACAGATTTTAACATACCAAGATTTACACCATATCCAAGTTTATCTTTATATTTTTCGTTAAAATCATCTGATTTTTTTTGTAAAGTTTCTTCAACTTCTTTAGTTACTTCAGCACCTCTTTGAGTAGAAGCAGATCCTTTTGCGGTTCCTTCTCCCTGTGGGTTTTTATTTGGTGTATCTGACTTGGGAGCTTTATCTGACTTTTTAATCCCTCCACGCTCACCTATGGTAGCAAAGTTTTCTTGATTATCATAACCACATTTATGACAGATATAAGGATCATTTCCACCATCAGATATCTTCCATGTCCAACCACAATTTTTACAAGTTATTTCACCTATGGTATCAAATTCACCTTCATGATATAAGTATTCAGAATCTTTTGTGTGAATACCGCCCGTCATCAATTTACCATCAGCATCTTTATGTGTAGGACCTTCATATAATTTACCATCTTTAGTATAATGTGGAACACCTTCTTTAAATTCATTATAAGTTAAACTTTGAATGATTGCACTTTTCTTTGCGTTTCTTCTACTACCTTCATTATTGGGGGTATATGTATAACATTTACCTTCATCTCCCCACTTATAACCTGATTTGTTATCTTCTTGACAGTCCTTAATTGGCATAACTTAATTTTTAATTTTATTTATATTCAAATAAATTGGTATCAATAATTACAATATCTGATAATGATATTTTAAATTTTCTTGAAGTAAGAATCATAAACATACCATAATATTTAAGAGTTAATTTAATTCGTTCTGTAAGATTATTATAGTCCTTATCAATCAATACCATTACCTCATCTGTTAATGTGTCTATATCGTCACCATTTACCTTAAAATCTCCCATCCAAATTGTATCATTATTGTTATTTTTATATTTATAACTTAATATTATATTTTCACAATTATTTGATATTTGGATATTAGTGATAATTCCCACCATTCCCCCATATATATAATCATTTTCATTAAATACGGGAAAATTATATTTTAATTTCATTACCCCCATTCAAAGAGTGTGTTTATTTTATATATTATTTTTATCTTTTAAAGATTTTAGTAATTCTAATTCTTCATACATTGAAAGTAATTTGTCTTCTTTTTCTTGTATTTCAAAATCCAAATCTATTTCAATTTTTGGTACCATATTAATAATGGTTTCTTTATAACCATTCTCATCATAGATAACTGTTTTCTTTTCTATCATTTCCATAATTCTTAAGTTTTAATTCTTATTTCAGGCATCATATTAGTTCCACCCCAATATCCATTATACATTATAACTGAACCATAAAAATTCACAGGTCCTGGTATTTTAGTCCAAGTTGATGGTATTGTTGGAAAACTAATTGTATCGCTTACCGCCATTTTATACATTTTACCATGCCCGTCTTGTTCATTTGGTGGTCCGATTGTTAGCATACCCTGTGGTTGATATGATCTCATATTATAAGTTGGGGTCATACCAGTATTAAATGCAGTTGCTAACCAATATGTTGTTCCTGCAGAAAGAGTAATATCTGCAGTATATTGAACCACACTAAATCCTGCAGGTGTAATTGTTGTTGATTCATATATTAAATCTTTTGGTAAAAAATCACCATCATTATTATTATAAATTAAATATTTCATTCTACCAGTAGTATTACCATTCAAACTAAAGAAATCTATATTTAATCCTTTAACGCTAAGGTTTCTTCCTGGTACAAATGGCCATGCTAAAATTCTATTTGAAAAATCACTATTCATCGTCATTTCTTGATACACACTTGTTAAAGATAAATTATATGTTTGACCTGTTGCTAGTGGATATGCAAAGTGAGTACAACCAACTGGTCCACTACCACCACCTCCACCTGTTCCTGAAGTACCTGATGTTCCTGCTGCTCCACTTGTTCCTGAAGTACCAACACCTGAAGTTCCACTTGTTCCTGCCGCTCCACTTGTTCCTGCTGCTCCACTAGTTCCGTTTG
>Ga0315294_10008460_pt1 | contig 11307 bp, 9 predicted proteins | sample YL17G13_40_MG_FD_203626 | JGI IMG/M metagenome (GOLD analysis project Ga0315294, IMG submission 203626) | Sediment microbial communities from Yellowstone Lake, YNP, Wyoming, USA - YL17G13_40 | ecosystem: Environmental > Aquatic > Freshwater > Lake > Sediment | place: USA: Wyoming | collected... | reverse complement strand
TGTTTCAGTTAATTTTGTTGTCCCAAAATAAAACGATGGCAGCAAGATACATAGAAGAACAACTCCAGCGATGCTTAACAGGAGTGCATATTGTTTTTTCTTTATTTTTTTCAACAGGATCGCAAGACCCAGGCTCAGACCAGCAAGTGATGCAAGCGGGACTATTGCTCCGAGAAACATAAGGAACATATCAGGCATTTCCGCGATATTAAGCGATGTTTCTCCATAGTACTTTCTTGTTTCAATCATTACTCCAGGGTTTACATACATTGCCGTGGTTTTTTCCGCTGGTGGTATCGTACTCGTACCAATAAACATCCACCAGGGTTGGAAAAACGATAGGATAACAAGTAGGATAGCAAGACATTTTAGCAGAGACGGAAGTGAGAATCTTTTTAGTAATGTCAGCACAACAAGGAACCCAAACAACACAAGCAACAATACAGTGAGAACAACTGGGAGAAATGAATCAAGTGTCGTTACAAATGTAAGGTGTTTATTATTGGTTACTTCAACTTGTTTTACTCCTATAAGTTCGTCTTTTATATATGCCTTGATGGTATATTGGGCTGGAGGCAGGGACACTGTATTCTCCTTTGTTTCAACTACGGTTTGGTTATCGCGAGAGATCCTGAATTTGATATCATTGTCCGTAAGAGTATTTCCTTTAGAATCGAATAAATCAATCGTCAGATCAAAGACAGCAGAAAATTTTATTTGAATAATATTACCTGAATCAGGGACCGTTACATGAACATCGTCAACAAAGTCCCCATAACTAATTTGGAGGTTGTAATCCCCTGCAGGAATCCCTTCGAATGAGAACAGTCCTTTACCGTTCTCTTCAGGGGTTAGCTGAATGGTTCTGTTATTTTTGGATGTTACAAGCATTGGTGTAAGTTCAATACCTGGTGAAAGATCAAGAGTGTCGGTTACGATGACACTGAAGTTATAGAGTTCAAGGTTGACTTGTTCATTCAATTTCTTAATGGTTTTTTGTAGTTCCTTATCATAGATAACAAAATCTTTATACTCTGCTCGCAGTGTGTAGGGATCTCTCATATTGTAGGGAGCTTTAACAATTAATTCCCCGTTTTTTTGTGTAATATTTTCATCGTAGAGTATACCATCTTTATTCGTCAACCAGCCATGGATTCCTGGTATCCCGCGTCCATGTTGATCAAGAAATGTGAATTTTATTGTTCGTTCCCATGTACAAAACACCGTCACCTTCGTATCCTTATCTAAATGAAGAATCGTTGACCCAGTGAAAACCTTCGTTGCATTCCCTCTTTTTAAAAACATCTTAACAAGGTATTCACCTTCCAAAACACTTGAGAACGTTTTTTTCGCTCTTGTAAAAAGTGATCGATTTGCAGCTCCTTCAACAATCAAGCGTCCTTCATGATGGAGTTCGATCCACATCACTGGAAACGCACCGCCACTTAGGTTGGACAGCCATGGATAGGTAAAATGTGTGCCTCCGAATCTGGTGATGATCGTTACATTATACCGTTTTTGTTCTCTTTCAAATGGAATATCACCAGAACGCTGACGCGACTTTACTAATGTTTGATATATAGTTGATTCTTTTTGAACAGCGGTGTATCCTCCGGTGTCTGATGCAAAGACTTCTGCATCAAACTGAACCATGAGATCCGATGGTATCGTTACATCATGACTATGTCCTGGTTTGTATGAATGTCTCCCAAAATTAGTCGAAACGTAATCCACCTCAGTTCCAAGGAAGTTAACATACTCCTTTTCTACGACTTTTAACTGGATGCCGTCACGTTCATCAGTCCCTGATGTGACGATTCCTTCGTTCGAAGCAAAAAGAACAGCATTTGCTTTTCCTCCTTTTCCCTCTCCATAACATAACCATGCTTCTTTTCCCAAGCTAGCATCATCCTTAAATGAGATGATCCATTCCCGGTCTTTAGTGGCAGGATTCTGATTTAATTGGTATTGTTCGATTTTATCATCCTCGCCGTAGAAATTCAGGTATGGGTAGATTTCTCCAAAGTTAAGAGATTCAACAGCGGCACTCCGTGCTTTTATTGAGATGAGAGAGCCAAATCGTCCGTCTACATTATCGATCCCTTGCACGGTCGCATCTTTCAACATCTCATGTTTAACATGAACATTTATTCGTTTTTCATCAAGGGGATAATAATAATATCTATACAGCGCGGTCGTCTGAATATCTTTCTTTTTTGATTCACTGATAATACCAAATTCTACCATTAGGTTTCCATCAACGAAGATTTTTTTATCAACAAAAACCTGATCGGAAGAGCTTTCATCTTTTTCTTTACTTCCATAGTAATACGAAAATGCAAATGATACGATCTGATCGGAGCCAAGAACATCAAATTTCTTGGTGTCTTTCTTTTGTTTTACAACCACTTGAGCGCAGGATCTATCTAAAAGCTGCCCTTCTTGTCCTACCCCATAGACACAATACCCGTCTTCCTTAATGCCGTAGAATCTTGCTTGTGCTGATACGTCAGGTAAGGGGGACGAAGAGTAGTTTGCATCTTCAACGCTCACATGATCCTTATAGTTTGGTTTTGGTGTTTCGCTATCTGTATAGTAAATGAAGTATCGCTCCGTTCCATCTGCGAAAGCAGGGATTAGGAATATGACGTTACATTCATTGATGTAGGTTGTCTCTCCTGCACCTTTTATAATACGGTAGATTTGTGATTCAAGATCATACCATTCTTCTTTATACCAGCAACCAATTCGTATGGAGGTTTTATTTTCATTTTCCGTCCAACACGGTTTTTCGAAGGTGATACGCAGGTCGATTGGTTGGTAATGGGCTGTAGAATCGTTTGTTGGAATAGGAAGCTGTAATTCTTGTCGATATGACCATTCTGACCATTCTGTGTGCCAAAATGGAATTACATCTTCCTGCGAGGATCCTGGTATGCTTGCCGCTGGGAAGATAAGCAGAAGAAGCATGGTGACTATGACGACGCTTGACCCTCGCATAGGTCTCCTTTCTTTATATTAATAATCGTTTCTATATAAAAGAGTTGTTTTCCGGATATAAGAACCTTTTTAATATAAGGACTTAGCCCAGTGCTTGTGTTTCTCCTTATCTTTTATAAAAATAACAGAAATCCCAATAATTTCGTATTAAATTGGTTGGATAAAATTTAGTTGCCCAAGTTCCCCTAAAATAATGAGTGCGGTGAAGCCTATTGCATAGAAGAGATACGTCACATACATCAATGACCATGCTGGTACGTTTTCTAAGGTTTCGCTTTGTTGTTGTTTGAGCATTAAATAAAAGATGAAGAAACTTGGTATGATGAAGATTGTAAGTGGTAACAAATACGAGTTAATCATGTGATAATGGACTAGAATAGGAATCATTGCGAACGGAACGATAAGAAAGGGGAGGGATATGAAGGCTGCTTTTCTGATGCCAAAGGTGTTGATAAGGGTTCGTGTTCCTGTTTTTCGGTCTGCTTCGCAATCAACAATATCTTTTGTAGTCATTGCTCCCATGAAAAACACGAGTGCTATCAAACCAATCATCAGCGGAACCATCTGGAACGGGTTACCAAATACGCTCCAGGAGGCAAGGATAGCAAACAATCCTCGAGGAATAGCGATCCAGACTTGGTTTACAAAGAGGAATCGTTTCATCCGTGGCGGAAGAGAATAGACCACAGTGAACAACATGATCAGGAAGACAAACACCCCAAACCATGTGTTAATCGTAACCGCACGAAGCAAGGCGAAGAGGTAAAGAATGTAGGCGATACTTTGTGCCTCATCACGCTCCACAACTCCCCGGGGAATCGGTCGGTACGGTTTTGATATTTTATCTGATTCTACATCCGTTGCCTGGTTCAATGCGTTCGATGCCCCGTTGAGAAGCGCTAAAGTAAAGCTTGCTTGACCAATGATGATCCACCAGTTCGGGAATTCAACGAACTTGTCGTTGTAAACAAGACTTGCGAACATGATAAACATAGAGACAAAAAAGGGTGGAAGTAAGGTAAATGGTCTGAGTAAATCGAAGTATCCTCTAAATTTTTTTGAAAGAAACCTACTTTTTGAATATGGTTCTTTCATGGTTAATTTTACTGACATTTCAACACCATAATCAGGATACAGTGTTTGTAGGTAATGAGAAATTCCATTATATTTGTTACTGTGTAGGAAGTAGATACAATATACCTTTCTTTCTTCCTTTAAAAATATAACTTATATTTTTTAAAAAGTTACATAAACATTTCGACATGAGATGGACGTCGATAACATCTTTTTTTGCATTCGTGCTAAATCACAAGCACAGTTAATTCCCACGCCAGGATCCTTGGTGCAACCATCAACAAGATGGAGATTCTCTTTATCAGTAACGAATCAGCAGCCAGACCACTTCTACCTGCGCCAACGATGCACAGATGTTCCATTTCACATGTGTTTTTGTGATCAATTACATTCTCGGTCGAAAAAGTCGCTCACCGATGAGTGGTGTCCAGACGATATACCATGCAAGCGGAAATACAATCAATATCAACGCAATCCATAAATCAACAAAAGGAATGAGCATAATTGGTACAATAGAATAGCGTAAAAATGTCTGTGTCCCAATGAGTTTCTGTATCTTACCTCTATTAAAAGTTTTAATGGTCAATAATTTAATACTTAGGTAGAGTACCCCTGCGATAAAAAGTGCCATGAGAATCACATTCCATATCTGATACTTAGAAGGATAAAAAACAAAAGGAACAAAGATGAGTACCGCGGAACATAATCGAATACCCATGCCAAATGCCTTAAAACGGAGTGGAATGAAAATATTCGTACCCTCAACTTTAACTCCAGAGGCAAGCGCAATGTTGTTCACCCCCATAATAAAATCATGGTCAGCATCTTTAATGCCACCTTCCACTGCATTCATATGGAGTGTTTGATTAAAAGTAAGGATAAAAATAACCCAGGTGAACAATGTTGGTGTGCCAAACGAAAGCGCACCAAACAAAAACACGAGCGCCATAGAAAGTGCGACTAAAAAATCAGTACCAGCCATTTTTTTACCATACAGATTATACATAGTGCCAAGTACACCGGCAAGAAAAATCCCGATAAATGCGAGTAATTTCAGATCGTCTAAAGTTTTTCCCCACCACAGGATCATAACAAAAAAGAATGCAAAGAGCACGCATAAGAAGGATATCGCGAGCGCATGTTTTCGCGGTATGTCTCCGCTGACTAATGGTTTTCCATGAAGATCCTTGACGAGTGTATCGAGCTCAACATCTGCGTAATCATTGAGCACAAAGCCAAAAATAGCTGAGAATGCACCAATAACAAAAAGCATCAAAAGGCCATATAAATCATTATGCACACCTACTGATAGAGCTCCAATAACTGGAGGAATAGCAAGGCCACCGAGACCTGGTAATCGTAAGAGTTTTGCATACGCATTTATTTTTTTTCTGATGATTGACATTTCTCTTTCTCCTTACTATTTTTAACTTCATCATCATAGAGATGAATGCCGCATTCTAATTTTTGCATACCTCTCCATCGTCCATCTCGCTCGTCGCCTCCTTTATCAACGGGAGCTGTGCAGGGGACACATCCAAGGCTGGGGTAATATTGATCATGAAGTGGATTATACGGTAAGTCATATTTTTTTATATAAAGCCATGTTTGGTCCTTTGTCCAGTTATACATTGGATTTATTTTTATCGTTCCTCTTCCATCAACTTCTATGACATCTATTTCAGCTCTTGTTATGGATTGATCTCTTCTAATTGAACTTATCCAAACATTCTTTGTTTTTAAAACACGTAGTAACGGCTCAACCTTTCTATAGTGACAACATAAATCAGGGTTGGTTTTATATGCTTCTTTACCGATGGCTTCTTCTAACTGCTGTTCTGTATACTGTGTAGAGATATAGATAATATTTAACTTCCATTCTTTTTTTATCTTTTCTGCAAGTTTCAATGTTTCTTCAAAATGAAATCTTGTATCGATAAAATAAATGGGTACTTCTGGTAGTATATCTTTCACGAAACTCATTAGTACAATACCTGTATAGCCAAAGGATGTTGTCATCGCCAGCTCATCACCAAATTCTCTTTTAGCTATCAAGAGGATGTCGGGGATGCTTTTTCCTTGAAGTTCTTTTCGAAGTTCGACTATTTTTTTTAGATCATAGTTCATCAAGACACCTTACTGAAGAGTCAACGTACAAACGAACAGTTACTCGTAAGGAATTGGATCATTATACAATGCATTTAATATATTTTGATGGAAGAAAAATTCCCACACATTTTCTCGTAATGCGTATTTCCACAATTCAATTTGTTCGTTATATTCTATTAAAGGATAGTCAGTTCCAAACATACATTTCTTTTTAAGATAGGTATTGGCAGCTTGTATAAATTCCGGAGCTATATATTTAGGTCTCAACGCACTAAAGTCAAGGTACACATTTGGATGTCTCTGAGCAACAGCTAAAACAGATGGTCCAAATCCATTACCCCCATGAGAAATGATGATTTTTAAGGACGGGAAATCAACTGCTATTTCATCAATTAACTGAGGATGACCATGCCACATGTATGCTCCTCGCCAATAATGCATTGAACCATGAATCATAACCGGTTTTTTATATAATTCACAATAACCATACAGCGGATACAGCATCCTATCATTTGCATTTATTTTCTCAAAAAAGGGACTTATATTAATAGCAGCCACTTTATTTTCCTCACAACATCGTTGAATCTCTTGCAATGCAGGAAGAATACCATTGGTAAGATTTACTCCTGCAACAGGAATAATTTCGTGATGTTTTTTTGCTAATTCTACAATATGTTCTGTATCTTCTCTGTTTCCACCGCATACGACCATCTTCTCCACTCCAGCTTTCTTTGCATGTTTAATTTGTTCATCGACAGCCAGAGGTGTTAAACGATCGTGCATTTTGTACTTGGTTATATATTCTTTAAAATATGGTTTAAGATCGCTCGTCCACGGTCTTAATAATTGTTCTGTTCTCAGGCGAGATCTTCCATCAATTATTTCCATTTAGCTTTACCTCCATTTTAGATAATGCATATAAGATTAGATTAATAAATGTAGCTGATTTTGGTGGATGCTGTCAATCCTAGCATACATCAATCCCGCATACAGCAGATAATAACCGTTCATATTCAGTAGAATATCATAATGATTGCTCCACGAAGAAAGCATAATTTTTCAGAGGAATGTCCATATTATTTTGTTGGGTATAATAAAATAGAAAATAGGGTGGAAGAGGAATTGAGAGTAGGGGTAAGTATCATTGACAGACAACGTGTTATTGGTCTGTAGAGAAGAATAACTGGGATTCCGATGTCAGGAGATAATGTTAGGAACATCAAACACTGTTTGAATGGTTGAGCTCTAAAATGAAGACTAGTTGAAAGACAACCTTCTGAAATTTTTGTAGAATATTATTGATCTGGGTTGTTTCCCATGTTTGTGCTTCATCGCGTGATATAGCCAAGATTCACTAATTTTTCTAACACTTTCTCGACGCTTTCTTCGACAGTCTCTTTATCAGTATCAAGGATGAGTTCTTGGTGTTCTGGTTCTTCATAGGGATCGTTAACACCGGTGAACTGTTTGATTTTTCCTTGATGTGCGATTCTATGCCGTCGTAGGTTTGATTGAATCCTACCTTGAGGAGACATGCTACTGCTATGGTCTGGGGATCATGTCCTTTTCGTCCTCTGTTGTTGGGTTTCCATGGTAGTGGCAGGCAGCGAACCGCTTTGATCACCGCTTTGGTGAACTCGGCGGTGAAGTTGCGGTTCACATGGTTCGCAACTGTTGGATTAATCCTTTTCTTTGCGCATCCCATCCTGCAAAGAACAAAGGCTTCCCTCCCTAATTATCTATTTCGGGATGAAGCCAACTATACAATAACATTTAAATATAATAGCTTACTACATGCTTCGTCATGATTGATCTTAACCAGCTATCTCCAGATGCCAAGAAAAAAGTAGAAGAGTTTATGGAGGCATTCGGCAACAAAGACGAATGGGAGAAATTTGAAGCGATAAAACCATTTATACATGATATCTATAAATTGTGGGTTGCTAAAAAACCTAAGGTCCAACCTGACGTAGGTGAGGCGTCATGTATATGTGCCCAATATAGTCCTTTGTGGACATTGATAATGATTAAGGATCCAGAAAGTACAGGTGGGTTTGTCTCTCTTGCTTTTACCCCATTTCCCAATGAAACAAAAGGTTTCGATGATATCTATCCGCTGGATATATCTATCTATGCTGTGCGTTTAGATTCATTACGATTCCCTGAAAAAGAGGTTGAGGTAAAAAAATTCTTTGCCGCATTGCACGACGACCCGGCATTTAAAAAATTTCCAAAAGCGACTGCAAAATTCGTCTTTTCAGGTATAAAAAATACGATAAAAGCTAAATTCATGCCCTGGAAAGAACCAAAATGGAAGCAGATTTTACGAGAGGAAAAATAAACTCGGCTGAGTGCTTTGAATAGCCCGCTCTCCATTTGTTTTTTCTTATGAATGTGGATATTATTAAAGATTATTTTAATACTGGTTTATTCAAAATGAAGATATTAATAAGGCATATTGAAGGCGTAATTAAGAATCAGACTGTAAAATATCTTCCAACATGATTGCTGAATTTATTGCACAATTCATACCGATACCGGGGGCTTTTACACAGTCACCAATAAGATACAAATTTTTAATCGGTGTCCTAATATCTGGTTTTATATCATTTATCGTTTTTGCAACACCATCAAGATGCCACACTGCAGGATACAGAGCCCACCGAAGATGCGAAAAACAATCTGGCATAAGACGCTTAAGATTTTTATCCAACAATTCTTTGAGTTTTTCTAGTATTTTTTTATTTCGAGCTTCTGCGGGAGTACAAATAATATACGCTTGAACGAGATGATGTGAGGGCGGAGCTAAACCCGATTGAGGCAAGGCAGTCATAAAATCAATCATGCCTACTGCGTCATTTCCTTCTATACCTACATCTCTCTCAATAAAAAGAAATGTTTTCCCAAGTAATTTTGGGTTAATTCTATCGAGAGAATAATACGCACATAAACCCCCCGTTCCCTTTAGCGTCTTTACGTATTGAACGTATTTGGCAGGAAACTGCTTTTCATCTGAAATTGTAAAAAGATGCTGAACAAGCATAGTTGAGACAACGGTTTTACATGAATATTCTTCGTTATGAACGATAACCCCTGTTGCTTCATTATTATTAATAATGATCTTAGATACTGGACTATTAAGAATAACTTCGCCGCCGTTTCGTTTAATGATATCGACGAAGGTTTGAGATATACTATGAAGACCATTTTTAGGGTAACCCACCGGTTTTGATCCCTTGACAAGAATTTTTTGAGCTCTAAACATTTCTCCAGTTGAAATACTATCAAGATCATTGACCGTCGATATCGCACGAGAAAAAACCTCTAAGGTTATTTTCATTTTTCCTTTTCCATATTTTTTAATGGTCTCTGTCATTGGTACATTGTCTAATTTTTTCATTGTTGATTCACCAGAAAACACCAACCGTACTATCTGTGGTATCATTCTGATTTTATCACTTCGAGAAAGAAACGGGATGTCAAAACCATTTTCTTTTATAAATCCAGTGTTTGATTCAAGCATGTCAATTGGTTCATCGAATTGAGCAAGAACACTTCGAAGTGTCGATACCGCCCCACCGCCAACCGCATGAAACCCCAAATCTAATGTATATCCTTTGAGCAATTTTTTATTAAATATTGATTCAACAGATGGGGCAGAAAATGGAATATTCATATTATAGCGAGAAAGAAGCTTTGTATGCGTTTCCATAGAAAGGGTATCCCCGTTCAGTGAAAGTGCCCTACCGCCGATCACTGATTCTCCTTCGAATATTTTAACTGTATAGCCTTTTTTTGTGAGTAGTGCACCGGCTGTTAAACCACTAATTCCTGCCCCAATTATACAAATATCTGATTTTTTCCCATCAATCATTTTAATTCCGGACCCGACTAGTTTTTTATCAAGTAATGATGCGAGGACTGATATTATCTAAATGTTATATATCTATCGTTACTACTGTTGGTGATGTCAATTGACAGACCCTGGCATCTCACATGGTTTTTGGTTGTAAAATTGTTCCATGTAATACGACATTTGAGAGAACAAAACCTAATGGTGGTAAGAAAATAAGCAAACCTGTCCATGGGTTAAGACTCATTAACATAATGGGTACAAGCGTGAAATTAAAAATGTAATAAATGCCAATAAATTGTATGGCTCTAGATCTTTTAAAATGTTTCATGGAAAGAATTTTATATGTCGGTATAAACATTGAAACTGCAATGATACTTAATATTATTAATTGAAAATACCGTAAGATGGAAGAATCATTAAAGTCTTTTATAATAAAAAGTGGAATAAATATTAATACCGTATTTGTTATCTGAATCGTATAAGTAAGTATTTTAAATGCCAAAGAAGTCTTCAGGTTTCCATTTATAACTCTTACACCCAATTTTATAGCCAATGTTTTTGCACCTATGTTAAAATCGTTTTCAACATCTTTAATGCCACCTGCTACAATTTGCATGTAAAGGACTTGAATGGTTCCTAAGATGCATACTAGCCAAGCTATTGGTGTAATTCCCTCGATAGTTTTGACTACCGAAATGGCGCCATACAAAATCATAAAGAAGATACCTAATGCAATGATGAAATCTGCGAAAGAAAATTTTTTACTGGTTACATCATAGAGTGTTACAAAAAATGCTGAAATTGCCAGAATAATCAAAGGAGTATAGCTTTGAGCTACATATGCAAGATATAATGAAAGGATAAACGCGGCTATTAATGATGTGAATGCAAGAATCCATGCTTTTTTTATTGAAATCGTACCAGATACCAGTGGACGTATGCTTATTTCTCTAGATGATTTATCGATTTTATAATCAAGTATGTCGTTGAGAATAAATCCATAGGCATGTCCTAAAAAACCTATTAAAAATAAAGGGAAAAGAAATGGAAGATCGTATCGTTTCATGGCAATAGCGCCCATCACTGGTGATATCCCTGTTAAAACCGCGTTGAATGACCGTACAAGTTTCAGGTATTCTCGTATCATACCGGAATCTTAGAAAAGGAAATAGTATAAAAATCCATCGATAGGAACTACGTTATGGAAATTTGAGGAACTCTGCTATGTAGAGATTGTCGATTGATTCGGTTTCTGAATCAATGGTTAC
>Ga0315294_10008458_pt1 | contig 11309 bp, 9 predicted proteins | sample YL17G13_40_MG_FD_203626 | JGI IMG/M metagenome (GOLD analysis project Ga0315294, IMG submission 203626) | Sediment microbial communities from Yellowstone Lake, YNP, Wyoming, USA - YL17G13_40 | ecosystem: Environmental > Aquatic > Freshwater > Lake > Sediment | place: USA: Wyoming | collected... | reverse complement strand
CGAGTTCGGTTACGGCCTCCGACCGGGGCTGTTCAAGGGGGGTCGCGTGGGGACAGGGCGCGGGTTTGGCCCGGCGCGGGCGCGCGGTAGGCGCCAGGCAGCAGCGGGATGGCGGCCCGGGCCGCCGCAGCGGCCTCCACCCCGCCGCCCCGATCCTCACCTTGTGCATCAGGCCCACGGCCGCGCCCGCGGCGTGCAGCGCGTTCAGGATGGGGTTGGCCGCGGGGGAGCCGGGTTCGAGCGCGCGGGGGGGGGGCGCGTCGCCCTCGACGCCCGCCGCGGCGTCGACGGGGTGGGAGGGCGGGGGGGACGACATGTTGAGAGGGTGGGCGGGGTGGCGGCGCGCGGGCAGGAGTGGGTGGCGGCCGGCGCGCGCTCTCCACGCTTCTGCCCGCCCTCTGAATTCGCGACGGCCGGGTGCACTACATCCATGCACATGCCGGCCACGCCCCCAACCCACTCCACTCTCAAAACAGCAGGCCGCGCCAGCTGAGCAGCCGCCCGAGCGCGGCCACGCGCACCGGCACGCCCAGCGCGTCGCCCGCCGCGGCCGTGACCGCGCCCGGGTCGCCGCCGGGCGCAATTGCCGCCAGCGCGTCGAGCGCGGCGGCGGCCAGGGAGAGCGCGGCGCTGCCGCCCACGCGCACCCGCGACGCCGGCGCCGCTCCCACACCCCCGCCCCCGCCCAGGTACGCGCCTCGCGGCGCGTACGCGGCCGCGGGGTCGGCGTAGGCCGCAAAAGGGTCGGACGCGGCCGGGAACGAGGCACGGCTCCCGCTCGCGCCGCCTCCCCTCGCGTGTGGCGGCGCCCACCCGCCCGCCGCCGCCGACGGCGTCGTCGTGCCGTACGTGTAGGTGGCGCCGGCGCCGCGCGGGTCGTGCGCGGGCGCGCCGACGAGGCTGGAGGAGAGGGAGAAGAAAAGAGAGGGGGTCGGCCGGCGCCGCGCGGCGCGGCGAACCCCGATTCCGCCCCCATCCACCCCCAATTCCCCCTCCCCACCTCGCGACAAAGTCGGCGATGTCCACGTCGGCGTCGCGCCGGTTGTCGAGGGCGTCGAAATGGGTGAGCAGGTGGGCCACGTGCCATAAAGGGCCGTCCGGGGCGAGCGGCGTCAGCGCGCGAGGCGATGAGGGGCCGGCCGGGCCGGGCGGGTGTGGTTCGGGCGCCTGGCGAGGGGTGAGGGCGGCGCGGTCGCGCGAATCCGGGCGCGGGGGGCGGCGCGGCCTCGGCCGCCCCAATCGCTGCCGCGCCCGGCGCCATGGGCATCCGCACAACGCTTCAGCAGCTGCCGCGGGCGCTCACCTCCATCCTGGCGGCAGGCCGCCGCGCAAAAACGCGCGGCGCCGCGCTTGGACGCCCGCCAGCGGGCGGGGGCGCTACCGCGGCCGCTCTCGATCACGGACGGCGGTCGGCGGGGCGGCGGTCGGCGGGCGCGAGTGTGGGCGCCGCCATTGGCGGCCGTCGCTCCACTGCCCCTCTGCCGTTCGGCCGCCGGCGCCTCCCACCCCCCCCAGAGCACGCCGCCATGGACCCCAAGGTGTGTGAGGGAGAGAGAGGGCGGGCGCTGCCCGCCCCGCCACTTGGGCGCGCCCGCGCCGCTGCTGACGCGGCGAGACCGGATACGCCGCGCCGCGCGCGCCACCCGCCCCGCGCCAGGGTCGCCCCCCGGTGTCGGCACCGGCGCGCCGGGCGCGGGGGCGGGAAGAGCGGCGCCGGAGGCGCGCGCGCGGGCATGGCCGTCGCCGCGCTGGCGCGCGCCCCGCCGCCGCGACGGCCCCCCGCCGCCCTCCCACCCGCGCACGCGCCTCACGACCCCCTCTCCCCCCTCCCAGCTGCGCCCGTCGTCGCACCACGACTCCGCGCACTGGACCACGAACTCCGGAGCGCCCGTGTGGAACAACAACAACTCGTCCACCGTCGGCGCGCGCGGTGAGAAGAAGAGGGGCGGTGGGAGGGGGCGGGAGGGTGGCGGGAGGGTGGTGGGGGTCGCGGCGCGCGCGGCGGCCCATGCCCGCGCCGACGCGCCGCCTCCCGCCCTCCCTCCCAGGCCCCATTCTGCTCGAGGACTACCACCTCGTCGAAAAGCTGGCCAACGTGCGAAAGGGAGAGAGAGAGGAGGAGAGGAGGAGAGGGAGGGGCGCGCGGCATGCCGCCGACCCCGCCCTCCCCACAGTTTGACCGCGAGCGCATCCCCGAGCGCGTCGTGCACGCGCGCGGCGCGTCCGCCAAAGGCTTTTTCGAGACGACCCACGACGTCTCGCACCTGACGTGCGCCGACCTGTTTCGCGCGCCGGGCGTGCAGACCCCCGTCATCGCGCGCTTCTCCACCGTCATCCACGAGCGCGGGTCGCCGGAGACGATTCGGGACCCGCGCGGGTTTGCGGTCAAGTTCTACACGCGCGAAGGTGGGGGGCGGGAGGGGGAGGGGGGGAGGGGGTGGGCCGGGCCGCGCGCGGCGGTTTCGGCCGCCGAGCCGCGCGGGCCCACTCTCGTGTCCCCTCGCTCCACCCCCCCCTCCTCCCCCCCCCCCCTTGCAGGCAACTGGGACCTGGTCGGCAACAACATGCCCGTCTTCTTCGTGCGCGACGGCATGAAGTTCCCGGACATGGTGCACGCGCTCAAGCCCAACCCGGTCAACCACATCCAGGAGGGGTGGCGCATCGCCGACTTTTTCTCGCACCACCCAGAGTCCCTGCACATGTTCACCTTCCTGCTCGACGACGTCGGCATCCCCCTCAACTACCGCCACATGGAGGGGTTCGGCGTGCACACCTACACCCTGCTGACCCGGGACGGCAAGGTGTGTGTGGGGGGAGGGGTGCGGGGTTTGCGGGGGGAGGGTGTGCGGGGCGTGCGGGGGGGCGCGGCGGGCCGGCAACCCGACCCCACCCCCGACCCCGACCCCGACCCGGACCCGCAGACGACGTTTGTCAAGTTCCACTGGAAGCCGTCGGTCGGCGTCAAGTGCTTGCTCGAGGCGGACGCGGAGCGGGTCGGCGGCGCCAACCACTCGCACGCGACCCAGGTGGGGGGGGGGGGCGCGCGCCGGGGGCGGCGGGGGACCCGCGCGCGCGCCGGTCTGTGCCTCCCGCCCGCCCGGTCCGACCCTCCCCACCCCACCCCCTCCCCACCTCGGCAGGACCTGTTTGAGGCCATCGCGTCGGGCGACTACCCCGAGTGGACCCTCCTCATCCAAACCCTCGACCCGGCCGCCGTCGACGCCCTCGACTTCGACCCCCTCGACGTCACCAAACTCTGGCCGGAGGACGTGTTCCCGCTCCAACCCGTGGGCCGCATGGTGCTCAACAAGAACCCGGACAACTTTTTCGCGGAGAACGAGATGCTCGCCTTTTGCCCCGCGCTCGTCGTGCCGGGGGTCGGGTACTCGGACGACAAGGTGCCGGGAGGGGTGGGGTGGCGGGGGGGCGTGGCGTGTGGCGAGAGGGGAGAGGGCGTGCCGTGCCGACCCGCCGACGCCCGTCTCGCCGTCTTTTTTTTTTTCAGCTGCTGCAAACGCGCATCTTCTCCTACGCCGACACCCAGCGCCACCGCCTGGGCCCCAACTACCTCCTCCTCCCCGTCAACGCGCCCCGGTGCGCGCACCACAACAACCACCACGACGGCGCCATGAATTTCATGCACCGCGACGAGGAGGTCAACTACTTTCCGTCCCGCCTCGCGCCCGCGCGCAACGCGGAGCGGACGCCGACGGTGCCGGCGGTGCTGTCGGGGCCGCGCATGCGCGCCGTCATCCCGAAGGAAAACAATTTCGCCCAGCCCGGCGCCCGCTTCCGGTCGTTCGACCCCGCGCGCCAGGCCCGGTTCATCGACCGCCTGTGCGGCATCGTGGGCGACCCGCGGGCGACGCCCGAGATTCGGCGCGTGTGGGTCGGGTACTTGACCCAGGCCGATGCCTCGCTCGGCAAGCGGGTGGCGGCCCAGCTGCAGAGCATGGGGGCTGCTTGACGCTGGGCGGTGGTGGTGGTGTGGCGGCGGCGGCGGCGGCGGCCGCGCGTTCGGCCCCGCCGCCGATTTTGGCTGGCGCTTTTCCTTTCGGGTTCCCTCCCCCCCCTCCCACCCCCAGGCCTTCAGCCGCCCCACGCCCCGCGCTTTGCGGGGCGACAGCCGCCCCCCGGCGCCCGCCCCCGAGCGGGCAGTTTTCGGTGGCCACCCTCGCCCCGCCCCCGCGCGAGCGTGTAGCGCGAGCGTGGAGAGATCGCGGGCGACTGGAGGAGGGCGGTGGTGGGTGGTGGCGTGGTGGTGGAGAGCGCGCGCGCGCTCGCACTGTCGGTCGACGCGGCCGGCCTCGCCAGGAGCCCGTCGCCCCTCCAGCCGCCCTCCACGCTGCCGCCATGCCTCGCGCCACCCTTTCCAGCTAGCCGCCGCCCGCGCCGGGCGGCGGCATGGGAGCGTTGGCCGACGCCCCTCCGCTCGCCCCGCCCTTGCTGGGTCCCGCGGCCCGCGATTTCGTGGCGGGCGCGACCGCAGGCGTGGCCAGGTGAGTGCGCGAGGGTGGGAGGCATCGGGCGGAGCCCGCGGCGACCCCCACCGCCCCTTGACCCGCCCGGCTCCCCTCCCATCCCTCCTCCCTCCCAGTGTGATCGTGGGCCAGCCGCTCGACACCGTGCGCGTGCGCCAGCAGGCGGCCTGCCCCGCGACCGCGGGCGCGTCCGCGCTGGCGACCGCGCGCGCGCTCGTCGCGGCGCGCGGGCGCCGCGCGCTCTTCCGGGGCGCGCTCTACCCGGCGGCGACGATCGGGCTGCAGTCGGCGGTCGTGTTTGAGGCGTACGGCGTGGCGTGCAGGGGGTTGGCAGGTGGTGGGGAAGGAGCCGACAGTGGCGCTCCTCTTCCTCTTTCCCGCGTCGCCGCCGCCGGCTTTTTCGCGGGCGCCGTCCAGCTCGCGGTCACGATCCCGGTCGACCTGCTCAAGATCCGGGCCCAGCTGGACGCGGGCCTTCGCCCACCGTCGCCCGCCGCGGCGTTGCGCGCGGCGCTCGCCGAGGGGCGCGGCGTGCGCGCCCTGTACCGCGGCGCCGCCATCACCGCGGCGCGCGACGTGCCGTCGCACGGCGTCTATTTTGCGGTGTACGAGTGGGCGCGCGGCGCGCTGGACCCCGGGGCCCGCGAGCGCGGCGCGGGCGCGGCGTCGCGCGTCGCCCTGCTCGCCGCCGGCGGCGTGGCGGGCGCCGCCTCGTGGGCTTCCATCTACCCCCTGGACGTCATCAAGACGCGCGTGCAGGCCGCGGCGGCGGGAGGCGGTGTGTCGGCGTGGGCGGCGGCGGTCGCCGCCGCGCGCCGCGGCGGGCTCTGGGCGGGCGCTGGCCCCACCCTGGCGCGCGCTTTCGTCTTCAACGGCGTCCTGTTCAGCGTGTACGAAGAGGCGCTCGTCGCGCTCGGGGGAAGCGACCCGGCCGACGCGGCGGCGGGGTGGGGAGGCGCGTGATTCACGGGCGAGCGAGCGAGGGGCGGCGGCGCGTCCCTGGGCAGAGTCGCGGCAGATTTTGGGGGCCCTTGGCGAGCGCTTGCAAGCACTGCGGCCGCGGCCAGAAAGCGACGAGAGCGAGCGCGTGTCGCCGGCCAGCGCAGACGGCGCGCCGCGCATTGCGCGCCGCCCGCCCCCCCGCCCCCCCTCCCCCCCCCACCATGCCGCCCTCCGCCGACGCGGCGGCCGCCAAGGCGGCCAAGCTGCGCGCGCGGCTCGCGGCGGCGGCCGACCCCGGGCGCCGGTTCAAACTCGCGATCAAGCTGGCCAAGGCCGAGGCGGCGGTGGGTAGAGGGGAGGAGGGGTGGTGGCGGCGGAGCGTGGCTTCCTCACGCTGGCGTGCAACGGCGTCCCCCTCCCCTTCTCCCCAGGCCGGCCTGGGCGCGGCGCGCAGCCCACACGCCTCCCTGACCCTGCCCAAGCACACGCCCGCCAGCGGCGAGTCCATCCGCGCCCCCCCCGGCGAGACGGCCGCCGTGCGGGCCGCGCGCGCGGCCCGCTTCGAGACCGGCGCGACCGCCGGCGCCGCCGCGCCCGGCGCCGCGCTCGCGCCCACCCTGCGCGACGCGCGCGCGGCGGGCGGGTCCGGGTTCGGCACGAGCGCGGCCCTGGAAAAATCCTACTTCCGCCTCACCGCGCCGCCGCGCCAGGGCGACGTCCGCCCCCCGTCCGTCCTGCGGGCGGCGTTGGATCACGTGACAAAGGCGTGGGCGGGGGGCGCGGGGTACGGGTGGGCGTGCGAGCAGCTGAAATCGGTGCGCCAAGACGTGACCGTTCAAGGGCTGCGCTGCGGGCTGGCTGTGGCCGCCTACCAGGCGCACGCCCGTATCGGTGAGAGGGCGTGGGCGGGGTGTTTTGGGTGGAGTTTTATTGAGTGTGGAGGGCGCGGGGAGCGCACGCTGCGTGTTTGCTCTTAAACCTGCCCCTATAACATTTGCCCCTCCACCCTTCTCCTCTCAGCCCTGCAAGCCGGCGACCTGGCCGAGTTCAATCAGTGCGCCACCGCGCTCGTGTCCCTGCACGCGGAGCAGGGAGAAAAGGCGGGCGGCGGCAAGGCGGCGCGGAAAAAGCGGGCGAGTGGCGGCGGCGGCGGGGGCGCCGCCGCTCCACCTTCCTCTTCCTCTCGCCCGGCCGCCGCCCCCGAGTTTGCGGCCTATCGCCTGCTCTACGCCGCGGTGACGGGCGCCGGCCTCGCCGCCGCGCTGCGCGGAGTCGACGCGCGCGACGCGGCGACGCCCGCCGTGTGCGCAGCGCTGGCCGCCGTCGCCGCCGCGCGCGCGGGCGACGCGGCGGCGCTGCGAGCGGCGCGGGACGCTGTGCCGGGGGACGGCGGGCGGTTGGTGGACGCGCTGCTGCCCGCGGCGCGCGCGGCGACCGCGCGCCGAGTCGCGGCCGCCTTTCGCCCGGCCCTGCCCCTCGCCGACGCAGCGCGGTGGCTAGGCATGGCGGACGACGAGGAAGGGGCTGCGGACGCGATGCGCGCGGCGGGGGCGCGCGTCGAGGGGGGGGTTGTGGTGGTGGCGGCGGCGGCGCCCGCGCGCGCGCCCGCGCCGGCGCCCGCCCCGCCGCGGCCAGAGCCTTCCTCCAAGAAGAAGCGCAAGCATGGCCCGCACCCGGCGCACGCACGCGCCAAGCGCGGGCGCGAGTGAGGCAGGGTGGCGGGCGCGGCGGCATCATTTTGATTAACACTCCCAGTCTCTCTCCCTCGTCTCCCTCCCTCCCTCCCTCTCAATACAGCGCCGCGATTTCCGGCGCGTAGTACGCCTCCACCTCGACGAGCGTCGCTTTGTCCCGGCCGCCGTCGGCGGCCGCGTCGCCGCCAAAGAGGGTGAGGCCGTCGGGGCGGGGCGCGTAATCGAGGCCGAGCCGGCACTTGGCGCCCCTCAAATCGCCGCACCCCGCGTTCGTGTCCGGCCCCGCCATCCCCCCCATGACTGGGGCGGCGGGCGGGCCGACGGCGAGCGCGTCGGCGCCCCACTGCGGGCCGCCGCGGCGGAAGTCGTAGATCGCGGCGTCGGGCCCCCCAATCTTCTCGCATTTGACCGGTTCTCCTCCCCGCTTGCTCGGCCAGGCAAAGAGAAAGCTGGCCATTGTGGAGAAGTAGTCGTCGGTCGACGCGAAGCCCGCGGAATGAAACCCGCCAAAGCGCGCGCCGGCCTCCGTTTCGCCGACGACGACGACCGGGCCGCGGCGGTCGGACGCGGCGTGGAAGTCGGCCGCACCCCAGCCGTCCCGGGTGGCCCTGTAGGCGAGGGCCTGGAGGGGGGAGGGAGGAAGGTGGGCGCTCGCGCGCAGAGACGCGAACCTCCCGGGGGAGGAAGGTGGGCGCGCGCGCGCAGAGACGCAACCCTCCCGGCCGGCCAGAGAGCCCCGCACAACGCGTCTCCCACTCTACGCGCACCAGGTCCCGGCCTTGCAGGTGGGTGCCGTCCAGGAGAGAGGAGGGGAACGGGAGGTCGGCGGGAGGGATAACGACGGCCGGCGCGCGCGGCGGCGGCGCATCGCTGGCGCCCCCAAACAGGCCGTCCAGCCAGCCGGCACGGGCAGTGATGCGCGACCGCCGCGCCCGCGGCCTCCCGGGGGCCGGCGGGCGGCGCGGGGCGAGCATTGGAGGGGCGGGAGTGCCGGCAGGCGACGCCGCGCACTCTCTCGTCGGCGCCCGCCCGCCGCCCGCCGCCGCCGCCGCGCCAGGGACGCGCCGCAGCCCGGACGCCGAGAAGGCGCTGAACCCGCTCCCTCCCTTCGCCTCTTTCCACCATGGGCCAAATCCTGGGCCTCTGGGCCGCCTCGATCGTCCTCGCCCACGTCCTGGGCCTGGTCCTGCTCCTGTACGCCCTGGAAAAGGTGTCTGGCGCGCTGTCCCGCCCCGCGCGCCGGGCGCGCGCCGCGCTGTCGGGCGCCCCCCTCGTCCGGCGCGCGTCCACCGACGACGCGGCGGCCGCGGTCGGCAAGAAAGGGGCCGCAGCGCGCGCGGCGCGCCGGGCGAGCCTGGCGGCGACCACGCTCGGTGACGGCGACGATGCGCCGTTGTCCGGCGCGCCCGCGACGCCGCGGAGCTTGCCGCCCCGCTGGACGCGGGCGTGTGCGTGCAAGGTAGGTTTGGTGGGGGGGAGAGGGGTCGGCGGGCGGCCCCTGCCTACACCGCGGCGGGCGGCCGCCGCGCCTGCGTCCCCCGCGCGCGTGCCGGCGGCCAAGCGCGCCCGCATCGGCGCCCGACCGCCACCCCGGGGGCGCGCGCCGATCTATGGAGGCCGCCGGCGGGCGGCCGAGGGTCGGTCGAGGGCGGGCGGCGGCCGCGCGGGCCGGGCGCACGGGCCGTGGCCGCGACGGGCCCTCTCGCTCCGTCCCTCACCCCCCCCCCACCCCCCTCCCCCCCCACTCCAGGACACCTGCTTCTGCGAGCAGCGGTGGTCCCCCCCCCAAGGCCTCAAGGCGCCCGGCGACCTGGCGGTCCCGTACCCCGCCGACCTATCGTGGCGCGCGCTCTCCTGCACCGTCACCGACCGCACGACCCTGCTCCCCAAGTGCATCCTGGCGCCGTGCGCCGGGGCGGTGGTGCCGGGGGAGATGTGCGCGATCGTGGGCCCGTCTGGCGCCGGCAAGTCGACCCTCCTCGAACTCCTCGCCGGCCAGCGCCCCGTGGGCGCGGTCGGGGGCGCCATCTGGATGAACGGGCGCCCCGTGGGGAAGCGGTTTCGGCGGGTGTCGGCTTTCGTGAATCAGAGCGACATGTTTGTCCCGACCATGTCGGCCGCCGAAACGCTGCGCTTCCACGCGCGCCTGCGCGTGCCCCCCGGGTCGGGCGACCGCGAGGCGCGCCTGCAGGCGGTGCTGGAGACGATGGGGCTGTGGCGCTCGCGCGGGACGCAGGTCGGCGGCACGCTGCCGGGCGGCCTCACCGTGCGCGGGCTGTCGGGCGGCGAAAAGCGGCGGCTGACGATCGCCTGCTCCCTCATCGCGCGCCCGTCCATCCTGTTCCTCGACGAGCCGACGTCGGGGCTCGACTCGTTCGCGGCGCTCAACATCATGGACTACGTCTCGAAACTCGCGGGCCTCGGCCACACCGTCGTCGCGTCCGTGCACCAGCCCCGGGCCGCCATTTGGGACATGTTCCACAAGGTGTGCGTCCTCTCGGAGGGCGCGCAACTGTTTTGCGGCGCGCCGGCGGGGGCGGCGCCCTGGTTTGGCTCGCTCGGCTACCGGCACTCGCCCCGGCGCGACGGCGCCGTCTCGGACTGGATCATCGACCTGGTCTCGGTCGGCTTCTCCAAGCCGCCGGGGTGGGCGGCGCGGTCCATGACGAGCACGGAGGATGTGCTGGCGGCGGCCGACAAGTGGGCCTCGCGCCCCCCTCCCCCGCCCGCCGACGGCGCCGACGGCACCCTGCTCGCCGCCATGGACAAGGCGGCCGCCGACGCCGAGGCCGCGGCCGACGGGCGGTCGCCCGCCAAGCCGCGGCCGGTCTCGGCGCTGCCGACGGCGCCGACGGCGCCCGACCGCGCCGCGCCGCCGCGCGCGCCCCGGCCCTCGGGCCTCGCCGGCCTCTTCGCCCCGCGCGACGCCCGCTTCGCCAAGTACCCGACGAGCTGGTGGACGCAGTTCACCGTCCTGGTCCACCGCGCGTGGACGCAGCAGGTGCGCAACCCCGCCGACGCGACGTCGCGGCTCATGCTCGCCGTCTGGATCTCGGCCGCCGCCGGCATGATCGCTTTCAACACCAAGCTCGGGCCGTCGACGGCCGGCCGGTTTGTGGGGTCCAACTTTTTCGAGATCATCGTGTTCTCGCTCCTTCCGTTTTGCTACATGTCGCTCTACGCCAACGACCGCGCCTTTTTCGTGTCGGACGTCCGGTCGGGCCTGTACCGGCCGTCGGCCTACCACGCCGCGCTGACGGTTGCGTCGCTGCCGTTCATCATTCTCTTTTCCGTGCTCGGCGGGTTCGTCACCTACGGCATGGTCGGCCTCCGCCCCGAGTGGAAGGCGATCGTGCTCTTTGGCGTGCTCATGTGCCTCGTGTCGATGTGCGCCATTCAGCTCCTGGTCTACTTTACGTACTCGTCCGCGACGCAGGTGGGGAGGGAGGAGAGAGACGGGGGGGCGCGCGCGCGCGGCGCGCCCGTCTCCCTCGTTCTCTGCACCCACCCACCACCCTCTCCCCTCCCCTCTCTTCCAGGACATGGCCTACATGCACGCGGTCGGCTACATGACGCTCGGCATCCTGCTCATGGGCTTTTGGATCCGCATCCGCCTCATCCGCGTCAAGCCGCTCCAGTGGCTGTCGCACATTTTCTACCACCGCTGGGCCCTGCAAGGCTTTTCCTACAACGAGCTCGCGGGGCGGCGCTTCTTCTACCCGCAAGGGTGCGCGGCGTGGCCCGCGCCGCACGGGTACGCGCCGTTCAACGACGGCGGCGGGGACGCGGCCGCGTTCGAAGCGGCCAAGACGCCCTGGCTCACGGACAAGGCCAACAACCCGTTTAATGTGCCGGAAAAGTTTCTGACGGACGAGCAGCGGGTGCCCAAATGCACGGAGCTTCAATCCGGCGACTCGATTCTCGAGTATTGGTTCGGCGACGGCGGCGACCCGAACAAGAAGCACATCCTCAAAACGGGGGAAGCCATTGCGATCCTGTTTCTGTTCTACGCCGTGTTCCACGTCGTGAGCTACGCCGCGCTGCGGGCGCTGGTCAAGAAAAAGGCGGCTTGAGGAGGGGGGAGCGAGGGGTGGCAGGGCGGGTGTGTGGGGCAGCGCTGGCCCCGCTCCGCCGGGAGAGAAGGGCCTGTTTTCGGTCGGGTGGGCGTGTTACGGCTGCACTGCGTTTCATA
>Ga0315294_10008457_pt1 | contig 11311 bp, 15 predicted proteins | sample YL17G13_40_MG_FD_203626 | JGI IMG/M metagenome (GOLD analysis project Ga0315294, IMG submission 203626) | Sediment microbial communities from Yellowstone Lake, YNP, Wyoming, USA - YL17G13_40 | ecosystem: Environmental > Aquatic > Freshwater > Lake > Sediment | place: USA: Wyoming | collected... | reverse complement strand
CGAATATACAGGACCATTGTCCTTCACTCAATTCTGGATTGATACAATTATTGAATGGCAAAAAGAAACGGGTAAAAAAGTAATAATATCGCTTGCTGCCTGTAAAGATGTTCAGGATGCCATTTTAGCTGACCCAATCAGGTTTGCTGAAATTAATATAATTAATCTAACTTCTTGGTGGTACCTTTCAGATGGTAAGCTAAATGCACCAATAGGAGGTACAGGTGTCCCAGGCAGATATGCCATCGGACCTGATTGGGCGAAAGAGACAACCCCTTACCAGATATACCGCCAGGTTAAAGAATACCGTCTGAAGTTTCCAAATAAAGCAATTATTCACTCGTTAAATGCTTCACGCGAACAGACAATTGCCTTTTTAATGGCAGGAGGTTCCCTCCTGATAAGGTGGTTACTATACCCTGACAGTCAACCTCCATTAAATCCTTGGGACCCACCATCAACGTATATAATGCCCGAGAATTCTGCCATCATTTTGCCGGTTTATCAATTCATCAGGCAAAATCTAAAATCAGAGTTGCAAAATATGACAATTAAATCAATTGTACTGAATAATACAGAGCAAAACTGGTGCCTTGGCCAGTCCGGCAAAAATTATCTGGTTTATGCATTAAAAGGCGGGAATATAAATATTGACCTTAAAGAAGAATCTGGTATAAGCTTCAAAGCCATATGGGTAAATCCTCAAAATGGCGAAATCCAAAATGCAAACGGGGGCGTTGTAATTGGAGGAGATACACTAACTTTAAATGCACCTAATACGAACGATTGGTTACTTTGGCTTAGTTCATCTATCAATTAAGGTATGGATGCCGAAGGTATTAAGCTGATGATTGCCAGAAAAAATTATTACAAAAAACCACATGAGCCAGAGAAAACTTTTTGATTGCAGATTCCAGAAAAGGAATCGAGACTATGTTTAGTCAAATAATAAGTTTGTTTCCAAAGCGTATTCATGTTGTAACTAAAGAGGGCTTCCTATGAAAGGTCGATCTTTTATTTTTTTTCTTTACTTATAATGAAATTTTTTTATAAGTAACAACTTGAGTTATTTAATTGAAATGAATAATATTTGCAATATTTTTACTCAAACTTATAAATTTGGACTCATTCGTGAACCTAATCAGACCTTATCAGAGCATCTGAGAATATTATCGGCTATAGAAACACGTGATAAAGGTTTGGCTGAAGAGTATATGAGAAATCATGTCCGTAAGTCTATTGAGAAAATTAAATTGAGAATTACTAGTAATTAACTAAAGTTAAACCCGAATCAGATTAGTTATGAAAAGATTAGCCTTAATACATACTGTCAGTTGGTATAATAAATCGGTTATTCATCCATTTGCAGATCCATGGCAGAAATTGAATCCTGATGTTGAAATTATCAATATTATGGATGATTCATTACTTACAGAATCTTTGGCAAATGGCGGTCCCACTAAAGATGTAACAAGAAGAATGCTAAATTATTTCCTGGCAGCAGAAAGTGCTGGAGCAGATGTTATCATGAGTACTTGCACAACTATGGGACCCTGTACAAGGTTAGCACGGCAAATAGTCCAGAAACCGGTTTTTAATATTGATGAACCCATGGCTAAAGAAGCTGTCAGCAAAGGTGGCGTCTTAGGGATTTTAGCAACACTACCCACAAGTGCTCCAGCAACCAAAATGTTATTGGAAATCGAAGCCAACGAACAACGGAAAAAAATAGGTATCAAAATAACTATTAATGAAGAGGCTTGGAAATATTTACTCAATGGAGAAATAAGTAAACATAATGAGTTAATCTACCATGAATTGGAAAGAATTCAGAATGAGGTTGATGTAATCGTTTTAGGCCAAATTAGCCTGGCTCAGATTAAATTTAAAACAAAAGTACCTATGCTTCAGGTCGGACATTCGGGATTCAGTTATGCTCGGAAACTGCTTGATCATAAATAACATTTTCCAATAATACATTAGAATTTCAAGGGACTCAGCTTCGTGGAAAAACGTACTAATAATAAGGTATATCTTAATCATATTGCTATTCTTTTACACTGTAAATACATATATGGACAGAATATGTATTTCAGCAGTTTTAGTCTTATTATACAAATTTATGAATGTCTGGAATCATTAACAATATGCAAAGAAACACATGAGCAAAATTCTTAAAACGATTATATTCAGATACTTTCAATTGTTTCATTTAACCCCCTTTCTTATTTCCCCCTAAAGGAGGAAGGCCGGGATGGGGGTAAAAAATATACTTCTATAGCACTTGAATTGTTAATGAAACCCGATAGACATATACAAATTTTTTAATCCATAATATGAAACTTGGTATTAGTAGTTATTCATTTACCTGGGCAGTGGGTGTTCCTGGAAGTCTTCCTGAAAAAAAACTTAATGAAACAGATCTGCTTGGCATTGCAAAAGAAATGAACCTGAGTCTGGTACAGATCGCAGATAATATGCCACTGGATAGTATACCGGCAGACCGGTTTGAAAATTTAATTCAGAAAGCTGCTGAAAATAATATACAATTAGAGGTAGGAGCGAAAAATATGACTCCTGATAACCTCGAGAGGTATTTATTAATTGCAGAAAAAATTAAATCAAAAATCCTTCGCTTTGTTATTGACGATGATGACTTTAGGCCGGAACTTACTGAGATAATTTCAATCATCTTAAACGCAGAACCGGAATTCAGGAAACGCGGTGTGATACTTGCACTTGAAAACCATGAGAGGTTATTAACTGGTGAGTTTGTACATATAATGGAAAAAGTTAATAGTCCATACATCGGCATCTGTCTGGATTGTGCTAATTCTTTAGGATTAGGCCAAGGATTTCGCGAAGTGGTTGAACAGCTTGCTCCCTTTGCTGTGAACTTTCACTTAAAAGAAGTTTTTATTAAAAGGAAATATCATAAAATGGGCTTCGATATTGAAGGCAGGCCTTTTGGTGAGGGTTGCCTGCCACTGAAATGGATACTCGAACAATTACCATCAAAATGCCAGACAGCAATTCTAGAACAATGGACCCCACCAGAAGAGACACTCCAGGCTACAATAATTAAGGAACGTGAATGGGCAGGCAAAAGTATTTCATACCTGAAAAACTTCTTTGATATTATCTGAAACAATATTAAAAGTGACCCAAAATCTTACTACAATGAAGTCATTAATTTTCATTTTAATCTTTTCTATCAATTCTGGTCATTGGATCAGTGCTCAACATACAATAAAATCATCATCAGGCAGGAAAGAATACTTCCCTTTACCAGATTCTATTGGTGGTTGGAGAATCCTGACAGATAATGAAAAAATAAAACAGGTAACAGGAATTGATAAAGCTAAACTGGATCAGGCTTTCGATTTTGTCAGAAGTACTACCAATAATGGAGGTCTGCTTGTGGTTCGTCATGGATGGCTTGTATATGAAAATTATTTCGGTAAGGGACAGCGTGAAGCCACCCCGAACCTTGCATCCTGCGGTAAGTCGTTTACCAGTATTGCAGTGGGTATTCTGATGAGTGAGCGTCCTGATCTGTTCCCTAATGGTCTCGATCAGAAAGTATATACTACTTCATTAATGCCTTCAGAGGCATTTCCGTTGCCTGATCCACGCATGGATGACATTAAACTTGGACAACTTCTGGCTTTTACTGCTGGTATCAGAGGCAATAATCCGGTTTTCGTCAACGGAAAAACCTCAATAATTGATCCGGTTGGTCCGGATGGATGGTATTCTATGGTTGACGATTATTCTTTAGGCATTAAGGATGGTAAAATGGGTAGTGTCCCATTTACAACAAAAACGCTTTGGTGCGAACCAGGTGGAGGATATTCATATGCCTCAGCATCTTTACATAATGCTTCCATTATGTTGCGTTATGTCACAGGTATGGAACTGGAGGATTATCTTAAAACACACATTGCCAGACCTTTAGGTTGGGGACGTTGGGGATTTGGATACAAAAACCTACCACTTTTAATCCATCCTGGTGCAGGCGGCATTGCTCTAAGAAGTACTGACATGCTACGCTTTTGCTATATGTTAATACACGAAGGGAGATGGGGCCAGCAGCAAATTGTCCCAAAGGAATATATTCAAAAGGCTACAAAAACATCACCATATAATACACATTATCCTTACAGCTTACAGTTTAATGTGAATTCCAACGGGAATATCAGGGAATTACCCCGGGATGCATACTGGAAATTCGGGTCAGGTGGTCATTGCTTTTGCATCGTTCCTTCGTTAGATTTGATAATATGGAAGCTTGGTGGCCGTAATGACCAGTATTCTTTTGCCAATACCGGACTCCCGGAACCGCCAAACTTATCAGAGGTTATTAAACCAATAAATGACGGGCAGGAACATGATGCTGACAGTGATAACATTAAAATAATGATTATGGTGATAAGTTCGATCGTAGATGAAAAAAAATGAGTACAGTCAATGTCCTGGATTATAAAGCTGAATCACCCTTATTGACGCTAGTGAAAAAGTTGCAGAAATTTGTTATTAATGAACTAAAATATACATTTAAGGCAGCCTTGTCATAAAAGTGAATTAATTAAATTAATAATTCAAAATGAAATGAAAAACATTCTTTTAATAAGCATATGCCTTTTTACTATTTCCTGCGAACAATCTAAACATATTGACAATGAGTTGATTAAATTCAACAATATTTGGAGTTCACCTTACCGTGTAAGTTCCCAATATTGTCTTCAATTAATTAATGCGGAAGGGAAATTTCTATTTGTATCATATGACTATCAGCATTGATGAATATTCATGAATACTTAACATAGGAAATACTTAGGGGAGGTCTCATTATTAACCATGATGGATTGATATTATCAAATAATAATATATCCTCTCCGAGGATGAAAACATCATAAGTATGATTTACCATAATCATTTTTTATTACGAACAAGCCTGATGTATATGTGTTTAAAATGAAATTCATAAAATATTATTCTAAAGGTAAGAAACATATATTAAACCCGGGAGTGAGACCGGAGAATTGATAACTTTTATTCAAAATTTTATTCGGCTGATGCCATTAATGAATTTAATCGATATTTGTACCAAATTTTAGCATGTAACCTGATAATATCCAATAAATAATCAACTATGAATACGCATCTATCCTCCCTTTTAAAATCGTTAATCACTGGATCTTATGTTCTTGTGACTTTTATTTCCTATTCTCAGACAACAACCAGAGAATTTACCTTGGCTATTATACAGATGTATGTTGAACCGGGGAACAAAGCTAAAAACCTTGCCCATGCCGAACAACTCATCCTCGAAGCCACGGTTAACAAGGCCGATGTGGTCCTGCTTCCGGAAGTAATGGATCTTGGTTGGACACATCCCTCGGCCAGACAGTTTGCCGATCCAATACCCCGTGGGGAAACATGCAGACGACTTTGTAAGTCGGCAAAAGAAAATAATGTTTATGTTTGCTGCGGTATAGTTGAAAGAGACGGGGATGCAATTTATAATGCCGCTGTAATTATCGATAACAAGGGGAAGGTGCTAATCAAGCACCGTAAACTGAATGAGCTTAATATAGCACACGATGTTTATGACCAGGGAGATCGCCTGGGAGTTTGTCATACGCCATGGGGAACTTTCGGGTTGATGATATGCGCTGATGCAAGGGCTAAGGATCTTGTGCTTACCCGTTCACTATGTTATATGGGTGCAGATGTGATATTGTCCCCTTCAAGCTGGGCTGTACCGGCTGATCATGATAACATTAAAAACCCCTATGGTAATGACTGGCGTAATGCTTATATGCCCGTGGCACTTGAATTTTCTGTTTGGATCGCTTCAGCAAGTAATGTGGGCCCAGTGACCGAAGGGCCATGGAAGAACTGGAAATGCATTGGATGTTCCCTGATAGTCGGCCCCGATGGAAAGGAAAAGCTCATGGGCCCGTATGGAGAAAAAGCAGAAAAGATTCTTTATTATACAATAAAACCCACACCCCGTCCTGCCCGGGGAACAGGATGGGATATTTTCAAACCTGCAGAATAAATTTAAATGACTATCAGTAATCTTTAACAATATTCTTGTAATTTATAGTTGCACAAGCAATTAGAAGCCTGTCAAATAGTTCTTCCCCGAATTTTCTTCTGTTGACTGTGTATAATAGCTTTAAACATTATAAATGTTTCAGTATAGTTTCAGTAGATACGTCTTTTCTGAAAATACACCATTTATGCATTTAGATATTTTGTATCTGGTATTTTTTATGTTTTCCCGACCTACAGAGGCACTATGTTCTAGTCTATCAAGGTTTAATTTTTCATTTTTAATTGAACCCAAAACCGTGGGGCTTTTTAGATCATTCAGGAAAGTCGTATCAGCGATCCACCATTCAATCCTCTTATACAAATCAGAATTCCCAATATGTTCTTTAAAATACTTTTCTGCATTCCTTAGTATTGTTCTTTTACCAGAGCAACTTGTTATTAAAATCAGTAATATGAAAAGAAACAACATTTTTTTCATAAATCTTTTGTATTTGATATTTGTCAGATAATTTATCACCTAAGATATTAAAGACCTTTTATATACGCTAATTTATTAAATATTAGGCTAATGATTGAGGTAATCTCAGAATAGATATAATTTACATTAAATCGTAGATGATAATTAGTACTAAGTTGTTGTTCATGAAATTGGATGACTAATATATATCCACCGAATTATAGTGAGTCATGGAATCTTTTCTCCATGGCATCTGTTTTGATCTCGATTTGGTAAAAATTAAGGCGTTTAAATATTGACTTGTGTATACCTTTGTGTACACATATAAACAGAAAAAAAGGAGTCAGTATGATTCTAACTCTTTTATTTTCAATCAGTCGGGGTGATCCGACTCGAACGGACGACCACTTGCACCCCATGCAAGTCCGATGTGGCTGTTAAATATCGAATATATCGTCGTTATGGCCTTAAACTATCCCCTTTAAACTCAACTATCTTACAAAGCCGGTTTATCCGATCCATACTTCTATTCCCGTATCGCTTTAGGAATTGTTCAGGTGTCATGTTGGATGAAATAACAAGAATGTTCAAATCCTGCTCTGCGACATTTATGATCTCGTTGAATGGCTCAAATCTTTCTCCGTAATTATTAACCATTGCTTCTGTTCCGAGTTCATCGATATAGGAGAATTTCCATTTCTGATATAACTCGTAATTCCAATTATCATAAACAGGTGATTTGGATGGGAGCAGCGATGCATGGAATCCCGGCAGGTATTTACCAAATGCGACAAAGACAGGTATGAGGACTCCCATGATGATCTTGCTTTTCCCTCTACCACAATTACCAAACATAAATAATCCCTTTCCTTGGTTATCTGCCATCCAATCAAGTACCTTATCGTATTCAGGCAACCATAGGAGAGGATGCTGTTCAGTTATCGTTTTATCATACCTTGTAAAGCATTCGATAAATACAGACATCAATTTCTCCCTTGCTCCAAGAGATATGTTTGTTGGTCTGCATTCATAGGGTCCATTTTCGGAAAGCCTTACAAAAGCCTCGTTGATTAAGTCTAAATGTTTCGGGTCTATTGTTTCCATGTTAGTCAGTTTTAAATTTTGCATCTATTGTTCCATCTACTATAATTTGTCCTGGGTGTTGCCCACTGTCTATTCCTTTCTCTTGTATTTCCTTCTTTCTGTGATCTTCCCAAGTCCTCACTGCAGCCTTCCAGTCCTTTATCGGTTTCCCTGCTCCTTTACCATATCTCCATCCATTGGTTTCATAGTGATTCATGAATGCAATAGGATCGATACCTTTATTTCTCTCATTACAATATTTCTTTACTAATTCAAATGGGGGTGGAATAGTATTCTCATCATTCTTTTCATTCTTTTTATTCTTGTTTGTGGTCGAATGTTGGTCACTTGTTGGTCGTTCGTTGGTCGATGGCTGGTCTTTTATAAAATCTTTGCCTTGGTAATCATCCCATTTGCAAATAGTTATTATGCTAAACTTACTGGTCGTTTTTATGATAATTTCTTGAGTGTCCTCTAATTTTCTTAATGCAGTCCGAACTTCTCGATCAGAGAGGCCAGTCTCCTCTGATAATCGCTTTCTTCCAGTTATTAATTGCCCCTTAGATATAGTAACATTTTCGTAACTACCATCCTCATGGTTAGATCTCAAAATGAGATGAATAAACAGTATTTTTACATTTCTGTTTTTATACCATCGCCAGTTAACCATCTCTCTATGTAATTTAATCCAACCTTGATTTTTCATAAAGTAAAATTTCAGACATGAAAAAACTATTGTTGATCATTTAAAATCAAATCCTTTTTCAGAATGATGTAATCTGTTCCAGATATTCTTTCGACTGAAAGTTCCCCGTTTTCGATCATAATATCAATGCGAACACGATTAACACAATATCGCTTGGAGTATTCCATTTTGCTTACTAAATCTTCTCGTATTTTAATGCGCTTCATTTCAGTTGAATTAGGTAAATCATTTTGATTATGTTAAATCTCCTAAGGATGAAAAATATCATTCATTCTGAATTTTTAAACCTATCTGTTCCAGATCGAATAACAAAACACCTCCCACTTTATGGGCTGTTACGATTCCTTTCGAAACGTAGTGGTAAACCGTTCTCCTCTTTATCCCTAGCAATTTTTCCAAGTCAGAAGCAGTTCCCCACTTTTTTGGTGCTGACATCTTTCCATGGCTTGCCAAGGCATTTTTAATTTCTTTTATATCACTTTTTATCTCGTCCCACTCTTTTTTTTCCAATGCTATTAGTTCCATAGTGTAATTTATTAAGCGAACATTGAATTTTCCGGCAAAAACCGTCAGGGAATTATTCCCTCTTTATAATGGGCTAAAGGTAGGATGGTTGGGAATAAGAGAAAATGTCAAAATTGAGGATATTATGACAATCCAGTATTAAATCTATAATCAGATTAAGCCAAAAGTAATGTTGTAAAAGTGTTCAATTAAAATATTAAGGCAATGGAATGTCCTTAAAGATTTGGAATATTGATGTCCAATTCCCCTTTAATTCACCTTCACTAATTTGTTCTCTTATATTGCGGCTGGTTTTTCTTATCCGTTGTATGGTCACAATTTGTCCCTTTTTATCTCTTTTGCAAAATATTCGATCAATTATTTCAATATAATTTTCTTGATAATCTTTGTAATACAGTTTATATCCTAAATAAATTAAATCCGTCAGATTTTTCTTCCAAAGTATTCTATGCTCCAAAGGTGGATTTTCGATCAAGAACATCGCCTTAAAATGCCCTGAGGGATCAATAAAATGATAAAAGCATAGCTTATTATAAAAAGAATCAAGTTTGTGCGGATCATAGGGCCAATAGTTCTTATTACCTAAAATTGTTTCTTCAATAGCTTCTTCCTTTAGATTTATCACATAACTAAACAGATAATTGCAATCAATCCCTAAGGGATTAAGAACATCTGAAATGTGTTTTTTATATCTATGTAAATCAATGGTTTGGGTTTGAATATCATTTTCAAAACACCATTTAATCAATCTGCCAGATGCAATAGTTATATGATATTGAAGTGCATCAGGTATTTTTTTAAACTGCCTTTCTTTTATTCGATATAAAAGTGTTAATAGATCTTCAAGAGAAATGGAACTTATTGTGAATCCGGTTGTAAGCGAATTTAAAAATGGAGCCAATTTATCTGGAGAATTGACTCCATTAATCATTAGCCAAGAAACGAAAGCTCTTGATTCATAATCTGATAAATTATCGCACCAATAACCAATATTTATCATTAGTAACTTAAAAGAATTTATTATCTTTGTTAAAGATAAGTTCTTTATATACAAAGGCAATAATTTGGTGGACTAATCGGTGGACTTGACCTTTTAGGATTTGCATTAACCCGACATATAACATACTGGAGAATAGGTTCGAATCCCCCTCTCTCCGCAAAGCCTTAATAAATCCTGCGACAGCGGGATTGTTTATTTTACCGAAGCCCGTTGAAAGCTTGCTTTCATAAGTAGCTGAAGGGAAAATAAACATAACCTGTCAGGGTTTATTCAGGCGTTGCAGGGAACTCCCACAGGGATCACGACCGATCCGCCGGCTGGCGGAGAGGGCGTAATCCTCCTGATTCTCATGAACTCACCCCCGGCCTCTCTCTGCTTCGCAAAGAGGGGTGTACTTATGTGATATATTGATTATTACAGTAATGAAATCAAACTTGCCTTCTGAAGAAACTTAGGGGGAAATAAATTAAAACAAAACATTTTTATCAGAATAATCAGAAAAATATCTTGCAATTTCGGAATTTGAATCCAATATTGTAAATTCACTCTATCCTCTTTTGTGCAAGAGAAAAAAATTCATTTCTTAAATTGCAGAAACACACTATTTTATGATTTGAAAAGGTATTATTCTGGGTGCTGCATTGTGCAAAATAAGGGCATCTTGCATTGTGTATCCATATTTTATAACGAATAGCCCGTAGGGCTTATGGTATTGTAGAAGAAATTGTACATCCGGGCATAATACCTCGTAGAGGTTAAAGGGAATCATCCCAAAAATCAAATAGGAATTGTTGATCGAATTCTATCTCATTTTTAGTAAGAATGTCGATATATTCTTCACGGAATGTTCTCTTTTTATGATGTGATTCCTGATTTTCAATGTAGTTGTAAACGTCGGTTAATTGTGAACGGCTATATGTAAATCCTCCATATCCTTCCTGCCAGGAGAACCTGCCAGGGCAGAGTTTTTCATTATTGATGAACAGGGAAGAGCTTCTTTTAATATCATGAACGGTATCTGAAACGGAAATGAATGGATTTAATCCGAATAGAATATGGATGTGGGTGGATGTCCCGTTGACGATAATGGATTTATGTTTCAGGTTGGTAATTATTCCGCTCATGTATTCGAATACACGTTTCCGGATATCTTTTGTCAGTACAGCATCTCTGTCCTTTACAGCAAAAACAAGATGAACATACAATTGGGTAAATGTTCCTGGGTTCATGATAAATTAGATTAATTAATAATGCAGCTAAACAAAATTAAAAATATTTATTGGATTTGTAAAATGTTTAACCGCTACGCGGTAAAAAATATATATAAACGTATGTTCTACAATACCATATCGCCTACGGCGAATAGATTTTGATAAATAAAGGGATTAGGTTAATCAGATATGATATATTTCAAATACACCATGATGTTCAATATTGGATGGTAAATATCAAATTGTCTACCTGCTCACATGGG
>Ga0315294_10008456_pt1 | contig 11311 bp, 13 predicted proteins | sample YL17G13_40_MG_FD_203626 | JGI IMG/M metagenome (GOLD analysis project Ga0315294, IMG submission 203626) | Sediment microbial communities from Yellowstone Lake, YNP, Wyoming, USA - YL17G13_40 | ecosystem: Environmental > Aquatic > Freshwater > Lake > Sediment | place: USA: Wyoming | collected... | reverse complement strand
TTTACCTATAATATTCATATTTTATATATTATCCATTTCCACTAAAAAACATGGGGTGTCGTCATACTTCCTCTTCAGCAGGGAATTGGTAATCTCTGACAGAGACCGCCTGTGGTATTCCACGGGGCCAACTTTGCATTTTGCGTCCAGTCAACAGGCCCGGGTTCCCCGTGTGCTTGGTGGGGACCCACTCCTACTTAAATAGAATCAGTGGATTGCAACAGAGCCATACTCAAATATCCGCCTTACTGATCTCCACGCCCTTCCTCGTGATTTCGAAGGGGTAGATGTCCTTCCCGTGGTTGGTACGCCTCATCTTCCTTATCTGGAGGCTTCTATTGGTTTCCTGGCCGATGCCGAGATAGTTGAGGACGATCACGGCGTCTGCGACAAACTCCTCAACGCCGAATCTGGAAAGACCCTTGGACTCTTCGATTATCTCGGAAGTTACAATCGTTGTGCATCCGGAATTCTTGACTGCTCCCATGAGCTTTGCCAACTGCTTCCTGATGGTCGCCAGGTCTTTCATGTAAAGGCCCAGCAGTGATATGGAATCGATGACAAGCCTCTTGGCTTTCAGGTACTCTATCTGGTTCACGAGGACGGTGCTGACGTCGGTCTCGAACGGGTCGTGGAACATTATCCTAAAGAGGCCTTTCTTCTCGAATTTTTCCATGTCCCAGCCGAACTGTCTGGCGTCTTCCTTTATGTCCTCGGGCTCTTCTTCAAGGGAGAGGAAAACGCACGGCTCGCCTTTCTGCAGGCCTTCCCAAAGGTATTGCAGGCAGAAAATCGTTTTACCTGTACCGGTTCCTCCAGTCAGAAGAATCGAAGACCCCTTGGGGAAACCGCCCTCCATAAGGGAGTCGAGTGGTGGCATCCCGGTGGTTACTCTGAGGACCATATAAGATAATTGCCGGGCATGCTTAAATTGTTCACAAAAATACCCGAAAATGAGAGCAGTGTGCGTTCATGAAGGATATGCAGTATGACGTTAATGACATATTCGGTGTGGTGTACAGGTCGACTATACCCCACCGATTGGGTCGCAAACGAGAAGAGACTCAGATAAATGGGGGAGGGCCTCATCGGTCCTCTCACTAATGTTTTCGGTGACTGGTTGTACACAAGAATCGGTGAAACCACCTATCAGATGTGCAGCAACGGTGATTGTATACCAGATAAAAATATACATCAGGGCAACCTGTAGTAAAGACTGTTCCAATTGTGCTGGTTGTTTCTTAGACACGCCAACCAAAGAGGCAAAGATATAGGATTACATAGTCAAATATAATCATGTATCTCGAAATAGGCATCATAGCTGCCTTTGGCGCGATGCTCTGCTGGGGCGTCGGTGATTTCTTCATCCAGCGCACCACGAGAAAAATCGGGGACATCGGGGCAATAGCGTTCATGAGCCTGATAGGCGCGCTGGGGCTGCTCCCCTTCGTGCTCGGTGACATCCATTTCCTTTTTCAGCTGAACAATCTTGCACTGCTTTTATTGCTCAGCCTCGCTGCCGTTGTTGCCGCCCTGCTGAATTTCGAGGCGCTGAAGCGGGGCAAGCTGTCTGTCGTTGATGTCGTCCTGCAGGCTGAGTTACCCGTCACCGTTTTTCTGGGTTTCCTTTTTTTCAGCGAAACCTTGTCTGCCATGCAGGCAATTTTCATAGGTTTAATAGTGCTGGGTGTTGCCCTGATTGCGGCAGGAACAGATCTGCGCAGATTTATGAAAAACTCAGAGAAGGGCATTGTGCTCGCTTTCATTGCAGCCATTGCCATGGGCTTCGTCAACTTCCTCACAGCGGCCGGCTCCCGGCAGATGTCGCCGGTGTTGATCATATGGGCTCCTTGGCTGGTGGCTGCTGTTGTGGCTTTCGCTTTTCTTCTGAAGACAGATGGCGCCAGCAAAACCGTCAAAAAGGCACTGAAATACAGGAAGCTCCTGATAGCCATGGGGATATTCGAAACCGCCGCGTGGCTGCTGTTCGCCGTCGCCGTTTTAGAAAACCCGCTTTCCATTACGGTTGCCATCAGCCAGAGCTACCCGGCAATCGCCCTTATGTTTGGTGTTCTGGTCAACCGGGAAAAAATAGTCCGCCACCAGTATCTGGGTGCAGCAATCGTGCTCATCTCCAGTTTCATGCTGGGCATTATTGTCTAATTAACTTATGGGAGACTTATTCAATAAATTACTTATTTCTTAGACACGTTCATAAAAATACCCGAAAATGGAAAACGACCGACATTTCAAAAACAGTTTAAATACGAAAGACAATATTATTTCGGTACTCATGGGTTCTGACATCATGGATTTTCTCGACAGGAAAAAAGGCGTGGTTGACGATGCCATAGGCAAGTACCTTCCCAGAAAGATGAGCAGGAAGCAGGTCGAGTGGCTTCTCGGGAAGCCGACTTATACTTATACGGAAAAAGCCCTGCAGAAGGTCCTGAACGAGCCCATATGGGACTTCCTCGACCGCGGCGGGAAGCGGTGGAGGCCGGCGCTTTTCCTGCTGTTCAACGAGGCCCTCGGCGGGGACGCCGAGAAGGTGAAGGACTTCACTGCAACTATAGAGCTTCTCCACAACGGATCGATAATGGTCGACGACATTGAGGACAGCTCCGAATTGAGGAGAGGGAAACCCTGCACGCACAAGCTTTTTGGTGAGGATATAGCCATAAACGCCGGGAATTTCATGTATTTTCTCGCCTTCCTCCCATTGGCCAAAAACAGGGAAAGGTTCGAAAAAGAGGTGCTTTTGAGGGCTTGGGAGGCAACCATGGAGGAGATGGCCAGGATTCATTACGGCCAGGGAACCGATATTGCCTGGCATCGCGGGCTTGCCGACGCCGACGACATAAGCGAGGCCGAGTACCTCCAGATGTGCGCCTACAAGACAGGCGTGCTGTCCAGGCTCGCGGCCAGGCTTGCGGTCATACTGAACGATAAAGGCGACGGCCTCGAGGAAAAGCTGGGCAAATTTGCGGAATCGATAGGCGTGGCCTTCCAGATACAGGACGACATCCTGAACATACTCCCCGGGAAGGAGTGGGGAAAGGAGACCGGCGACGACATAAGCGAGGGTAAGAGGACGCTTCTGGTGATACACGCGTTCAGGACGGCCGACAGGAAGGACAGGAAAAGACTGATTGAGATACTCAACATGCATACAAAGGACCGGGAAATTATAATGGTGGCTATCGAAATCCTTAAAAAATACGGCTCGGTTGAGTATGCGAAGGAGTTCGCCAGGAAGATGGTCCGGGATGCCTGGAAAGACGTGGAGCCCCTGCTGCCTGAAAACCCGGCAAAGGGGAAGATCAGGGAGTTCGCGGACTTCCTCGTGGAAAGGGAGATTTGACCCGTTGCGCATGCTCGCCCGTGGCAAGCGGTATAGCGGTTTTTGAGAACATCACAAAAAATGTATACGGTTGCGTATCGTTTTGAATTTTTCGCATTTTCGCAAACAGCCAATTTGGTATAAATTATACCAAAATATTTAAATAATTATGGGTTAAAATATACACATGACAAGTCTCGAGGGACACAAAAGGAGGATAAAGGAACACCTTTCCGAAATCCAAGACGCGATAGACGCCGGGATATCCGCCAAACCGGTGACCATAGGGTTCCATTGCAGCTCATGTACCATGGAAATGCTCGAAATGTACCTCCACAAGACAGGCAGGATTTCCACGGGAAAAATGGTCAAGCACGAATGGTTCAAAAGGCCTCTTCCCGGGCAGAAAACAAAGCCGCTCATCGAAAGGAACCTTCCGGCGGCCTTCCGCGAAAAGGATGCGGTCTACGGACTCATTTACGACATCGAGGAAAACAGGAGCATGCTCATTTACGGGAAGAGCACGGAGAGCCAGATAAGGGCGGTTCTCGATTCCTTCCTCAGACTGAAGGAGCTCATGACGAAACTCTTTGAAGAGGCTGGTGAGACGATTGAATAGGGAGACGCTCATATCGTATGCCATGTCCTTCCTCTCCTTCTCGTTCAGGAGGCCGGAAATCTCGTCCGTATCTGTCAACAGAATTATTCTGTTCGGTTCGGTGGCGAGGGGGGACTTCGGGGAAGAAAGCGACATCGATATCTTCATAGACACGGAAAAGCAGCATGAAGAAAACACAAGGAAAACGTTCGAGCACTTCCTCGGAAAATTCGTCCAGTCCCAAGACCATGGTGTATGGGTTCTCAGGAGACTCAAAAACGAAATAAGGATAAATGTCGGAAAGCTCGATGAGTGGGACCTCAAGGAAAGCGTCCTGAAAGAGGGGGTTATGCTTTTCGGAAAGCCGTCACTGGCCATGAAAAAGCAGTTCCTCGTGTCCTTCTGCCCGGTCAAAAACATAGCCAAGAGGAACAGGGTACTGAGGAAGCTGTTTGGAAGGAGGGAAAGGGATTTCGAGGACATCGGTCTCGTCAGGGAGCTTAGGGGTGAAATGATTTCTCCACGGGCCTTCATGATACCGGAAAGCGGGCTGAAGAAAATCCTGGAGCTGTTTTCCTCGGAGAATGTGGAATACGAATTAAAGGAGATATGGCAATAGATAAAATGAAAGCGAGACCACGCCGAGGGGCCTTGCGGGGAACATTTCGATATTCTGAGGATGTTCAAAATGAAAAAAACCGGAAAGGGCAGCGGTTTCGGCAAGATAATTCTCTTCGGCGAGCATTTCGTCGTTTACGGGCTTCCCGCAATCGCTTCTGCCATAGGGGACAGGACAATCGCGATGATCGAGAAGTCGGGCAGATACCAGCTCATCGACAACAGGCCAGCGACGGAAGGCTACAAGCAGACGAAGAAGGGCGAGATGGAAAGGTCGATGAAACTGATCCTGGACTTCATGAAGATTGATGTGGAGAAAACTCCGGTAAAAATCACACTCTCCGGCAACCTCTTCTGCACTAGCGGGATAGGCGCCAGCGCAGCGATGGCGACGTCGGTAGCGAGGGCATTCTCTGAATATTTTGGGCTTGGGCTTGACGACGAGCAGGTGAACAGAATTTCCTATGAAGGGGAGAAAGGTTCTGCAGGCACGCCATCAGGCATCGACAACACATGCGCCACTTTCGGCGGCCTGCTTTGGTTCAGGAAAAATCTTGAAGGAGGCAAAAACACCATCGAGCTGATCAAGATAAGGAAGCCCATTGAAATCGTTCTCGGGAACACGGGCCTTTCGCAGGAGACCTCTGAAGTCGTGGCCGACGTGAAAAGGGCCAGGGAAAAAGACTCCGCGAAATACAAGAAGATATTTTCTGAATATGAAGCGATTGTCCATGAAGCCAGGAAGGCACTTGAAAATTATGACATTGAAGAAGTCGGGAAGCTCATGGACAGGAACCACGAGTTTCTGAGAGAAATCACAGTCTCCTGCAAAGAAGCCGAGGAGATAATATCGGCGGCAAAGGGAAGCGGCGCGTGTGGCGCGAAGATAACGGGGACGGGAAGAGGCGGCTATGTCATCTGCCTCACGCCGGGAAAGGCGCTTCAGGAAAAGGTCGCAAAAGCCATTGAAAGTAAAGGCTACAGGACGCTGAAGACGACCGTGGGTTCCTGATGGAACGAACTGCAACACCTGAAATAAAAAGCCCGGGTCCAATTTTTTCTCATGAGGAAATTCGAGGCGCTCATACATTTGAAGGAACTCGGCCTCAACGTCGGGGAAATCAAAGAGTTCGACTATTCAGAAAGAAAAGAGATGGACGAATACGCGAGGCATCTGGTCAGGAAATTCGGCGGGATGATAATCAGGACAGATTTCCCGAAAAACCAGGAGTATAAGACTCCTGTCGGGCTTCCTTTCATCTCTCCATGCAAAAGCTTTGAGGAATATTCCCGGTTCGTCGGAAGCCACAAAGGAAAATACTCTTACCTCCTCTTCCAGATGTGCGATTACGGCAAAGTGATACTGAGCGCCTATGTCTACCTTGACGAGTTCAACAGGCTCCACGCGGAGATAAACGACGTCGACAAGGTCAACATGAGGGACGCGATGCAAATATCGAAGCACCTGAAGTCCCTGACCATCGGCCCGGGGGAAGGCTACGACGAAAGACTGAACAGGGTGAGGGCCGACCTTATCAGGGCCAGGATACCCCCGAACACCATTATTGAGCTGAGCATTTTTGACGATGGCGGAACGCCGGTTCCGGTTTACAAGCAGCTGAGAGAGGGCTTCTGACACCATTCATTGGCTTCATTCTGTTTCTGATTTTCTCAGAAACTGTCCCCCATAAAACGCGCTGGCTTCCATGGGAATAGCCCTCTCTACACCGGGAAGAGTTCCCGGTTCATGGAACATGCTTTCCAGAAACACCTGGCACAGGGGCGTAAAATCCACGGAGCCGCCGGATCTTATTTCATCCAGATTCATGTACCTCGGCCTTCTGCTTTCCGCTTCATTTTCCCTCGGTTCTGATAAAGGAACAAGATCAGACAAATTACCGGTGTATCTTTTCCCGGAATCCGTATACAGAAACCAGAATCTCCCATCAGGCTCAACCACAGCGGTCAGTTTTTCCCTCGGCAAAAGAACAGGAGTTTCCCCGTACAGACAAGTAAATCTTTCCGGATTACCCGGCGCAGTCACCACGCCGGTTTCCTCCACAGTTTCCCTCTGAGCTGCATCAATCTCGGTTTCACCTTCTCTTACTCCACCGCCGGGAAGGGTGAGTTCGCCCTTTCTCATGAGGTCGTCCGGTTTGTACCTTTCCACCACCAAGAGTGACCCGTTTTTCACTACATGCCCCCATGCTTTGGGGGCGTATTCAAGGCCGGCCATTCCGAATTGGCCCAATATATCAGCAGGTTGGTAGATTCCCATAGCAAACCCTCTATCATTAATTTATTACTGTTAAATAACTAATTCACCTGTTTATAAAGCTTTGTAAAGCTTTTGAGTGGTCGATTGGTAACGTTTCACCGAAAAAGCGGTTTTTTAATATAAGTTTCGAAAAAATAGTTACATGGAGCCATTATGGAAGAGATTCTCGAAATCGTCGATGGCAAAAACCGGGTTACGTGCACGGGGAGAAGGAGCGTCATCCACGAAAAAGGCCTGAAGCATAGGTCCTCCGTGCTTTTCATCTTCAACGGGAAGAATGAGATGCTTCTCGGCAAAAGGGCGAAGGGCAAGGACATGTTTCCCGGCCGCTGGAGCTTCCCGGTGGCAGGCCACCTGAAACCGGGGGAAAGCCCGGAAGCTTCTGTCTGCAGGGAATGCAAGGAGGAACTCGGAGTTGAGACCAATGCGGAATATGTGACACTGCTTCCGCCTTCAAAAGAAAACGGGAATCATTTTCTCTACGTCTATAAAGCAACGACAGGAAAGCGGCTTTCCGGGTTCAGGTTCAACAGAGAGGAATTCAGCAGCCTGAAATTTCTGTCGATGAAAGACCTGAAAAAAAGCATCAGTGAAAATGAAGGCAGGTTTTCGCCAGCGTTCATTGAAGCTTTCAGAGAACTGGACAGGAAAAAAATTATATAGGCTTACCTTTTCTGTGCAGTTGTCAGTGCAAGCAGTTCCGTGTGCGGAAGTATCGGCGTTGATTCCATACCCCTGAAGCCGGCATCTTCCATCTCGTTTAGGTACATGTCGACGGGCCTGTGGCCTTCCAGCGGCCATATCGCATTCCTTCCCTGTTCTCCCCTCTCTTCCAGAAGGGTCTGGTATCCCTTCCAGAAGTCCATTATATCCGTATCGGCCTGTGTCAGGGGGGATTTCATGCCATCGACAACATAAGTTCGCTGGAAGTCTCTCAACCCCTCTTCACCACACCCGAGCCTTTCGAGCATCGTGTAAACCTTTGCGCTGTCTATCCACACACCGTTATGCCAGTCACCGACGACCATCCTTCCGCCGCTTTTCAGAGCATCAAGGTAAATTTCCCACGGAATCCTTGCGTGATGGTGGATGGAGGCCACGCCTGTTACGACGTCATAGCTGCCGGGTTCGAACGCCCCCGGTATTTGCGTGTCCGTTGTGTTCACGCAGTTATATTTCACGCCGGAAAAGGTCATCTTACCCGATGCGGTTCTTAAGGGATTTGCGGCAGGCTCGAGAAGAGTGATGCGAACCTTTCCTCTGTAACCTTCGGGGAGCGCTGATGCAACTGCTATCGCAGAATCACCGGCTCCCGCTCCGACATCAAGAATCCTCATACCACGCGGGTAATCATTCGCCACTTGGGCGGCATATTGCGCGACCGCCTGCCTGAGCTTCTGGTTGTGGTCACCGAAACCGGCCCTTATGGAAGCATCGGCCACAATCTTATGCTGCTCTGGAGTTCCAAGGTCCCATTCTTTTCTATACTCCCCCTCACTCCTGTCCAGAATCTTTGATGTTTCTTTGGCACCCCGTCCGATACCCCAGTTATCCCATGACGCATAGGGGCACCTGAGGACGCTCCCGAGCCTTATCGGCATCAGGTATTCGTTGTGCTGGGGCACGTATATCATGAAATCACGTATTACTAATGAGTGATAACTATTTAAAAAGTTATCGTTTTTGGATTTTCGGTTTTCTTCCTCCAAAGCTATATTCCCAGCAGTTCCCTCACAACGCCCGGAAACTGTTCTGGCCGGGCCTGCTTGAATTCTACCAGATTTTCCGGCAGGTCGTATCCCTGCGGTGCGGCCACCGGATGGATGCCCATCTTCCTCGCCGTGAGCAGATTTTCTCCGGCGTCGTCATACGTGACCGTTCTTTGCGGTGCGAATCCGCGATTACTCAGTTCCGCGAATTGCTGCGGCCTTCTGCCAAAGGCCGAATCAACAATACATTCTACGCCTTCTAACGAATTCCCTTCAAGCACCCGCCTTATTGTGCGTTCGTCCCTGCCGCTGATTATTTGAAAGGAGACTGGCGGCATGGACGACAGGCCGGCAAACATGTCACGGACCCCCTTATACAGGGGCTGTAAACTCAGCCATAAGGAAGCGTTCTCTTCGAGCTGCGTCCTTTCCTGTCTGTAAGCAGCAGTCCCCTCTGAAGCTAATTGATTGTAACGTTCTCTTATAGCACCCAAATCTTCCAGTGCCTCTCCATTCCTCAGCGCTTCCGTGAATGAAAAATAGTCCCCCGGAGTTGTAATGCGTGGCCTGATCAGACGCGTGGCCTGATCAGACCCATGAATTCGTCGTGTGAAAATGGATAAGAACAGCCCCGGACCGCCGGCCACACGGTTGTTACAAGATAAAAGTTTTCTTCCGCGGTGTTTGCAATAACGCCATCGAAATCGACAGCAACACACGGCCGATTCGCCGAAATCACGACAGACATAGTACTCCCCCAAGGTTTGGCAAATTCAACTCCCAGATTTCCGGCTTTTTTAAAACTCTATCACTTATATTATCATTAAATTTTTAAGGTGATTCTATGGGTTTCAGGCGATTCATCGACACGGCGGAGAAGAGCGGGAAGCTGGTGAAGATAGGGAAGCCCGTTTCGAAGAGGCTTGAAGCCTCCGCCATCCTTTCTGAGCTGGGCGACAAGCCCGTGCTCTTTGAGAAGATTAATGAAAGCGGCTTCCGCGTGGCGGGGAACCTCTGCACGTCCAAGGATGCGTTCGCCGCCTATTTCGGCATAAAGGCGAGCGAGCTCATCCCGAAGATGATGAAGGCCATCGAGCATCCGACGAGGCCGGCAGTGGCGGCGGCTGCGCCCTGCCAGGAGGTCGAGATGGACCACGTGGACCTTGACAAGCTGCCCATACTCTTTCATTGCGCCAGGGATGGCGGGAACTACGTCAGTTCCGGCGTCTTCGTCATAGACAAGGGCGCTGGCCTTGGCCAGAACCTTGACATCCACAGGTGCATGCAGACCGGCAAGAACCGCTTCACCATCAGGATAGTGGCCAAGAGGGACTTCGACAGCGCCCTCAAGAGGGCCGGTGGGGAGATGGACGCCGTCGTCTGCATAGGCTGCTCCCCGAGCGTGCTGCTCGCTGCGGCGACTTCGGTGGAGGAGAACAAGGACGAGATGTGGATAGCCAACTCCCTTGAGCCGACCCATGTGGTGAAAGCGAAGACCTGCAATCTCATGATACCTGCCGATGCGGAATTCGTTCTGGAGGGCAAAATACTCAACCAGAGGGCCGATGAGGGGCCGTTCGTAGACCTGACGGAAACCAACGACATCGTGCGACAGGAGCCGGTTTTCGAGGTCAGGAAGATAACCCACAGGAAGGACGCCATCTGGCACGCCCTGCTGCCAGGGAAGCTGGAACACAGGATACTCATGGGCATGCCGAGGGAGCCGACCATATTCAGGAAGGTCAACGAGGCCGGCGTGAAATGCCTCGACGTCAGCGTGAATCCCGGCGGCTGCTCGTGGCTTCACGGGATAGTCCAGATAGACAAGCAGAAGGACGACGACGGCGTGAAGGCGATTGAGGCCGCCTTCGAGGGCCACAAGTCCATGAAGCACGTTTTCATAGTCGACAAGGATATCAACATCTCGGACCCGCTGGAAGTCGAATGGTCCATGGCAACGAGGTTCCAGGCGGACAAGAACCTGGTGGTTAAGACGGGACAGAAAGGCTCTTCCCTTGACCCGAGCGCAGAGCCCGGGACAGCGCTGACCACGAAAGCAGGTTTCGACCTGACAGGGCCTCCGCACAAGGCCGGGAAGAAGTTCGAGAAGGCAGTGTTCCCGAAGGTTGACCTGAAGAAGTTTCTGGAGTAGCCTTTGCTTCCTGAAGTGCTGCACCAGTCTTTTTATGTGATTCCGATGAAATTCAAAGCCGTGATTTTTGACCTTGACAACACGCTCATAGACAGCCACGGGGAGCACATGAAGTTCTTCATCAGGGTGCTGTCGAGGTACGGTGTCAGCGCAAGCGCCGCCGACATAGGACCGAAATTCGGGAAAGGCGCTGCCGAGATAATAGAGGAGATTTTCCATGAAAAAGGAATCACGGGGTTCAGCAAGGAAGAGATCCAAAGAATCGCCGAGGAAAAGGGAGAGGAATACAGGAAGCATGGAACCGTGAGGCTCCTTCCCGGCGCGAAGCAGGTCATCAGGAAGCTCAACGAGATGGGAATCCCCCTGGTCATAGCCTCGTCCACGTCGAGGGCAAACCTCGAAATGGCGCTGGAGAAGACCGGCATAAGGCCATACATCAGGGCGACCGTGGCCTTCGAGGACGTCAGCAGGACAAAGCCCGACCCGGAGATATTCCTGAAGGCGGCGGAAAGGCTCGGCTTGAGGCCGGCCGAGTGCGCTGTTTTCGAGGATTCCATATTCGGCATCAGGGCGGCAGTTTCCGCTGGCATGACGTGCATCGCAGTGGCAACTG
>Ga0315294_10008455_pt1 | contig 11312 bp, 12 predicted proteins | sample YL17G13_40_MG_FD_203626 | JGI IMG/M metagenome (GOLD analysis project Ga0315294, IMG submission 203626) | Sediment microbial communities from Yellowstone Lake, YNP, Wyoming, USA - YL17G13_40 | ecosystem: Environmental > Aquatic > Freshwater > Lake > Sediment | place: USA: Wyoming | collected... | reverse complement strand
GGCTAATTTGCATCATGCGAAAGAAAATAATTTAACCATCATTCCAATCATTAATAAAATTGATTTACCAAACGCTCGAGCAGATGTGGTGGCGGGGGAGATGGCCAGTTTATTTCAGCCAAAGGCTGATCCGCCTATGGCGGAAAAAATTAATCCATCCGAAATTTTAAAAATTTCGGCGAAAACTGGCGAGGGCGTGGAGAATTTATTAAACGAAATTATTAGACGCATCCCTCCACCAGCAGGCGATAGGGCGGGCTTGCCCGCCGTAGCTTTAGCGAAGGCGGGGGATTTCAAAGCTTTAATTTTCGATTCCGTTTATAATGTCTATCGCGGCGTCATCGCTTATGTTCGGATTATAGGGGGCAGTTTAAAAAAGGGCGATAAAATCAAGTTCTTAGGGACGAAAAAGATCGAGGAGGTGTTGGAAGTGGGGGAATTTAGGTTGGGCTATGTGCCAAAAGAGGAGCTGGGGGCAGGCGAGATTGGTTACATTATGACCGGCGCCAAGGTCCTAAGTGATATTCGCGTTGGCGATACGATCACGCCGGACTCCCCCCATGGGGTCTCCCCTATTGCCGGTTTTAAAATTCCGCAGCCAATGGTTTTCGCCGGGGTCTTCTCGGCGGCCGGCGAGCCCTCTCACCTTAAAATTGCCTTAGAAAAACTCAAATTAAATGATTCGAGTCTGAATTTCGAGCCTGAAAAATCAAATGCTTTTGGCCAGGGATTTAGATGTGGTTTTTTAGGACTCTTGCATCTTGAGATAGTCAAAGAACGCTTAGAGCGGGAATATAATCTTGATTTAATTGTTACTCAACCATCGGTTCTTTACAAGGAAAAGCAAATTGATACAAAAATAGATTATGAGGAGCCATGGGTTGATTTAGAAATTATCACGCCCAAGGAGTTTATCGGGCAGGTGATGGAGCTCGCTTCTTCCAAAAGAGGCCTCTATAAAGATACGCAATATCTTGGCGACAGGGCGGTTTTAAAGTACGAAGCGCCTTTATCGGAAATAATTGTTGATTTTTATGATAAATTAAAATCAATTTCATCTGGCTATGCGTCGCAAAATTATAAAATAATCGGCTGGCGGCTGGGCGATTTGGTGAAGTTGGAGGTAATTATCGCTGGCGAAAGGATAGAAGAATTTAATCGAATAGTCCCCCGCTCTAAGGCACAGGTAGAAGCCAAGAATATTGCTATAAAATTAAAAAAATTGATTCCTCGGCAAATGTTTGAAGTCAGTATTCAAGTTGCCCATTCGACAAGCTCAGGGCAAGCTGGAAAAATCCTTGCTCGTGAAGATATTTCGGCCATGAAAAAAGACGTTACTGCTAAATTATATGGTGGTGATAGAACGCGTAAAGATAAGCTATTAAAAAAACAAGCCGCTGGCAAGAAAAAAATGAAACAGCTTGGTCGGCTGGAAATTCCAAGTAATGTTTTTATCGAGATACTAAAAGGCTAGTAGGCTTAGCAGCCGCTATCTTTGTTTTGCAAGGGACTATTTATTTCCTGTTCATAAGCTTGGATTGTGGCGACATTTTTGTTCTCAGTTGCCGAAAGCATTGATTCGGTAAAATTAGGATCAATTGTATACCAGCTCTTGGAACCAAAATAGCATTGCAGATCCTTGTGGACAAACTCACGTCCGTGTCGGGCGTAGATTTCATTACGGGCAACTTTTAATTCCCAGGGGGATAAGTTAGTTAATTCTGATTTGGCAATAACCCTGGTATCGGAATCAGAAATGATATAGTCAGTCGAAATCGCCGTTTTAGAGCTCGAAGTATTAGAGGCACCAGTCGAAGATGATGTGGTACTATCGGTAGCAGAGGTATCATTTTTAATATTATCGCCAAAGATACTGACGTAAATATCGGTTTTTTCATATTGGAAAAGAGATATTTCAACATAATAACCGCTCCCCTGTATAGTCATTGATCCTGCTGATTCATCCGACCCGAGTGTTTTTTTACTGACGGTTAAGTTATTTTTAGTTGCTAAGTTTAGATAATAATCATAGGCGGTCTTAAGCTTATCGGTTGATTCATAGGTAATTTCAGATACTGCCCCTGAATCTTTAGAACGATCGGTGTTTGTTATCGTCCCACCTGGATAGCTGTAAAGCGCCTCAAGTGTTTTTAAAGACAGTTCTTTTGTTGAAGCCGTCGTCGCCTTTTTAAAATATTTTGAGGCGACATACTTCCAGCCAAAATAGCCGCCGACTCCTAAGACAATTAAAACAGCCACGATAATGATAATAATGACTGCCAAATTGCTACCGCCCTTTTTAGGCTGTTGTTGTGTTGGCGGTGTTTGTACTGATTGATTTTCCCCTGGCATAAACCCTCCTTTTAAAGTAAATTAATTTAAAGCTTTAAGTTTCATACTAAAGAAAATTAACGACAAACCGATGAGCAAAGCATAAATGCCAATCAGCCAGATGATGGCGGTAAGAGAAAACAAGGGATAGATGAAAATCATCACCCCCAAAATGACGGAAAGAACGCCGGTAATGCCAATAAAAATTTTACCAGGTGCGGCCCAAGATGCCGAAATACTAGCCAAAAATTCAAAAATACCGGTGATTACGGCCCAGAAAGCGACGATATAAACCAAAATCACCAGCGTAATTGAGGGCCAGGCGAAAACAAAGATACCAGCGGCAAGCGAGACGATGCCTTCCAAAAGAAGAACCCACCAGGTTTTGTGATCTTTAGCCGCCATTAACGAACCGATCACCGCAAACAAACCATCTAAAAGCAGATAAACTCCCAAGAAAATTAGAAGAAGTTTTAAGGTAAAACCAGTGGCAAAAAAGGCTAATAAGGCAAACAAAATTGCCACAATCCCCCTAATTAGAATCGCCCACCAATGTTTAGCTAACTTTTTTTCTTCCATTTGACCTCCTTTCTTTTATTATATCAAAAAACCACTCTCTAGAAAAGTGGTTGAAGTCGGGCCCGCCGATGAGGCGGGCCCGATGTTTCTCTCTGGATAGGCAAGTCGTTCAGAGCGGCTTGCCTTCGGAGGTGAGAAGCTGCTGGCTGGGGCAGGCGGAGTGGATGAGGTCGATCTCTTGCTGGAGAGCCTCGCCTTCCAGGAACTCCACTTGACGCAGCGTCTTTAGGCACTCCCCTCGCTTGAGGAGGAAGAGCCGGCGGTGAGGTTCGGTCGCCGCGAGCGCCGCTTCCCTTCCGATGGGTAGCGAGCCGAACTCCAGGCCAACCACGCTGTCGCCGAAGTTCTTCCAGATGGTGCCGTTGCTGAGCTCTGGCGGCAGACCGGGCGATTCATAGCGGACGCAGCAGCCGAACTGTCCTGTCGCATCAACGCAGAGCATCCGGAATAGCCCTTCGGGGGCTTTGATGCCCGAGAGGAAGAAGCACTGCTCTGGCACCGACTCGCCCAGCCCTTTCATCAACTGCCAGTCCTTGAGGCCTTCATCGGCTATCGCATCTCGGGCCTGGACCGTGGTGGCCGAGACCATGATTCTGGTCCCCTCGGTCACCTGGAAGTTCGGGTGGGCCAGGAGCATGATGTGGGAGTCGCGCTCGGCGATCCAGATGTCCTTCACGAGGTAGCCTCTCGCCGGAGGAGGTAGCAACCCCACGATCCGTCCAAGCGAGACATTGACAGTGGCGGCGGGGTTGACCATGAGCATGTTAAAGCCGAACTTGCCCCAGATCCTCAAGCCGCTCTCGTCACTGCAGATCTGGATGTCGCTGGGGATGCCCCAAGCGAGTTCGGAGTGCAGCGCGTGCGCCTCTGGTGCGCCGGCGCTGGCCGGGCCGCCGTCGAAGTCACCCCCGAAACCATAGAGCGGGCCGAGAGGACCGTGAGCGCGAAGCGCCGGATGGACCACTCCGCCCGGGAAGGGTGCGAGCTTGAAGGGGTGGTTGAGATCCACTGACAGCGCGTTCAGGGTGCGGTCGTGGCCGAAGAGGGCCGAGAACTGTGGTTCCCCTCCGGCAGTCCGGGTCAACGAAAAGGTTGTCATTTCAGCCCCCCTCGGATTAGCCGATGGATCCAGCCTGCCGATCCTGAGGATTTCCATAACCGTCTTCCTCCTGTTTATTCTGCGGTTTGGTGCAATCTTCCGCAGTAAAATAATTCTACAAAAAAATCCCTTGGAAGTCAAGGGATTTTGAGACCCGAAATTTTATTTATGACTTATACTTAGCGACAAAGGAGAAATTGCAAGTACAAGGTACATTATGGCAAGCGTGACAATTATTAGAATAGTGTTTTTCTAGTTCGTTACCAATATTGATGCCGGCCGAATTGGCTGCGCCAAACATACAAGATATCCAATCAGCTATTTCATTTTCAATCTTTAAAAATTGATTATTTTGATGTTCACCCAAATAGATATGGATGGTTTCATCTACTTCGCCTGTTTCTTCGGCCAAATGAACTCCGGCATCCGTGAGGGTCCGACTGGCAGGGGGATAAATTTGTGTAAACATTTTTTGGAATCCCGTCATTGTCCCTGGTTTTATAGCATTGCGACCAATAATTTTGACTCTCTCTTTGATTTTATTCTTTTTGCAGACACATGGTTTCTGGCCACAATATGAACAGAGATATGGAAAGCGATGCCAAATTACTTTATCTAAGTCAATATGCAGCCGATTGGCAATGGCAGCCAACCAACTAAAAGCAATCAAAAGATTCTTTCTTAACTTTACTTTGTCAGATTTTCTGATTCCCTTGATTGCTCTCATTGTAAAGCGGATTTGATTGGAAACCATATCATGGATTGAAAAAAGACGATCGTCGGGACTAGCATAAAGCTCATAAATTAAATTTTGGAACTGAGGAATTGAATGATTTTTTGGCAATTTCATAATAATTGTTTCTATGTTTTAATAACCAAATTTATTTAACAACATCTCAAATTGCTTGTCAATTTGGGATTCCAGGGCCATCGCTGGAGGTGTTATAAGAATTCTTAGGATAATGAATATTGGAAGATGCTGAGACCAAAAATAGTTTTTTTCTATTTAATTTTTCAACTCACCTAAAAAACAATAATGTCTTCCTTTAGAATCAACCCAAATTTTATCAATTTGAAAATTTTTAAACTCTTTTCTTATGAGTTTTTTGTTAAAAAGATAATGGATCATTCCTTTTTCCCCGCCGTTAAGCGGCAGATATGTTCGGGAACCGACTATTTCATATTTTGTTTGCCGTTTGTCATATTGTTCGGTAATTTTAAATTTTGGCCAATTTCTAAATTGCCGCCTTCGGACAGTTATAAAAATTAATCCTTTTGGCTTAAGGACTCTTTCGATTTCCTTAATTGCTTTTCGAATATTTTCTAATTTTCCATGGTGAATTACACTAGTAGAAATTATCGCATCAAAAAAATTATCTTGATACGGCAATTTTTCATATATAGAACCAATTTTAAGATTAGCATCTAATTTTTCTTTTTCTAACCAATGTCTAGTAATTTTAATTCCTTCCTCGGCAATATCAAATCCGTAGACATCAAAGCCATTCTTGACCAAATAAATTACGTGTCTTCCAGAACCACTTCCCAAATCAAGCACTCTCTTAACTTTGTGTTTTTTAAATACTTCTACAACTTTGGCTATATTTTCATGCGGTTCAAGAAAAACTTTTCCAGATTGTTTGAAGATTTCATTCCATTGTTTCATATTCTAATCGTATCATAAAAGTGACATCGCTGGCTTGATTTGTTGCGAGTTTTAAGATATAATAAAACTAAAGTTTCATTAGGATTCTTTCAGAATCTCAATAATTTTTTTGGGCCTGTAGCTCAGTGGTAGAGCGTCACCCTTTTAAGGTGAGCGTCGTGGGTTCGATCCCCACCAGGCCCTCCATTTAGAAGCTTGGAACCGCGTAAAAGGTAGATGAAGCTGATAAGGTTGGAGGTAAAGACGAGAAAGACCGTTTTGGGTCTTTTTTGGTGCTAAATGGACCTGTTTTGGTAGGCACCCAAGTGGGGATAGAACCGATTTTTGAATCTGTTAGCTCTGAAAAATTGTGGGACAATTTAGTTAAATTGGTCTGGAAATGCCAAAAATGGCGATTGTACACCATTTTTGCCTTCCCTATTTATCTAATGCTAATTTTTCGCATTCTTCTTTAATTGTCTGATTTGAGTCCATGGCGTTGTTTAAAAAACTTTAACCATTCTTTTTGAATTAAATCTTTAGTTTTTTGCCTTTCTTCTGGTTTAACCTCAAATCGGACATCAATACCTGATGCGGTCTCGATTAAAATTCCGCCAGGAGATTCATCGAACTTTATCCAAAGAATCTGCATAACAGGTATTTCTACTGTAATATCTGACTTTAAAATCACTTTTTTCTCTTGAATTATTACTTCTGCTTTCTTTAATTGATTGCTCATAAATCCCTTTCTAGACCTATCTTAATTAAGCCCGAATAACAGGTAAAAGTCAAATTTAACAAGAAAAACCGTTCTTAAAGATTATAGGACGGTTTTTCTTCTATTTTAATGGCAAAATTTTCCTTATATGGTAAAATTAAATTAAACTATAAAGTGATGAGGCTCACTTAAGCTCTAATAAAGAGATGATAGCTTCTACTTCGGTGGGGGCTATATATGTTTGATAAAAAAGAAATTATTCGTTATCTCGAAGACTGTCACATAGAAGACGGCGGTTATTACTTTGCCAAAATTGCACCCTCTTCGGGCTTGGATACTTGTTTTGCGGTTAAAACGCTACAAATGTTAGGCGTAAAACCTGCTAAAATAGATCCAATCGTTCAATTTTGGCGAGATCAGGATGCTGAAGGTAATCTAAGTGATGTGACGGGGTTATATTTTTCGGTGGAAACAATAAAAGCGCTCGGATTGCCGTTAGACAATTTTACAAAATACAAAAAATTTCTCGAATCTTACGAACGGAAAACTGAAGATAAATCGGATAATATTCCGATCGATATCGAGATCGCTCCAATTTATGCTGACTTGGTTGACAATGAGGCCCAAACAATCTTTTACCTCGTAACCCTTCTCAAAGATCTTAATTGTCGGATTGACAATACATCAATTAAAACTCAACTTAATTTTTTCCAAAACAATGATGGCGGCTTTGGAGTAATGAAGGGTTCGCAATTGGCCACTACCTTTTATTGTTTAAGTATTACCGATTTAATTGGCTATAAATTAGAAAATAAAGATCAAACAGAATGTTATCTGTTTAGTGAATTGGGACGGGTTAATTATCTTGAGGAATATTATTGGGCAGTCGAAAGTTTGGTATTGCTTGAGAAAATCATTCCGAACAAAGATAAAATAATCACTTTTCTTAACGCGTGTAAACGTGATAATGGTGGTTTTTCTCGTTCACAGTTTATGGGTATTTCAACTATCGAATATACTTTCCAGGCAGTATCACTTTTAAAAAGATTAGGAGAGCTAAATTAACTTTTGGATGTTTAAAAATTATGGAAAACAAAAATAAGCTTTCAAAAAACGTTATCGTTTTAGGACTAGTCAGTTTTTTTAATGACTTTGCTTCTGAGATGGTTTATCCGATTGTGCCAATTTTCCTCACCTCTGTTTTGGGGGCTCCTGTTGCCTTGGTTGGGCTGATTGAGGGAATCGCCGAATCGACAGCGAGTTTACTGAAGGTTTTTTCAGGCTGGCTTTCGGATAAATTACAAAAACGGAAAGCTTTTACTGTATATGGCTACACCTTTTCGACTTTATCCAAGCTGATTATCGGTGTGGCCCAAGGCTGGCCGCTAGTGTTGCTGGGGAGATTCATCGATCGCTTTGGTAAAGGCATTCGCACCTCCGCCAGAGATGCCTTGATTACGGAAAGTTCCACCAAAGAAAATATTGGCCGATCATTCGGTTTTCATCGAGCGCTTGATACCGCCGGAGCGGTGGTTGGTCCTTTGGCCGCTATTTTGCTAATTAAATACTTTGGTAATAATCTTCGCCCGATATTTTTCATTGCATTTATTCCCGGGTTTATTGGTATAATCTTACTTTTGATATTTGTTAAAGAAAAACTCTCAATTAAAAAATTTGCCCCGCCGTCCTTCAAATTATCTAACCTTCCTTCTTCTTTCAAAACCTTTTTAATCGTCAGTGCCATCTTTTCTATTGGTAATAGTTCGGATGCGTTTTTAATTCTTCGAGCCAAAGATTTGGGTTTATCGACTATACTTACGATACTTGCTTATGTTGTTTTTAATTCAGTCTACGCTTTGTTCTCAACTCCTGCAGGAATATTAAGCGACAAAATCGGTCCTAAAAAGATTCTTTCTGTAGGCTTCTTTTTATTCTCAATAATATATTTTCTTTTTGGTATAAATAAATCAATAAATCTTATCTGGCTTTTGTTCGCAATCTATGGCTTTTATATGGCTTTAACCGAAGGTGTCAGCAAAGCATATATTTCTCAAATAGCAGATCGAGAAATCATCGCCACTTCCTTTGGCGCCTATCAGACGATTATTGGAGTTTGTGTCTTTTTTTCTTCCTTAATCGCTGGTCTTTTGTGGTCGAAGATTAATCCGAGTGCACCGTTTATCTTTGGTGCGATCTTGGCTTTTATCTCAGTGATAATTTTTATATTTTCAAGAAGCGAAAAAATCGATAAAATACAAAGATGAATATTTTGTTATCAAATGCATTATTAGTTTTTTTGATCAGTTTGATTCTTAGTCTTTTTTACATTTCGGCCGATTTAATCATGATGGACGAGGATGTAAAAAAACAACGTATTAGCGCAAAGAAAGCTTTAATTAATGTTTTTCGCTCCTTTCTGATAGTATTTTTGACTTCGTTTGTAATATTATCTTTTCTAATATTATTAGTAAATCGATATTTATTCTAAATATCCTTCAACTAGTGTTTATGGAGTAAAATGGAAAATACCGATGACTTAAAAAATTTCTCTAATCTGGCAAAAAATTTACAAACTTTAGAAACACTGCCGATTGTTAAACAGAATACTTCTTTTTCGCACACTGGGTTTCTTGAAGCAAACGATTACAAATATGGATATCCAACATTAAATCCTTTGAATATAAACGATAAAAGACGATATGACCAAGCCATCTCCTTGTTTGAAGAGTTGGCAAAGCGAACAATGAGAGCTAATGAACCTAAGATTGAATAGTACCTTTTGTTTTTCGTTTCTGTTCTTGGTCAATTTCCATCAATAGCTTAAAAAACCCGACGAGATTGTTGCTTGCCTCTCTTGCTTCGTCATCGGTGATCTCACGACCTCTATCGCGGTACATTTTCTTGATGTTTTCGGCTAATCTATCGGTTTTTTCGATTTGGTTTCCGTACATTTTATCTTTTTTTCCTCTAAAACGCGATTTACGAGTTCCTTATCGGTAATATATAAGTGGTACAAAAACCTCGCCCATTTTTCACACTCTTCTTTAATTGTCTGATTTGAGTCCATGGCGTTGTTTAAAGAATTTCAACCATTCTTTTTGAATTAAATCTTTGGTCTTTTGCCTTTCTTCAGGTTCAATTTTAAATCGGATATTAATACCCGAAGCAGTCTCGATTAAAATTTCGTCTGGAGCTTCATCGAACTTTATCTAAAGAATCTGCATAACGGGTATTTCTACCGTAATATCTGACTTTAAAATCACTTTTTTATCTTGAATTATTACTTCTGCTTTTTTCAATTGATCGCTCATAAATCCCTTTCTAGATCTACCTTAATTAAGCCCGAATAACAGGTAAAAGTCAAATTTAGCTCAAAAATCAGCCCCATGGGCTTGATTTTCTGGTATAATTGTGCTATACTATCAGGTTAACATAAGATAATGAATCGTACGTTAAAATAGCGCTTCCTACCTGGAAGCGTCAAAATACTGATCGCTGGACGGCCTCCTAGAGGTTAAGCCAACGACAGACAGGTCAGGCGTAGACCTAACAAAAAACGCAAGGAGACGCCTGATGACAAGTCAGACCCCTCCCGTAGTTCCCGTATCCGAAGACCAGCTTGAAAAGTGGATGCAAGTCACTCGTGACCGCATCCGCGACGGCAAGCTGGACCGGCCTGCCTTCCAGTACATCCTCGGGCATTCGGACTTGGTGCCGCAGCTCGACAAGATGTTCGGCAGTATGGCGGACGAGTATCGCCTGAGCAAACCGCTCATGGAACGGCCTCCGTTCATGAGCATCCAGATCGGCACGTTCGAGGACGTGAAAGCACTCCGCCGGGCGCTCAAGGCCGCGAAGTGCAATGTCTCCGACTGGGCTGGCGATCTCATGGATCGGATGCCCCTGGCCACCGAGCCCATGACGATTGACCTCTACCGCGCCACCAACGCAGAGTTGGGTCTGACCAAAGGTGGCACGGTGGCTCAATCGTTCGCGGCCATCGCCAAGTTCGGCGGCGAGAAGCTTCCGGCGGAAGCCGGGCCGCAGTATCGCCTGCAGAACCCCGACCAGAAGTTGGGCGAATGGGAGCTGGTGTACATGGATCCCATTCCCGACCGCCTTGGTTGCCCGTACGTGTTCTACGTCGCTCACTACGAGGACGGCCTGTGGCTCCGCGGCTACATTGCGAGCCCTGACTACTTCTGCTTCGCCGGCGGCGTGTGGGTGTTCGGTCGCAAGCGTCCTGCTTGAGACTGGGACACTTGTCCCTTTCGTCCCCTTGGTCTTTGTCTGGGCCCCGTGCTTGCACGGGGCCCAATTTGTATCAACAAATTGGGCTTTCGAAAAATTTTTTAGATTTATATTTCCAATAACTTGACAGATGAGTACTCTTAAGAAAAAATGAAGATGGTATTAGGTGAATATGCGGGCGGTTACGGCTTTCCGCTACCGAAACCAGGATTCGCTAATCCGGAGTGCTTCCGGCTACGGCTTGAAGCAGAGTGAGAAGCGAAGACCTAAAAAATGAAGATGCTTGGTGCCAGACGCTAGTGGGTTAAATGGCCCAAAATAAAATACAGCTCTGAGAGAAATCAAGGAGCAGTGACTATAGAGGGCGGCTGGCACAAAACCGACCGCAATGGTTACCCGAACGTGTTCAACGTCGAACACAACGAGGACGGCCTGTGGCTCAACGGCAACAATGCGAACCCTGACAACTTCTACAACGCCGACAACGTGTGGGTGTTCGGTCGCAACTTTCTTTATTTCTCCCGTAAGAAAACGGGAGTTTTGTTTTTAGTTGAGGCTTCTTATCCAACCGCCAAGCATTCTGCCGATTTCCTGCAATATCTCCGATAGAGTTAAATACCTCTTAGTTGGTATAGCCTTAATATCTTCGGCCAACCTTAATAGAATTTTAAGCAGATCCAATTTTGTTG
>Ga0315294_10008454_pt1 | contig 11312 bp, 12 predicted proteins | sample YL17G13_40_MG_FD_203626 | JGI IMG/M metagenome (GOLD analysis project Ga0315294, IMG submission 203626) | Sediment microbial communities from Yellowstone Lake, YNP, Wyoming, USA - YL17G13_40 | ecosystem: Environmental > Aquatic > Freshwater > Lake > Sediment | place: USA: Wyoming | collected... | reverse complement strand
CGGCCACGTCAGCCGCCTCGGGAACCACTTCGATCACCTCGAAGACCCCGTCGTCGTAGGGCTCGTAGGCCGGTGACCCGGTGCCGGGCGCCGCCGGGGTGTCGGAATGGGCCCCGCATCCGAAGAGGAAATCGACAACCTGTCCGTCGACGGACATTTCGTTGCAGCACACACCGAACATCGCGCCCAGCGCCCCGGCGAGCGGCACCATGAACCCGCAGTCTTTGCACACCCGCTTGGTGGCCCGCGCCATCGGCGCCTCGGGACCGCGATCACCGTCATGCCACCGCTGGGCGGCGTCGTCGCGACCGAAAGCACCGAGTACCCGGAGACGGCCGAACCCGACCTCCAACGCCGTGTCGTCGATCAACGGGTCGCCGGTGGCGAGGAAGCCGGGTACCAGGCGGGGGTCGTCGGCTTGCGGTGCCAGCAGGTCACCGGGACCCAGGTCGCCGGGCCGGACCCGCTGGTCCCACGGCACCCATGGCGGGGCCAGAAGCGCGGTCGGACCGGGTACCAGCACCACCTCGCTGACGGTGGCCTGGCCGGCTGCCGGAGCGGCGGCCACCACAACCGCCCACTGCCAGCCCTGATAGCCGGGCAAAGTGGCCAGGAAGCGGTGGGTCGCGGCAGCGTCGTCCTCGAGGCCCGCCCCCAGATAAGCCCCGACCGTTTCGCCGCTGAACTCGATGATCGCCCGGCGGGCCAGTTCCTCCGCGCCGGTGAGAATGGCAGCGATGTGCTCCGGCGGCTGGGCCGGTGTGGCCGCTGCCGCAGGATCCGCGGTGTCGATCGAACTGTCCATCGCCGCCAATCTTGCCTCACCCCGCGGCCGGGTGGCCACACCGGTCGGGTGTACGCCCGCGGTCCGGCCCAAATGGGGGACAATCGACACCGTGTCTGGACGGCGGCGTGTGCACCCCGGCGCGGGTCCGACATCCGGGCCCGCCCGCCGTCGGCCCGCCGGGCCGCGCGGCGAGCATCCGGGCATGGCGAACTATCCCAGCGATGACCCGGCCGGCCGGTACGGAGATCTCGGCCGGCCGAGGGAGCGCGCCGATTCCCCGCGCGGTTCCGGTGGCGACAGCGAGCAGATGGGCAGCGCCAACCGCTACCTGCCGCCGCTGCCGGGCGAACGCCGCAGCGCCTACCGCGACTCCGGTCCCCGGGGGGATGACCACGTGGACGCCGACGGCGGCGAACGGGCCGGCGCCACTCGGGCCGCGGCCTCCCGGATGTACTCGATGGTGCACCGGGCCGCGACCGCCGACGGTGCCGACAAGTCCGGTCTGACCGCGCTCACCTGGCCGGTGGTCGCCAACTTCGCGGTGGACTCCGCGATGGCCGTGGCCCTAGCCAACACGCTGTTCTTCGCCGCCGCAACCGGCGAGAGCAAGGGCCGGGTTGCGTTGTACCTGCTGATCACGATCGCGCCGTTCGCCGTGATCGCCCCGTTGATCGGCCCGGCCCTCGACCGCGTCCAGCAAGGCCGGCGCGCGGCACTGGCGGGGTCATTCCTGCTTCGCACCGTGTTGGCGGTCGTGATGATCATGAACTTCGACTCCGCCACCGGCGGCTATCCGTCGTGGGTTCTCTATCCCTGCGCACTGGGAATGATGGTGCTGTCGAAGTCCTTTTCGGTGCTGCGCAGCGCCGTCACCCCCCGGGTGATGCCGCCGTCGATCGACCTGGTGCGGGTCAACTCGCGGCTGACGATGTTCGGGCTTGTCGGCGGGACCGTCGTGGGTGGCGGCATCGCCGCCGGGATGGAGTACGTGTTCTCGACGCTGCTCGACCTGCCCGGAGCGCTGTTCGTCGTCGTCTTCGTCACGCTCGCAGGCGCTTCGCTGACGATGCGGATTCCGCGGTGGGTCGAGGTCACCGAAGGCGAGGTTCCGGCCACTCTGACCTACCACGGCCACGGTGGAGAGTGGGACTGGCTCGACCAGCCCACCGAGGTCATCGAGACGACCGGTCCACGGCGACAGCCGCTGGGCCGCAACATCATCACCGCGCTCTGGGGGAACTGCACCATCAAAGCGATGGTCGGATTCCTGTTCCTGTATCCGGCATTCGTCGCCAAGGCACACGACGCCAGCGGCTGGGTCCAGCTCGGAATACTGGGGATGATCGGAGCGGCTGCCGGCATCGGTAACTTCATCGGCAACTTCAGCGCAGCACGTCTGCAGCTCGGCCGGCCGGCCGAGTTGGTGGTGCGCGCGGCCGTGGCGGTCACTGCGATGGCCCTGGCCGCCGCGGTGACCGGAATTCTCGTCGTGGCAGCGCTGGCGACCTTCATCACCTCGGGCGCCACCGCGGTCGCCAAGGCCTCGCTGGATGCCTCGCTGCAGGACGACCTGCCCGAAGAGTCACGCGCGTCGGCCTTCGGGCGCTCGGAGTCGGTGCTGCAGCTGGCCTGGGTGCTCGGCGGAGCGCTGGGCGTTCTGGTGTACACCGAACTGTGGGTGGGCTTCACCGCGATCACCGCGCTGCTCATTCTGGGCCTGGCTCAGACCGTGGTGAGTTACCGCGGTGCGTCGCTGATCCCCGGCTTCGGCGGTAACCGGCCGGTGCTGGCCGAGCCCGAGGGACGCGGGTCGGTGGCGCAGCGGTGAAACGACATCTGTCCTGGATCCTGGCCATGGCGGTAGTGCTGACCTCCACAGGTGCCGGCGTCGGCGCCTGGCTGCTGGCCCGTAACCATGGCCCGTCGCTACCTCAGATCAGCGCCTACTCGCGCGGCACCACCGTGCGGGTGGACCCGTACCTGTACTGCAACGTCGTCAACCTCAACGACTGCGTCAAAGGCGGTGTGCAGGGCGAGCTTTCGGTCGACGACCGTCACCCCGTCCAGCTTTCGGTGCCTGCGGCGATCAGCCGGGCGCCCTGGCGGCTGCTGCGGGTCTACGAGGACGAGCGCAACACCACCACCACGGTCTACCGGCCAGGGACCCAGCTGGCCGTGACCGTGCCGCCCGTGGACCCGCAGCGCGGCCGGATCGCCGGACTCGTCGTGCAATTGCTGACCCTGGTGCAGGACCAGACCGGCGAGCTTCGCGACCTTCCGCACGCCGAGTGGTCATTGCGCCTGGTGCGCAACTGAGGACATCGCCCGCCGCGCGTCGACGTGATCGGGGATGGACGCGCCAACCAACTCGACGTTCGGCTGAACCGCTCAGGAATCGAGCTCGGCGGCCACCGCACGCACCACCTCGGACACCCGGCGCGCGACCTTCTTGTCGGGATAGCGGCCGCGGCGCAGTTCCGGCTGAACCGCGCCCTCGAGCAGAGTGATCATGTCCTCGACCATGCCGTGCAGTTCATCGGGAGTGTGCTTGTGCTCGGCGGAGGGCGGTGCCTCGCGGCGAGTCCGGGCGAGGGTGGGCGGCGGGTCGATCAGCGTCAGGCTCAACACCTGCGGGCCGCGCCGGCCGCTGGCCACGCCGAACTCGACCCGCTGGCCGGCCTTGAGACCCTCGACCCCCTCCGGCAGCGCGGAGGCGCGGACGTACACATCCTCGCCGTCCTCCTGCGAGAGGAAACCGAAACCCTTTTCGGTGTCGTACCACTTCACCTTGCCGGTAGGCATCGGAATCTCACCTGCTTGTCTGACGTGACCGGAGCCCGCGGGGGGCGCGCGTGAGCGATCCTACTCAACGGCCGCCACGGTAGGCAGCCTAGTTTGGTTCGATATGCTGGCCTGACCCGCCGGAGGAGCACATGCGCGCGATCCTGAACATCATCTGGTTGCTTTTCGGCGGTCTGTGGCTGGCGCTGGGCTACCTGTTGGCGGCACTGGTCTGCTTCCTTCTCATCGTCACCATTCCCTTCGGATTCGCCGCCGCGCGCATCGCATTGTTCGCACTGTGGCCGTTCGGCCGCACCATCGTCGACAAGCCCGGACCCCAACCCGGTGCGCTGATCGGCAACATCATCTGGGTGCTGCTGTGCGGGGTGTGGCTGGCCATCGGCCACATAGTCACTGCCGTCGCGATGGCCATCACGATCGTCGGGATCCCGCTGGCGCTGGCCAATCTCAAGCTCATCCCGGTTTCGCTGATGCCGCTGGGCAAGGAGATCGTTCCGGTCGATGACGCGCGTGACTGGGCCCACGCTCCGGTTCGAGGTGGGACATGACGCTCACCACGCTGGGTCTGCCCGTCGTCCGCCGCGACCGCGAGTCGCTGCCGCAGGACATGCCACGCAAGGGGCCCTTGGTCGACACCTTCGGGCGGGCGGCCACCGATCTGCGCGTCTCGCTGACCGATCGCTGCAATCTGCGATGCACCTACTGCATGCCGGCGCAGGGCCTGGATTGGCTCCCGGCCGACGACCTGCTCAGCTTCGACGAGCTCGCCCGCCTACTGCGGCTGGCGGTCACCCGCCTTGGCGTCTCCAGCGTCCGGTTCACCGGCGGCGAGCCGCTGCTGTACCGGCGGCTGGCGGACGTGGTGGCTGCCACCGCCGAGTTGCACCCACGCCCGGAGATCGCGCTCACCACCAACGGCGTGGGGCTGGCGGCTCGGGCCGATGAACTGGCCGCCGCCGGGCTGGACCGGGTGAACGTCTCGCTGGACACCGTGGACAAGGAACACTTCGCGGCTGTCACCCGCCGCGACCGGCTCAGCGATGTGCTGGACGGTCTGGCCGCCGCAGCCGCCGCCGGATTGGGCCCGGTGAAGGTCAATGCCGTCCTTGATCCTGTCTTCGGTCCTCAGGACGCCGTCGAACTGCTGCGGTTCTGCCTGCGCCACGAGTATCAGCTGCGCATCATCGAGCAGATGCCGCTCGACGCCGGTCACCAGTGGCGCCGGGAATCGGCGCTGCGAGCCGAGGACATCGTCGCGGCTCTGCGCCAACGGTTCGATCTGCGTCCCGATCCCGCCCCGCGGGGATCGGCACCGGCCCGGCTGTGGCTGGTCGACGGAGGCCCCGCGACGGTCGGTGTCATCGCCTCGGTCTCGGACGCGTTCTGCTCGGCCTGCGACCGCACCCGGCTGACCGCCGACGGGCAGGTGCGCAGCTGCTTGTTCGCCGCCGAGGAGACCGACCTGCGCGCCCTTCTGCGCGGCGGTGCCGACGACGCCGAGGTGGAGCTGGCGTGGCGCGCCGCGATGTGGGGTAAGGCCGCCGGCCATGGCATCAACGACCCCGGTTTCGTTCAGCCACGCCGCCCGATGAGCGCGATCGGGGGCTGACTATGACCGACGTCACCACCCGCGTGCCGGTGGCCGTCCGATTCTTTGCTGCGGCGAGCGCGGCCGCGGGCTCCGACACCGGCGTGCTGAACCTCGAATCGGGATCGACCGTTGCCGACGCCATCGGTGAACTGTGTGGTCAGAGTGACGCAATGGCACTGTTGTTACAGAAGTGCACATTCTTGTGCGACGGCGTTGCGGTTCGCGACCGAGACAGTGTGCTGCGCCCCCACCAGACATTGGACGTTCTGCCACCATTCGCGGGCGGTTAAACGTGATTTCGATCACATCACGGAGTGATCACAACATGGCTACGGGCCGGACAACCCGGCCGCTGACCAGGATGAACGCGGGTCCTTCAGGGGTCGCGTGAACTTTGCCAGCAGGGAAAACGCGTCTCCTCCGAAAAAGTGACTACCCGGCGACCAGCCGATACCGTTCTCAACGGCCCGCCCCTCGTGGCAGGCCCTCTCCGCTCCTCGCGCCGAACTCCATCCACGAGCGGAGAGAACAACAACCACCTTTGGATGGAGGCGGGGGACCCAACCGGTCCGCCGAAATCGGACCAGGAGCCCCGGCTCCTCGGGGTGAAGCCGCCGGCACCCGCCGCGGCCGGGCAACCTCTCTCCCGCCCGAACCCGACAGCTGACCTCGCAGGCGCATTCGAGAGAGGACCGACCTATGAGCGGACGGCACCGCAAGCCCACGACTAACTCCTACAGCGTCGCCAAGATCGCGGTCACCGGTGTGGTGATCGGCGGCGGCAGCATCGGCCTGGCCGCTCAGGCGCAGGCCGCCAGCGACTCCGAGTGGGACACCGTCGCCAGTTGCGAGTCCAGTGGCAACTGGGCGATCAACACCGGCAACGGCTACCAGGGCGGGCTTCAGTTCTCGCCCGGCACCTGGCTGGGCTACGGCGGTGGCGAGTTCGCGTCGGCGGCCCATATGGCGAGCCGCGACGAGCAGATCGCGATCGCCGAGAAGGTGCTTGCCGGACAAGGCAGGGGCGCCTGGCCGGTGTGCGGCCGCGGATTGTCCGGTCCGAGCCCCCGCAACGTGTCGGCGGCCAAGGCTGAGACCCGCGAAGCCGCTGCCGCGACCCTGGCTGAGGCCCCGGTTGACGCGCCTGCGCCGGCGGTCCCACTGGACAACGCCGTGCCCGAGATTCCGGCTGCCCCGCAAGACGCTCCGGCGACGCAGGATGCGCCGGCACCCCAGCTTGAGATCATCGAGATCGCTGAAATCATCCCGGGTTCCGATCAGGCCGTCGTCCCGGCCGGTGCCCCGGCCCCCGACGTGACCATCGTGGAGGCGAGCCTGACCGGCCCGGCTCCACTGGCGCCCGCCGATCCGGCCGTTCCGCCGCTGCTGCCGACCACGCCCGTGCCTGCCCCCGTCGACCCGGCGACTCCCGCAACGCCGGCGGTAGCGGCCGGTGACACCGCGGTTGTCGCGGCCGGCCAATTACCCGCCGACGTGCAGCACCTGCCGAGCCCGGACAGTCCACCGCCGGGCACCACCACCGACCCGAGTGGGGTGGAGAACCCGAACGTCTCATACATGAAGGAACTGTGGCAAGCGGTGAAGAACCAGGAGATCGACCGCAATGATCTGCTGCTCGCACTCGCGCAGCGGTCATTCACCGGACCGATGCCCGCAGACGCGGCACCCGGCGCCGCGCCCGTCGTCGGCGCCACGCCCGTCGATGCCCCAGCGCCCGTCGACAACCCCACGCCCGTCGATGCCCCAGCGCCCGTCGACGGCGCAATCCTGGTTCCCGTTCCCGCCCCGCCGGTCGGTTAGGCGGAGTTCACCCACTCGTCGGTTCCGTCGGCGAAGAACTGGTGCTTCCACACCGGTAGGCGTTCCTTGACGGCGTCGACAAGCCGTGCGCAGGCGGCGAATGCCGCCGTCCGATGGTCAGCGGAGACGGCCGCCACCAGGGCTGCGTCGCCGACCAGAAGCGTCCCGACGCGATGGCTGGCAGCGACGGCACGTACGCCGGGCGCCTCGGCCGCCACTTCGGCGAGGACCTCGAAGAGGATCTGTTCGGCGTGCGGGTGCGCGGAATAGTCCAGCCGCACCACCTCGCGGCCGCCGTCGTGGTTGCGGACCACGCCGGCGAAGCCGACCACGGCGCCTGCCGCCTCGTGGACGACCAGATGCTCGTGCTCGGTGAGCAGGATCGGCCCCTCGGTCACCCCGGCACGCACGATTCTGGTCATCCGTGGTCACCCCCGCCCAATTGGTCCAGCGCATGGTCCAGGACACCGCCCAGTACCTCCAGTCCGTCCCGCACCCCGCCGGTGGAGCCGGGCAGGTTGACCACCAACGTGCGGCCCGCCACCCCGCACACCCCGCGGGATAGCACAGCGGTCGGAACCTTCGGCAGTCCGGATCGGCGGATGGCGTCGGCCAGTCCGGGGATCTGGTAGTCCAGCACCGCCAGGGTGGCCTGCGGTGTGGTGTCGGTCGGGGAGATCCCGGTGCCGCCGGAGGTGATGACCAGGTCGACGCCGTCGCCCACCGCCGTCTGCAACGCCTGGCTCACCGGGGCGCCGTCGGCGACCACTGCCGGGCTGCTGGGGACCTGGAAACCGCGGCCGGCGAGCCAGTCGCGGATGATCGGGCCACTGCGGTCGTCGTAGGTTCCCGCAGCGGCTCGGGTGGAGGCGACGATCACCCGGGCGGTCCGGCTCACGGTCGACTGGTCCAGACGCCGGTCTTACCGCCCTCCTTGCGCACCACGTGGATGTCGTCGAGTCGGGCCGCGGGATCCACGGCCTTGATCATGTCGTAGACCGTCAACGCGGCCACCGTGACCGCGGTGAGGGCCTCCATCTCGACGCCGGTGCGGTCGGTGGTGCGCACGGACGCGGTGACGCCGATCTGCTCAGAGCCGATGTCGAAGGCGATGTCCACGCCGCTGAGCGCAAGCTGGTGACATAGCGGGATGAGGTCACTGGTGCGCTTTGCGGCCATGATCCCGGCCACCCGGGCGGTCGCCAGGGCATCCCCTTTGGCCAGTCCGCCCGCGGCGATCAATGCGACCACCTCGGCGGTGGTGTGCACGGTGCCTGAAGCGGTCGCCCTGCGGGCGCTCACCGACTTCTCGGTGACATCCACCATGCGCGCAGCGCCGTGGTCGTCGAGATGTGAGAGACGGCGCGGCCCGCTGCTCACCGTTACCTGTTGACGACCGTGACCGGGTGAATGTAGGGCAGGGTCGAGGCCGGCAGCGGGAACGTCACGTCTCCGTACGGAGAGAGCGCACCGACTCGGTCGGAGGCCAATTCGCTGACCGCATGGTCCTCGGGATCCCGGGTCGGCCAGCCGTTGTCGATGTACCTGGTTTTGTGCGTCTTCTGTGCCACGGGATCATTCTGACACTTGTCTCGAGAACTCGCCCGCATGCCGGCTGTTTTACCCTGGTCAGCAATGACCGAGCCGCGATCCACCCGAAGCGTGTCATTGAGCTCGTGGCTGGCGGGGCTGCCCGACCAGAAGCTGATCCGCCTCCTGGAACTGCGGCCCGACCTGGCTCAGCCCGCGCCGGGGAGCATCGCCGCCCTGGCTGCGCGCGCAGCATCCCGGCAGTCGGTGAAGGCCGCCGCTGACGAACTGGACTTCCTGCGCCTTGCGGTGCTCGACGCACTGCTGGTCATGCGGGCCGACCACGCTGCCGTTCCGGTCGACGAACTGGTGTCCCTCATCGGTGACCGCGCCGCCGGGGACGCCGTGCCGGCTGCTCTCGATGACCTCCGCGGGCGGGCGCTGGCCTGGGGCGACGCCGAGGTTCGGGTGTCGGCGGAGGCGGCCGCGGCGATTCCCTGGTACCCCGGTCAGGCGATTCTGGAGCAGGCCGGCCGATCAGCCGATGATCTGGCGCGTGCGCTCGACGGCCTCGACGATGCGGCACGCGACGTCCTGGATCGGCTGGTCGTGGGATCCCCGGTGGGCCGCACCCGCGACGCCGCACCCGGCACTCCGGCTGACCGTCCGGTGCAGCAACTGCTCGCTGCCGGCCTGCTGCGCAAGGTGGACACCGACACGGTGGTCCTGCCCCGCGATGTCGGTCAGGTGTTGCGCGGCGAGGAACCGGGACCCGCGGACCTCACCCCGGCCGATCCGACGATCACCACCACCACCGTCAAGGACGTCGACGCGTCGGCGGCCGGTGCGGCGATGGAGTTGATGCGCCAGGTCGAGGTGGTTCTCGAAACCCTTTCCACCGCACCGGTTCCGGAGTTGCGCAGCGGCGGCTTGGGCGTGCGGGAGGCCAAACGGCTCACCAAGACCACCGGCATCGACGAGCAGCGACTCGGCCTGATCCTGGAACTCGCGGCGGGGGCCGGCCTGATCGCCAGTGGCGTTCCGGACCCGACACCACCGGGCGAGACGCTGACCTATTGGGCGCCGACCGTGGCTGCCGACCGCTTCATCGAGGCTCCGGCCCCATCCCGCTGGCTCCAACTGGCCGCCACCTGGCTGGACCTTCCCTCCCGGCCCGGGCTGATCGGCGTGCGCGGACCGGACGGCAAACCCTATGCGGCACTGTCGGATTCGCTCCACTCCACCGCCGCCCCGCTGGATCGGCGGCTGCTGCTGGGCACACTGGCGGAGTTGCCGCCCGGTTCCTGTGTCGATGCGGCCGCTACCTCGAAGGCACTCATCTGGCGTCGGCCCCGATGGGCGGCGCGGCTGCAACCGACGCCCGTCGCGCACCTGCTCGAGGAGGCGCACGCGGTGGGACTCACCGGCCGTGACGCGTTGAGCACTCCCGCCCGAGCGCTGCTCGACAGAGGTGACGAGGCCGCGGTCGCCGCGATGGCCGTCGCACTGCCGGCGCCGATCGACTATTTCCTGGTGCAGGCGGACCTCACCGTGGTGGTGCCCGGTCCTCTGCAACGGGACCTCGCCGAGGAACTGGCCGCAGTCGCCACCGTCGAATCGGCGGGTGCGGCGACGGTCTACCGGGTCAGCGATCAGTCGGTTCGCCACGCGCTGGATACCGGGCGTACCGCCGGGGGGCTGCAGCACTTCTTTGAGAAGCATTCCAAAACACCTGTCCCCCAAGGACTCAGCTATCTGATCAACGACGTCGCCCGCCGCCACGGCCAACTTCGCGTCGGCATGGCGACGTCCTTCATCCGCTGCGACGATCCGGTACTGCTGGCGCACGCCGTCGCCGCACCGGCGGTGGCCGGCCTGGAACTGCGGCTGTTGGCCCCGACGGTCGCGGTATCGCAGGCACCTATCGCCGACGTACTCACCGCGCTGAGGCAGGACGGCTTCGCACCGGCAGCCGAGGACTCCTCGGGGGCGATCGTCGACCTGCGCCGCCGCGGCGCGCGGGTGCCGGTGAACCCGGTGCGCCGGTTGCTGCGGGCACTGTCCAAGCCGAGCCCGGAAAGCCTGGCCACCGTGGTCTCGGTGTTGCGCCGCGTCGACTCCGCGCCACTGGGCGGGGCGCGGGTGGACCCGGCCGTCGCCATGGCACTGCTGCACCAGGCGGCGGTGCACGGCAAAGACGTGCTGATCGGCTATGTCGACGCCGCGGGTGTGGCCACCCAGCGAGTGGTGACCCCGGTGTCGGTGCACGGCGGGCATTTGATGGCCTTCGACCCCGCCCAGGGCAGGCTGCGCGAGTTCGCTGTGCACCGGGTGACGTCGGTCATGTCCGCCGACCCCGGATAATGAAGAGATGCCGCCGGCGACGATGCACTGCGAAGCGATGAAGAGGAACGGCGGACGATGACTGACGGCCCACTGATCGTGCAGAGCGATAAGACCGTTCTGCTCGAGGTCGACCACGAGCAGGCCAACGCCGCCCGGGCCGCCATCGCGCCGTTCGCCGAACTCGAACGCGCGCCCGAACACATCCACACCTACCGGATCACCCCACTGGCGCTGTGGAACGCCCGTGCCGCCGGGCACGACGCCGAGCAGGTGGTCGACGCCCTCGTCAGCCACTCCCGCTACGCGGTGCCGCAACCGCTGCTCGTCGACATCGTCGACACCATGGCGCGCTACGGCCGGCTGCAACTGGTCAAGCACCCGGCCCACGGGCTGATGCTGGTGAGCCTGGACCGCGCCGTGCTGGAGGAGATCCTC
>Ga0315294_10008452_pt1 | contig 11312 bp, 11 predicted proteins | sample YL17G13_40_MG_FD_203626 | JGI IMG/M metagenome (GOLD analysis project Ga0315294, IMG submission 203626) | Sediment microbial communities from Yellowstone Lake, YNP, Wyoming, USA - YL17G13_40 | ecosystem: Environmental > Aquatic > Freshwater > Lake > Sediment | place: USA: Wyoming | collected... | reverse complement strand
AGGGCGCGGAGGACCCAAGGTCGGTGCATGAAGTGGCACTAGCCCAGTCCGTCTGGCGCCGCGTGGGCGCCGAAATGGAGCGCCACGCCGGATGCGCGCTGCTGGCCGTCCATCTGACCGTGGGCCGGTGGAGCGGGGCGGACCCGGAATCGCTGGAGTTTGCCCTCCAGATCCTGGCCGCGGACTCCCCTTGGCCGAAGGCCGGCATCCGCATTCGCACCGAGCCGCTGGCCTTGAAGTGCCGCAGGTGTGGCCGCGACTTTCAGCCGGACGAACTCGACCTGGCGTGCCCCGCGTGCCAGTCCCCCGAGGTGGAAATCACGCGGGGCAAGGACGTGTACCTGGATTCGCTCGACATCGATGATCCTGGTTAGCCGGTCGCCTGGGCGACCGCGCGCCGTTGGCGGCTGATAGGGTCGCGCCCTTGGCGCGGCGGGTCTGGAGTACCCGCCGCGCGTCTCTGCCGCATGCCGGCACAAGTGCCGGCAATCGGCGCAACTTACGCGCCGTAGCGCGGGGCCTTGTGCCCCGCGCAGGAAGGCGCGGGGGATAAACCCCCGCGCTACAGCCTGAAAAGCGCTGTCACATCAAGGGCAGGGAACATGGCCAAACGCATTCGCCTGGCCAAGCGCGTTGTCGCCGAGAGCGACCGCCTGGCGGCTGAACTGGCCGGCCGGTTCAGCGCCGCAGGCGTCTTTGTCGCCAATCTCATGAGTTCTCCCGGCTCGGGCAAGACGAGCCTGCTGGAGGAGACCGCGCGGCGGATGGCCGGGGAATTCCGCATGGCCGTCATCGAGGGCGACCTGGCCACCGACCGCGACGCCCAACGCATCCTCCGCGCGGGCCTCCCGTGCCGCCAGATCAACACCGGCGGCGGATGCCACCTGAGCGCCCGGCAGGTCCTGGACGCCCTCGAGGCGTTCAACCTGGCGGACCTGGACGTCCTGTTTATCGAGAACGTGGGCAACCTCGTCTGCCCGGCCGAGTTTGACCTGGGCGAACGCCGCCGCGTCGTCCTGGCCAGCACGCCCGAAGGCGACGACAAGCCCCTGAAGTATCCCGTGGCGTTTCACAAGGCCGACTGCGTGGTCCTGAACAAGATCGACCTCCTGGCGGCCACCGACTTCTCGCGCGAGGCCTTCCGCCAGTACGTCCGGGGCGTGGCCCCCGGGGTCCCGGTCCTGGAACTCTCGTGCCGCACGGGCGAGGGGCTCGACGCCTGGCTGGACTGGGTCCGGGCCGAATGCCGTGCCGCCCGGCGCGGGGAGCCCCGGCCCGCCCGTCCCTGAGGCCGTGCGGGGCGTGACTGGTTTTTGTGGCACGGTCCACGCTGTCATTCTGAGCCGTAGGCCGGGATGGAATCCCGGCGCTGTTGCCGTGTCGGCCGGCAATGCCGGGATTTCATCCCGGCCTACATGCTTAGAATGACAAATCAGAGGCTTGGCGTGCCAGAATCTGCGGCCCCATCCGCCGTACGCGGGCGGGGTAATTTCGCTGGACTCGCCACCGGGGGGGATGTACTATGCTAACGGTTCCTTTTGAGGAGGAGAATCTGTGACGAATCTTGCCTTCTGGATGCCGGGCCCGGCGGAGATGGTGATTATCGCCATCGTGGCCCTGCTGCTGTTCGGCCGTCGTCTGCCCGAAGTCGGTCGCAGCCTGGGTAAGGGCATTGTGGAGTTCAAGAAGGGCCTCCGCGAGGTTCAGGACGAGGTCAACAAGTCGTCCGATGAGCCGCCGTCCAACAAGCCCCCCACCCAGCCGCCGACCACGAGCACGAACTGAGGTCTCGGGCCGCAAGCCTGCTGAAATGCGAAAGGCCGCCTTCGTCCTGCGAGGGTGGCCTTTCTGTATGTGCCTCCGGCAGCAGGTTTTCTTGACAGTCCTCTGGCGCGCAGGTATATGGGGCAGCAAGGAAGGGGGCGTCTATGCAACCTCTTGCCTTCTGGATGCCCGGTCCCTGGGAAATCGTCATCCTGGGCGCGTGCTGCTTCTTCTTCCTGGCCGTGCCCGTGGCGGCCGTGCTGGTCGTGATCTATCTGACCAGGCGCAAGTCGCAGGGGCAGCCCCAGGAGCCCTCCAAGCCGCAGTAGACAGCGGCGGGCGGCCGCGCCACGGGGCCGCCTCTCCAAGGGCTCTCGCAGGGGAGCCCTGGGCGGCCGCCTGGCCGCCTACTGCCCCGTGAACGTGCTGACGACCATCAGCGCGTTAAAGAGGGCATGCGTGATGACCGGCGCCAGGAGGCTCCGCGTCCAGTACGCCACCCAGCCCATCGCCAGGGCGAGCAGAAAGAGCGGCAGGACGGCCTGCGGCTCGGTCCGCAGGTGCACCAGCGCAAACGCGGCGCTCGAAATGGCCAGCGCCCCGGCCGCGCCGGTGTGCCTGAGGAGCGACATCATCAGCACGCCCCGGTAGGTGAACTCCTCGGCCAGGGCGGCCAGCACCGCCGCCTGCAAGAGCGCCAGCGGCAGCACCCACGCCTCAGGGGCCCGCTGAACCGTCTGGAGCAGCGGGTGCACCTGCTGCTCGATGCCCAGGAGGCTGTTGACCATCACGTTGACCTTCAGCGCCACAATGCACACCGGCAACGCCGCCGCCAGCGCCACGAGGCCCGCCAGGAGGGTCACGCGGGCGTTGCCCACCCGGACCCCGGCCGTTGCGGCCGCGCCCCGGCCGAACAGCCGCAACGCGCCCAGCCCCGCCAGCGCCGGCACGATCTGCGCCAGGAACATCCCCGGCGAGAACATCGCCGGAACGTTCAGGGGTTCCCAGGGCCAGAGGCCCGCCTCTTTGCCTTCGCCGTAGCCCGTGGCGATGAGCATCATGGCGAGCGTCATCAGGACGAACAGGGCCAGCCCCGCCACGGGAGGCCACCGGACCGCCGGCAGCGCCCCATCGGCCGGCAGCGGAAGCGGGTCGCCCGACAGCCACCACCGGTGGATGCGCACCAGGGCGACAATCGTCACGGGCACGCACACCGCGGCCACAATGAGCAGCCACAGGGGGGCGAGGGGGCCGGACGCGCTCGCGGACTCGGTTGGAGGCATAGGCCGTTCTACACAATGACTAATGTCTAATGACTAATCAAACGGCAATGACCAATGACCAATGACCAATGACACCGCCGTCATTCCCACTCGATCGTGCTCGGCGGCTTACTCGACACGTCGTACAGCACGCGGTTCACGCCCTTGACCTCGTTGATGATCCGGTTGGCGATGACGGCCAGGACGGGCTGCGGCAGGCGTGCCCAGTCGGCCGTCATGCCGTCGCGGCTGGTAACGGCCCGGATGGCGATGACGTTGGCGTACGTCCGCTCGTCGCCCATGACGCCCACCGCCTTCACGGGCAGGAGCACCGCGAAGGCCTGCCAGACCTTATCATACAGGCCGGCCCTGCGAAGTTCTTCCAGGAAAAGGGCGTCGGCCTCGCGCAGGATGCGCAGTTTGCGGGCGCTCACCGCTCCGATGACCCGCACCGCCAGGCCCGGCCCCGGGAACGGGTGCCGCCAGATCATCCGGTCGGGCAGGCCGAGTTCCTTTCCGACGCGGCGGACCTCGTCCTTGAAGAGGTACCGCAGCGGCTCGACCAGTTGGAAGCGGAGGTTGGCCGGCAGGCCGCCCACGTTGTGGTGCGTCTTGATGGTGGCCGACGGCCCGCCGCGAGGGCTGCGGCTCTCAATCACGTCCGGGTAAAGCGTCCCCTGGGCGAGGAACCGGGGCATGCCCAGGCGCCGGGCCTCGCGCTGGAACACCCGCACGAAGACCGAGCCGATGATGCGGCGCTTCCGCTCCGGGCTGGCCACGCCCCGCAATCGCCGCAGGAACGCCTGCGGCGCATGGGCGTAATGCAGGCGGATGTCCAGGCGGTCGCGGAACGCCTGCCGCACGGCCTGCGCCTCGCCCTTTCGCAGGAGCCCGTTGTTGATGAAGACGCACGCCAGGCGCTCCCCGATGGCGCGGTGCAGCAGGGACGCCAGCACGGTCGAGTCCACGCCGCCCGATACGCCGCACAGCACGCGGTCCTCCGGCCCGATGGTCTTGCGCAGTTGCTCGACCGTCGAGGCGACGAACGACCTGGCCGTCCAGCCGCCGCGGCACCGGGCGATGCCCAAGAGGAAGTTCCGCAGGATGGCCTTCCCCTTGGGCGTGTGCACCACTTCCGGGTGGAACTGGAGGCCGTAAATCCTCCGCTTCGGGTCGGCCATGGCGGCCACGGGCGACGTGGCCGTGACGGCGATGACCTGGAACCCTTTCGGGGCGTGCGTGACCTTGTCGCCGTGGCTCATCCAGACGGCCAGTCGCCCGGAGAGGCCGCGGAAGAGGTCGCCCTTGTGGCGGACCCGCAGGAACGCGTGGCCGTACTCGCGGCGCGGCGCCGCCCACACGCGCCCCCCCAGCAGTTTCGCCAGCAGTTGCATCCCGTAGCAGATGCCCAGCACGGGGATGCCCAGGCGCAGGAGGGCCGGGTCGCACGAGGGGCTTGCGGCGGCCGTAACGCTGGCCGGGCCGCCCGAAAGGATGAGGGCCGCCGGACGCCGCCGGGCCACGTCCCGCGGCGCGATGGTGTGCGGCACGATCTCGCTGTACACGCCGCATTCCCGCACGCGGCGGGCAATCAGTTGGGTGTACTGCGACCCGAAATCCAGGATCAACACGCACTCCTGGGGTTGGGGGAGCGCGTACCGGTTAACCGCGGTGCGTTTCATCTTCTTTCTCGTAAGTGGAATAGTAGTAGGGCGTGAACGCCTCGAACTCGGCAGCGCACGTGTCCACGGACTTGAAGGCCGGCCGCACGCCCAGCGCGCGGCGGCGGTCGCGCACGGCCGTTTCGGTCGTCGCCAGCAGCCGCGCCAGTTGCACGTCGCTGAAGCCGTAGCGTTTGGCCTCGAACATCTGCTCCTGCGACAGGCCCTCCAGGCCGCCGTTGCCGCGCCCGGCCGCGGCCAGCGCGCCCTCGAACTGGACGATCTGCTGGATGTTGTCCAGGAACCACGGGTCGATCATCGTCAGGTGGTAAATGTCGTTGGTCGTCAGGCCCTGCTGGTACGCCTGCTTGATGTAAAAGACCCGCTCAGGCCCCGGCGTGGTGAGGGCCCTGCGCAGGTGCTCCTCGCTGGGCGGCGGGGGCAGGTCGTCGAGCCCCGCCCGGCCGGTCTCCAGCGACCGCAGCGCCTTCTGGAGCGCCTCCTTGAACGTGCGGCCGATGGCCATGGCCTCGCCCACGCTTTTCATCGACGTGGTCAGCACCGGCTGCGTCTGCGGGAACTTCTCGAACGTGAACCGCGGCACCTTGACCACGCAGTAGTCGATCGTGGGCTCGAAGCACGCCGGGGTCTTGCGGGTGATGTCGTTGGAGATCTCATCCAGCGTGTACCCCACGGCCAGGCGGGCCGCGATCTTGGCGATGGGGAACCCCGTGGCCTTCGACGCCAGGGCGGAGGAGCGGCTGACGCGCGGGTTCATCTCCACCACCATCATCCGCCCGTCGCGCGGGTTGACGGCGAACTGGATGTTCGACCCGCCCGTCTCCACGCCGATCTCGCGGATGATGGCCACGGCCGCGTCGCGCATCGCCTGGTACTCGCGGTCCGTCAGGGTCTGCACGGGCGCCACCGTGATGGAGTCGCCCGTGTGCACGCCCATCGGGTCGAAGTTCTCGATGGAGCAGACGACCACCACGTTGTCCTTCAGGTCCCGCATGACTTCCAGTTCGAACTCTTTCCAGCCCAGGACCGACTGTTCGACGAGGACCGTGCGGATGGGGCTGGCGTCGAGCGCGGCCTTGGCCAGTTCGGTGAGTTCCTCGACGTTGTAGGCCACGCCGCCGCCCGTGCCGCCCAGCGTGAAACTGGGGCGCAGGATCACCGGCAGGCCGATGTCGGCGGCCGCGGCCAGCGCCTCCTCCACGCTCGCGACGACGCGGCCGGCGGGCACCGAGAGGTCGATCCTTTCCATCGCCTTCTTGAAGAGGTCCCGGTCCTCGGCCTTGGCGATGGCCTCGGGGCTCGCGCCGATCATCCGGACGCCGCAGCGGTCCAGCACGCCCGCCTTGGCGAGCGCCTCGGCGATGTTCAGGGCCGTCTGCCCGCCCACCGTGGGCAGGAGGGCGTCGGGCCGCTCCTTCAGGATGACGGCTTCCACGAACTCCGGCGTAATCGGCTCGATGTACGTCCGGTGGCCCACCGACGGGTCGGTCATGATCGTGGCCGGGTTGGAGTTGATGAGGACGACCTCGTACCCCTCGGCCCGGAGGGCCTTGCAGGCCTGCGTGCCGGAGTAATCGAACTCGCACCCCTGGCCGATGATGATCGGCCCGGAGCCGATGACCAGGATCTTGCGGATGTCGTTACGCCTGGGCATGGCCCCCCCGCATGAGGTCCGCAAAACGCCGGAACAGGTACCGCGAGTCGTGCGGCCCCGGCGACGCCTCCGGGTGGAACTGCACCGAGAAGACCGGCAGGCGCCGGTGGGCCATGCCTTCCAGCGTCTGGTCGTTCAGGTTCAGGTGCGTGATGTCCATCTCGCGGCCGGCCAGCGAATCGATGTCCACGCAGAACCCGTGGTTCTGCACGGTGATGTCCACCTTGCCCGTGCGCAGGTCCTTCGTGGGGTGGTTCGCCCCGTGGTGGCCGAACTTGAGTTTAAAGGTCTTGCCGCCGAACGCCTGGCCCAGGACCTGGTGGCCCATGCAGATGCCGAAGACGGGCAGGGGCCGACCGCCCGTCGGCGCCCCGACCAGCCGCCGCACCGTTTCCACGGCGTAGGGAACGGCCGACGGGTCGCCCGGCCCGTTGGAGAGGACCAGGCCGTCGGGCCTCTCGGCAGCCACGTCTTGGGCGGTCGCGCTCGCGGGCAGCACCCGCACGCGGCAGCCCAGGTCCTTCAGGCACCGGAGGATGCCGTACTTGACGCCGTAGTCCATCACCACAACCCGAGGGCCCGCGGCGCCGTTGGGCGCCCAGTCCCATGCCTTGGCACAGGTGACCTCGCGGATAAGGTCGCGGCCCACGAGGCCCGGCGACGCCCGGGCACGCTCGACCGCGCGCCGGGGGTCGGGGTCGGCGCTCGAAAGCACGGCCCGCATGGCCCCGGCCGTGCGGATGTGCTGGGTGAGGGCCCGCGTGTCGATGCCCTCGATGCCCGGCACGCCCGCCTCGCGCAGGTACTCATCCAGGCCCCTCGTGGCCCGCCAGTTGCTTGTGATGCGCGAGAGTTCCCTGACCACGAACCCTTCGAGCCACGGCCGGTGCGACTCCACGTCCTCGTCGTTCACGCCGTAGTTGCCGATGAGGGGATACGTCATGGCCACGATCTGGCCGCGATACGATGGGTCGGTAATGACCTCCTGGTAGCCCGTCATGGAGGTGTTGAAGACGACTTCGCCGGCGGCCTCGCCGGGGGCGCCGAAGGCCGTGCCCGTGTAAACCTGTCCGTCCTCGAGGGCCAGCACGGCGGGCTTGGGCATCTAAGGCGCTCCCGTCCGGGCCGTGTCGAACTGCCCCTTCTTGAAGTCGGCCGGCACGTCGGTCGGATACGCGCCCGTGAAGCACGCCGTGCACATGTCGGCCGGGGCGGAGACGGTCTTGAGCATCCCTTCGACCGACAGGTGCCCGAGCGAGTCCGCCCCGATGAAATCGCGCACCTCCTCGATGCTGTGCGATGAGGCGATGAGTTCCTTCTGCGTCGACATGTCCACCCCGTAGAAGCACGGGAACCGGATGGGCGGGCTGCCCACGCGCACGTGCACCTCGGCCGTGCCCGCGCTGCGGATGAGGCGCACCAGTTGCTTCAGCGTGGTGCCCCGCACGATCGAGTCCTCGACCACGACCACGCGCTTGCCCCGGAGGACCCCGGTGACGGGGTTGAACTTCAGGTGCACCTTCAGGTCCCGCTCGCTCTGGTGCGGGGCGATGAAGGTCCGCCCGATGTAGTGGCTGCGGAGGAGGCCGATCTCGAACCGGAGGCCCGAAGCCTCGGCGTATCCGAGGGCCGCCGTGTTGGCCGAGTCGGGCACCGCGATGACAAAGTCGGCGGCGGCCGGGTGCTCCTCGGCCAGGCGGCGGCCGAACGCGCGGCGGACCTTGTCGGCCATGACGCCGAAGATGCGGCTGTCGGGCCGCGCAAGGTAGATGTACTCGAAAATGCACGCGGCCCGCCCCAGCGCCGAGGGCAGCCGCCGGGTCGCCACGCCGCCGGCGTTCAGGATGACCATCTCGCCCGGCTCGACCGCCCGCACGTAGTCGGCCCCGATGATGTCCAGCGCGCACGATTCGCTGGCCACCACCGGCGCGCCGCCCAGCGACCCCAGGCACAGCGGCCGGAAGCCGAGCGGGTCGCGCACCGCGACCAGTTCCTTGGGCGTCAGGAAGAGGAAGCAGTACGCGCCGACGGTCTTGGAGAGGGCCTCGGCCACCATGTCGGGCAGGAGCCCCTCGGGGGCGCGGGCGATGAGGTGCAGCACGATCTCGGAATCGCTGGTCGTCTGGAAAATCGAGCCGTCGCGCTCCATCGACCGCCTCAGGGCCGCCGCGTTCACCAGGTTCCCGTTGTGCGCCGCCGCCAGTTGCCCGCACTTGAATTCCACCAGGAGCGGCTGCGCGTTGGCCAGGTTCGACGAGCCGGTCGTGGAGTAGCGGTTATGGGCGATGGCGCAGCGGCCGGGCAGGCGCTCCAGGATCTTCTTGTCGGCGAAGACGGTCGAGACCAGGCCCATGCCCTTGTGGCAGGCGATGCGGTGGCCGTCGCTGGCGGCAATGCCCGCGCTCTCCTGGCCCCGGTGCTGGAGCGCGTACAGGCCCAGGTGCGCGAGGTCCGCCGCGCGCTCGGCGCCGCAGATGCCGAACAGGCCGCAGTGATGCCGCGGGGCGTCGGCCTCGTCGGTCGCGACATCTTGTGTCATTGTTTCACTCGCGCCCACCAAGGTGGGCGGCTAACCAGGATCGCCCTATCTTACCGTTACGTGCACCTTGCGCCGCCGGGGACCGTCGAACTCGCAGAAGTAAATGGCCTGCCACGTGCCCAGGACCGGCCGCCCGCCCGAGATGATGAGCGTCAGCGACGGTCCGACCAGGCACGACTTGATGTGGGCCGCCGAGTTCCCCTCGCCGTGCGCGTACCGGTCCTCAAAGGGGACGATCTTGTTGGTCTCGGCGAGGATGTCGCGCACCACGTCCGGGTCGGCGTTCTCGTTGATGGTGACGGCGGCGGTGGTATGCGGCACGAAGACGACCGCGATCCCTTCCGAGACGTTCTCTCGGCGGATGGCCTCGACGACCTCGCCCGTGATGTCGATCATCTCGACCCGCAGGCTGGTCGCGACGGTCAGAGTTTGCAACCGGCGCTCCTTGCGTACCCTGGGACACGGCGGGGGGAAACTGCGACGCCCACAAGGCATTCTAGCCGCCCCCGCCGCGCCTTCAAGCAAAAAGGGGTGGACGGTCAACGGCCTCTTTAGTAACGTAGTGGCCGTTGTTTTCCGCCCCGGAGGGGCGAACTGATCTCTAGCCACGGGCGCAAGCCCGTGGAAATGGGCGAAAGCGTGTTCAAGAGCCCCGTAGGGGCGATTGAATCTCAGTCGCCCCGATGGGGCTTGCGGGTGCGGTATGGGGCTCGGACCACGGGCTTGCGCCCGTGGCTAGATCGCAATCGCCCCGTCCGGGGCTTCACCGAGGCAATGCGGACGATCCTCGACGAGATTCTGGCCGTCAAACGCCGCGAGGTAGCCGACCTGGCCCCGCGCCTGGACGCCTTGCGCTCCGCTGCTCGCGACGCCCCGCCGCCGCGCGGCTTCGCCCGGGCCCTCCGCCGGGGCAGGGGGCCGCAGGAAACGGGGGCTGTACCCTTTTCGCGCCGTTGCGAAAAGGGGACTGTCCCCGTTTCCGCTGGGCCGCACGCGAAAAAGGGGACAGCCCCCGTTTCCAAACAGCCGGAAACGGGTGCAGCCCCCTTTTTCGCCGGCGGCCCCATTCGCATCATCGCCGAGGTGAAGCACCGCTCCCCCTCGGCGGGCGTTATCATCGAGCCGTTTGTGCCGGCCGACATCGCCCGGCAGTACGCCGACGCCGGGGCGGATGCCATCAGTTGCCTGACGGACCGCGAGTTCTTCGGCGGCTGCATCGACCACCTGCGCCAGGTCCGGGCGGCCGTCGGCCTGCCGGTCCTTCGCAAGGATTTCCTCATCGCCCCCGTGCAGGTGTACGAGGCCCGTGCCGCCGGGGCGGATGCCGTGCTCCTTATCGCCGAGGCCCTTGAGGCGGCCGAGATGGCGGACCTGGCGGCCCTTGCGGCCGACCTCGGGATGGACGTCCTGGCCGAGGCCCACGGCGAGGCCGCCCTGGAGCGGGCCATCGCCTGCGGCGCCGCCTGCGTCGGCGTCAATAACCGGGACCTTGCGACGTTCAAGGTGGACCTGGCGACGGCCGAGCGCCTGGCCCCGGCCGTCCTGGCGGCCGGGCGCGTGCTCGTGGCCGAGAGCGGCATAAAGGCCGCCGCCGACGTCCGCCGCCTGCTCGCCGCCGGCGCCGATGCCATCCTTGTGGGCGAGGGCCTGCTGAAGTCCGGCGCCATCGCCGAGAAGTTGGCCGAGTTCAAGAACGCGTAGAGTGGGCGCTCGGCGCCCACGCGCAGTCAGAAGTCCGGTGGCACGGTCGCGGCGTTGCCCGGCCGCGCGGGGGGCCATTTTCGGGGAGGGTGCGGCCATGCTGGAGCGCAACATCAGGTGGTACCAGGCTCTTCCGGTTATTCTGGCCGTGCCGGCCATCTACTTCGGCCTCTTCGTGTGGTCGTGGAAGACGGGCGAGTACGACTTCCAGCGCGTGGTGCGCCAGGAGAAACCCGTCTTCACCTTCAAGACATCCGAGGACACCGGTTCCGGCAGCACGGCCGACGAAGGCGCGCCGGCCGGCAAATCCCCCGTGGCGGACGACGTGACGGAAACGTGCTACACGGGAGTGGGCTACCGGATAGTGGTCAACTCCAGGGACGCCCGTAATCTTCGCTGGCAGTGCCTCAGGCTTGAGTACACCTGGCGGCGGCTCTGGCCCGGCCTCGGCCTCCGGATGCAGGGCCGGCACACGCACCAGGCCACGCCCATTGACGTTAAGTGACCCGAGAAGAAACGGAGAGGGTCCCCGGAGGGGCGAACGGCCGGCGCGTGCTTGCCGAGGCCGTGCCGCAGCCGGGATTGTATTGAACCGCAAAGAGCGCAAAGAGCGCAAAGAGAGACGTACGGCGTCAGTTACGGTTGGGCCGGGGATTATGTAGCGCGGGGCTTTATGCCCCGCGCGGCCGTGGGGGCGGGCGGGGGGGGGC
>Ga0315294_10008451_pt1 | contig 11313 bp, 9 predicted proteins | sample YL17G13_40_MG_FD_203626 | JGI IMG/M metagenome (GOLD analysis project Ga0315294, IMG submission 203626) | Sediment microbial communities from Yellowstone Lake, YNP, Wyoming, USA - YL17G13_40 | ecosystem: Environmental > Aquatic > Freshwater > Lake > Sediment | place: USA: Wyoming | collected... | reverse complement strand
TCCACTTTTAAAAGATGATTTGATTTAAAAATTCTTTCTGATTAAAGGATTTTAGATTTATCCCGATAATCTTGTAAAAAGCATCGGGGCAAATCCAATCGGTAATAAACACAGATGACTTAGATTAAAACAACATAAAGATTTCTGATTATGGGGATAGCCATTTGAGGTAGCGTTTTCCCTAGCCCCCCTACGTTATCTCAATCTAAGCTGTCCCCATTTTATTTAGGCGGTAGGGGCGTATTGCATACGCCCCTACAACTGATTCCCTGCAAAATGTCGTTCTTAAGTAAAAAAAACATGCCCAAGTTGGGGGCAACCCGGGTCTACCGGTTCTGGGATTGGTGGAACAGGCATCTTGCCTGTTCAATCGGAGAAGGTAGCGACGTATTGCTCTTTGTCTTCGCTCAGAACCGTGAGCCGGTTGAATTGCAATACGCCCCTACCGCCTCAAGGTGTGATTCATACTTTTTTATAAAAATGTAGAGACGCATGGCTATGTGTCTCTACTGGTAAATGACTAAAAAATGTCGGGCATAAAGCCCGACGCTACGAACTACGACCTCTGTGATTTGTAGCTTAATCTGATACTCATCCCCTGAGCATTGAGATCAATAAACCAAAACTCAGCAAAATCAAGCCGATCACCGTTGCCCAGGAGAGGAAATTATAAACTCTTTTATTGACATAATCCCCCATCAGCTTTTTGTCGTTTATCAAAATTAGGATGAAGATCAAAAGAACTGGTAAGACGATCCCGTTTATCACCTGGGAGATATACATCACCGGGAAAAGAGGAATTCCGGGCAGAAGAATAATCCCCGCACCCAAGAAAATAAGAAGCGAGTAAAGCCCGTAGAACTGGGGTGCCTCGGAGAATTTCTTATTCACTCCGTTCTCCCAGCCCATACCTTCGCAGACCACGAAAGCAGTCGAAAGCGGCAAGATGGATGCCGCAAATAAGGAGGCATTTAAAAGCCCGAAAGCAAAAAGGTATGAGCAATACCTTCCAGCTAAGGGTTTCAGAGCCAGAGCCGCATCTGCTGCATTGTTGACTGGAATACCAGCTTTGAAAAGCGTTGCCGCACAGGTGAGGATTATAAACCCTGCTACTATGGTAACAATAAAACTTCCCAGAATGACGTCAGCTCTGGAATGTTTGTAATCCTTTACTTTTATATTTTTTTCTACCACTGCGGCCTGCAGATAGAACTGCATCCAGGGTGCAATGGTCGTTCCCACCAGTCCCATGAGCATGCCCAAGCGTCCGGCTGAAAACTCCAATTTTGGAACGAGCAGGCTGTCTTTGACTGAACCCCATTCTGGTTTGGCTAAAAAACCAGAGATAATATAGCCTACATAAAATAAACAGGCGTATAAAAAGACCTTTTCCACTGACCTGTAAGTCCCTTTCACTACCAGAAGCCAGACAACAAAAGCAGCCAACGGTACTGAGACATATTTGGGAACATTAACAATCCCTAGGCTTGAAGCCACTCCGGCAAACTCTGCAATCACGTTTCCAAAGTTAGTCAGGAGTATTGCTAGAAGAAGATAAAAAGTGATCCTAACGCCGAACCTTTCCCGAATAAGGTCAGAAAGTCCTTTACCGGTTACCACCCCCATCCGGGCGCTCATCTCCTGGATTATCACCAAAACCACCATTATTGGAATCAAAGACCAGAGTAAACCATAACCGTAATTGGCGCCTGCCAGGGTATAGGTGGTTATACCGCCAGCATCATTATCCACATTGGAGGTGATAATCCCTGGGCCCACTACTGCCAGGAAGATTAGAAGGGTTTTCCAGCGAGATTTAAAAAAGCTCTCTCTCATATTCTATGAATTTATTATTTGGAGCTAAAGTTTTGCCTTTCTTTGGCAACCTGAATGGTGTGTTGAAAAGAAATCCACCCTGTCATTCTGCGGGAGTCCAAATGGACGACCGAAGAATCTCTTTGAGCGATATGGAGATTCTTCCCCCGCCAAAGGCGGGGTCAGAATGACACTCTACTGATTACAGTTTTTCAACAGTCCCTAAAGGTTTATACTCCAATTGATATTTCAAAATTCTTTTATGTTCTGTCAGGACCTCAGTCCTGACAGCAGAAACAGGCGTCAGGAGTAGCTCCTGACGCAACTAATAAGTTGGTTTAAAATTCTTTGTATTTTGATTCCACAGCATCACGCAGGGTAATTATCCCAGTAAGATGATTTTCCTCATCCGCCACCGGAATTGCCATAAACTTATATTTTTTAAAAATCTCCTCCACCTCTTTGACGTCCTCGTCCGGCTTGACCTTGATCAAATGGGTGTTCATGAGCTTGGATAAGGGCGCCTCATTAACGCACAAGAGGAGATGTCTTACCGTCAACACTCCAACCAGATGATTTTCTTTATCGGTAACGTAAAGATATGCGATCGTCTCCAAAGGGTGAGTGGTTTTTCTGAACTCGTCGATTGCCTCGCTGATAGTCTTATCCTCCTGTATAGAGATAAAATCTTTGGTCATTATACTTCCCGCAGTTCCTTCCTCGAAGGTCAACAGCTCTTCTAACTTTTCGCGGTGAGGTTTTTCCATGGTCTGGATGAGCTTGCTTTTCTTCTCTTCTGGCAGGTCAGCCAGAAAGTCTGCGGCTTCATCCGGTGCCATCTCCTCTAAAATATCGGAGGCTTTTTCTTCTGAGGCAGACTCGATCAAAGAAGCCTGAAGCTTTGGGTCAACTTCCTCCAGGGTTTCGGCGGCAGTCTGGGTGTCCAGAGATTTAAAGACCGTAGCTCTTTTCCCCTGGTCCAGATCCTCAATTATGTCCGCCAGGTCAGAAGGATGGAGTTCGTGTAGTTTCCTTAAGGTAACGTTAAGTATCAGATTCTTTTTCTGAGGGTCGCTGGCTAAAGGCTGAACGTATTTCCAGGAGATCATCTTCTCCGGCAACTGATAGGCGAAAAACCAGTTGGTGAGAAAATCCACGATCTTAATCCATCCCAGACGTCTGAAAATCCCCCTCATCCCGAAATCAACGTGCACAATCCGCAGCTCTCCATTTGCTATCAGGAGATGGACGTCGTTTACCCTCTCGATCTTTGCCCCGTAAGTGTCCACCACCTGCTTATCTAAAAGTTCCTCTTTAAGGAGTATCTCCCCCTCGTTCAGTTCCAGGGGTTTAAATTTCTTCTCTGCCTCCGGTTTCAAAGTGATGATATTGCCATTTAAACTCTCGACTTCGGACCAGTCTAAGGCTAAAGGAGTTTTAGTGCTTCTTTCCTTGACTCTCAGGGTGATCACCATAGGGAAAAGCTCCCCCATCTTCACTTTCAGGTCCACTAATTTCCCCAGAGATTTTCCCTCAGAGTCGATGACCGAGCGGCCCAAAAGCTCAGAGAAAAACAGAAACATTTTTAGTCCAGGATCTTGCATATTTTATATAATCAATAAACTAGTTTTTTAATTCCCCAGATAATCAGTATCAGGGGCCAGAATCTCCAGATGTCACCGCTTATGTATCCAAAGTTATTTAAGAAAAACAACAAACCAATCACAATCAGTATTAGCCCGGTAAAAACTGGTCTTCTATTTTCTGACATTTACACCTCCATTAAATATATCGACTAAATTTTTGCCAAGATATTAACTCTTTATCAGCTTGTCAAACAAAAAATCGGAAGGAAATGACTAATAAAGATAACCAATGTTGAATTGTAGGGGCGAGGTTTCCTCGCCCTTAACTGGAGTGCAAGAGCTTGCTCTTGCTTGTCTTTTATGCTCTTCGTTGGTGTCTTCACCAACGAAGAAAAGAGGTTTTCTCCATTGGTCTGGAGACCAACCGAGAGCAAATTGGAGTATAAACCTTCAGGTTTATAGGTAAAGCTAAAGTCTCAAGACCTTGAGGCTTTACACTCCAGCGTTCTTTTTAGTCTGTTCCATCAGGAGTAGCTCCTGGCGGAACAGCACAATCAGATGACGGATTACCGATGACGAATAACGGATTCAAGATAGCATTGCTTTTCGTTGGTGTCCTCACCAACGAAGAAAACATTCTTCTCTGTTGGTCAGGAGACCAACAGAGAGCGAAAGTCCTCTCCCAGCACTTGAACCCTCGGCTCCTTGAATCCATGCTTATTCAACCTCTTTCACCAGATCGTCAATCTTTCGGCGAGGAGTCGTTTCCGGCTCTTCATCCGGATAACCGACAGGAAGAATTATTATAGGTCTTAAGGTTCCTGGCAAATTCAGAATCTTGCTGACCGCTTCTTCATCAAAAGCACCAACGATCACACTTCCCAATCCTAAATCTACTGCAGCTAAATGGACGTAGGCGGCAGAGATCGTAGCATCCTGGATAGAATAAAGTTCTGAGCCTCTTCTACCATATTTACGAGCTGACCTCAGGGGATCAGTACAGAAAACCAAGTCGACCGAAGCCTGGGCAATGAAATCCTGTCCATAAGCAGCTTTGGCTAAAGCTATTTTCTGGGCATTTTCCCTGACCAGGAAAATCTGATAAGCCTGCAAGTCTCCTGCAGAAGGCGAAGAGTTCGCCACAAAGAGAAGCTTGTCTAACTTTTCTTTTTCTATCTCTTTATTCTTAAAAGCCCTGATCGAATGCCTGTTTTTCACTACTTCAAAAAAATCCATAGTGCACCTCTTTCTCTTACCTTTTTTCTTAGAGCGACTTTGTTAGATTCTCCGAGCACCACTGCTCTTCGCAAGGCCTCTTGTTCCCTGTTTGCTGTCTCCTGTCTACTACCTACTTTTTCCCCTATCTACTGTCTACTTTTCTCAATCTACGAAAAAGAAACCAGCCGACCAATCATTTTTTCACAGAATTCTAATTTTTATCTCTCCTTTGTCGATAACCCTTCCAGGGGTGGAAAAATCTTGACAAAGTATAATCGAATAGTGTAAATTCCTGTTCAACCTAACAATCGAAGGAGGTAAACATGTTTTCCGTTAAAAGCTTAAAGGTTACACTTGTTTTTTTCACTCTCTTCACTTTGTTAATCAGCACTAATCTCCCGTTAGCTCAGCAGGAAAGCTCCACTGAGGAATCGATCTTCGGTAGTGTTAGAGATGAGTTAGCCAAAGCCAGAAACCAGCAAGTTGACATCCTCTCTCCTAAGAATTTTGGAAAAGCTTTTGATGAATATAGCCTCGCTTATGAGAAGTTCAAAAAAGGCGGGGAGCTTAAGGAGATCAAAAACAGGTTAGAAAAAGTCAAGACCTACCTAACTGAAGCATATAAGATTGCAGAGGTGGCTCGTGTTCCCTTTGCCTCGGTCTTACAGGCAAGGGAAAAAGCTCTGAAAGCCAATGCCCCGGAATTTGCACCGGATCTTTATGATTTAGCTAAAAAGTCTTTTGAAGAAGCCGCTTTGCGGATTGAGGCAGGCGACTTAAACGGCGCCAGGGAAAAAGCTAAAATAGCCGAGGAGAAATTCAACCAGGCGGAACTAAAAGCCATCAAGGGGAGCATCCTGGGAGAGGCAAGAAGATTAGTCGAAGAAGCCAAGACTAAAGCCAAGGCTGACAAATATGCCCCATCGACCTTGAAAAACTCCGAAGACCTTTTAGCTTCGACTGAACAGCTTCTGAATACCGAAAGGTATGCGGCTGAGGATGCCACTTCTAAAGCAGAGCAGGCAGCTTATCAGGCAAGACATGCCATATATTTATCCTCTAAATTTCAGAACCTGAAAACCGATTATCCTTCTTTTGAGAAACTCGCCCTGGAAGAGGAAAATCTGATCTCCCGGATAGCCAAAGAAGTTGATTATTCCCCTGAATTCGACCAGGGACCAGAAAAGCCAGTGGAATCGATTATCCTGGCGATAGATAACCTGAAGCAGGAAAAAAAGGAGCTTCTTTCTGAGCTCCAGCAAAAAGACGAAAAAATCAAAGGGCTGGAAGAGAAGTTAGATGCTTTGGAAGAAAAAGTTGCCCAGAAAGAAGCAGGTTATAAGGAGCTGGAGCTGAAAAGCATAGAGGATGAGGATTTTGTCAATCTGGAGAAGCTCTTCGCCAAAGACGAAGCCAGCGTGATAAAAGAAGGAGAAAATATCGTCATCCGGCTGTACGGCATAAACTTCCCCAGCGGGAAATCCACTATCCTGCCAGAGAGTTTCGGGCTTTTGTCTAAAATTCAAAAAGCGATCCGGGATTTTCCTGACAGGAAAATCATCATTGAAGGACATACCGATTCAATGGGAGATGAGACCTACAATATGCAATTATCCTTAGCCCGAGCCAAAGCCGTAACCGCATATCTGATAGCCAATATGGGAATAGGCGAAGATAGAATCACTGCCACAGGATATGGTGAGTCCAGACCGATTGCTTCCAATGACACCAAAGAGGGCAGACAGCAAAACCGCCGAATCGATGTGGTCCTGGTGAAATAGGTTTGCTTGCACACTGTTTTCTTTTTGAAAGCGTATGGTGTAGGGGCGACCCGGCAGTTCGACAAGCTCACTGCTCTGAGCGAAGCCGAAGAGCGGGTCGCCCCTACTGTGGCTGGGGCAGGAGTTGACCTCCTGCCCATTTTTGTAAGATCTTAAACCCGTAATGTCCGACGTTCGTGTGTTCCGACGAAATTTCTCCACATGTTTTTGTTCTTAGCCACTTTAGTGGCGTAAGCTCAGGACCTGACTGAAGTCAGTTAGAACATCCCTTATGAGCCCGTAGCCCCCGACCTTCGTGTCGCGTTTGATTCCATTCCAATCCTCCGGAATTGTTTCTGAGATGTCAAGGCCGGAGGCTACTTTTTTGAAAAAAATAATTCAACTCTACCCAAAAGAAGTTGACAAGCGAGAAATCAAATGTTATCATATAAAAAATAACACTTAAATCTGGAGCGAAGAATGGCAAGTTTAAACAAAGTGTTTTTGATCGGTAATCTGGGCAAGGATCCGGAAAAAAGGTATACTCCCAATGGTCAGGCTGTGACCACTGTCTCCTTAGCCACCACGTTCCGCTGGAAAGATAAATCCGGGCAATTTCAGGAGAGGACTGACTGGCATAATTTGGTTATCTGGGGAAAGCAGGCCGAAAGCGCCAAGGATATATTAAAAAAAGGTGACCAGGTCTTTGTCGAGGGCAGGATCCAGAACCGCTCCTATGATGACCGCAACGGGATCAAGAAGTATGTGAGCGAGGTGGTAGCCCTCAGGATAATGAAATTAGGCCGCAAAGAGGCCGCACCTATCGAGGAGTCAGTCGAAAAGGAAGCAGAGGCGAGCGAAGGCACAGATGAAGATCTGCCATTTTAATGGATTTGAAAACCAGACTCGTCTTTAGCCTCTAAAGAGAAACCAGACTTCTGGTGACTGGTCTTAGATTCTAAAATGTCCCCCTCAAGATCCTATCTATTCCGGTTCAATAGATACACTTTTATCTCAGCCTTTGCAGTTTTCCTTTTCAGCGGCTTTTTCTACTTTTTGACCCTCTACCCTACTTTTTCTTTTGTAGATTCCGGAGAATTAGCTGCTGTCTGTACGACTTTGGGGATTGCCCATCCAACCGGGTATCCGCTTTACACCTTGCTGGGAAGGATCTTCTCTTTCCTGCAGTTTGGACAACCGATTTACCGATTAATTATGATGTCTGCCTTCTGGGCTGCTTTGACTAATGTCATCCTGTTTTTTTCTCTTCTTCTGCTCTCCGAGCTCTTCTTTAAAGAAGAGCTTAATCCTAAGCTCAAGTTTTCAGCAGCTATTCTGACTACTTTCTTTTTTTCCTTCTCGCCAATTCTCTGGTCACAGGCTACCATCAATGAAGTCTATTCTTTAAACATCTTCCTCTGCAGTCTGATTATCCTTCTGTCTTTATACTGGTTCAAACAGAATCAGTCTGCAGAAAATTTAAACCACTGGAACTTAAGCTTGATTTATCTGATAACTTATCTGGTTGGTTTAAGCTCTGGCAACCATCTTTTAAGCATCCTTTTACTCCCTGCCCTGATCTTCCTTTTAATTTCCACTGCTGATCGGAAGATCTACAGTTTTAAATCTTTAAGTTTAATCTTCGGGTTTTTGATCTTGGGAATATCAATCTATCTTTATCTTCCTATCCGCTCATCTCTGAATACTCCTTTAAACTGGGGAGACCCCTCCACCTTTCTCAATCTAAAAAACCACCTGACTGCTAAGATTTACCAGAGTTGGATGTTCACTGAAACCAAACTGGCTTTCCGGGATAACTTCAAACATTTCCTCTCACTTTTCTTTAAACAGTTTCCCTTCTGGACATATCCTTTGATCTTCTTAGGCTTTTTTAAGGCTTTCCAGCAGAACTTGAAGCTGGCTATCTTTTTTCTATTGATCATCCTTTTCAATCTCCTCTGGAGCTTAAACTATGATGTAAAAGATATCGAGCCTTATTTCCTGCAGACCCTCCTAACTTTAACTTTCTTGCTATATTCAGGACTTCTCCTCCTCTTTCAAATACTGGAGAGAATCCTGTTCTGGCTTCGAACCTCAGAGAAATTAAGAACCGCAATAAGCTTTTTAGTTCTGTCAATTCTCACCTTTTTGTTTGTTTTAAAATTCCCCCAGGAGTTTAAGGCTCAAAACCGAAGCAGAAATTACATCCCTTATGATTTCAGTATGAACCTCCTGCGGTCAGCTCATAAGGATGCCCTGATCCTGACCGAGGTCTGGGACTATTATTCTTCCTGGCTTTATTTAAGATTCGTAGAAAACAAAAGGCCTGACCTGGAGATCGTCAATACTGCACTTTCAGAGTATAGCTGGTATAAAAACTATATGCGGAAATACTATCCCTCATTTTACAGGCGTTCCTCTCAGGAGATCGATGCCTATAACCATTTTGCTCTCAGTCTGGAGAGTGGCCAGTTCCTGGATTCCCTCAAAGCTTCTCAGTCTTTTACACGGATGATCAACAGTTTTATTTTTAAAAACCTTGCAGACCGGCCAGTTTACATCACTATTTTTGATGCCTATCAGGGTTATTCTGGACTTCCTACTCCGACTGAAGGTCTTCTCATGCGCTTTAGAGAAAAAAATAAATTTTACCCGTATGAGTTCCCCGATTTTCACCTGAGAGGGATTGAAGACCCGGAGGTCCCCAAAACAAATAAGGAGCTGGTCCGCATAGCTCACTCTGCTCTTTCTTACTATAATAGAGGTCTATACCTTAAGCGTTTTGGCTTTGAAGATGAGGCAAATAAATATTTTGAGAGGGCTTACTATTTTAAAAAAGTTTTACTTGAATATGACCCCAATTATAGATTTCCTTTCTTTTAACTATTCCAATGAATAAGAAGAAAATTGTTTACTCTTTAATAATCTTATTTTTCCCGGGATTGGTATATTTCAAGACCTTAAGTCCCACTGTTTCCTTTATCGATTCTGGCGAGCTTGCCACAGTCTGCACTACTCTTGGACTCGCTCATCCTACCGGGTATCCTGTTTACACCTTGATAGGCAGGCTTTTCTCCCTTTTGCCCCTGGGGTCTCCGGTCCAGAATCTCAACCTGCTGTCGCTATTTTTTATCTCTTTTTCGAATCTGTTTTTGTTTCTCGTCCTGCTTGCGATTTTTGAGCTCCTGTTCCCGGAATTACCAGAGAGCTGGCGCAGTTACATCTCACTGGTCAGCACACTTATCTTCTCATTTTCCCCTACCCTTTGGTCCCAGGCTACGTCTAACGAGGTCTATGCCCTGAACTCTTTGCTGAATGCAATACTCTTTTATCTGATACTTTCTCAGCTAAATCTGAAAAGCAGAGGAAAGCTGGCTCAGTCTGATAAATACCTTTACCTTTTCTTTTTCCTTCACGGCTTGAGTTTTGGGAATCACCTCTCCATCGTCCTGCTCTTACCGGGATTTGTCTTCCTTTTCCTGATGATCTACAGAAAGTCTTTTTTCGAGAAAAAAAGAGTTTTACTTTTGCTCTCCTTTTTCATCCTGGGAATTTCTGTCTATTTATATCTGCCGATTCGCTCCTCGCTTAACCCCATATTGAACTGGGGAGACCCCTCCAGCTTATCGAATCTCAAAAGGCACATAAGCGGCTGGCAGTACCGGATCTGGATGTTTTCCGAGTCAAGCCAGGCGCTCTGGGAGAGTCTCAGAAACTATCTGCGACTGTTTTATTCCCAATTTCCTCTATACTTTCTTCCCTGGATCATCCTCGGATTTGTAATCCTTTTGAAAAAAAACTGGAAGCTTTTCATCTCTCTGCTTTCAATTTTCATCTTTACGATTTTCTACGGAATAAACTACCAGATTCCGGATATCGATCCATACTTCCTCCCCTCTTTTCTGGTAGCTGCTGGCTGGCTGGGATGCGGAATTGCCTGGCTTTTCGTCCTTCTTCGCAGAGGAAGATATGCTCCGCGCGCAGTCGCGGTAATTTTGATAATTCTTTTTTCCTGCCTCCCCCTTGTCAACCTCTTTCGTAATTATTTCATGCCGGATGAGAGCAGAAGTTATTTCGCATACGATTATGCGGAAAACATCTTAAGGTCAATTAAAAAGGACTCGATCGTTTTGACTAAAATCTGGGACCACTATTCGCCCTGGCTTTATCTAAAATATGTGGAAAATAAAAGGCCGGATGTAAGATTTATAGATACCGAGCTTTCAAGAAGAAGCTGGTATCTTAAATATATCCAGCAGAACTATCCTGATTTATATCAGAAGTCTGAAGGAGAGATCGACCGTTTTCGAGCGCAGGTATATTTATTCGAGAACGGAAAACCGTATGACCCAAGCATTATTGAAAAAAGCTATGTGGATATGATTCAGTCGTTCCTTTTGAAAAGCTATCCGGAAAAACCGATTTATGCTGACCTTATGACGGATGAGAAATTTCTTACTTCTTTCATCCAGACTCCCGATGGTATGGTTTTTCGTTTACAAAAGGACATGGGATACTATCCTTACAGTTATCCGGAATTACAATTGCGCGGGGTCCTGGATCAAAAAATCTATAAGGATGATAGAACCTTGTTTTATCTTAAAGATTATTCCGCGATGATCCAAAACCGAATTTCTTACCTGGTTTATTTCAAGCAGGATTCGCTTGCCCAGAACCTCAGGGGAAAATACGGGGAACTTTTAGCTCAGCCATTCAGGTAAAAAATTATAGGGACACGTTACAAGTGCCCCTACCTGATCCCCAAACGATACCTGTAGGGGCACGGCATGCCGTGCCCCTACAGGTAATCTATCTTTTCTTAGCTCCGCTAATACCCATTTTTTCCTTAGCTAATTTAGCCTCAGGCGAATCCGGGTATCTGCTTACCACTTCTTTAAAATAACGGTTTGCCCTTATCTGATTTTTCAGCTCCT